>Ga0307512_10000853_pt1 | contig 44846 bp, 54 predicted proteins | sample 14_EM_MG_FD_200267 | JGI IMG/M metagenome (GOLD analysis project Ga0307512, IMG submission 200267) | Populus trichocarpa ectomycorrhiza microbial communities from riparian zone in the Pacific Northwest, United States - 14_EM | ecosystem: Host-associated > Plants > Roots > Unclassified | place... | reverse complement strand
CCGGTGATCGTACCGACCCTCCACATCCTATTCGCCCGCGATCACCGACTCGACATCTTCGAGGCACCAAAAGGCCCAATCGAGCAGCATGTCCGCGAAGAACTGCTGGAATGGATCGCAAACGAAGCTCTCGGGGGTGATCGCGATGCCGCAGAATGGGTTCTGCTTGCCTGTGTTGCCCGGGTGTACGCCTCTCGACTCCCCTGGTAGTTCCTACTATCGTTCCTAAACTCTCTCTCCCTCTCCCACTCTAGCCACTCTCGCACGCGCTCACTCAACCCACCATCGCTGACTCTCGCACACTTCCCATCACCACCAACGTCTTCTCCATCTGCCCTTCCCGCCCTCTCTCATGTCCTTTCTCTCCTCCTCCCCCTACATGTGACGCTCCCGCTCTCCCTCGATCTGCTCAATTCTGTGCCATTCTCACCCGAAAGCGTGAACGAGGACTTGCATTCCGGCTACCTTCAGCTCGCACACGGCACAACGATGATCATGACCGAGGGCGGGATAGAAGAGGGGAAACTCGTCGAGCGAGGCGTGCTAAACGTGCGAGCCATCCAGCAAGTGATAAGCGCACAAACGCTCGCATACAAATTTCCCTTCAGCGAATTCTCTTTCCCTACGGATATCGGCTTTGTGATCCTCGCACAGGGGACAAAGAGCGCCCTTTTCCAGGTATGAAAACAAAGCTTTGTTCGTAGCGTGTTCGAGTCCATTACTGATTCCGCTTCCGCAGACAGACGTTACATTACCACTCAATTCACCCTCAGCAGACGATCTGTACAAACCGAAACCTGACATAAAGCTCCCATCAGCCGACAGGTTGGAGGCATTCCGGCGTCTGGTCTTGACTGCAAAAATGGGAAAGATCGAATTGACGGACACAATTTCTGAGGTACATGTCAGACCTTGTTCATTACGCCCACTCACATTGACTTGATCTTGATTGCTACGCAGCATATCCAAGAAGACTTTGTGCAACAAAGAAAGGCGGATAACGCCACGTCGCCCGAAGACTTGAAACAAACCATCGCCGTTGCCCGGTCCGCTCCCTTCCATATATTTTCGCGACACGCGCGTATATATTGACGATTCCCCACTAGGCTGATTGGTCTCACCAAGCAGGAGAGCAGGGTCACTGTTGAAGGATGGGAGCACGCAAAAGAATTAAACAAGCGGAGAAAGGCTCGATTCGCATGACGTGTTTCAGTGTGGATCCGATATTCCTACCGTTTCTATGGACGCCCTAACTTGTTCAGGCTCGCCTGCATCCACTCGTCACTTAATTCTCTCACGACCTCCCTCAATACGTTCTGGACAGCACCACGGTCTTGTCCGCTCCCTTCCAAGTAGTATTTGATCTGTCGAAAACATGATATCGGATATTGACACATCCTCTCTCTCTTGACATGCCTCTCATACGCACCTTCGGCTCCGTTCCGCTCGTCCTTATTGTCAACACGATTTTGAGTCCATCCTTCGAAGCTGCTCGAAATTGTATCATGTGGCCCGATGACAACGGCAAGCTGGGTTTGTACGTGGGTGGGTTTGTGCTATCGTAACCCAGGGTCAGGTCCACGACGCTGGTTACCTCCAAGCCGGCAATAGACTTGGGGTAGCTCGGCCTCTTGATCGGGTCCTTGAATGAAGGTTGTTGTTTCACAATTTCATACCAGGAATTAAGGTCCAAATGTGGGGCTCACCTGCCCACCATTACATCGGAGTCGTGCGAAGATCCGGTCGATGACCAGGGGATCGTCGCAGACGAAATAGCTGTTGTTTGTCTGAGAGAAAATTAGGCGTGTAATACGAATTTTCACAGAAGCAAACTCACCTCAAAGTAACCATATCTATTAACACGTAGGATTGGCAGAAGTCACTGGTACCTCCGTACAAATGCTTACGCACCTGTCATACAACTCTTGAAGGAATCCACTGGCGGTCTTGCCCTCCCTATGTAGCAATGCAACCAGCTCAGCAAAGAAAACCTGAAAACAGTCAGCGTCTTCTCCGGAACAGTATACAGAGAGCAGGACTATACTGCAGCTGCGATACCATCCTTGTCGCGAATCTCGGATCCGATCATGAATCCAATCGCTTCTTCATACCCGAACGGAACTTCGAATCCCTGCTCGACTAGAGCCAACGCGGTGTTGCCGATGTATTTGAAACCTAAGCGCTGGTAAATTTAATCACGAACGCGACCGAGACTGAACGAATAACCAGTGAGACACTCTACAAACTTGAATCCTTCGGCTGCCGCCATGGCTTCGATCATTTTGGAGCTCACGGTGGATGCCACCATGCAAAGTTTATCTAATATCGTTGTGTTGGTCGGAACGAATGCGTATCGGCGCTACGTGCCAGTGGGGAGAGGTTATATCTTACCTAGCGGTTTACCGGACGCCTTGTACAGCTCTAGTGTTCTTCCAGCAAAAAGGGCACCCAGCTGGTCCCCGGTGAATGTTATCCAGGTTCCGTCGATCCTGTTACGAAAGTCACAACTTGTTGAGAGGACCAAGCTAGATGATACCACGAAACGACCGTACCTTCTCTCAGCGGCAGAAAATCTATCCGCGTCAGGATCTTGCGCGAGAATGTAAGTCGCGCCCGTTGCTGACGCGGTACGAATGGCAAGGTCCTTTTCTCGCGCTTTAGCACCGTGCCTCAAACATGAGACTTGCTATTTACCAAGGCTCCTGGAACCGGGTCGTGATCTCAGGACCATCTTTTGGTGGGAAAAAGGACGTACCCGCCTCTTCTGGATTGGGAAATTTAACAGTAGGGAATTCTGGATCAGGGCTCTGCTGTTCTTTCACGGGGATGAAGGGCTTGAAGCCAAAGCACTCAAAGCCTTGGCTAAGGAATACATCGCTGACGCCATGCATCGAAGTGTTGACAAACTTGACGTTCGTTGATTCGTTGAGGACTCTGGAGAGGAAAGTCATTTCAGCGCTCTGTGAACGGAAAGTCGTCGTTCTCGCCTTACTTATGTTGGGTGAGGGAGGCTATGTGATCAAAGTAACCCTTGACCATCTCGCCAGTACGATCGACACATAGTGAATCCGTGAGCACAGAGTCTGCGTCCCATCTCTTCGGGTCTAGATTTACAAGGATGGATTCTGCGATCCCTTTGTCATGTGGATTGATAATCTAAACAATGCATAAGCTCGAGACCACAGCTTCCTTGAAGCCATGATAGCCATACCTGAACCCCGTTCTCCCAATACACCTAAGGAGATGAGTGTCTCGCCGAAAGATACTACCAGCATGGGTTTACCTTATATCCATTGTCATTCTATAGTTTCATACAATAAGCATACAGTCACACGCGAGAGAAATCCTGAATATTACTTTGGGATTGTGGCTGGCTGGGTATAACGATTCCATCAGCATGGTATGGTTAAAAGATATAACGCTCGAACCTGTTATCATTACACCACAGGCAGCATTCAATCTCTTCACGCCAAAAGGGACCCTAGATCTGGTTGAGCAAACCCGTGCGGAATGCCCAAAGTACATAACTTGCATCGGGGTGTGAACAAGACCACGGTAAAGATAGACCTTAACTCCTTTGTCTATGAACGCAGCCGCGGTCAGCCGCGCCCACCTCTCAGAGTTGTGTCTGTGGTCGTATCCGATGACTGCTCCACGACCCTGAGCATTGTCGACGTGCGCAAGAACGTAAGCGCATAGACCCTAGTAAATCATCAATCGCTCAGCTCGGTTATCCTCGATCTTGCACTGTCAGAGCACGTTTACGGACCTGCGAGGCCTGTATGACAATTAAGTCATTCATGCGCGACCAACCAGCTTCCATACGGCCACGAAGACCTAAAAAGATGAGACGATCGCTGACACCTGAGTTATCGCAATACTCTTCCCTGGTTAATTAGACCACCTGCAGTCCCGAACTCTATGCGAGACCTGATGTAACGTGATTCGCATAGGGTCCGCAGCATACGAATACAGCGCATGAATGGCATACCCTAGCCTTTTCTTTAATTCGTCAATATGTCCTGCAGCCCATAAATCCGAAATCTCCCGTTTGGTGTGGGGATTCTTGACGTCCACGATTTAACCATGAGCCATAAGGCTAGTATGTCATACGCACTTTGTCAATGCGTAGCCATTCTTGTACTTGATCTGCCAGCTCTGCAGTTGTCTCAGAACTCATCGTAGGTGAGTATAATATGGTGCCACGCTACATCGACGTCAACGACTATGATCCGGGCCGGGAACCGGCACGTCCACGTGACGTTAACAATCTATTCTTCGATAAGCGATCGGGTGTACGGTATACAGTATTCCACAAAAGTTCAACGGGGTACGGCCAAAAATCCTAGATTCGGACACGACTGACGATCGTAGTTTACAGACCATATCCGAGTCATTTAGAGGCACATGCAGTGTAATACAGGGGCGGGGAATATGGGATATGCAACACATACTTGACTTGACTAGCAAATACGATAGAAACACATGGATTGCGATACAGTGACGACAGAGGACAAGGACCGTCCACCTGCGGCGGTGGATATCATACTGAAACCAATGCCCGGCATTGAGGTCATCGTACAAAGCAGTTTGCAGAACTTGCTGTGTATGATAGGGAATGAAACTTGAAGGCGGAGGTACGGGTCATAACAAAATCACAGATGTGCCTTGATCCTCTCCACCAACGCATGTGCGTCATCCTCGTCGAGGTCATCGCGCGACTCGTATTCCTTCCGATGCATGTCCATTCCTGTCGGGGCGGGTTTCTGATCCAGGTGTCTGGGACCCGAGCCAGACTGGGTCGGCGATGTGCTGAACCTCGGGGCAGGAATTATGTGGTAGTGGACCTGCCGGTGATGGGGTTGGGGGGTGTAAGGATGGTAAAGTAAAGAGGGCGGCGCACATGTGGGACAACCTGTGCGTACTCTTGGTTGCAAACAACGTTAAGTGCCGTATTGTCGACAGCTACATACAAAGTCACCAAATATTGTGAGTTGTAACCGCGGAACATGACTTTGGCGGAGCACACCTTTCGTCAATGCATTGGCTATTCTGGATATGGCTTTCCCAACGAAGGCCGCGTATTCTGGAGGAAGTTCGGACACCCTCGAACAATGGAATTTAGGTACGACGAGCGTGTGCCCAGGGCGAAGTGGTAATATATCTGGGAGTGAGGCCTGGGTTTAGGATGACACCGTCCTGGGATAGGTGAGAAAACTGTGATTACTCACCGAGAAAAGCTACGACATGATCGTCCTCGTAAACGCGATGGGCATGCGCTGCCTGGCGAATTATCTGACAGAACGCACATTCCCTGTCTCTCCTCCAAAACTCCGGGACCGGTCGACTAGCCTGGGCTTTAATTATGAAAGATGTCATGGATAGAGCAAGGACGTTAACGTGTCGACTGCCAGGGGTCGAGGGGTTTTTATCTGGGGCAAATCCCGACCATCGGGCGGTTGTGGTTGCGACATTTGAGAATTTGAGAAACGGTGAAACGCAAACGCATGACAAACACACGACGGTCGATCCATCGGGCCCGACATACTGTATGCCTGCCGTTTATAGGAAGAAAACGTCTACGCTATTACAATAGTACGAGACCACGACAAGCTAGGGAGGCCCTGACTGTGCCATGTGGGAAGTGTGGTGACCCCTCATACCCGATTTTAAAGTCCCACCCAGCTTCGAAGGAGGGCCCATGCTAACACACCAACAGCCACGGACGCTGCAGCCAGTTTTGCGTCCTCGGGTACGAGAGGGATATCAGGAAACTCGAACTCCGGACGCGGACGCTCGTCCTTCCTCATCGCACGCATTCTCTCTTCCCACAACGTAGTAAGAGCGGGTTCCAGTGGCGGCGGCGTGCTCGAAGCCTCCGCAAACCGATCAAGGATCCGATCCTCCAGCTCCTCCAGCCGGATCTTCAGGGCGTCCATCCCTCCGACCACGGCGTCCACGTTCGCCGCCTCCATCTCCTGAACCCTCCGCTCAAAAGCCTGCATCAGCCGGCGCCGCTTCCACGGCTCGACGAGCACGATCGCGAGCACGAACACGAGCACGTTCACGCCGAGCACGGCGAGCTGCCCGTACGTCGACACGCTGCGAATCTTGTCCGACCAGACCTGCTCCTCGTGGTACCGCGCGAGGATGGTGCGCATCAGCGCGCTGAACTCGCGTTCCACCTCGTCCTCCGTCCGCGCGACGGCGGCCTTGGCCCGCGCCTCCGCCTGCTCGAGCGCGTGGTCCTGCCGCACCAGCGCCGTGAAACGCGAGACGTCCGCGTCGGCCCACATCGACTTGCGTTCCAGGAGGCTGTTCACCTCCCGCTGCGAGTCGGACCGTTTCTGCACGCTTTCTTCGTAAGCCACCTTTGCGTCGCGCGCGGCCTTCCTCGAGGAAGAAATGCGAGCCTCTTTTGTGTATCTGAGTTCGTCGTGCGCTAGGGAATGAGAGGGTACCTCGGACGTACCTTGGGAGACGACGTGTCGCTTCAGTGCCTCGATTTCATCGTAGCCAGTCACTCTATTGATCTCTCCCCCGAGGCGAGTGAAGGAAACACCTATACGCGCGATGAGGCTATCCGCACGCTGCCGAAATGCAATGGAGTTTTGCTCGGTCCAGCGTCGGATTAAGGATTGTGCTTGCTCGATGCCTTTGCCAGCTTCGCTGAATACAGGGCGAGAGGAAGACGGGGAAGAAGTCGAGGTATATTCTGACTGCGATTCTAGTGTACTCCCTTTCGATGGGTCGTTGGGGCGTGGCGGTCGCGAATCGAGGTCTTGCTTGGGAGAAGGTGTGGTCTGAAAGAATCTCACATGCACGCGCGGAAAATTAGAGAATAATAATCGGGAGGTTCCTGGTCTAAGCATCCAATAGAAACACTATGGCTGGGTGGTGCCGTCTAGGAAGGAAGCTGTAGGTGGTGGCGAGTTCAGTGACACTATTCAGCCATATGTGAGCTGTTTCCGCGTCCCGCGTCTAATTCCCGGGTCGTCAGTCGTCTCGCCGCGGGGACCGTCACACTCTTTCTAACCCTTCGGGCATTGAGAAAAAAAGTATAGATTAGTGTAGCCCCATCTATCATAGCGTCATGATTGAAATATGAATACTACATGTGTAGTCTAACGAGTGCGAAGGAGTCCCTGCACGATACAGTACTAGTCTAACATCGCTCAACTCCAAACATCGAGCATCAATCTCGATCGCTCTTTCAACAGCTTGAGCTCTGCTGCACCCTCAACCTCCGCTGAGCCACCCTTCGCCTCACCGAGGATACGCGCGAGAGTTTCCTCGACAGATTTGGCCATGCTCTTCGCATCACCACAGATATATATGTAGCCCTTGCCGTTCAAGATTGCATCCGCAACTTGTGTGCGCTCCTGCCAGATGAGGTCTTGCACGTAGATCTTCCCACCATCAGGTTTATACGGCGGCTCACGGGAGAATGCAGTGCGAAGTGTGAATTTGCCCTGCAGTTCCCTGACGTATTCTGGCCATTCCTCCCTGTAGAGGAAGTCTTCGGTCGAACGTCGACAGCCATAGAAAAGATAGATATTTCCCCAGTCATTCAATGCATCCGGTCCATTCTTCTCGATCGATCGCCGAGCAAGGGCAACGCGCTCTTGGACGAACCCACGGAACGGTGCAACGCCCTGGATAGAGAATTTGTGAGAAGACTAGATGTAACACCTAGCTGAATAACGTACGGTACCAGGGCCAATCATGATGATTGGACTCTTCGGGTTAGTAGGAAGGCGGAAGGTGGATCGACGGACATGGATGGGAGCTTTGTAGATGGACCCATCGCGATGAGCACCTCGGGGACCCTCAATAGCGTAGGCCGGGGATAAGGTTGAGGCGGGCTCACTGATGAGTGAGGCTGTTTCATCGTTGGCGGCATATTTGAGGTTGAGAAGGAAATTGGAGCCAATGCCAAAGATAGCACGAGGTGGAATCCGAGAACCGGCGGACTCGTATTTGAGCACGACACAGGTGACGTGGATCGAGTTGGGGTTAAGCTTTGGGCTAGAAGAGATAGAGTAATACCGAGGCTGGAGACGGGGGATCGAAGAGACGATGATATCAAAGGGAATCATCCATGCAGTGGTATTCTCGGGAGTAGGAGCTGTTTTGTTATCGTTTCCGGCAGCGAGCTGGAGGAGTTCGCCAAGCTTGAGGCAGCCCTCGGTAACGACGGCATGGTATTCTTCCTTGTGCGTGTTTAGATTTCGGAGATATGCCTCGGCTTCGGGGTTTGGTCCAAATTTCGCTAACACGCCCAGAATCTGCCTACCTGCGACAGCACTGATGTCGATGTAATGACGGAGTACAGTGGCGTATGTCGTGGGAACTGGGAATGGTACTTTTGCAAGGGCTGGGTCGAGAGATTCGATTCCAATGACGGTGTCCCTCTTCTCTGAGAGGCCAAGAGCACACAGAAGGCGTTCCACCTCAACATCTGGGTTGGAGGGCCAAACACCAACGTGGTCGCCGTGTTGATATGTAATTCCAGAGCCTTCGATGTCGAATTCCACATGAACACAATTGCGATTATAGGTATTCTGGAACAGCTCGCGGGAGGCGGAAATGGGAGAAGCATATGGGTTCTTTGCGTCATGGATACCTTTGGATCGAGCGAGGGCACGAGCAGACAGCTCGCCTAAAGAGGAAAGTTATGAACAAACTGTGACCCAGTCGGGGGACAAAAGACTGCATACCGCGATAGACCTTCTCGGCCGGGAGAGAGTCCTGAATCTCGGACACAGCGAAGTCGGCTGTATCGCCACCCTGACCTTCCTCTACATTCATAACGCGGGCAAATGCGTCCCACATGCCATCCTTCCATTCGAGGTAGTCTTCTTCCATACTCTTGTCATCGTCGCCTTCACCACGCTGACCAATCCGGATAGCACCCATCTTCGTGAGATGTTCGTCGACTTGCTTAGAGATAACGTTATAATGTTCGTAAGTCTTGTTGCCGAGGCCGAAAATGACATATTTGAGACCGCCGACCCGATGTTCGCCCTTGCTAAATTCGAAAGACTCGTCCGAAAGATTTTGCATAAGTTGTACGGCATTGTCGGTAGGCTCGCCTTCACCGTACGTGGCCATCACGAAAATTGCAGCACAGTCCTCGGGTATTTGGTCCAGATTCTCAAAGTCGTATTCTTCAGGATCACAAACGAGGGAGGCGAGACCGAACTTGGACTTGGCTTCCTTGGCGATGCGAATGGCGTATTCTTCAGCGGTTCCAGTCTGCGAGCCGTAAAAGATGACAAGGCGCTTTTTCTACAAAATAATTATAAAATGCAATTGAAAGGTAAAGAAAGAGCGACATACTCCAGCCTTCATCTTCTCGACAAAATCACGAGGGTTTCCATGACCATTTGCCTCCTTGACTAGGGGGACCGGAGTTTTCGATTTAGAAGACGAGCTGAAGATCTGGTCGCGGAAGAGATAGAGGGCAGCCAAGGCGACACCCAAGACAAGGACAAGGGTGTCAGAGGAAATGGGGAGCGCCATGGTGAAGGCGAAGAGGTGCAGAAACGTGGAGGGCGGGGGGAATGGTGAGATTTCAAGAGAAGACAATAGCTCGGGTATAAATCATGCCGGTAATGCTGGCGAAATTATGTAAGCATTCATATATGCTGTGGGCGTAATGTCTCAGGCGGGTTGCATAAGCATTCGGGTCACTGCATGTATTGTGTACTGCATTATGTTTGCCCCCCGCGGGGTAAGGAAGTGCTTCTACACGGACCTGGGCTTTTGTCCGTACACATACCGTATAATTGTGTACACATTCACACGTACATAGATCCACCGGAACAGCTCTTATACGGATGTCCTAACCCAAAGGTGTCCCAACACCCAAGACCGATCTTTGTCCCCACATCGTATGCCTGTTTGGTTCCTGGATTGCTATTCGCATCTCTTCGGCAAGATCACTGTCCGGGCCCAGCTCATAGGATGCCCATTCGAGTCCCAATTTGGCCCACTCCACGGCTGCTTCTGCGCTGTACGTGGATACGTTACGTTTTCAATCACTCGGATCACAACACCGGATGTTCGAGGGACGTACTCCGAATGTGCGGCTGCGACAAGTACGGCGTCGGCCGCGAGACGACCACGCTCGCTCGTATACCCCTCTTCTTCGCCGATGTCCCAAATTCGCTTCACGATCCGAATAGCCTCCTGCCCGTCAATCGACCCCTGGCCCCACGTACCAAGGCGGTTGTATAGATCGTTCATTGTCTTTAACCTGATATCCGACGCTCTTGACTCCTCATCGGGCAATGCACAACGTGCACAAGTGCAGTGGAAACCGTAGTCTTGATTGAGGTGACGTCTATATATGGATGGATTACTTGTACGGAGGTTGATAACGATAAAGTAATGACTCCTACCTTCTTTCATCTCGGGTCTGCAACGTTCTGAAATACGCGGTCAGTAGTTCTTCACCTTTGGGGATATCCTTCAGAGCATGCACAACCAGGACACCCTCTCGTTCTCTCCACGAGTACACCGAGTTGAAAGCGCCGGAACATCCGTGATTCAGACGTGCCATCGTCGGAAATAGTCCGACGTTAGATCCAGCAGCCACGGCATTGGTCTGGAAAATGGCCAACGGAAGTACTTTCGAGAGCTCCTCAGGAGGAAGATTCCTAGGCAAATTCACGTGCGACAAGTTGTAAAACGATGCACGTTGGTCAGGTGAAAGTTGCTGTACTGATTCTAAGATCAATTGAGAAGGCGAGGTCTTGACTACACGGAAGTTAAAGCCATGTCTGCTGACAAAAAGTTGCGATGATCGCTCACTTTCATGCGGAACCAATATCAACGGATGTTCCCGGATCAGTAGCTCTCCCCGCTGATCTCACACAGTAAAATTGATTGTAAGAGTCGGTTATTTGCACCCAGATAACGGGAGTGCCCACCCGAATATTCCGAAGAGCGATCATGCCTTTCCCTCTTCCAGGAAGATCGCGGACAATGAATGCTGGGCCAGTAGCAACCTCGCCATGTGGCTCTGGTGAGAAGAGTTGATGCGGTAACTGAGACAAAACACCCGTCCAGTAGAGCGCGGCTAAGAGAACCGCGGCACAAGTCACAAGGAACGCGGCGCGGGTTAGCGAAATCCGGTGTGTCTATAAATGAATCGAGGACTTCAATATCGAGGCTGGACAGGGAATACAGTAGCTTTGATACCTCGGAGCCTTTAGAATGGTCCCTAGCTACGCTTTCTGGCTTTGAATCGCCCTGTACGCGAGCTCTAGCGGCCCTTTGACGAATAGACATCGGGCAGCTTAGAATGTGATGTAGTAGATGTAGATGGTAAGCGAAGAAGTAACGAGGTCCCAAACTGGGGTTAGGGTCATTTTTCGTGTCAGTGAAGCTGATGCCACGTCGCCATTCGTCAAGCGCGTCAAGTTTATAACTGGGGTTACTGAGGCAGGTCGAAGCAGTAGACACGTTGAACACGTTCCTTTTATTTTAAGAATGTCCGTCCTCAGGTACGATCCCTCCAAATCCGTAACCCGTGGATATATGCCTCATTGTAATATCTATGGAAGGCTTGCGGTCTGTATATTTGGCGTCTATTCTATGTTCTTGGTGAGTGACACCTCATACGAGTTCCTATTGATACTGAACCGGATTGCCCATAGCTGTGGGCGATATCCCAGGAGCGATGTAACGCACATGTGCTGTCGTTTAGGTGAAACAAGCTGACTTGTTTTACAGTGTCTGTTCCCTTCCTGTCTTTCGATGGAAGATCTTCAGACAAGTTCAAATCACCCATATTCCTAAGCACTTGTCAGAGTGCCCTCAGCTCAATCTCTGCACTTGTGTATCTCTTCTTAAGACGAAAACCCGGCCAAACTCTTTCAGACCTTCTCGGCCTCTCTCCCGCTCTCGTGCATACCACCACCAAAACAAATGGTGTTGCCAATGGTGCTCCCAATGGACACTCTAAATCAAACGGTCACAAACCTGCACCTCCCAACCACACAAAGTCAAACTCGCTTTTGCTGAGATACATCCAATGCTCCTTCTTCATCACCTTCGCTGCACCTTTCGGGTTCGCGGCGCTCTCTCACATCTCGTACCCCGCGATGGTCCTCGCCAAGTCCTGTAAACTTGTGCCGGTCATGGTAATGAACGTCCTCTTATACCGTCGTGCATTTGCGCGGCATAAATATGTCGTCGTCGCGCTCGTGACGGTTGGCATCACCATGTTTATGGGCTTTGGTGGAGAAGCTGGCAAAAAGCATGGCACCGAAGACGAAGGCCATCAGACTATGTGGCATAGTATCATCGGGATGCTATACCTCCTCATCAACTTGGTCCTGGACGGGGCGACGAACTCAACACAGGATGAGATTTTTGCGCGGTACAAGGTGACCGGGCAACAGATGATGTTTTGGATCAATCTTCTCTGCACGCTCCTAACGACCTTTATCTCCGTGCTTCCTCTGCCGTATATTCCCGTTCTTCACCCATCCAAAGGAGGTGAAGCCGAGCTTAAGTCCGCGCTCGCGTTCGTTCGGAATCACCCAACAATAGTATACCCCCTCGTTCAGTTCGCCTTGACTGGCGCCTTGGGCCAGTTATTCATCTTTGAGACCCTTCAACATTTCGGTTCTCTCACTCTTGTGTATGCTTTTTGTCCATGGGGATTAGTTCTTGATTTTGGCTGACCGATGACGCTAGGACGATCACTCTGACACGGAAGCTCTTCACGATGCTCCTCTCTGTTTTCATATACAACCACGAGCTAACCCCAGGTCAGTGGGCTGGTGCGAGCGTCGTGTTCGCCGGTATCTCCGTAGAGGCCTGGGTGAAACGTCAAGGTAACACAGACACATGCATCACCATCTCCTTTGTTGACTTGAATTCTTGCAGGGGTTCTCACGAAGCGGGTCATTCGGGAGGAAACAAAAGCGACAATCAAGTCTTTATAGGTATCCTAATAGCGTCTGCCGACGTCAAAGATATAGATTATGATTAGACGGGCAAATGAGCAGATCGAAAACAAGAGTGGATTAGAGCGAATGCATCGAACTAAAGGGGTACAACAGCGGACATATCACGATTCCATAGCATCAGGATCACAAGGCGGGCTGTCGTCGACAAGTGGCCGTTTGTCCTCTCTAGGGGAGTCATGAGGCTGGGTCAGTCATAGCAACATTGCTAGACGCAATCCCTCACCGTTCGTCGTCATCGTCATCGTCGTCCTCTCGTTTCCGTCGCGATACTGCCTGGTGACTCACTGGGAAGGTCGACACTGCCAAATTTGCCTTGTAGATGCTTTCATATTCCTATTAATGTATTTATACCCCATATGGTCAGAGGGACGTTAGACCGAAGCGCATACCTTGATCTGCGTTAGAAACCCGCCGTTCGGAGAGATACAATACCGCCGGTTTTGAACCAAATGGAGTGCATCTTCCCATGACAGTTGATAGTGTTGCATCACAAACATGATCACGAACGCTGGCGATAAGCTTATCCCTCCTATCGATGACTAAGTCCATGGTCGACTATACCAGGCAGAGACTTACCGTTACAGTGTACCAGAACACGCCCGCTTTGGGAAAGAGCGGTATTTATGAATTGCTGGGCTCTAGGACGACGAGGTTCACTGAGCCCAAGATATACCAGTGATCCGCCACACAAACCTCGGAAACAAGCGGATCAAGTTCTGCTCCTCAGAATCTTGCACATCGAGAACGAGATACTCGAAGGATTCTGGGAAACGAGGGCGAACTGAGAAAGCTTCCTTGACATCGCGAATGCAGACTCTGTGCGCAGGAACGGCGAGGTTAGGGACGATGTGTGCAAACGTCATGAAAGGAGGGACGCGTACATGTGCGAAATGCCGAGCTCCTGGAGCGAGGTCAAATTCTTTGAAACTTGAAAAGGGCCAAGCAGGAGACCAGGTAGAATCTCCTGGCATTGGTGTCGCATGTCATACCTGCGCTTGGACACAGCCGTCCGCGACTGGTTTTGGGACACAGGGGCGGTAAGACGCACCTCCACTCGACATCGCCGGGTCCCTGTATCAGCTCACGGAGTTCTTGAGGGTTGGGTGCGGACATGAAGGTGTCTTGGGTGGGATACGGGATGTTGTAGGGTTGTAGGGCGAAACGAAAGACGCGTCGACTCGGAGGCAGTGTCCAAGGGCAGTTGCGTGATTCAAATCTGAATGCCGTGTTCCCACAAACCCCTGGCACGCGCATCGGCGTCCGATCGTAGTCTTACTTTATAGTCTAGTCTAGACATCTGTCACCGTCATCGACCGACCGGCTACGCACGCAAAATGAGTGACGACGAAGACGCCCCGTGAGTCCCACCCATCCTGCCACATCGTTTTCCGCACAGCGTTGGTGAATCGGATTTCACGCACAGCATCCTGATTGAGCCGGAACTTGAAAGGGATATTGTTGGCATCGCTAGCGATGAAACAGCACCGTCCGACCACCAGGTGCCCCTTACCATCATATCCGGATTCCTCGGCGCAGGGAAGTCCACGCTTCTGAAGTGCGTCTGATCTGAGTGGCAACCCTTCTGCGCAGATCATATTGACGTTTCTATTAGACGCATCCTCACTGAGCACCACGGATACCGAATTGCGGTCATCATGAACGAATTTGGTGACTCTGCTGTATGCCCCCGGCTCCTGTCTCTCCCCAGTCTCGGTCTTATTTGAAAATCCAGGACATCGAATGTTTGTCCCGGCCACACCACTCTTGGTAATGATGTAACGAAACAACCAGCCAGGGCTATCAACGTTTCATCCGCGTCAGATCCCTTTGCCGAGTCGTCCGAAGAATTCTTGGAACTCGCCAATGGCTGTCTGTGCTGCAGCATCAAGGACTCTGGCGTTGCGGCAATAGAAAAGTTGATGCAGCGCAAGGGCGCTTTCGACTACATTCTCTTGGAAACTACGGGGCTGGCGGATCCAGGTACGTCATCGATCTCGGCACTGGCCATTCAGTGTTCCTCACCATGCTGTATCCCAAGGCCCCATCGCATCGATATTCTGGCGTAATGAGGAGTTCAATCGTGGGAAAGGGAAAGATATCGTGCTAGATGGTGTCGTCTGCGTTGTTGACGCTGTGTTTGGGAAACAGGTGGGCACCCTCACTAAAGCGATCCAAGGATCTCATTTATATTGTGAATGATGCTAGCAAATGGAGGTTGATCAAGTCCATGACGGCATTGGCGAGAGTCTGAGGTCAGTTCGCGGTCTCCGCACACGCCCTTTATGTCGTCTCAATCAAGACAGGCAAATTGCTGCAGCGGACGTCATTTTGCTAAACAAAACGGACTTGGTTTCCGCCGCGAACCTTCAGACTACGGAAGATCTACTCTCCAAGATCAATCCTGTCGTCACCATTCACCGCACGGTCCGAGCTGACATAAATCTCGAGCACGTCCTCAATATTCGTGCATATGCGTCTCGGATTTTATCGCAAGTAGCCACGCCACCGTCCGATGATCATGACCACGCCTCGCATGATCACGAAAGTGCCGACGATAAAGCCAGTACCCATTACGACATGCGCGGTATCACAAGTTTGCGTATCACCTGCCCCGTGTTGTCACCCGAGCAACTGGAGCGCTTGGAGCAGTGGATTCGAACAGTGTTGTGGGAGTGCCAGCTCCCTGGATACTTTGGTGATACCCAGAAGGGGTCGTTAGAGGTCTTGCGTTGTAAAGGGATGTTTGGTACACAATCTGGCCAGACATTTGTGCTCCAGGGTGTCCGGAACCTCTACGAGTTGGAGCCCTTGATAGGAGACGACGTTGGGTTACCAGAGCATGGAAAGCTCGTCTTCATTGGAAAGGGCCTAGATGATTCAGTTAGGAAGAGCTTGGAGAGTATTCTGGTATAAATAATGTCACCCAATTCCCGATCACTGATAATCCGTTCGTGAACCGGTCCGGAGCACGCCAGAGAGTCACTGCATAGGACTAGACGCGCTTCTCGAGTCACATACCTCCTCGCCCATGTCAACACCAGAGGCGAACGACATTCGGGTTGTGACGACCATCGGTCATGTTGATCATGGAAAGACAACTCTCATGGACGCGTTGTTGGCCGCGAATAACATCATATCATCGCGTATGGCCGGTAAGATACGCTACATGGATAGCAGAGAAGACGAGCAAGAGCGAGGCATCACGATGGAGAGCAGCGCAGTCTCACTCAGATTCAAAGTGATGGAAAAGTCTGCAGATGGTGGTGCGTACGACCCGCAAGCAGCAGGGTAGGTAACAGACTTTTTACTTAGGGAGCACTCCAACCCCAAGGACCTATTTTATAAATATGATCGATACGCCGGGGCATGTCGACTTTTCTAGCGAAGTGTCTACCGCATCTCGCTTGGTGGATGGTGCCCTCGTCCTCGTGGACGTCGTCGAAGGCGTTTCTTCGCAAGTGCGGCACCTCGGTCACTTTACCGTCTCTCGGGGAGCCGACTCGCCCTAACTCTCCACACTTAGACGGTTTCCGTCCTGCGCCAGGCGTGGATCGACCGCCTGCGTCCCATTCTCGTCATCAACAAGCTGGACCGTCTCGTGACGGAACTCAAGCAGACGCCGCTGGAGGCGTATCATCACCTCTCTCAGCTCATCGAGCAGGCGAACGCGGTCATGGGCAGTTTCTTTGCCGGCGAGCGCATGGAGGATGACCTCCGTTGGCGCGAGGAGCGCGAGCGCCGGCTCGCGAGCAGGAAGGACGCCGTCGCGCAGCAGACGGACGCGGACGCGCTCGTGGACGACGACGAGACGGCCGACGATGACTTTCAAGAGAAAGACGACGAGGACATCTACTTTACCCCGGGGAAGGGAAACGTCGTGTTCGCCTGCGCTCTCGGGGGCTGGGGATTCCGCGTCGCCAAATTCGCTCAGATCTTCGCGGACAAGCTGGGGATCGGGGAAGCGAACTTCAAGAGGGCGCTCTGGGGAGACTTTTACCTCGACCCGAAGGCGAAGAGGGTCATCAGTCACAAGCACCTCCGTGGCCGTTCGTTGAAGCCGTTGTTCGTGCAATTCGTGCTCGAGAACATCTGGGCGGTGTACGACGCCGTCCTGCTGAACCCGTGGGTGTCATTTTGATTCCCTTTTGTCTTGCTGGTGAGGGATTCGACTGACCGTGCGTCGGCGGCCGTAGAAACGCCGACAAAATTAACAAAATTGTTTCGACCCTGAATCTCAAGATTCCCCCCCGCGATTTGAATTCAAAGGACCGGAATAACCTCCTCTCACTCATATTCACTCAATGGCTCCCCCTCTCTACGACCATCATTCAAACGATCATAGATGTCATACCATCTCCACGTGCTGCTCAGTCCACTCGGATACCTATGATGCTCCATCCCGACCAATCTGAATCGCACGTCGACCCAAAGTCGAAGCTCGAGAAGGACTTGTATTCTTGCGATGCGAGCGAAGACGCCCACGTCGTTGCGTATGTGAGCAAGATGTTCGCCGTACCTACGGCCCAATTGCCAGAGCACAAGAAGCAGACGCTGTCAGTCGACGAGGTGCGTGCCCGCGCGCGCGAGGCGCGCATCAAGGCCGGAGACAGTCGAGAGCCGTCTAGGGCCGTATCGCCCTCCCCTGTCCCTGGCCAGCCCCCCTCGGAGTCAGAAAATCTGACGGGCGACAGTTTGGGTGACCGACAGGAGGGGGTGAGTGAGACCCTGTTGGGGTTTGCCAGGCTCTACTCTGGTGTCATTCGCGTTGGCAGCACGGTCGCCTGTGTGCTCCCAAAGTACGACAATGCGGTCGAACCGACGCATCCGCACAACAAGTCGCACGTCGTCAATGCGACAGTCGGTGCCCTGTACACAATGATGGGGCGCGATCTGGTCACGGTAGACAGTGTGAGCGCTGGGAACATTTTCGCTATCAGAGGACTCCAAGGTTCGATCTGGCGGACCGCGACGCTTTGTGCCCCATCTGCAGCAGGCTTGCAGGGAGAGCACTCGCAAGGCTGGATGATCAACCTGGGAGGCGTCAATCGACAGGTATGGGAGTGTTGGTTACTTTGACTCGCGTGTTAAATCCGCATAGGCCCCCCCAATTGTACGAGTCGCCTTGGAACCCGCGGTACCGGCGGATATGCCGAAGCTCATCCGCGGGATGAAGCTGCTCAGTTATGCCGATCCCTGTGTAGAGACTTTCCAGCAATCCACCGGAGAACACGTCATATTGACTGCTGGGGAGTTGCACTTGGAGGTGTGTTTTGCTTGGGACGGTTCTTGGAGCGATGAAAGTGACCCACACTCTCAGCGATGTCTGAAAGACCTTCGCGAGAGGTTCGCCAAGGTGGAGATCCAGCCTTCAGAACCGATCGTCCCATTCCGCGAGACGGCCATAAAGTCACCAGGTATGTCTGACACATTGGGTAGCATTAACAAGATGGACACCTTTCGTCAGAAATGGCGCCACCGAAAACACCCGGTTACCCCCGCGGTACTGTCCACGGTGCCAGCTTTCAGAATCTTGTGACCTTCACCATCCGAGCTGTCCCCCTTCCTGGCGCAATGGCTGACTTTCTGCGGAGTAACTTAAGTGTCGTCAAGCGACTCATAGTGGATTCAACTCGATCCGATAATGCAACCCCAGAGGAAGTTGAAGATGAGGCCGAGAAGGCTGCAACCACTGGTGACATCCTACGCGTGCCGACGGTTCACCCGGGACAGTTCTGGGATGCACTTCAAGATAAGTGTGAAGAGGCAGGTCCCGAATGGGCGGGAATTGTCGACAACATCTGGGCTCTAGGCCCGCAAGGCGTAGGAGAATGTCTTCTTATCGACTCTCGTAAAGATCAGGAACGACAATCGTGAGATTATCTCCACCTCGTCCTCCTTATATCCATCGTTGACTGCTTTTAGGCTAAGGAAGCGACTGGATCGCGTGAAGGAAACGGAAAATAGCGATCTGCAGAGGGACTTGGTCACTAGAGATTTCGATGGTAATATTGAGACTGGCTTTCAAATTGCTACCCTCCATGGGCCGCTTTGTGCTGAGCCCATGGAGGGGATGGCTTTCTTCGTTGAGCGGGTGGAGATCGACAGGGATGGCGTACGCAAAGAACATGGTAGGCGATAAAGATTGGCGATATGGGCCGCTGTGGAACGATCGCTGATGTCGGCTACACCAGAGCAAAACAAGCTGTCGCAAATCACTGGATCACTCATATCGGCCATCAAAGAAGGTTGCAGAAATGGATTGCTGGATTGGTCGCCACGACTGAAACTGGCGATGTATTCTTGTGACATTCAGGCATCCAGTACGCGCGGTCATTGCCAGCTTTCTTATTAACCGCATTAACTAAATGGGCCTCTCCTTGTCAACAAGCGGACGTCCTGGGCAAGGTGTACGGCGTTGTGGCAAAGCGACGCGGTAAGATCGTTGCTGAGGAGATGAAAGAAGGGACCTCCTTCTTCACCGTCAGGGCGCTTCTTCCGGTTGTGGAGAGCTTCGGGTTTGCGGACGGTACGTGGCCGAAAAAGAATATCTATTACCTGACATGGGGGTCTGACAAAGATATGATGTGATTAGACATCAGGAAACGGACTTCTGGGGCGGCCAGTCCTCAGCTTGTGTTCAGCGGGTGAGTGGAATAGACTAAACTGGGACTGAAACGTGCGCTCTGACTGGGGATGATGGGTGGCGGTGACTACGATTCCGATGGAAAAGATACGTAATGTTAGATGAGGACCCATTCTGGGTGCCGACTACGGAGGAGGAACTGGAGGACTTGGGGGAGAAGGCTGACAGGGAGAATATTGCTAAGGGATATACTGATAAAGTGAGGATGCGAAAAGGGATGTTCGTGAAGCGAAAGATCGTGGAAACGGCGGAAAAGCAGAGGACGTTAAAGCGATGAGATTTGTTCAAGTTACCTTTTAGAGCAATTAAGTCCATTGTCGTCCGCGGCCTTGAGAGTGCCTTTGAGAGCCAGCCATCGACCGACTCGTCACTCCCCCTTCAAGCCCACAACACCACTCGTCAAGCCGACAGTCCCTCTTACCCCTCCCCTCTCACAACCCCCATGGCCATGGCCGCGGCTACGGCCATCTATCGTACCGTATCCACCACCTCATCAATCCTCGTCTCCGACTCCTCCCTCTCCCAAACCTCTCGTATGGACGATCAGCAATTCATCACCACCTTCTTCTGTCGTGCCAAATACGATTACCAGTCTCCAGACGACGCCTCTCTCTCCTTTCGTAGAGGGGATATCATCGAAGTCCTTACCAGACTCGAGACCGGATGGTGGGATGGTCTTCTTGGAGAGGAGAGGGGCTGGTTTCCCTCGAATTACGTCGACATCATCTCAGATGAGGAGGCAGATATCGGTCTTGCAGCGATGGAATTACAGCAGCAACAGCAACAACAACAACACCATCAGCAACAGCAACAGCAGCCAACTCTACAACTTATGCCCACCTTCCCATCAGCTCCCTCAGAAAGCACTTCCACCCACTCGAGACTCTCGACCACTTCCACCCTCGCACCATCCCGGCTGCATAACGACCACCGCACTTGGCCCGACGCAGACACGGATTCATCCTCTCGAAACGGGCGTAGTGGGGACGAAGTCCCCATAGCGGGCGTTGAGGGCGAGATGCTTCCCAGCGACTATTGGGTGCCCAGAGTCACTCAGGATGGTCAAGTAAGCCATCGTTTTATCTCCTTGCCTTTCATGCCTCATCCGTTTCTACCATAAAAAACTGCTTTTCCGTAGATATACTACGTAAACACCCAGACTGGCCAGCATTCTCGAGAGCTTCCAAATGACCCCGAGGGCGACCTCTCGGACTTCGAATACCGTGTCTCGACCCACCGCGTGCGACCAGAAATCTCGGTGGACCCTTACAGCCGAAGTAATGGCGCTCGGAGCGACAGAGCTGCTGGTTTTGGCCTACCTAAGCGCACCGGTACTCCGGAGCCTTGGGTGCGGCGCCTCGCGGACGACGGACTGTCGTACTACTATCAAAACAAACTCGACGGCTCCGTCCAATGGATTCTTCCGGAGGCGAATCCAACTGCCCTTACGAATGGCCACGCTGGAGTCCACCCCCAGAGCGATGCCTTGTCCATACAGCGGTCGGAGTCCACCTATGTGGGCGGTGATGGCATAAATAGCCACGGGAATGTCTACTCTGACGATTCCGACGTCGATCCACTCGATAGACGCAACGGGTTCTCAAAGAGGCATCAGAGTTCCCGATTGGTTCGTGCTTCCGATTCCCAGTCGTTGCTTCAGAACGCGTCCTCCCAGAGTGCCACGCAGCCCCACCCCTCCCTCCTTGCCGACCCCGATCCACAGCTCACGTCTGCCGAAAAGTTGGCCCATACCCTTCAGCATACCCTCACTCCCCCCCCTCCTGAATCCATCACCACGTTGTCGGCTATTGCACGCCAGTCGGTAGCTGCCATCGTGACGGCCGTGCAATCCCATGACCTTTCTGCCCGACCATCATCACAGACCTCACTCGAAGACCGGATTTCTAACTCAGTGGTTGCGATTCGGCATCTCCTTTACATTTCATCTCCTCCATACGGTCACGTTCCAAGCCATCTTTATCATAAAGATGGTCCTTCGTCTGGCCCTTCTATTCCCCAATCAATGCAAGCACAACTCAAGCCAGCGCAACGCCGTGTCACTGCGACCTTGTCAAAGCTTGTCCTTGCAGCTCTGGCCGCACAATACGACACGAAGTCGCTCACGTCAGAGGTGTCGGAAAGGATGGAGACGGACGCCGCGGAGTTGGATCGCGCCTTGGTTACCTTTGTCACAGAGGTACAAAGGATCCATAACCAGATGCCACATGCGCCATCGAAGCGACTATTCGCTGCCCTATCACCCACGAATATTGGATTAGGGCTCATGGGGGCGGGTGCTGCTGGAGGTTGGAAGGGATTTGGCTGGGTCCCGATCGATTCGCTGCAGCAGCCCAAGCGGGACCTGTGCTCTGAAGTGTTGGCCGAGCTGAAGATCGAACTTGCCGAGTTGGAAGAGAAGTTGGTGGACCTGCACTCGGCTGTCTTTGGGGGCGCAGGTGAGCCTCTATGACTAATGTACATAACTTTTTATGAAACATGTACCTTGCAGCTTCCGAGGTTCATACCCTGGGTCAGAGTGCGGTCGCATGGCTGCACTCGGTGCTATCATTTTTTGCAGACATCAATCTCGCACGCACGGTCGATGTTGATGGGATCAACCGAGAGGGTCATGCGGGAGATGCCTATCTCCAAAGCGTCCACAAGGCGCGAACGTTGGTTCGGACTGTTGAAGCCCATCTACAGTCCCTTAGTGATGATGGAGCCTCACTCTTACTTGCCATCACCATGCCTGTGTCTCGACGGACTAGTTCGCTGAGCATTTGTTCTGAGAGGGTTCGGTCTCTGGCTGCCTCACTCAAGAACAACGTCGTGCAAGCTTTCCAGACTCTCGAAGCGCTGTTAGCCGTCGGGCAAGAGCAAGCGTCCAAGGGCCCGAGTGACTTTCGCGGTTCGATCGAGTGGCGCATGTCACGTATTCTTAACGTCGATAGCAACCTCGGGCGCACACTCCAGGAGCTCGCATCCGAGGATGATTCGTATGACGAGGGTGAGGACCTTGTTGACATGGAACATGCTTTTGGCCGAAAGCCTGTAGCCCTCAAGCCAGCTGCATCAAGCTCTTCCGCTCTGTATAGCAACCCGTCTCAAACATCCGAATCGAGCCTAGAGCCGCTACAAGCCCACGAAGAGATTGCAACACCACTACCGTCACATCCCACAAACAATTCACCGCCCCCATCACTTCTTAGTTCAGATTCAGCTCAGGGATTATTGGACGACGAAGGTGATGAGTCATCTGTCGAAATCATACAAGTTTTCTATCATCTAACGGTAGTACGAATCTCGCAGATCCAGGTTCATCTACGCTATCAGGTTCAAAACCCCCGACTGGTGCTGCAGACAAACTTCTCCGTGTGCTAGGCGATGCCCCAACTCACATCATCGACAAGCTTAACGCGAAAACGAAGCCTTGGTATCTTCGACCGAATTATGAGGACAGCGAGATTCAGATCGATCCGGACGGTAAAGTGCGTGCGGGAACTGTCGCTGGGTTTGTGGAGCGCCTGACCGCACATGAACATTCGGGTGCGTCCTATGGCATTGCTTTCAGTTGGCAGCTAAAATTGATCACAACCTCTAGACACGTCATTTACCAAAACGTTCTTGCTGACTTACAAGTCTTTTACGGATGTGGAAACACTTTTTAACCTCTTGTTGGCGCGGTTTTGGATCAAGCCACCAGAAACCTTGACGCAGGTAGAACTCGAGGATTGGACGAAGCACAAGCAACACATCATTCGAGCGCGGTACGCTCGCCTTTTATAATTCTACGCTCATATCTGATTTACGAACGCAAGGGTTCTCAATACATTCAAAACTATGATCACGGATGAAGACGCTCTTGTGGAAGAAGACCTCTTTATACTTGACAAGATGAAAGAAATGTTATCGGGGCCCGATGTCATCCATCTTAGTGCTGCCAAGGTGCTCTTGGGACTCATTGAGCGCATAGTAAGTTATGCCCACAGCTCGAGATTAGCAAATACTCAAGGAACATTTATAGCAAAAAGGCGAGCCTCGCACCAAGATCGCGATGTCACTCGATCCGCAGCCAGTTCCAATTATCCCCAAGACATCCAAGAAGCTTAAATTACTAGAGTTCGATCCCCTGGAGGTAGCACGGCAATTGACCAGGATCGAGTGTCAATTGTACATGAAGATCCGACCCTCTGAATGTCTCATACGTTCGAGAGAGCAGAAGAGCGAAAACCATGACAACATTGCTGCAATTATTGTGACCACGAATAAGGTAAAGAGCCGACACGATGACCCACATGCCATATCTCATTTTCGTTTGCTATAGATCGCGCATTGGGTGGCAGATACTGTACTCAGTAAAGTTGATTCAAGAAAACGGGCGAGCATCGTGAAACAGTTCATCAGTGTTGCAGACGTGAGTGATCGATCGTGATTTTTTATACGTTGATGAACCAATTCCTCACTCCAGCGGTGTCGCGAGCTCAAGAACTTTTCAAGTATGATTGCCATCGTTTCCGGATTGAATTCACCCCCTATCCGACGTCTGAAGCGAACGTGGGAGCAAATCAATCAAAGGTTCATGGCGATGTTAGGGACCTGTGAAATGACGATCGACTCGAACAAGAATTTCAGCAATTACCGGTCATTATTGCAACGGATCACCCCCCCTTGTGTTCCCTTCGTCGGTACGTGGCACACTAGTGTTTCACACTCACGCGTCATCATTCATGATCCTTATAATGATAGGACTATACCTTACAACGTTGACTTTCATCCAAGACGGCGCGCCCAACAACGTTGGAACACTCATCAACTTCCGGAAGCGACAAAAAGCGGCAGAGGTCATAGAAGAGATCCAGAAATGGCAGTCCAAGCCATTCAATTATGCCAAAGTCGACCAGATTCACGACTACATTATGGAATGTTTGAACAAATTCGATAATCGGCCGGACGTCAGCGACGAGTTCTGGAACCTCTCGCTCGAGCGCGAACCTCGAGAACGAGAGGACGAGAGGATGGCACGGCTGCTGCAGGAGACAGGTTTCCTATAGCCCTTTACGCTAACGCTAATACCTTTTTTTTTCTACTTTACTACTGCTAAAGGGGGGGATGCACGCATTTTCAAACGCGACCTCGCTGCTCGAGTGGAATTATGTATCATGTATCATATTGGTTCCCTCTCCTCGTCCTGTGTTACCTTTTCCCTCTCTCTCTCTTCATCTCCTCACATATGTATGCCTATGTGCGATAGCAGCCATAGAATACCGACCCAAAGTTTGGGAAATTTCCAAATATCATAATAAACATGCTGACAGCGCCCAGCGCCCCGACGCCTCAACTCGATTCCGCGCCTCCCTTTATTTCGTACTTTAACCAACGCGACGACCACGAGGTCAACCGACCGGTTTCTCGCGCGATTACTCCGCCTGTATTAAACATGTTGAAACCTGACGGAGACCGGTCGTTCTTCAATCGCGAACGGGACAGGTTGGCGGGCGAGATCGCAACCGTGCGTGCTTTTGTTTTTCCATACCGCCTTAACCCCACTTTCCCACCACCCACATTATATTAATGATGGGCCTCTGTTCGTTCCTCAGGGATTCGAAGAACTCTTATCGAGCAGCAACATCCTGAATCGTAAACTCGAAGAAGTCCTCGGGATGACGCGCGAATACGACACAATCGCGGGCTTATGGGGACGCTTTCACGAGCTGATGAAGGGACAGAAAGACGCAGTGTCATTAGAGGAACAGCCTCTTGGTCTACCAGGAACAGGAGGTCACGTTGTGTCATCATCGAAACAGGGCGGGGGCGGGAAGTGATATCACAAGAGAGAGTTGTATGCGGTAAGAAAAAAAGGGTACAAATTTCAATGAGCATACTCAGTCCAGCACGTCAGGTCAAGTTAGGTATCCAGGAGTACGAGTACGGGGCAAAATGGTGTGTACACATACAAAACAAATGTGTGTAGAACGTCTGTATGGACAGGAACGCGTCTCTTACCATTTCATGCTTCTTGCACCCAAGTGGCTACCCAGGAGAAGCCATTAAACTCGGCCTGATCGCGTGCAGTTAATTGGCCGTGTACTGGCGTCAGTGTCGGCTGTTCTTTCGTGAATTCCTCATCGAAATTGCTGGTATCCGCACTTCCGTTCTACAGGAAATCACATCAATAAGGGACGATAGCATGTGAAATGTGACGTACGATAGTCGGGAAGTAAGGAGGAGGGACGCGCTTGTTGAAAATGTCATCAAAATTAACGTCCTTGAAGAATGGATGCTTCTTGATCTCTTCCGCATCGCCCTTGCCCGATCCAAGACGACGGGCAGGGTCCCTCGTTAACAGCTACAAACGTATGAATGGACGATAGACCTGTAGATTCACGTAGAGGCATACCTTTTGCAGAATAGAAACGGCGTCGCGAGGCATAGTAATCGGGTACAAAGGCTCGTCCTCTAGAATAGCGTCGAAGATCTCATCCTCGTCGTCCCCACGGAAAGGAGACTGGCCAAGTAACATCTCGTAGGTCAAGACGCCGAACGCCCACCAATCGACGGCGCGGCCGTAGCGTTGTTCGAGAAGGATCTTATGACCAGAATTCAGTTCCCTCGACTTGGGAGAGTAAACTGGTCGCATACCTCGGGCGCCATGAATTCCGGCGTACCACAGAAGGTGCCAGTAGTTGACCCATGCCACATATCTTCCTTACATAGACCATAATCAGCAACCTTCACGTGCCCGTCCAACGTCAGCAAAATGTTATCAAGCTTTAGGTCCCTGTATCAACGTGAGTCTAGGTGCGCAACTAGTAACTTTGCGATTTGGCACACCGGTAGATGATTCCGTTTGCATGGAAATATTCCAATGCCAGCAAAACCTCAGACGCATAGAACTTGGCTTGGCGGAGAGAGAACTGCTTCCGCTGGATGTGTAACATTAGATCACCCCCGCTCACATACTCCATGACAAAGTAGACGCGCGTCTCGGTCTGGAAGCACGAATGTAAGCCCAGTAAGAACGGATGACGTTCCCGCGCTGCGGCCAGAAAAACGCGCTTTTCCGACCGAGTGCTATAGGATATCACTCAGATATGTAAAGACAAGACAAGACAGTATCGACTCACCTCTCGACTTCGTCGTTGTCAATAATAAACTCCTTCTTCAGCACCTTGATAGCGTACAAGTTGTTCGTCGTCTTCTCCTCAGCCAACATCACCTTTCCGAAATTGCCCTTCCCAAGCACAGCCAAGAAATTGAAATCATCAAGGCCAACTTTCCGCTTCTTTACTACTTGCTGCTGTTGTGATGGCGGTCTCTGAGCCCATTGCGCGGGTGCCTGCTGCTGCTGAGGTTGCTGCAATGGTGATGGATAACTACCGCGATGCTGCGGTGGGCCTGGGGTCAAGGATGCTACCTGATAAGGCTTGGGCGGGAGGCTGGGCGGGAGTGACTGTTGGGGTTGAGGGGTCAAACGGCCTGTTGGAGGAATACCATCTGGCATCGGAGCGACGGGAGGCGGTTGATCGTAGCCTGGTGGTGGCAGACGTGCTCCAGGAGGAACAATTGATTCATTGGGGAAAGCGGGCGCCACAGCTGGGCGGGCACCAACAGGCGGAGGCATACCCCCCGGAGGATGGGCAGGGAACCCCCCAGGAAGAGGTTGTTGCTGATGTCGCCGATCAAAGGAAGGTTGCTGTGGATAATGTCGCTGTTGGCTGGGCGTCTCAGGGTGCGGAAGCTCGGCACTACTGAGGCGTAGGCGTTCCATATCCTGTGGCAAACCTCCTGTTTTTTCTGAAGGTAGAGAATAGGCAGGAGGTGGCGGCGGCCGTGGAACTTGGCTTGCCGCCGCCGCCGCCCTGTCACGGTTTCCTCGTGCACGATTGATGTCTCGCCAGTCGCGCAGAAGCTGATTGGCAGTCTCCATAGACATGCCACAAAAGTCAGGGACAAGGTGCGCGCAATTTGCGTGGCAAGTGATATCGCATTCGGTGCAACGACGAGCGTTCTTGCGTCCAATGGGGAGCATGTATCCACAATGGCAGCACCAATTAGTTCCAATGTTGGTTATCGGCTCAAAGCGATGGGGAATGCGATGATTGATTTTCTCCTCATCTCCATCCTGAAATGCGTGTGAGTCCAAGCCATGGAAAAGGGAACCGGGATACTGACTCCGGAAGTGGATTTCGAGATACACTTTGTGACGACCTTTTCGAAACACTTCTTATGACACGTGTACCGGCAGTCCTCGCATTGATAGCCGGCCGCATTGAGTAGGAACTCGCTACAAAATGCACAGAGAAGTAGCTGATAAAATTGCTTTTGAACAAATTTGTGGCCATTCATCTCGTGGACCTCATCCTTGCGCTTGCGGACGGCACCTTGTCGACCTAGCCCTCCAGGTGCATCGAGAGGACGCTTCCGCACATTCTCCTTGACTAATGGGTTCGTGAGAAATGAGGCGTAATCTCGCATCAGACAATAGAGCGTACCGAAATTCAATTTCAAAGCTATGGCGCCAACGGGCTCCAGGGAAAACCAGGCCTCGACGCCATCCGACTGGCCACCATATCCACCGCCGGGAGCGCCAGTCAGGGGTCCACCAGAGTTGAACGGTGGCTGATAATCGCCTGAACCGGATGGATGATGCCCTGTTTGAGGAGTGCCAGGCATCTTGTTCATGTCGCCGGCAGTAACCCATCCGCCATGGCCGGTCTCCTGGTTGACCCTCTGACGGCGGAGTGCATCCACGAGGTCCTGGATCTTAAGCCACTGAAGCGCAATAGGTACAGGATGCGGTTCGCTAGCTTGTTTGTCATATACGGCCAGCTCGACTTCGTTTGCTTTGTCGATGGTGATCTCGAATTCTTCATTCCACCGATCGGTGCGGGAGGGATGAGTGTGAGCTCTTTGCGTGCCTTCAACTTTGAGAGATACGTATGTATCTACGACCTGCTTCGACGCGGAACGCGACCGTCCTGAAGTGACGATGGGCGCATGTTCGAGTTCACGTGCTCCCTTGATAGTTACTTGGAGTTTCCCGGACAAGTTCTTGGAGCGCACACCACTCTTAGCATCGCCGTCAGCTGCAGGATCGGCTATACGTAGTATTAGACAAGTATATATATATATGAAATGGTAGAGCGTGCTCACCGGTCTCCTCCTCTTCATCAGCGGCATCGAGGACGTGCAATGTCTTGTAGCGTTTAAGGGCCGTCTGTAAGAGTTGGATCTTCTTCTCACTCTCCACGCGTTTTCCCTCGGCATCGGCACGGGATTTCTTGTCTCCATCAGCTTGATAGAGCTTTACCATTTTCTCGATACCTTTTTTATATTGCATCTCTACTTGGAGCTTGAATTCGAGTTGATGAAGCATGCGGGCGATTTTCAAAGGAGAATGGGGAGCATCTGCTCTGATCAAATCCATCTTCGTAAGGTTTTTGGCCTTGGCAGAGGATCCACCATCGAGGTAAGAATTACGGTTTTCAGGAGAGTATTGAGCCCCTCCATAGTCACTTTGTTGGGGAGCGCGATCTCTAGTACCAGGCTGAAATGGACGCACAACTGGGGACGAGTTGGGCTGAGGGCTGGCTCCAGATCTTGAAGGATCGGATAACTGCATCTTACGAGCCTGAAGCTCACGGAGGGTATCTTCGAAATAGGAGAGAGAACGCTCTGCCTCTTTGATCTTGGCATCGTTTCGACGGAGAACATCTGGATTCGTTGTCGCCTGGCGGAGGAGTTGTGATGCTTCCAGTACCTTTCTCTCGGTCTGGATACGCTTGTAAATATCCTGAATTTTCGTATCCAAATCTTGGGACTGGATGAACACATAGGCTTTATTAGCGAAGGATATCAATAAACGATGTCTAAGTGGGTGCATACGGCCATATCGAAAAAATGTGTGCCGCAACGAGGCGGGCTTGTGGTGGTGGAGGAATAGTGGGAGGCAGGCGATCAGACGGTCCCCTCCTGAGCTGATCGTTAAGAGCGCTGAGCTGACCTGAGGCCGATTAACCGCCAAACACAGCTTATTAGATAAGCGCGCTCGCTGTCTTGCTGCGCCTTCATTATGCACAGCAAAATCTCGGTCAACTCGGTCAATGAACAGGACTTTCAGATATCCGTTCTCTCTACCCATACACTTCACAATGACAACGACAATAAAAAAACAGAGCTAATTCTGCCTTGTCTCTTCGACCCTCAACTTATCCGCAGCATACACTTCTCCTTCTCTGGTACTGTTGATCATACAACCTCAGTTTCACCAAAAGACATGCTCTCCTCATGCGTAGTTCAATCCTTCCATCGCTATCTCTCACTCGCACGTTCACAATTTGCATATGATTATTATGTCCCCTGATTTTTTTGTCTTCAAAGAATGCAGAGTATCTCGGTATCATTGATGTCACAGAGGTCATTCTTGATGATTCCTCTTCGAGCACTTCAGACGTCCCCAAAGGTTCATAAACATCCGTCCCACCGCCCTAGCAACAATCTCACTTATCTTCAGTATTTGTGACTCCCGCACGCGGCACTAGCCCTCGTACTTCTCCTCATGTCCACGTCTTATCCATCCACTTCGCATACGATTGGAAGTCATTCTCACAATCGAACACTGGTAAATCCGTCTGTACTTCGTGCGACTGGGTGACCCACGGCTAGTCCCGCCAAGGTCTCTCCATCTTCTCCCCTCAAACCCTTCTTCCACTTCAACCGGCGTTGAACAAGCTTATGCGGAAGTTATGTTCTGACCATATCGTTGGGTCCGTTTTCAACCCCTTACCAGCGTTGACGCATACTTGATTCGTGGCTGTCAGCCGCTATCCTTGGTTGTTCAGCCCCCTGAGGGCGGTATGTTTCATCTCTATCAAGATGTGTTCTTCTTTGCCGAGAATCCGCTATGTAGAAATTTCATCTAGAACACCAGTGGTTTCCTTCACTCGTTCGATCTTTACTGGCCATAACGGACCGATCTGGAGACCCCATGTTTCGCAACAAAGTTCAAGTACTTGTGAAAGTTGAGGCTCTTACTCCGTTAGTCTGTACAAACACTGAACGCTGCCCTCAGGAAATCATAAGTCGTCTTTCAATTCACAACCGCATAACAGGTGCGACAAACGGTCATCTCACTCAGACTTCATGCCCTATGCTACGGAGCTACCTGTTAGATTTGCCGTCCACCGACAGGAGGGACACACTGATTTTAGCGTTAGAAGTTGTACTGAAGATCGCAGCTCGGCCCCCTCGTTTTAAGGTGCGTTTTCGCCACGAGCAGCCGCCAGCAAGTGTCACTCCATTATAGGGTGCCTGCCTTCATAACTCCTCGACGCCTTCTTCTTCGGATGACGAGACTTTGAATCTTTCTTCACTTCATTGCCCTTCTCAAGACCTTTCGGACGATACACTCTCCTGGGACGACGTCTCTCCTACTGATTCTTGCCTGTCTGGCGAACCCTGCGCCCATCGGGTTGACGATGACATCTGGTCTGGCGATTTTGACGAGATAACTGCTGGCAACGGGGAACCCGTTTCAGACAGTCAACTTCCCACTTCTGAGAGTGAGGGACTTATTTTCTCGAATATCTCTTCTCACAGCCCATCGAATTGGGACTCTGGTGTCGCCGAGGGCGAATTTACATCGTGTGACGTGTCACCATTTATAGTGAGTGAGCCATTTCCCTTCGCCGCTCGTGAATCGTTCATAAATACTCATTTCCTGTCAAAGTCAGGTCTAAGGTGCCCAGCTCCCCACGACGATTTCGTTGCCCTTGATCATGACATGGGTGCATCGCCCGATCTTTGTGTCCTCGACGATGCAGACGGGGACGCTGTTATGTTGCTCGCCTTGGAATGATGACTTCGTCTGTCTGTCTCATGTTCATGAAGTATTCACATGTGCCAGCTGTCGTTGACTCGTCGTCGGCCGCTTAAAAATCAGTCACCGGACCGTTAGTCTAGATTTCTGTTTTTTTTTTTGTTGTCATACGGATGAGCTCCGAATGGAATTATAAAATTATTTCTTTTATTTTTTGTTTTGTGAGACTTCGGAAGCAGCCGAAGCTGATTCAAACTCCAACCAACGAGACCTTGGCGTGGCGACACCATCCTCCATTCTTAACCACACGGTCATTGGAGCTCGCAACGCAACAACTCTTCATCTTCGTTGCTTTAAATCCCACAGCGGTAGAGCTCTATTTGCTCTTCCCCATTCATCTGGCCTCAATCCGTGTGCTTTTCCAATCATGCTTCCAGCAAGGCGCCAGAAGGTTGATATCAGCGTATGTGATCCACATCTTCTACCTTCCATTGTGCATGCCTTTGCATTCCTCTACACACCGTCATTCCCCCTTCCAGTCACCCAGAATCTCGCTGATTATGTCGATCTTCCATTTTACAGAAGTTGACTGAGGAGGAGCAGAAGCTCTTCCGTCTGTATGGCAAACTCCCGACCCATAAGAATGTCCTTACTAAGGTGCAGAAGGTGCAGCATTAATATCTCTCTTACCGCTCTGTTTATCTGAGCATCGTGCCTCACGTTACAGGATCGCAAGTACTTCGACTCGGGTGATTATGCACTGTCCAAAGCGGGCGTCGGTCCCCAAAACGCAGTGGGTACGGCGATCCCCAATCCAGAGAAGTGTGTTGCCTTGTTTGTTTGTTTTTCTCGTGGATCTGGTCTAATGTTGAATCGTAGTATTCCACACGCTTCTTCACATACTACCCATCAGCTACTATCTACATCTCCCGCGAACTCGGCGACCAGTCCAGTTCGTGAGAGTGCGCTCGCACAGAGCGAGACAACGCTACCCGATGATCCTGAGAAGCCATTTCCTCCTGCTCCCGCCGAGTCAGTTACTCCAGCCCCAGCCGTTGCCGCCCAGGAGTGAGCACGTGAGCTAGTATCCCCACTTGTATCCCACAGACGGGTTTGCTTGGCGCCCCCCGTTGATGTTGTACTGTTTCTCCTGCGCGCTTTGCTTACGATAAATGCATCTCATGTCTTAACATCTGCGACTCATTGGTGATATTGTCCCCTCTTCATGTTCCGCATCATCCTGCCTGGTCGCTAATGACGAGCGCAAGGGCTGACGTGCCATGCGTTCGCACCTCGATACCGTTCCTGCGGCTTACGTGCCGTTGTATCATTCTATCCGCTCGCCTTCGGTATGCTTATCAATTTGCGTCCGGATTGTATCTATTGTCTACCCGATGTTTAACATGCATAGTAAGAACCGCCAACAAGTTTCCCTTGCAGATGCTGTGGTGCGGGGTAATATGGCCCATGTCCATTTCCGTAGTGTTCTCTAGCCTGGATGTATTTGCTCCGTCACTGGAGTGTTACATCGAAACTATGCGTGAATGGCAAGCGCATGTTTTCGCAACATATCTGGCGTTCCTCGCCTTGGCTTAGAGTGCTGAATAGCTCCTCGGCATAGTTTGGGGCTCATTATGGTGCGCCTTCATCTATTCAACCAGCTGGGTTGTCATGATGCCCTTCTTATGGTGAGTTGTTCCGTAGCTCAAGTACTGAAGTATCTGAGATGCTTATGAACTCACCTTTATATGGCTATTGAAAGTGCTACCTGCCCCCAAGATAACGAGTGGGAGAGTATATGTTCTCGTGGGTTTGAATGACTTTGCTTTCTTCGTTGCGTATTAGGACGGCGCAAGAATAGGTGGTAGTCCTCGCTCGTTTGGCGCTCACCGCGCTCATCGTGTTCGATGTATCTCATCCCAATCGAATGGATCCAAGTTGTAATGTCCCCGTACATTCGTAGAGAGTATATCCCATGACGATATATATATATATATATTGAGCACTCCATCAGATTTCCATCCGCCATGCATCATCATGGCTAGATTGATCACCACTGTCTTGGCCATTCTCTACGCCGGCGGCCGGGGTCTCTACTCGGAGCTACTGGGGACCGACTAAACGCAGACCCAAGACCCACCTCAAACCTCTCAGTATGAGACAAAAAAGCTAGGTTAGCAACCATCACCCGTCTTGTCTAAATATAGTTTTCCACTCCGGAGAGAGCCCCCCGCATGTCGTTGTTGGTATCAGACTGCACTTTGGGATGCATGTGAATGCGAGGGTTGTTGTGGGAACTTCCTAGTGGGCGTGCATCGGCTGCCAACTTCACGGTCCACTTTTAGTTTCGGAAATGGGCTTGCCTTCGGGAAATGTTATTGTTAAAGTGCCATAGGGTCACGGCGTACGTGTCAGCAAAGCAAAAAAAAGTGTTCCCGCACAACCACCTTCGTTTTGTATGCCGAACCCCGGGCCCGCTCCTTCATGTTGTAAATCCGACCACAAGCTTGCCTTGCGCGGACGACCGAGCCCGCACGCAGCCGCGCCTCCAGGCTGGTCATCGCCCGTACCCATGGGTTCGAAGGCTGGGGCTAAAGATTGCCCGCAGAATGCCTTTTGGTGGAGCGGGAGGTTCCCGTTTTGGTCGCTTGTAAGTTCATGGAGGAGCGCCACCCGCCCACTCGGCAATGCTTCCCATCGAGTTCGCAGCGGGTCCACGGACTTGCGCTGTTTCTCAGTGTATACATGCACTTTCGAGCCCGGCGCGTGACCCGTTCTCGATTGTTCCCCATAAGGTCTCCAACCCTACCTCTCTGTACATCTGTGGCTACTAGGCTGAATTATTGTCCATACTTCTAGTGAGGGGTTGTTCGGGTCTCCAGGTTGAAATTTTTTGAAGAAACTCGATTGGTCTTGGTCAGAGGCATATATGACGCATGTCTTCCCATGGTGAGGACACGTGTAAGACTCCGGGAGAGGGAAGCCAGGCGAGGTCGCCAAGCCTCAACAACAGCTCCCCCGGCAGGATCGCTGGAATCAGGAGCGCACTCAGGCTACAGATCGAGGTAAGAAGCTACGGTTTCAGATTTCTGACGAAGATAAATCCACGGGTCGCCCACCAGCATGAATGGTGGGGCTGTGTAAGAGCCAGGATTAAATTTCCACCCAGCGCCCCAAAACATTGATCTTCTTCGCGAAGAGGAGAGAAGATCTCGCATGTGTCCGCAGATGCGAGTCTCGCGAGGGTGGGAAGAACCAAATATTTGAGTTTTGCGAACACCAGGACTGCTGGGCCTGTGAAGGCTGTGAGCGCCACAAGCACCCTGGATGGGATGAGGTCGAGCACACAGGGCCAGGCCGAGAAAGCTAATCACTGCTGTCCCGATTGTATCACCGCCGAATCACTGGCCTTATCCCTGGGAGCCACGTTCAAGGAATCTGTAGCGCGTTGTCGGTGCTCAGCTGGTCAAGTCATGCACGTTTGCCGTTGCCTACGTGGACTATCAAAGGAGGTGTTATTCATCACCTCGGCCCGACGACCATCGTAGGAATTTTGCTTCCTGAGTTGAATAAGCGACTTGTGTTCGATCGAACGCCCCAGTCGTCCGAGTGCATAGCATGTGCTCCGGAGTTAACCATCGTGATGTTCCTATCGTTTCTTATGTTGCCTTACTGGGCATGTGGATTGAAAAAACGTCACACGAATGGTTCAGATAGGGAATCCATCTTCGATGGGGGCAAATAAAGTTATCTTGGTAACACTCCACAGGACCCTGAGGTTTTTTTTCCTTTCCCATGGGAATTGTACGGAAATAACTCTCTTGACATCATTTGTGTCCGTTTCATAGCGGGTACGGACATTCAGTGGTTCCAAGCCTGTATGCATGGTCCACGTGTGTATCAAACCCACTTTATGTGCTTGGCCGCACATTGTCCGATGCATACTGATGTTACCCTGATAAAAAAAGAAGAGAAAAAAAAAAAAAAGGGTACGAGGGGGGTTTCTCGAAACTCCCCTAAGTTAAGGGTCGTCGTGCATGCTCAGACCCAGAGAGATGGGCCTTTCATCCGAGTGCCGACCGCGTTGACATATGGACCCGTATCGGTGCGGACGCAGCCGCATGCATGAGACATTTTACATTCGACACCGACACAGGTGAGACTATCATCGAGCTGCTAAGTCTTCAAGCCGCACGCATGATGTTCTAGTCATGTCATGGTCATGGCCGCGCTAGTTACTGTAGAACGACGAGAAGACGCGCAGGGCACTTATTTGCTCTTGTTGTTGTCACGCGCCCTACTTGCCAATTTTTGCCACGTGCGGGCTTGCACGCCTTTGCACAGAGACTCGGAGTACGCGTTGAATCTGGCCGTTGCGGGAAGACACAAGGGCGTTTCCCTCGGTCTTGCCATGAAGTTCGTCGACCGCGCCCCGTTTTTGTCAATACAGTATTGCTGACGGCTACATTCCAGCTGACTTATGTTCATTTGTCGCTTCCGACTTGTACCAAGATTCTCACCACCTCCAATTCCGAGCTATGCAATCATCACCTCCAGGTTTTCGTCTAGGGCAACTACTCCGTCACGGCAATACTTGGCAGTTCCCATCCCATTTCAACCGCCCTCCTCTTCACCGGCGCTCGTGTTCGAGCGCGACCTATCCCCAACGAACAACACCCCGACCTCAGGTGACCGCCTTTCGGGATGGCTCTCCCAAGGCGCAAATGAACAATACCATACCACTTCCAACCAGCACGAGGCGAAGAATAAAGATGACACGGGCCATTCACCGACCTTGTGCACGCTATACGCACGCCTCAGCGCGCCAGAGTGCCCGAGACTCTCCACGCAGCTTTCGAGCGAGGAAGTCCGCCGCATCGCGCTCCGCGCGCAAAAGGAAAGACACGCGTCTGTATTGGATAATCTCTCAAGAAACATTCTGGATTCCCCAGACGCCGTGCGAACCGAGCTTGCGACAGCCCTGCTCTCCATCCCGCGTTTGCGCGTGAACCCGTCTCTCACAGCATCTCTCTTGTTTTGCATTGCTCCCGACCACCTCTCTTCACTATCCATAGACGCATTATCTCACATCGCTTGCACTCTCATCCACCACCCCTCACCATCTAGTGTAGTGACGCTCTTGACGAGCCTCGTTGAGAACATCGCACATCGCCTCAAACCGCTTTGGAGGAAAAACCATGGTCCTCCGGTAAGCGGTAGGCATACTGTTTCCACATGGTACCTCTACCGACTTGTCGTACACCTCTCCGAACTTCGTTTGAGGGAGCCAGCGATGCGCCTCTTTCAGTCTTTGCTAGAGACGGCCTACATTCCACCGGAAGCCATTCAGCGCGCCGACCAGTCCTTAAAAGATTTTCATTTGATTATCATACTCACTCTTGTCCGTTCGTGCATCTTTTGGAAATGGAACCACAGAGCGCTGGCCCTTTTGAGGGACTACCTCGACAGAGGGCCTCCAGTGGACCCCGTTATCAACAGGTTATGCCAGGACGTTTTGTATGCTCTCATAGAGTTTCCAACAGTCAAGGATTTAGCTCTCGGCGTTTCCTTTGTCAAGGACATAATCTCGGGACCAGAGCTGATCTCCATTCCCCCCGGTCTCGTTCGCCAGATTTATAGCAGTGCTCAGCGCCTCGGGCGGCCTCGATTAGCCACTAGCCTATATATGCTCACACAATGCGGACCCGTTTCGTCTTTGCACGAATTCCCCCTTCCAAGTGGCCCCTCTCTGACGTGGTTTCTCCGCTACCTGTCTAACCAAGCCACCTACTTACCCCTCGCCCGACGTCTGGTCAAGCAAGTCACAGATCGCTGCGAACCCATTCCCCTGCCAGATCGAGCTGAATTCATCACTATCGCGGCCAACAGCGGCTTCGCAAGCCCCGCCAGGACACTCTGGGAACGTTACTCCTCGGGAAATAGTGGACGGATGGTTGTGGGAAATGCGGCTATGGTGGTGCGGATGTGCAGCCTTTTCGCCAGGTTGGGCCGGGGGAAGGCCGCCTACACCTCTGAAAATTCCGGACTAGCGGACAAGACGACGACTTCCCTTGACCTTAGCGTCCCCAATGGCGACGCGAATGGCCTCCACAGATCGCTTCTGGAGGAGGAGGGGGAGGAATATTGGAACTTTGCCAACTTGGTCTTGACCAAGTTCCGCAAGGCGAAGGAGCCGCTCCACCTAGCATCCAGAGAAGATCTAAACGCGCTGGCCCGTGCAAATATCATCCTCGGCCATGTTACTGAGGCTCTCCAGGTCCTACGGGTCGTAGTAAACCGGAATGAGCGTCCCGACCTCCATGACGTTAACGTCATGCTTTCTGCAGCTGCAAACGCTGACCCTCGTATGGCTCTGAAAATGGTCCAACGCATGGTCGCACTTGGCCCCAAACCCGATGGCATCTCATTGGGTACCGTCATTCATCGGGCAGCAAGACAGGGCAACTTTGCTGTGATGACCACCCTACTCCGGTTGGCGCACGAAACCGGACAGCAGCTCACGACCAAGACCATGGTCACAGTCATCAGGGCGAGCGTGACCCTCAGTGGAGCGGACAAGGACGCTATTCGAGACAATTTGGTTTGTGCGCTGAGGATCATCATGGCCAACGAACACTCGAATCACCTCGCGAGTCTGAACATGGGCAGGTTTTGCGCCGATGAGGCTCTCAAAGCGGATGACCCTTCTCTGGCTTTTGAATTTTGGAAACGCGTGGTCCAACCCAGAGCAGAGTGGGATGAAGACTCGCACGTGTCTCTTAGACGTCGCATTGCAAGCAGCATCCGTTCACACTGCAAGAAGGGCGATATCCGGACCGAGGACGGGCGAAGGTTGGCACTCGCACTACGAGGCCGGGGGACTAGGAAGGGGATACTAGGATAGTCGTGGATGACCTGATGACCTGATCCGCAAACGACGTCCGATCTGGCGCATTCGTTTTTTGGGGGCCCGGAGGCACATTCGACCGAGCTGCTTTACATTCAACGTTCGATACATAATTAGGGCATTTCCATGGGGGGTTACGACGATTAGAGTTGTCAAGTGAATTACATTTAATTTAGCAGTCGCATGCGGTGGCACGCGGACAGCTGGCAGGTGGTGACGGAAGGAAGATTCCATCTTCCATCCTAACTTAATCTCTGGTCATGTACACATGATGAACAAATGCGGTATTGAGAGAAGATGGGTGTTAAAGGGATTTTGATGGGACTAGGACGTGCAGGGAGTGCCACTGACAGTTGGGGGCGATGGGATGGACGAAAAGCGAGAGAAGAGACCGATCCATCGGCTCTGCCCTGGAACCCTGGATGGAGGATTGGGGGAGAGAAGACATCCGGGTATCGGCCCTCTCGGCTCTCGGGATGAGTCGATGAGGGGATCGGAACTAGTCGTGACGCCCAGCGGGGCAGGGTCGTCTCATCATCTGGACGCGCCAACCACGCGTGTCGTCGTGTCGTGGAAGACCAGGGACCTGATTTGGACCTGATATTGGATCTTTAGGAAGATCCACGACGAGTGCCCAAAACCGTGCACCCAATACAACACGGGGCCGACCATGATTAGACTGAGATTGCTCAAAATCTTGGGCCCCAGTTCCGGTCGACCCGTCTGCAACCTCGCCGCTGTAATATTACAACAAGGACCGCTTCGCCTGGGTTTGCCCTCTCCCCTCGCCTTTACTTTCTTTCTTGTCGTTCGTTCTCGATGCCCGCCGCTCGTCCAAAGAAAGGAAGTGAATCAGGTTCTGACGATGCGTCCACCAGAGAGGGCCACTCCGAAAACAGCAAGATAAAGAGAAAGTGAGCCCTTTGTTGTTGGCCGAGCTTTCTCCGTTTCGCCCGCCTTTCAACCCTGAGCTGCCTGCCAGCCTCTGTGCCCCCTCCCTCCCTCCCCTCCCCCCCTTCTCCTTCCTTCTTCAACTAGTCATCGTAGTCACCCGTCTGTCTCCCCCTCCCACCATCGTCTAGATTTGTTTGCCAAATTTCTTCCGTCATGTTGTTTGCAACTTGCTTTACCTTATCTGAGGCGCGTCATGCTGACCACACGCTTGTCTTATCTACTTTAGGCGCCAGTCTCAAAGTAAGCCAAAGCCACGATCCCGTTTCATTTCCGCGCGCTCCAATTAACCGCGTCTGTCTCCCTACAGGTTGTGACGCCTGCCGCGCTCGCAAGGTGAGGTGCGCCAGGGATAACCCTGATGACACCCAATCGTCTTGCAAACACTGCATCACCCTCGGCATCCCATGCACCTACGATTACCAGCCAAAGAAACGCGGACCGCCCAATTTGTACGGCATCCCAACTTCCTTGACATGCTCATCTTTTGATCCCAGGCCCTTGCGCTGACCCACCACTTCTCCCACAGGTACCTGCGCCGGCTCCAAGAGGCCGCCGCAGCGGCTGCGGCCCAACAGCAGCTGGAATGCCAAATGGGAGAAGCCACTTCCCCTCTCTCTGCCCGCCCGGGCCTGGCAAGTCCGCGACAATCGACGACGGGCGTACCCATCTCCAACATGAGCCAGCCCACCTCCACGTTCCTCGATCAGTCATTGAACAATGTTGGAGCTTCCCTGTCATCTGGCTCCTTGCAATCGTCGCGCTTCTCGATCACAGCTGATGCGTATCAGACGCACTACCAACAGATGGCTTCCCCTTCTTTCGGCGGCTCTTCTGTCGACGCACAACGTTCTCCAAAGACGGATGACTCACAGTCTTTCGTGTCTTCCTCTGAGCAGTTCAGCGCATACCCCTTGTACAACTGGTCATTCCGACAGCATCAGCCAGCACCCCCGCCGAGCACGCTCCCACCACTTGCGTACTACTATCGGGCACACAGCCTCGAGGAAGTCGCCCCTAGAGATACCATCATGTTGATCATTGCGCTCTTCTTTGACTTTGTCTACCCTCTGTCCCCTTGTGTCCACAAGCCATCGTACATGGCCGATCTCCATGCTCACAGGGAGGAACGTGATCCGCTCTTCTTCGCGCTGGTCATGTCCACCGTAGCCTCTACCCTTGTTCAGTTACCACGATCCTATATCCCCATGGGACGAAACGCAGTGCGTAAACTGGCACAAAATTGTCACGAAGCCAGTCGTCACATTTCGGTCGCGTCTTATGACCCACCGACGTCGATGCACGTTGTCATTCGTTACTTGTGAGCACCCACTTCTCTTATGGCCTACACGTAATGAAGACTGCTCTTCTCCAGCGATTGTATTTATCACTTCTGTGAAGGCCATGATGCCACTCAACACGCTGCATTTGGCGAGGCAGTGCATATCGCCGTCACGCTTCGCATGCACGAAGAAGCCTCTTACGAAGGTCTGGACCTTATTGAAAGCGAAGTACGGCGCAGAACCTTCTGGCTATTATTCGGAGGTATGACACAAAGCCCCCCGCATCTCGTCCTTCACCATTCTCAATCTCATTTCCAGCGGATAAATCGATGTCCATTCTTCTGGGTAGACCCATCTGTTTCCGAGACGAGGATTGCACCGTGAACTTCCCGAAAGAGCTCGATGACGAATAGTAAGTATCATTTCTTACGTCTTATTGAATTGATTCCTGAGCGCTCCCACTGCTACCGTTCAGCATCACGCCAAGTGCGTATTTGCCTCAGCCTCACGGGAAGCCCTCCCTGGTCTCTGGGCTCAACTATATCACACGGATATTTGCGGTCCTCGGAGAAATACTTGTTCGCATACGGATGGACAGACGATCCCCTCCGCAAGGCCAATACGCTAAGGCCAGGCTGGACGAAATCCAATCCCTCCATTCTCGGATTATGTCGGCACTTGTGCACGTCCCTGAGCCACTTAGGTTGAAGCAGGCTTCCCAAGCGGCCATTCCGTTGGAATACGGAGGCGCAGGCTTCAGACAGGCAACGTTTGCTGAAGTCAAGGACTTCTTTGACAATCCCAATGCGTCCAGGGCTAATGCCCTCAATCCTTTCCTTGTAATGCAGGCCAATCTATATGTGACTCAGGCAAGTCGAGTGTCACACCATCATTTTCGTAGCTCTCACGTCCATTCCTCCAGCAACTCGTCCGCTTTGTGGTTGAACAATACCGAGACGAACTTGAAACCCAGATTAGAGGGATAACGGACGAACAACGCGTCGCAGATGATAGAGAGGCGGTCGCGAGCGATCTGCTCAATATTTTACACAAGTCCGTATCGATGGCACCTCTGTTGCTTTGGCGGCATTGACACTGATTATCTTCTAGTATACCCATACAATCCATTGCCACGAATGGACCGTCTCTGGTAAGCCGGGAAGTTGCTTGTACCGAGGCCCAATCATGATCTCTGACACAGTGCCAGGTCCATAAGGTTCGATTCGTTGCATCGACTCTCCTTGATGCAGTGAGGAAACCGGAAACTGCGCCTGCCACCGCTGCGCGAGCGCACGCATATCTTTGTATGTTTGCGTCTGATGGCTCAACAGTGTGATTCTGATGAGATATCTGGTTGCTAGGGGATTTTCTTTCCATCTTGTCTGAAATTGAGCGCAACTATCTGTGGGTATCTATTTTTGTGTGCTCTGGTCTCACCTCAGTTGACCGTTCATATTACCCCAGGTTAGACGACGATAGGGATACAACCTCCAACGGAGATGGTATGACAACATTGCTGAGCAACAACTGAGTCTCGTAGCTAGATGGCTTTTCTCGGACCAAAATGTACTACCCTTAATGTGTGTTAGGCCAGAGCTTGGTCCTCGTGCCTTGTGCTTCACCGTAGTTCTTATAATACTCCAGGTTGAGTGAGATCGATCGTTATAATTTCTTTCCTTTTTATTGCTTTGCATGTATCTCTCTCTTTTGCAATGCTATCGATATTCCTCGGCTGGATCGACTGTCGTGAGAATGTCTTCTGCCATGTGAGGGATTGAAACCTTTAGTGGCGCTTAGACCCGACGCGCCAACGCGCCAGAGTTGGCGCCAGCCAACGACAAGTTGTCAAATTGCGTCAGAGGCCAGAGGCTCAGAGCTGAGCCCCCCCTAGCGGAGCGACGCCTTCTCTTCTATCATCCCGTCCACCTCGTTGTCGTTCGTCAACTATCTGCCGCGTCATGTCGCAGTCCGCTCCCGTGGAAATTACCGAAGGTTTGTCGCGGTCGCTTTGCAGGGCTGCATGGCGTCCGTCCTCTACATGTTTCGGTGAACATCACCTCTTCCAGACGAAGCAGCCCTTTATGATCGCCAAATCCGTTTGTGGGGCCTGGAGGCCCAGCAGAGGTCCGTCACTCCGTGCTTTCGTCCTCCAGGCATGGCTCGAGCCCGGACACGCCTTCCGCCATCCCTCCGCATCCTCTCCTCCGGTTACTGATTTATTGGTGTATGACTAGGATGAGAAACGCCACGATACTTGTGGTCAAATTGCGCGGCGTCGCGACGGAGACGATCAAGAATATCGTGCTCGCTGGAATTGGCAAGTTGATCATCTGGGACTGCGAGGATGTAGCTGCGGAGGACCTCGGCGTCGGGTTCTTCTTCAGGGATGAAGACGTTGGGAAGAAGGTGCGTTTCGTTCGTTTGAACCCCTCTCGGTGATTATCTTATGGTGATCGCGTTGAGCCGCCACCCTCCCGCCCCGCCGACGCCGACCTGCGTTTAGCTCACGGCCTTTTTTTTCATTGTAGCGCGTGGATGCGGCAAAGGCCCGCATTGAGAGTCTCAATCCACTCGTGGTGGTCGAGACCATAACTTCTCCATCGGCGCTGGAGCCGGAAGAGTTCGACGCGCTGGTGCAGAACGTGGACCTGGTGTGTATAACTGACTCTGAGCGGGATTTCCTCGTAAGTGGTCGACTTCCCGACTGCGTAGGATTAGAGGGTTTACGAGGTGTCCGCGCACAGCTTCGCGCGAACGATGCGTGCCGAAAGTCGAGAAAGCCGCTCTACGCAGGAGGGACGTATGGTCTCCTTGGCTATATCTTTTGTGACTTGTTGGAGCATGAATACATCACGCCGTACGTGTCTCTAATGTAGGTTGTCTGGACGAAAGGTTGCTAAAGGCGGCGCCCTTTCCGCGCGTCCCGATACTCGTTCACAGCGACCGCTCGGGAGCCCAACAGGATGGGGGGAGAGACGTCAGAGTGACAGTATCTTATAGACCACTTCGCGAGGCTCTAGAACATCGGTGGTCGGGAATAACGCGCCGTCAGACTAAGAGCTTCAATCCCGCCGCTGTGTTCATAATCCTTGGTGGGGATAATGGGCTCATTTTTTTGGACCGGTTGTGCTGATCACTGGATTCGATAGCTTTGTGGGAATTTCAAAGTGTTCACCAAGGCCATCTCCCGGATGACCCCATATATGCCGATGAACTTGAGACGATATCGAACACTCTCATTACGAAAGCGGAAGTCAATAAAGATGCTTTCCCCGCGATCCCTCGAGAACTCGTTGAGTGAGTGCTGTTTCTTTTTGTTTTGGAGTTGTAACCTACAATATCGGGACAGGACGATGGTCACGGCGGCGATACATGAGTTTTCGCCTGTTTGCGCAGTCGTTGGTGGAATGCTCGCGCAAGATATCTTGAAAGCGCTGGGCGTGCGAGAGGCACCTCTTGCCAATTTCTTCACCTTCGATGGGAACACGGGGGGAGGCAATGTCGTTCGGATGAACATGTCATAACGTAATGACGCGTGAGTAAAATGCGGTTAGTGTCTCCCGCCCCGCATGTGCCTTGTGCCTCGATGCTAACTCTAAATGTGCACCCAGGTAATCTGCCCCAATGCAATCCGAGCTTTGCTAACCGTCTCGAGTTTTCCGGGTGACAATATCGAGGCTGTCCAAAAATGCAGGAGCATGTTGCCACGTGCTTTGCGAAAGAAGCGTTCCCAGACCATTCGCCACATCACGCATCACGTTCTGGCGCCCGAAAATTATTTGCCACTTGCGGAAAAATGACCCCATGCCGTATCAGCATGTGTGATAGTCGCCGTGTGTTATACTTTAGGAATAGTGTCAATCGTTGGAGAGAGTGTGGAGAGCATGTACGATCCCCGTTTAAGAACGTGTCTGCAAATGTGCTCGAAAATCACGCCGGTGATAGCCGTGGACCAGCGCCAAGACCGCCACTGTGGACTTGACAACGCGCGTTATAATAATCACGTGACTCAAATTCCCACGGCAGGAGGCACACTCCAACCACGAGCGCAGCCACCTGAGCCCTAGAGCTTTTTCTCTTGGATCGCCCCGCTCGTATTTCGCAGCCGCCATGGCACATCATCCATCAAGACGTATACCCTCTCCGAACCCTTCTCATTACTACGCCGTCCCTCAAAGTCCTCAAAATGTTCAGAATAACCCTTATGGCCAACATAGACGCACATCGCGATCGAACCGCGTACCACCTCCAACTGACC
>Ga0307512_10000852_pt1 | contig 44866 bp, 30 predicted proteins | sample 14_EM_MG_FD_200267 | JGI IMG/M metagenome (GOLD analysis project Ga0307512, IMG submission 200267) | Populus trichocarpa ectomycorrhiza microbial communities from riparian zone in the Pacific Northwest, United States - 14_EM | ecosystem: Host-associated > Plants > Roots > Unclassified | place... | reverse complement strand
CATTTGTGGCCTTAAAGTGATGGTTCGCTTAAAAAATCGTCGATTTTTGATGGGGTAAGGCCGTTGCCACGCAGACCTATAAAACCGGCCGGGTCCAAAACTGGAACCGTTGCTAACACTAGTCAGGTTGCAGCCTCCCAGTAGTTTGTCTTCATTTGAGATCAGCTTGATTGGTTACTCAGAACTTTACAATGAAATAACTACATGGCACAACTGACATAGTTTATGGTTAATCAAAGAATACCTTGACTGCATTAAATCACTGTAACATCTCTTGATATCAACTTTCACATATTGGATAACTCTGTAGCCAGGGAATATTATATCAGAGTACTGCCAATGAAATATACTTGGGCATATCCACTGTTATTTTATCTGACATCATTTAAGGAATCAAATAACATAATGACCTTGCTTATTCTGAGTACTACAGGTTACTCTCTCTGCAATTTATAGCTAAAAATCTTTGTAGTCAATTACTATATATTTTATATTAACACAAAGTTATCAAATTAAGAGTTTTGTTACACTATTAGGTTTCAAGTAGATATGTTAGAGGATATAATTACAGGTCTATGGTGGTGTAAACATATTAGTAAACATCTGACTAAAGATAAGCTTGTATTCAGAAGGGTTATGACCAATGGAATTAGGATTGTACTATCAGTAAATGAAGCTTATTAATATACTTAGCACTTGCATTATGTAGAGTATGATAATCAATGGTGACCATAACAGAATAATTGGACAGTTTGATATAAAATCACCTGAGTTGAATTCCACAGTCTTATGATTGTGAAAGAAGTGTGTAACCAAATAATGAATACACAATTCTGAGTTGGAGTGAGAATATCAAATATAAGAAGATCTAATGTGATTTACTTCTCTTTTAAGATTCTTAATGTTAAAGGCTCAGCCTCAACTGTATTCAAGCATAGCATATATTAGGAATATATGAAACATAATAGGAACACATTTCTATTGAAGTTCAAAGTTGTCGATACATTGTTCAGTTCTATCTTATACTGTATCAATCACTTATCACTGCTTGAATATTTCTTAGTAACCTTGTAGTGCAGGTTGTTCATTCTAGACACATCAAGCCAATATCTTTGAATCTAAAAGAAGTCAGAAAGCTAGCTCACCAGTATAGTTGTTGGCAGAATACATTGGTAAGTACATACCTCGAAGTTTGCTAGACTTTCTGTGAGGTACTTCTACTTTTTAATATTGTTCTCGTAAAGCTTTCTTCATGGGTCTAGTCAGTGAATTATTCAATTCCCTGACGACTTTATGGTATAATATAGTTATACGCAAAGCCCACTGCAGAGTGGCACTAAGTCTTCAATTCGATCTCAAGAATTTACACTCGAATTAATTATAACTATTCTGAAAGCGGATTGGACAAGTGATCCTTATATTTGATCAGCAGTTATTCTGAGGTAGTTATATCAATGGTCCCAGACCAAGTCAGCCAACCAGATTTCAAGTTGGGACTATTTTGCAACTATTCCAATACAAGAACAACATTTCAAACTAGAACTGCTCTAAAGCCTACTGGTTTGCATCAAGTCCACCTGAAAATATCATGTTTCAGATAGAAGCTGCAGTTACCAATTCATCACACAGTGACTTATTCGTCAAGCATGCCATTATGGTGCACATTTTCATTCCTGTTTTGAAATTGAAATTGCATCAGAATTCATTTAGTTGCTGGTAAATCACATACAAAAATATTCAAAAAATAATATGTACCTATAGCCACTCAATAATTATTGATGCAATCTCAACTCTGAAACTTCACTGTAACATAGCATCCAAAACATCACACATTGTATATAGACAACTTTTGCAATACATTAAAAACTCCATTACTTAGCTGGTGTCAGAAATATTACAATTGTTTGGATAAGACTCCAGTACTTCCAACTGGCAACAACCTGTGGGTTGGCAGGGTAGTTTTGAGTTTGAATTATATATCATATGGTACTATGGTGGCAATCGTAGTTGAGATCCAGATTTTAATCTCTAATCAGAATTAACCAAGAAACTTCACCAGATAATACAGGACTGTTGTTTACACTCACCATACTTCAATCTGAGCAAATAGTTTCTTCTTGCTCTTGGGCAGTACAGTATGTTTTTGTGGCTGTTGTTGATTTAATGTTTAGAGTAGATCTCAGAGTGTTACTAGCTGCCTGATTCAACTATCAGTAGAAAGTACCACAACCTGGAAGAGATAAGTATACCTCTCAGTGCGCATGTGATATTCTAGTGGACACTCAATGTGAAGTATGTTTCACTCAGATCTATCTGGCAGATTCTGAAACTGATGTAATTGCTGTATAATTCATCTGATATCAGTCTTTGCAATGCTCAAGGCTGAGTAATACAGTAATCATTGTATGTGTTTATTAATCTTTGTTTAGATATTTTTCAAACCTTTAAGTAATTTAATCAACAACATTTCCCATCTGAAATGATGTTATCACACTATATACATTCACTATTGTAGTCAAGTATGAAAAATCGAATGTCAGAGTATAAATATGATCAATTTCTATTTACTATGTAGACATCTTTATTACATATTGTTTCACATTCTAAAAGTATGATTTGCAAACTTTAAGATAATGTTATTAATTGTTAGATTGGATGTGCTGTGTACATCACAATATGTTCCAGCATAGTATCATTCGGATCAATTTCAACCCACATAGCTCACTGGGTATAATAGGTTATATCATAATTGCAGATGCTTACAAAAATGATAGGAAGACTTCAGCTGTATCTCATAAACTACTTTCCATTGATTAGTAAGTTCTTCAAGAGAAAATCAATACATATTGGTAATATACTCTGTTATATTTGCAGAAACTGCATGAGATATTTTTCTAATAGAACAAGCTTTACAACTATTACTATCGATATCAAATTTCAATTCAGATTACTATTCCTGTATTATATAGCCCAAATATATTGACATCCAACAAATAGCATGTAGAAACAGCAATGTAATGTGATCTAGATGTAATTTAAGATAAGATTAATCATTGTAGATTACAAAATGGTATATTTTGTATACTATAATGATGTAACGGCGTCATACGGCAGTGGGCACGTGACGTGTCCAGGGCCGGGTAACATCAACCTTATATAGACGACTGCCATGACACTTAGATCCGTACCGATAATCTTACTACTTACTTTTACACTCATGCTCACTCGCACTCGCGTGCAACCGTATCTAATTGATTACCATACATAGCCTTTCACCGCCGAGCGCAGGCATACGCGGCCTTACACTATTATCGGTCTTTCAGGAATCGGATATGTTTCGCTCATGGGATTTCGCGAGTTCACCCCTATTTTCGACGCATCGCAACTCGTAATAAAACAAGTCAAATACCGTCAATTAACCCACATGCCTCCAAAGAACACCGCTAGAACTCAATTGCGTATGGGTAACATGCCTGAGAGTACACCATCACAGGCTAGTCGAATTACCCCTATTCCTTCCGGTCGAGTCTCCGTACTCCCTGAGGATGAAATCACCGACGAGGATCAAGATCACCGAATAGTTCAAATCGACGAAGAAGACGGAGACGATGACAATGAAGATAAACATCAAGACCGAGTGTACATACGAGCGGCCTTCACCAAGGAGGATGTTCGGGAGATGATGGAACAGCAGCCGAAGCTAGTCAATACCGTCATGCAACAAAATGCGGAGTTGATGGAGGTCAATCGAGAACTCCGACAAGGATCCGCATGACCGGAATCAACTACTTCGAGGGAAAAGTTTAAGATGACTCAGCCTAAACGATTCTGTGGAGGAGCTCGGGAACTAGAGATCTTCATCGGTGCCCTGCGATCAAATTTCAGGACCCACAGCCATCTATTCCTGAATGGCGATAGCGACAAAGTGCAGTACACCCTGGATCACCTCGGAAGTTGGGCCAATCATTCTGATCAGTCTCAACAAAAGACGAGCATGACTGATCCAGTTTCCTGGGGTCAAGATCTACGAAACCAAGAGAATCTGTGTCTGGAGGACTTCGACCTCTTCACCACCGAGCTAAGGAAGATGTACGGAGATAAGGAGTGGGAGCTGAATGCGGCAACGCGAGCATACCACGAGTTTCCCCAAGGTTACCACAATCCGAAAGAAGGTGTCAGGGCTTACGCAAACCGGCTCGGGAGGAACTGGCGGGAGGCCGATCGGGATGAGCAGATATACCACAAAATGTTATATGGCATGGTCTGGTTGGGATTGAAAGAGTATCTACTACCAAAAATAAAACCGTTTACTGATAAAAGTGAGAGGTTTAATATCATCGACGAATTTTTCGACCGAGCTGCAGATGTCGAGTCACCACCGAAAGCCGACAAACAGCATCAACTACAGCATCAGCAAAAGCAACCAGGAGATTCGAAGAAACGTAACTTTCGACCGTCCATTTCCGAACCGACCGAAAAAACTCGGATCAATCCTGGCAACTCGGGACACCTCAACAAATTCCGAGGAGGTAATCGCGCCAACCTATCACCGGCACCATGGCTAACGAAGGAAGCCTATGAGAAGCGGAGAGTGAACCAGCACTGTACTCGATGCGGAAGCAAGGAGCACAAGGCCCACAAGTGTACAAAGTACGGACGACCGATGTGGCCCGATAGGAACCCCACTGAGGCCTCGGGCTCAGGCTTGGGAGAACCGCAACTTGAACGCCAGAAGTCTTTCGATACTCAACAGTCAAAAATCTAATTTACCTCTCTCAGTATGTAACTCGACGGGAGAGGATGGACAAGGAGGAGTTAGGGTTGCAGCAGTTGGGATCGAGAGCATTAATGGCAACACTGGATGAGATACAACCACATCGAATTGCCCTAAAATCGAGAGTTATCCTGGAGAAAAGAGCTCAAGCGTCAAGCCAATATCTATGCGGCACTGAGAAACCGGATTCAGCAAATGTCATTCACGAGCTCGGGGTACGAGATAAACATGGCAATATGCAACCCGTACGAGCACTTATCGACTGCGGCGCCACCAGCATCTTTATGGCCCCTGGACTGGTTCGGCAACTCGGGCTGAAACATGAACCAGCATTTACCTCCACGCAGGGCCTTAACGGTCAGGTGATGGTTTCTGCAAAAGAGAGTCCGAAGACCAGCATTTCGGTTCAGTACTTCGAACATCTAGCCCCGGTTGATGAACCGGAGGTGCTGATTGTTCCTATGAATGCGTATGACTTAGTTCTCAGATTGCCTTGGTTTAAGGCGAGAAACCTGGAGATCGACTGGAGTCGAGGGAGATTGACAGCTCTAAAAAGCCCGGGTGGTGATGGAGCAATTCCGGAGGCAGATCCCATCAGTACTCTGCAATGGGTGGACAACGTTTCGGATGCAAAATTGCTGTCGGAACAGTGCGGTGAGGATAGACCTCTTCCGAGTCCAGATATACAAATACTCGGTGCTACCGCATTTGGCAACCTACTAGCTAGTGATGAGGTTGCCGAGACCTTCTTCCTACGACTGGGAGATTGCACTAGGATGCTTGGGGCTACGGGAGAGCGGTCTCACAAACAAGGTGAATACCCTCGTAGGCTGGACGTACGAGCAGGAGCAGCGGTGGTAGTTGCGGCAGAAGAGTTACACATTGACGGTGCTTGAAAGACTGCTACCGGCTCGCCGAGTTACGAAGGGAATACCGGGACAGCGGGGTTTGGCCCTATTGTGGCGAACCGTTCTGATCCAGGCTCCCGGGACCCCTACCCATCTCCACCCATTTCGAGTTGTTGCAGACTGAGGCGAATAGTGTGCAAACAAGATGGAACAGAACAAATGAAAATGGAGATGGTACCCACAGAGGGTGGAGGACGTATTCCAGCCCGATATCAAGACTTTGTGGATGTCTTCAGCAAGACAAAGGCTGAAACACTCCCGCCGCACCAGCCAATCGACCATGCGATCGACCTGGAGCCAGGCTATACGTTACTATACGGGTGGATCTACAACCTCTCGGAGGTCGAACTCAAGACACTGAAAGCTTACATCGAAACGCACCTGGCAAGCGGCTTCATCCAGCGATTTTCATCACAGGCGGCGGCGCCGATCTTATTTGCCAAGAAAAAGGATGGTGGTCTAAGATTCTGTGTCGACTACCGTGCACTCAACTTACGCACAGTAAAGAACCAGTACCCCCTTCCACTAATCTCGGAATTGCTAGATAGAGTACTCGGAGCTCGGATTTTCACCAAGCTGGACCTCCGCAATGCATATCATTTAATCCGGATCAAACAAGGCGACGAGTACCAGAAAGCATTTCATACCCGGTACGGTCAATCCAAATACCGAGTCATGACTTTCGGCTTGACGAATGCACTGGCTACCATTCAAGTATACATTGACGATTGGTTGTGGCCTTATATCGACAATTTCACCGTGTGCTACCTCGACGACATCCTCATCTACTCGACCAACGAGGACGATCACAAGGACCACGTACGAAAAGTACTGGAACGGCTATGGGAGTTTGGGCTTTATTGCAAGGCCGAGAAGTGCCAATTCGGTCTCTCGGAAGTAGCCTTCCTCGGATTCATCATTAATTCGGAGGGTGTGGGCATGGAATCTGACCGGATCTCCACAATCGAGGACTGGCCGACTCCGAAGTCAGTTCAAGATGTGCAAGTGCTCTTGGGATTCACGAACTTCTACCGGAGGTTTATTCGGAAATATGCCAAGGTAACGACTCCTATATTGGACTTGCTCAAGACAACGGGATCACCAAGGTGGGAATGGATGCGAGATGCCGAACTGGCATTTCGGAAGCTCAAGAAAGCCTTCGCCGAAGCACTGATCCACCAGCATTTCGACCCCACGAAGCCGATCATTCTCCAGACTGATGCGAGCGGCTTCGCAATCGCCGGCATTCTCAATCAGTACGACGGCTTCGGAACTCACAGACCGGTCAACTTCGATTCTTGAAAGTGGTCTCCTGCCGAACAGAACTACGATACATACGATCGGGAACTATTGGCAATTGTGGAAACGATGAAACAATGGCGGCATTACATCGAGGGCGCCAATCGCAAGGTCTTGATTCAGTGCGATCACAAGAACCTCGAGTACTTCCAAACTTCAAAAGTGCTGTCCCGAATGCAGGCTAGATGGGCGGAGATCCTCTCATCATACGACTTTGTTATCGAGCACGTGGAAGGCCAGAAGAACGCAGTCGATGGACCTTCAAGAAGACCCGATCATGAGATTGGCTACGAAAGACCGACTGCACTGTTACTAGCCACACTGGCAACCAACATCACCGTTGAACCGTACGATGACCTCCTACCAGCAATTAAGGCAGCTCAGGAGACAGATTCCTTGGTGATAGGCTTGAAGTCAAGGATAAATGACACGTCATCAATAGGAAACTTGGACGCCAAGACTGGGGAACAATGGAGAAGGGTAGCTGGGGCTCTGACCTATGAAGGAAGGATATACGTACCGGAAGCTCTACAGAGCAAAGTGATAAGTCTCTTCCACGATAACCCGGAATCTGGTCATTTTGGAGCTCTTAAAACTGCTGAGCTGGTAACTAGAGACTTCTATTGGCCGGCAATGGATACTACGTTACGAAAATACGTTCCAGGCTGTGAGCTATGCCACCGGATCAAGGCACCGCGGCACGCCCGTCATAGACCCAATATGCCACAACAACCGCCATCTCAACCATGGGAAGGAGTGACAATGGACTTCGTCACCGACCTACCGGAGTCGACAACATCGGGGTATACTGGGATCCTGGTAGTTGTTGACCGATTGACTAAGATGGTAATCTATCTGCCCTGCCGGAAAGACATCGACTCTCCGGAGCTGGCACGGATGTTCTTCGAGCAAGTTATATGCAAACATGGTGTCCTAGACAATATTGTCACTGATCGCGGGAAACAGTTTACAAGTCGATTTTGGGACCGAGTCTGCTCTCACTTGAGCATCAACCACCGACTGTCGACCACCTTCCACCCACAGACCGACGGCCAGACAGAGCGGCAGAACCAAACAATGGAGCAGTATCTTCGGGCCTTTTGCAACTACGAACAGGATGATTGGGTCGAGCTCTTACCTCGGGCCGAATTCGCATACAATAACTCCTTTCACCACTCAACGCGAATGACGCCATTGTGGGTGAACTGTCACAATAACCCAACGATGCAGTTCAAGCCACCGAAGGAGCCCATTTTCAGATCGCAGATTCAGGCGGATACATAGGTGGAGGGATTGGAAAAGACTCACCGACTTCTCCGGGAGAACTTAGAGGAGGCTCAAGCACGGCGATCGAAGTACGCCGGAGGAAAGGATGTGACTTTTAAGGTAGAAGAAAAAGTGTGGCTTTCTACTCGGCACTTCCGAACCAACCGGCTATCCAAGAAGCTCGATTACAAACGCACTGGACCGTACGTGGTATGTATGGTCATCAGCAAGAACACTTACAAATTAGACCTACCAAACACAATGCGGAACCACAATGTTTTCCATGTGTCGCTGCTCGATCGGCATACACCTCCAGTCGGTGGCCAGCCAGTCTCAGAACCATACCCTGTGGTAGTAGATGATTCAGCGGAAGAGGAATGGGAAATCGAACGGATTCTTGACTCCACACGGCGCTACCGGAAGTTACACTATCTTGTACAATGGGCCGGCTACAATTATCTACGCACCAGCTGGGAGCCTGCAAACAACCTAGGGAATGCCCAAGAACTTGTGGATGATTTTCACAGAGATCAGCCGAACAAGCCACGGCAGTGAGGGAGGAGCGAAGGAGGCAGAGTCAGGAGGATGCTTTTTCATTTGGTTTTCTTGTATCTAATTGGATGCCGGCCCAGTACAAATGGCTTTGGCACGGGTTTTACCACCTCCGGAGCTCACTCAAGTGGAGGTGGAGTTTCCCCGTGCGCCGGATCCGCCGGAAAGTGACCTTAATGACACTGATTGGTCGTGGCACTTATGTTCTATACTGGCATGTATGCAGATGATTGCTACTCCTTGGTTTGCTTTGGCAGCCCGGGAGTTCTGCCCAAAAAGAGGGGGATGATGTAACGGCGTCATACGGCAGCGGGCACATGACGTGCCCAGGGCCGGGTAACATCAACCTTATATAGACGACTGCCATGACACTTAGATCTGTACTGATAATCTTACTACTTACATCTACACTCGTGCTCACTCGCACTCGCGTGCAACCGTATCTAATTGATTACCATACATATCCTTACACCGCCGAGCGCAGGCATACGCGGCCTTACAAATGATTCATTCCACAAAAACAAGATTATATTTCCTATCATTGCTTAATAAGGTAATATCATTTGCATTGATTGTGAAACTACTGAAGAGATTGTTTTTAGTGCATTACTAAATATAATAAGTACACTTCTTACAAAAAAAATATATCACCCGATTAGTTTCCAAACTTTAGCAACTATGTACCACACCCTCTACATAGTTGACTCTTATCTTAATTTCCACTCAGCTTGAATACCTGTCCACCACATTGCTATTCAATCAAATAATTCTAAAGTTTCCTTTTCAGACTTAAATATTGCCTCGCAAGATTGGCATGAGACTATTGTCTTATTATAGATTATTTAACAATTGACATACTAAGAGCATTCGTGGATTATTGTTGGTACATTATTTACTTATAGTCATTGGGGTACTGAATTACATGGGTTCCAAAACATTGTATATGGTACTGGCAAATAAAGATGAGGTGAAGATAGTAAACAAAATGTTGTACTTGCTGCAAGAAATGCGATATCAATGCTAAAACATGGATAATTTCTATTTACTACTATTATATCTGTATGTATAACTCAAATTGAAATAAAATATATTCTACATCCAGTACTCTCCAATGCAAGCTTCCAATGCAAGGTAAATCAGAATACAACCTTTTTGACTAAGCTTCATACACAGTACTCTACCCAGTAACAAATACCAATATATTCTATATGCTGATATGTACAAGCCCAAACACACCAGGAAAAATGACCTTAAACGACATATAACTCAGAGGGAAGCTGTTTCTGGGATGGTAATCGATTGCATATTTGAAGTGCGGCGCGATACGGTCCGATGGACATGCGCATTGAGTAGATTACTATGATACGCATGCAATTGCGTGCACTCAATACTATACATTATGCTGCATTCAACAAAACTGCCAAATGCACTTCATTGCACGCTCCCAAGCTCTCAAGACACTCTCATCCACACTCCCAAGCATGCTCCCAAGTATACTCCCAATTGCACTCGATGACACTCCCAGTCTGCTTGACTGTACACTCCCAAATAAGCTCACAAAATGCTCCCTAGCAAGCTCCCATGTACACTCTCCAGAGCCAAGACACTCCCAATCTCACTAGACTATATGCTCTCATTTATGCTTCTGGGTGCTCAATACAGAGACTTGCTGAGTTGCAGGCCACAGGCCTCAGGAAGCGGGTGGTTGGGGCCGAAATCATGACACCAGTTGATATCATAGTCTGAACGATTATTTTCACATCGCCACAGTGATCAGATCTCACGATACCTCACGGTCAAGATATTGACAATTCCAGCCTGTGATTCTTCAAGAATGGTAGACAATTGAATCTTGGGGAGAGCAGATCCCATCTCAGTTTGTCCGGTGGAATCTTCTGCTCGCTTTCCCCTCAAGGTTGGTGTATGTGTTTGCAATCTGGGCTGAAGGTGTTAAAGGCAACAGTGATGCTAGCAATGGTGATGCTGGCAATGATGATGGTGTTGGTGGTAGTGATTATGGTAGCAGAAGCACTTAGAGAAGTAGGTTGGCTACATCAACATCAGCATTAAAACTTCTACAGACTTAGAGCCTTCTCGTAGCCAAGGCTTCCACAGACTTAGAGCCTTCCAGTAGCCAAAGCTTACACATACTTACAGCCTTCTATTAGCTGAAGCTTCCACAAACTCAGGGCATTCCATCTGCCAAACGATTGCTGTGGAAAACTCTACTCCTCTCAATGTGAGACTCTCTGAAGATGGTTCTCAGGCAGGCTTTGAAAGAGGCTTTCATGCAGGCTCTCAGGCAGGCTCTCAGGCAGGCTCTCAAGCGAACTCTCAGTGATAGCGTACAGTGCTGGTATCGCTGCAATGACTGCAGGCAGTGAAGACTGGTATAGGTTCATCTCCAGTGGTGAGCTGTATATAGTTCTGTAGGCCCATGAGTAGTGTTAGCAATGGGTCCGGGTGACCCGCCAGCAGTCCAGGTTTGGACCTGACAAATGGTTCGGTTCGGTTCCAGAGCCATCCAAAGACCTGTCCCACTGTGCCTTGGCGGGCTTGTTACCCAGACCGGACATAAACCTGCAGTTTTTTGGCTGGGTTCTACATACAGCAGAGCCTCATTATCGCCAATTCAGAACTTTGCCTCGAATTGAGTATTTGAGTTCAGATCATATCACAATATAATATAGACGTAAAAGATGCAGTTTTGCATCCTCTGTCACCTCCTATTCTCCACTTTGCAATCTGATCAATATTTGTTGCGTCACAGTGAAAAACGCCCAATTTTCTGCGTTATTTCACAGCAACTCAACCAATATTGAACAGATCGCAATGTAGAGAATAGGAGGTGAAAGAGCATGCAAAACTGGATCTTTTATGTATATATCATATTGTGATACAATCAGAACTCAAATACTTAATTGCAGCCAAAGTTCAGAGTTGGCAACATTGTGGAACCAGCCAAAAAACTGCGGGTTCGGTGCGGTTCGGTTTTCTGACAGGGTAAAACCCATTGCAACTGTTCCAGTTCGGTTCCTACCCAGACCCGGAACTAACCTGCGGATTCAAAACCGTTACTAACTCTACCCATGGTCACATCTTTGTCAATCCACTATGGATTACTATAGGCCGCGCATTGTGCATGGGTCCACGGGAAGCTTGCTATGAGCTGCGCATGTTCATGTGTGTGCATAGTGCAGTCTATAATCGATTTGCACTTTTCCTGATGCAACTGCATGCAATTTCGAGTTAGCTGGCTAATTTTGAAATCTGTTGGGCTTTGGTTCATTGCAAATAGATTTCTTGCAGTGTACATTGACTAGTGTATACCAGCAGCAGGGTGATGGTTCTTTGGAAAGAGTTTACAGATATGATTATTGTTGACCTCTACTGTTTTTTCCCACAATGACCCTTCTCCTTCAAAGGTGATCAGGTGTTTCCATTATATCCATATATTTTCCCCATCTATTAAATCTACCAATTTGACATTACATTGAACCTCAAAACTCTTGGTGTCAGTTATGGACATTGGATAGACATCATTCTGATATTCTATAATGTGACTAGCATGGCTGCAGCTAGTGGTGGGTGTGGTTGCACTCAGAAGTCAACAATCGTAAACTTTTCAAAACGTGAGATATTTAATATTTGATAGGTATGCCAGTGGAGTATAGTCAACATCTTAGTGTAGTTGGCCAGATTGAATGTAGTGGTTTGAATATGTTAAATTTGAATCAGATATTGGTGTCAATAACATTAAACTCTGTAATTCTTACTTGACAAAATCTGACATTAAGGGAGGTTTATGCAAGCTGCTAACTAGTTGAATTCTTCTCAGGATATACTGTATAGAATGTGCATTTTATCAGAATATTATTCATGTAACAATGGTCTATACTTCCGCCATGAGAAGCAACTTTGTGATAAAGTAATAATGACTATATTGACAGCATTTCCATATAACAGCTAGTGGTTGTAATATACTATATACTGTCTAACATGTCAATTTTCCAGAGTGGCCTTATATAGAACCTCTAATGTATAACATTTCAGGTTTATACTTGCAAGTTTCAGAAAGCATCTACCAACTATTACTACTGTATAATCAATCTGGCAGTTACTGTGTATTTCTCATGGAATGCAACCTTTATTGATTGATTAGTATCAGATAGAATGATATTTGCATATCTGATATTCTTCAGCCAAGCTAGTTCTTGTTTCTTGAAACCTGACATGACAAATTCTTACACTTGTCTTAGGCTGAGCTATTGCAATAGAAATTCATGTCAGATTTTTTGAATCTGCTACCTAGGATTATTTTCACACAGTTGATTCCTTTAACTCTGATACTAGATATCAGCTTTGCTGTGGTAAGTATCTCTATTGTTATAGCTTGAGATGTTACTAAGAGAACATTCTCATCTGGTGAGTAATTGTACTGTTGGCTAGTTTTGGTGGTATCTGAGCAACTGAATTAGTTGACCACAAATAAGATGTAATTGTCAGTCACCACCAACTGAGCAATCTTATTATAGCATAATTTCTCACTATTTCTATAAGTTTTGCCTGTTGTGTTTCAGCAAATTCAACTATCATCGGTCCAGTCATTATCTGAGTGTATATTGTAAATCGATTAATAGCTTTGATAGAAATTGAGTTTGAAATTATACATTGTAAGGGTTTTCAAAAGCCACCTTGCCGAGCACTGAACTCAAGACCATGTGGAGATATCATGTTGTAAAGTCTTGATGGTTTCAAGTTTAAACTTGGAGGCTATATATAGGGAGATTTACCAATACTGCATGATATTTAAGTTTCTGTGAGAATCCTTGTGGAATATTAATTATGACAGCCCAGTGGGCAATGGATTACTGGAAAAGTATACTAAAATGTGGCCTGTCTACTGATCAAACTTCTATGGTCACTGGATTATCTATATTATAACTCGAATTGTAAAGTCAAATATACTATTTTATATACAATAATGACTATATTCTTGTAATAGTGATACCAGATACCACTGGACATGTATTATCATTTCGTTAATGGCAATAGCAAACGAATTGTCTCTCAATTGAGACCGTGAAATCACAATCAGACCATTTTTGCTCGGGATGTATATTGTGGTAAAGTCAGTAGGGATGGGATCTTCATAAAAGATTATAAGTATCTGATGCCTACTTCCAACAGTATGACAATGGTACTCACCTCGGCTGCGCATTGTATGTAAGCTACTCCATGATAGTAATTAACTTTTCGTCAAATATGAAGATACCATCCCTGTTGAGTGTATTTCAACATCTCAGTTCTGTCCTTCTCTGAATATTGCACTATTCTCTCGAGTTATTGAAACCCTTCTGGCACATGCAATCAAGTACCAGTTACACACATCTCTTGTAAGACTTTGGATTCTTGAAATCAACTATAGTATCATCCACCAATATCTTAGAGTAGCCTGTATCCATATGTTGTAGCAATAGTGCAATTACTAATATTATGAATTTACTCTGGATATTTGTTAGTCTAAATACAACTACAAGCTACTCATACTGTGCATATAGACTGATACATAATAACTTCATATTGAGTTAGTGTGAATGCGACACAGCTGATAGCTGGATAGAATGTACACCGTGGAAGAGGATTGGATTCCTTCAAGTTGAAAGTACTGGTTATCTTAATGCTTTAGTCCAATCTGATCTATTCTAATAATTGTATTGAATATACAGCAGGAATTGTAAATTTACAACATGCTAACACAATTTAGACTATAGTTTACAGATAGAATACAGTGTTAGTGTAATCTCCCAAGGGATCATTTCGGAAGTGATTCGTTTGATTCAGGTTACACTCTGATCACACTCTTGGTGTCAGTTAAGACTTACTGTGGTGCAATAACTTTACAATGGGGAACATTCTGATCGCAAAGTAGTATTCCGCACTACAAAGTAGTAGTTATTAATTCTCTGAGATCTACTCAGCATACAGTTTTAGGAGTTGCTATTCAATCTGCAATATTTACGCACTTATTGATATTATTTCAAGTGTTCTATAATCATTTCAAATCTGTATCCAGTCTACCTCAACAATAGCTTCATGGAGAATCTCATCAATTAGCACCTCAGCCAGAAATCCAGCTGTAACTTCTATCACCAGATATTCCATTGAATTGTAATCTTGGTAGTGGTAGGTCTGCAGTTGCCATATATACTGTAATCACAATCCACAGGTAGGTACTTCTGTTTTGTTCCTTTCTAAGTCAAGTGACCATAATCCAAAATTAACTATAATTCCTATCACTACTAATCTGGACTGGGATTTTGTGATCATCAATATGGTGTCGAATATTCTGTATCTATATCTTTGATTTCGATACTGTTGTATCCAGCTAGAAAATATAATGGATACAACCTACAGTACATCATCCCATTGATCAATATGTCCATGTACAATACTCTGGGTGGTACAGTTTGCACCCATTCCATGGTCTTCAGTGCCATAAAATAGCCATATCTGATATTTGATTTTCAATCTGATACATTTGATATAACTGTATGACTGACAAATTGATTGCTGATATTACACTTGTACAATTTATATACTGCCATTTTTCTCCATTGTCTATTGCATACAGTCTCCTGAAACATTTTTTAATTCCCCTCAATTACTAAGTAAATATAATATGGCAGGGTTGCAATGAAACAGATGTGAGGTATTACATTTGGATTAAATTAACTTTACATTATTACTCTTGGAAACAATCTCTCTATCCACCTGGCTGTCCAAATCTGTTTCCACCATCTATTGTATTTTCAGAGACACTGTATTTCTGATAGTATTCTGAGTATTTCTTAACTTGTGCAATTCAATATTGATCACCTCAACTCCGTTTGCTATTCCAGTATCTGCTGGAATTCCCAGTGCCCACCAATGCCATTGACAGTGTCATGTTTTCCTGTATATCTGCTTCTGTATCTATTGGCACATCTACTTTTATATCTACCTCTGTATTGGACATATCTTTCATATCCACTGTACTTACCTTTCTTTTCCTAGACATCTACATACATGTTTTTCCCCAGTCAGTGGCAAACTGTTACATCTTGAATGATCATCTGGGTTAGTTGCATGGAAAGCAGCTCTACTTGAAATTTATGTTGTTGGAAATATACATTACAGGGTATTGGATCCTCCTTATAGTATTTGTTGGGAGTATATCCATAATGCAGTTTAAAATGAACAGTAAATATTTCAATAGCATAACTTGTTCTGTTATGCCAAATCCTCCCATGTGGATTCTAAAGTTGAAATATTTGATTCCAGTATGAAATGATGGGAAAATTTAGCTGTAACTCTGCTATATACCCTTCTGGGCCATAGTTGGGAGTCAACTGTAAGTTAGGTTGCAGAGGAAGTCATAGCATATGGAATGGATTATCAACAGATGCAATATCCATTTTAATAGTGTTGGCAAGTAGGCACCAGATCACCGCAATCTTACAGACTCTCCAAGTCTGATAACCCCATCTGAAAGCTCCTGGAGATCTTCTTCTGTACCAGGTACACTATTTGTATGTTGTTACCACCTACTTGCCAACAGCTTCTTTGATTTGGAGTGAGATATACTTTCCCTAATCCTCAATTTATGTCATATCACTCACCAGTCATGTAGTTTCTGTGAGTTATCAGAGGTACTGAGTTGAGGTAGAACAGAATGATACAAGAGACAAATTTGAATGGGGATCGGACAACGGAAGAGGGTTCAGGCAGGCAATTGGAGGTTTTTGGATATCTGTAAACCAGTATAGAAATACCTTGCAAGTAATTGAACACGGTGTTGCAAAATATTTGACAACCCATGGGAATAGTGAGAATACTGGGAACTGTCATCCAATCAATATGGAAAATATCTGTAAACCCTGATTTTGGGTAGTGTTTGTTGGAATAACCATTCAGTCAACTGCAGATAATATATGAGACTGTCAGGATGTCCACAACAAATGGATTACCATCTACAGTGAATATAGTTCATGAATTTTTATTCTTGTCATCTTCAACATCCAATTATACAAGCTAACATGTTCTTCATTATCAAATATTGTGCATCACAATTCAAAACATCATTAAACAAGATAACTGATGCAGCAATAACCCAATGTTTACTGACACCATTATCCGACTAAGTGATCAAATTATTTAAATTGAATATGGTATCAATGTTATCCACTGCATCTCTTATTTCATTATGGCTGTCATTTGCAGTAACTCACAATGCCATCAATTGGAGGAGAGAAGCAGCTGGTTCTCGTTGAAATTGATCATGATTCATTCTAGACAAAGCGGTAAAATTGAATACTACATTGATAAGTCTCCATTTGAGAGATCTGACAAACACGGATCACTATCGTAGCTAGCTGGGAATCAAAATGGAGTTTATATTGAAGTATGATATAATTGGGTGAAAAATAGATGTGCCACCAGGAAAGGCACAGTACCAGATGTAAAGTACTATGTGAAGATATGGAGTGAATAAGGTGGTAATAGAGTACAAAATGAAATAGTAGGGATCCGATCCAGGCAATTAGGTATACATGGGAATTGAGAACAATGTAACCCAGCTCAAATGTACTGAGAACATGAAAGGGGGTATAGACTGGCATACCAATTGGTTACCGATAAGAGAAGAGGATTCTACAGTAAAAGGTACCCCCTTAAAAGGGCAAAATATAACTCAACTTACATCTTAAAAAAAAACATAACTGACATCTTCTTTCCAGCAGAAAAATTTCATAGTATATAATGAATACCTGGTGCTGGCTGTACTGTAGGCAGGGAAGTAATAAATTGCAAGAACTGAGATATAGTAGATTGGTACTACAAGCTATTGGTAGTTAAGTAAAATTAATGCAAAAGTAAATCCAGCTCTTTCTGTCAGCTGAACTATATTGTTATATCTTTCAGGATCTTTGAGAGATTTATACTGTTAGAGAGGAGTTTCTTCATCTGGATTCAAAGTTGAGTCTCAGAGCCTCAGTCCAATTGACTACAATATCACCATAATCAATTTTTGTCACCAGGTGCCACAGTATGTATGTAAGAGATGTTGCACCAGAAACCCAAAGTTGCCAAATCTCAGAGTTGTCTAACCAAAAGCAGTAGCCTTCAGGTGCACCTGTTAGCACTAGTGACGAATCTAGGAGTTGGCTGGACCAATGCAGTGGCCTTCTTGTACAGTAGAAAGTGCTGGAAGCGAATCTCCTGGGATACAGGCAGACTAAAGACAATCTCAGGAGCACTTGGCAATGCAGAATACAATATTGGAAGCATCTTGAAACTCTAGTGACAAGCATGGGAGCATGTTGCATTGCTGCTGATGCACCTGGCAATCAGAGTTACAACCTATTGTTAAACAATGTTAAACTCATGCATGTTGTATGTATTCTTGTCCATGTATCAATGTATCTATCAATCTACAGATAGTCAATCTAGATTGGTGACAGGTGGTGCTTGGGCACAAGTGCAGGTGCACATAGTGATAGAGGTAGTGCAAATGCGCAGATGCACATAGAGACCGTGTTCAAGCAACTTTGCAGAATTAATTGAAGGTTGATTTAAAGCAAATTCAGAGATGCACCAGGAGGCAATGATTAAACGAGTTTGCAGATGCACTTGGAGGCCAAAATCATGTGCACTGGGATGCGGTGTACAGGCATACTGAGTGATGCACTTGCAGGCCATGATTGAGTCAACTTCAAGGTGGACTTTGAAGTGTACTTAGAAGTGTTCAATCTGGAGGCAGTTGATTGGGAGAGAGGCATGAGTAGGGTAAACAATGGTATCATTGGTCAACTTTCAATTGTGGGAATGTGACAAGAGTTGACTGAATGTTTCTGCTGAAGCAGAAGCTAGGGGAGGTCAATCAGGAGGTAGTCTATTTGAATGAAGAGGTGATGTAAGAGAAGAGTCCATTCATGGGTAAACTTGCAATTTTTCGAATATGATAACTGTTGACTTCATCTTGGAAAACATTCATGCCGAGCTGGCTGGAGGTGGTCCATCAGTGGGGAGGCACTTCAGGAGCTGAGACCCTATTTATCAGTTAATTCATAGTGGCGGAAATGTGACAGGCATTGACATTTCAGTCAAGTTCGTTAATAGACAGCCAATCAGAAGAGGTGAACATTGATTGAGTTATGCTGCACACTGAGTAATAATTGTGAACTGGTCACAGGCGTGATAAAAGCTGGGATGCTAATGAATGATTAAATCACAATCATGGAAATGGGAACAGAGTTCACTTTACATTTGTGCTCCAGCAGTCAGTGGTAATGGTGAATCTGAAGGGAGTTCATCTGGAGGCTACCATGATAGGGCCTAGGACTCTTTTCATGGGATCACTTGGAATCCTGGGAAGGTGATGAGAGTTGCCTTTACCTTTGAGCATAATTATGGAGAGCAGGCTGGAGGCAGTCAATGTGTCTGGAGTTAGGTGGGAAGCTGAAACTGAGTTCATTTGCTAACTCATGACAATTGGAATTTGACAAGAGTGGAATTTACGTTTGAGCTCATTTGTGGAGAGCTGGTGAGTGGCAGTTAATCTGTATGGAGTCATGCCAGGAGCTGAGGATACATTGTGGAATTAACTCATGACCATGAAAATAAAGTCAGACAAGCTGGAGATCGTCAATCTTCAGTTGTATTGAATCTGATAGTAACTCAGGATCGTGGCGTCGAAAAATAAAGAGGGATGGTTGAACATTATCATCTCCCGTAATGGGACAGTTATGGATGAACAAGTGTCTGAAAGAGGACAATGGGAGGGAAAATATGGAAAGATATAAGAAAATGTGGGAAATCGGGGGTGCACTTTGCTTGATTCAGTTCAAAATTACATGTATCAGTGTTGCTATCTGTCACATTAGGTGTCCTCAGGACCAGATCAGATATGGTAAATTGACTTGGACCTGAAACTCTCTAAAGTTCCATTTTCTCATGATGATTTCCCAAATCCACTGCCATCTCTCTCTTTCTCATCCACAACTCTACCATCACTGGAGCACATGAAGTTAAGTTGTCCATCTTTGGTTTTCTATACTTTGATTACGAGCTAACATAGAGTATAGCGTTCACCATTAATTTACTATCTCCCACTCCCACTAAGTCTGTTGAGAAATCTCTTATCTCTGGGTTCATGTTGGTATGCTCTACTTTCTATATTCACAACATCAAATGTTAACCAATGAAAAGAGTTTCAACTCCCATCACCCTCACTGGTGATCAACTACCTTACAATGAACCTCCACGTTTGCTAGGTCACTGCCTCCAAGTGCATCTCCAAACTCGCTCGATCACCTCCTGCAAGTGTAATAATACCTTGCTTTATCAAACCGACCCACCACATCTCCACCTCACTTGATCATGGTGTCCAGCATGTTGAAACTCCATGAACCATTAGGTCCTAGTCCATCCCCAATCTCGCTGATTGCCTGCCTCCAAGCACATCTCCAAACTGACTCAATCCTGGCCTCCCAGTCTATTTCCAACTCACTCCATCCTGCTCTCCAGCATTTCCACAGTGCCTTCATACAGCCTCTAGGTGCATCCACAACTTGCTTGATTATGTCCTCCAGGTTCATCTCCATACTCACTGAGTCCTAGCCACAAGTGCATCACCAACTCCCTTGAATACAGCCTCCAGCATCTCCAAATTGGCTTGATCATGGCCTCCAAGTCTATCTCAAAACTTGATGTATCATAGCCTACACATGCATTACAACTTGCTCAATCACGATGTACTAGTAAATGTTTGCACTAACTCATTTGTAGCCTCCAAATGCACCTCCTGACTCACTTAATTGTCGCTTTCTAGTCCAACTCCAAACACATTTGACTACTGCCTCCCAGCTGAATCATGAAATGTACTTGATCACTAACTCTGATCTCATTTACAAGTTCACCAAATCGCAGTTTCTAGGTACTTCACCCATTATACCCAGATACCCTCTGCAGCCACATTGGCTGTATATACACATGCTGATCAGAGGAGAGATATAATGCTTGCCATATTATGAAGTAGCAATTCATCAGGTGATTGTGGGATAGCAAATACTAAACAAAGCTGAATACGAAAGACTAAATAGCTTGTGCGTATGTACCCTGGCACTCTATGATGCACTGAGATGTTCATACAGCACCAAGTTTAATATCTTCTGTAAACCTGCGAAGAAATCTCTGATGCTCTGCAGGCCTGCTGCAGACTGGTGCAGAGGTCTCAGCCACTTTACAATTTAACTATCTGATATGTCAATTGTGGTAGCATGTTGAATGCACCTCCATAACTGCAGGAACTTTCAGAAGAATTTGAGAATACTCTTGCAGTATCTGAGAGCATGATATTTAGCTTCAGAGGAAGCTGGGAGCATTTGTAAGTACTTAGGAGCACTGGTAAGATTGAACAGAGTGTCTGGAAGGTTAGCATGTGGCATCTAAAATATATTACATTTTGCTGATATACTGGCAACAGTTCAACAAGCTCCAGTTGCCAATTATCTTCAAATATCACTAAGCTTTGGTATCAACTATTTACATTTTGGGGTGTAGTCAATATTGTGAGTCTGATAGAAAAGTATTTAACAAAATACAATTCTTATTAATTCTGGTGTGTGCAGGTCTATATTAGGAAAGCTACTACCTGGCAATTGACACACGGATAGCATAATGTTAGTAATACCTTCTGATGTATACTGACAATGTTGAGATTGATTGTTAGTTTCTAAGCTTTGTTAACCATAAAGTACAACCTATCTACTATTATTGACTAAGAAGTTTTCTTAAACATGATTTTCTTTATAATGCAATTTACAATAGGAAAAGTAGTTAGCTGGTATAGGGGCACTTTGTGATCTCTACTATTCTTTGGTTGTAGAAAACATTGGTTTTACCTGGTTTTGCAAATGGGAAGCACTTGGGAGGACATGAGATCCGACTGCCAGAACTTTTAATTGGTGCACTTTGGGCACATGGGCAATGGGGGTATCATAACTACAGCTGACTTCTGAGAATTAGATAACAGAGTGTGTATTATAACCAAATAAGCACTGCTGTAGTTTATTTATAGTGGCACCCTGGGAGATTGAAATGTCTCATCAGAGCCAGTCTGGCTTCAAAGTAGGACCTTCTGTTAGCTGTCCAAAATATCTACCTCACTAGCTGATGACAATTGATGCACTCTGTTGACATCAAATCTAGCTTTGCTGAATTCCAGATCAGTGTATGGATCATTCACCTTCAATAGAATGATTGAATCTATTGTCATCAGTTTCCTCCAACTCAGTGCCTGAAGGCAGGATTGAAAGTCTCATGTTTAATAGACAATGATGATTTCATGGCTTCCTGGTTGCAAATACTCTTTAGAAAGTGTTGAATGCACTACAATGGACAGAGTACTAATGTCTGATGCGAAAAGATATCTCTCCTATCAGGTATGCTGTGGATGCATTAAATAAAGGTTGTTTCATGCTAATATCTATCGATTAGAATCAGATACTGTTGAAGAACTCACGATATTCACATCTCGGTCAAATTGCCTATCTCTCAGTTTCAGCCAAATAGAGTACTATGAAATTTTGTCATCATGATTACCACTGTATATTACTCATTCAGAGGTGATTGTTATGCCTGCAGTTTAAGTATTTGCGTTAACTGTGTTGTATGGAACTGTAGGCTAGGTGACAGTATATAGAATTGGATAGTATTGAAATCTTGTGAGTGGTGACAGTTGAGTTCCAAAGATAAATACTGAGTCAGTTAATGATAGGAGAGCAGTAGGACTCTCCATATGTTTACTACAAAATTTAAAGATATCCTATTGTTTGGGTAATCTGATATTTTGGAATACTGATATGATGTTAACAGTTGATAAGGTAATATTATTAGTATATCTTCACTTTCATGTGTTCATCTGAATTATATCGGCTGAGTATCTTGACAACAATTTTGCCATCGTTGTAAGAAGGTAAAAATTTGAATGCACTGAGGGGAAATACAATGTGTGGAAGACATGATTAGTCATAATGAAGATTTTAAAGTTATTTAAATAATTCAAGGTCCAATCAATATCAAGATTGATATCAAATAGGGTTATAAATATTTGCTCACATTCAGATATTCAGCCTACAATCTAGCATTCAGCAGAATCTTCCATTACACATTCATTGAGTATATCCACTGCGCCAGACTGGACCTATCATATAAGATGCAGTTAAATAATACAAATACAAGATGCTAAAGTGTAGTGAGATATTGTACAATAGTGGACATACAATTAATATCATATGGTACTTGGGAAATAACATGTACTGAATCGTAAATTAATATTCTTATTTAGAAAAAAAGGTTGGAATTGCAAGCTCACTTTGCACTAATACTTATATTCACTCCTTATAGCTCTCTGTAAATATTGAGAGCTTTTATGTAAATTTCAATTTTCATACTATCTTGGGAAAAGGATGATAACAGCAGCCAGAGTAATATACAGGGTGAGTAGAAGTTGCTAGTTATCTACAGAGTTGCTGTGCTAACACTGACTCTTGAGATTGCCACCAGCAAGCAACAGCTATTATAAAAGAGTACAAACTACTGAGCCTATTTTCTATTTGGAAGTGTAGATCCAAATATACTACTTAGTCAATGTGTTATTTAATAAGGTTACAAATATAACAGATAGGTCCATGTACAATTCAGGATATGATAGCATCTTTCTTCAATGGCCAGTTAACACAGCACATAATAGTCAAGGTAATTCAGCTGCAGTTTTCATATACTGCACAAGTATATGTTTAGGTACTAGTACAAGCCAAACAGGAATTGCTGTTTACACATAAAAGTATAATGATTAATTGAGGACAATGTGTGTGTAGTACTGCCCCTGGGTTAAAAGAAATCAAGGTAGAAGAATATATGCTGAAAATAAAGTAAAAAAAAATATTCAAGTGGGGTACAAACTGGGGACACATGCTTCAGGGGCAATTAGTGGATCTAAGGCATGTCTAGATTCAAATAATATGTTAATTTTCAATTGAAGCTTAGCTTAATACACAAAATACACAGATAGAGTTAAATGTATGACAAGCAAACTTGACTGCATTACAAATCTGAGCTTGACATGAACTTTTATCAAGAGCCAGGAAATATATCACTGCAGAAGCTTCTGCGGTATCAGAAATACTCACATCATACTTTATGATACTGAACAAAAATCAGGTATTACCTATAGAAACCTTATATTCTAGTGTGATGGAAATATACATACATAATCATTCATAATGGTAGTTAGGAAGTATACAGGATTCTCCAGAATACCTGGTAGGAATAGATTGATCAATTTAGATTCATCAAATGTTCTGAATTCTGCCTGGCTAGGAGTTTCTGGCACATCTGCATTTGCTACCATCAAATTATTGAAATACCTTTCGATAAATTCTGAAATTTAATACCACATTGACCCATTATCATCAGATAATGAAAGCATGGCACTTCAAATTGTATTCAACATCCGGATGCATTTTACCCATTTTGACAATATGTAATATATTACCAGGCAGAGTGTTTATCAATCCATTATATCTATTGAAGAATAATTGGATAAATTCTCAAACTGTTTATATCTGGGTTTGATTTATCATGGATTTTATCATCCAACTACAGTTGTATTTTAGTTTACAAAATGAGTGCATGTCACTTAAGCACATCTCCTATTTATCACTAGTAATAAGAAACTACATCACGTCTCCCCTAGTAACCAGTACTAACTGAACAACCTGTAATTCCGATATCATTACTGGTATCTCTATAATATGACCGACTGAAATAGTTTTGTTAGAAGCTGCAGGATCTTACATCTGTCAACTTTTGACCATTTTAAATCAGTTCATGAAATTGTGCTAGATGAATATTTAAATCACTATATCTAGATTATGTAATCCAGATGTCCATTGGATGTAGTGCATGCATTCAGTCTAACTGATAGCTGCTCTGTTTCAGATTTAGGAGTGTTGTATGGTCCTCATGAGACTGCAGAATATTGTATGTATTCTGCTCTCAAAATACTCGGTACCCTCATGTGGCCATGCCAGCCTCATATATATATGACACTAGACCTTTAGTGGTTATTACTTAAGCATTTACAACCGACACTGAAATGTGTATTTAGTAGTCATCAACATGGAACTACATTTTGCCACAGCCAGACAGTCCAATACATATCTGTACTTGTTAATTCAGCCATTAATATTCAAGAGGTATTTCTTTATCATTTCTGGGGAATAGATTGATGTCTGCCATATCAAATCTAGTTGTAGTGATAGATAGAGAGATATTTGGTAAATCTTGGAATCTGAGCTGCATTTCTGTGCAATCATCATTAACGATTCTGTATATATATGGATAATATTATTATAATCTTCAAATTACTTTGTTTGCCTCAACTTCAAATGACAATGCTGGACACATAGAGTATAACAGTATACTGCCTTTTGTTGGGAGGATGTCTGTAAAACGATGTATTTACTTGATTCTCCTTTGTAATGATGCAGCTCACTTGATGCTTCATCTGGTTTGGAATTATGATACTCTTCTTTTTCACTGTCTTACATTTGCATAATTGCATTTCTGAACCATGTGAAATTTGGAAAATCCACCCACATATCTGGCAGCCACTAATTGTAATTTTGCCCAGAACAGTCATTGCAATACTTGGTGTCCTTCAAAATAAATGAGAATCATGGTAGTAGTGATGATCTATATACTGTCCACACTTCTGCAGCACCATTTAAACTGTATCATTCATTTAGGATCTATAGTTTGCTTACTCTTCTTCATTGAATCTGGGATCAAGGAGGTGTGCATTCCCCATTGTAGTCGATTCTCATCTATTCCTATTTAGAACTCTCAGTTGCAACCTGGCAAGGGCTTTGCATTGTCACTCGCTTGAAATGCTATATTGATTTTGGCTGCTTCATTTGCTGTCTGGATGACATTCATTAAGCTTATAACAGTAGAATTCAGTTCCTCCATACCTGCAGTTTCCATTACATTATCATCCTCTAAATCTTTTGAACTATCTGAATTCAGCTATATTGTCTGATAATACAAATCAAAAAGTGTCTGTACTTCCAGCAGCACTGTAACAATATGGCTGACTTTAATTCTAGTATGTATTGTAATTTCCCCTCCTATATCATGTTTTGTCATATATCAATAGCACTCACAAAAAATCTCTGATCATCTAGCATAGTAGCAGAGTTAGCAGTTATATCATGGTTGGCTCTTGATGGTAAGAAATTTAGTGATATACAGTGCATAATCTATCGGTTTTCTGGATTGTGAATTCTGGTATTCACATTCACATAGGTAATATTTCAAGTACCTGTATCCAATACATTGAATAAGTTAAAAGTTAGCTCATATGTGTCAACCTAGATAAATATCTCCAAGTATTTGTGTGCTCTGGGTATCATTACTAGCCTGAAAAATTCAAGTCCTGAGTTAAAGTTCAGATATCATAAAAAAGGAGTTGTGATTTCTACTGGTGGCAGAATGCTCCATTTAGTCTGCCTGATAGATACCAGTCTCTTTCATCACTGGTAATGCTAACATCGCAACTCTCAGCAATATTTACACATTAGTCAAGGGAATTCCCCTGTTAGATTGACAGTGGCAACCTTATAACAACCATTGCTGTCGACAATTCTCATACCATAGCCACAGCCTTCATTGTGAACATCTTGCCACAACCAATTTCATTGGCCACCAGTGCTCCTGGGCTATCTAAATCCAAAACATATTTCCCTACTATAAGCAATACTGTGCAACCTTGGTTTGCGAGAGATTTATTTCCATGCAGACGGGGAATTAAATACTGTTGGCCACAACCTGGATCACACTTTGATTGGGCAATTTGACAAACACAGAGTAAGTACAGTTGTGGATACTCACATTGTCAAGTATATACATGTATATACAAAGTTGTGATCATTCTGTTATGTTATATAATATATTACATCCATATAAGATTAATTAATGACTCACACTGCTAACTTCAACAGATGCAATTTACATTACAGTACCTTGCATCATGATATGTGCACTTCCAACAGTTTAATACTTTTCCTGAATAGCTATCAAGTCATATTGAATGACAACAGTATACAAAGAAGATGAGGAGAAGATCAGTCAGCAGTGGATCTGCTAAGCGCGAGTGGACGAAATAAACACACTATCTTACAGCATTTCGAATGCCATTTCCCATTGTTCCTGTTAAAGTACTATGCATGCAGGTGGCAGGCTTCGGTAGCAGCTCTGAAAAGCAGATTGCAAGTCTCTTCAGCAACAGTTTGTAGCTGAGGTCAATGTCCCCTCCACTGGCCATATCTACCATTTGAGATTACTTAATTGCCATGTGTAAAACAAAATTTTAGTACTACATCCAGTTGGTAATAGTCCCATGCAGTGACTGTAAATGAGAGGGCATATGAGGGAAAGTTGGAATGACATGATTATTCAAGAGTAGCAAGATTTATGTAAGCCACAGGTAACTGACTCCAAATACATAGAATTCAGCATCAGCTACAGACTGGGTCATTGACCAATGGTCTAAAGGTGATGACCAGCCCAGTTGACTATGTATAGATTTCCAGACTTCTGGCATAGTCAAAATATCACTAACCATTTAGTCCATATTGTCTCTAGAACAAGTCTTCCCCGCCAAAAGTACTTACTTCTCCGAAATGCATTTAGTAATACTACCAGCTAGCATATGCTCCATACTTCAGTCAGTGTTGTGCTGGCTTCAAAGTGAAGTCACAGACACAATATTGGGCTAACAGCAACTCATGGGACAGATGTAACTGTCAATCATTAATTCGTATTAGGTTGGATTACTGTCTTGTTTCACAGGCTTTCTCATGTGGAGCTTCATCACCGCTGGCATGGCAACTGCACTTGACTCATCCCGGCTAATGCTGACCAAGATCATTCAAATATAGCTGTGCTGATGAATGTCAATCTCTTGATGATTCCAAATGTATTCAATGTTTACACTGAAATTGCAGGTGACATCCTCAATACAGGTAATATTTCTGGTATAGAAGAAATTTCCGTCATTATTCATGTGGAACCTCTTCACCATCTGATTTATAAATTGCCCAACCAAGGTTTGGTTTGCAATCATAAGCAGATAAGTAACACACAGTTTGAGTCAGGCAATTAATGTACCTTACATATTATAAGGAGGCACTAACTGTCCACTATTGTCCAGTAAGACCAGAAACCCAATCGAGATCACACAGTCCTGACACATGCCATACCTAATGTGCGACGACAGTGTTCTACAATTGGAAACCCTTCCGAAGCGGAGTACCATCTTTTGCAAATCTTTGATATTGAATTCCTATATTAGCTGACAGTTTGGAGTAAATAGACATATCTGTATAGTTGGTTCATACTCAGCACTTATTTCAAGTCACCTGTCAAAACTTCAATTTATACGGCCTATTCATAAATTGGAATATTGATACACATCACAAAGCCTGGGTAGCAGCCTAACAAGACTTTGGTGATTAGTTGGTTTATATATAGGTTGGTAGTCAATACTGTCCATTTGGTACTTTTTCTACTGACTTTCCTTGTCTTGAACCACTGCACATTGCCAGCCCCAATGAACTTGATCATGCATACCGAGTGACTTGGCAAAGCCTTTCTCACTTTTGAAAGCTTTGAAAATACCCACTTACTTGATGCCCACAAACTGTATCTGACTTGTCAATGAAAACTTTATCCCATATTTCCGTACCTGGAGACTTTTTAATTTCTTTCAAAATCCTTGCTTTTTTCATTACACCCTAGTGGTTGTAAATGTCAGAGACTGCAACTTTGGCTTGGATAGGAATCATATCCTTGAATTGAATATTTATGGAAGCCTGCTGGGCAGCCTCTACCAACTTCCTGGCATAGTTCTGATAATATTCTTCAGCTGCCAGCTTCCATTCATATTCAAGATACAGACCAAAGTCTGCAGTTTATCCAGACTTCTTTTTTGGCTTTCAGCGGCTGTGGAGATGCTTCATCATCTGATAACTTCTTTATTTGGCATTCAGAACTATCCTATCCTGTTGTCAATTTTGCTGCGAATTTGAGTTTCTTGATGAAATCACAGTAGAAATGCTCCTTCAATATTTGATTATTTGCAGATTTCAGTCCAGTCTACTACTAAGCTTTTCTAAATAAAAATCTGTACTGCAGTGGAGCATCTTCGCTGATGAACCATTCCCAAAGTACTGGTTAGTCGAAATACTGTTTTGAACAACTATACTGGGAGTCACACTTCAATTCAAACACTTTCATTTCACATTTGAAGTGAGTATGAAAGCCAAGACTCGGATTACATACTGCTGTTTCAAAGCTACTTGCATTCCAGTCCCAGGTGAGGTCTTGCACTGAGTCTTACCAGCAACTGACCTCTGTTGAGTGAAATTCTTGAGATAGACTTCCACTGAGACTACAATAGTCCTGTATCTCTATCAAAGTCCATTGTCATCTAGTAAACTTGTTACATAATCCATAATTATGCAATTTGGTGATTTGATGACAATATTTTACCAGAGCATACATATCCTATTTGAGTCATGAGGTATGTACTCAGATTGTCAATATTCTCTGAGATAATTGGAGGTTTACTCACCACCTCCATCTGTACAAAATTGCTTTGCTTGGGAGTCTGACTACCTATATGTAAGCCTCTTCTACTCTGTCAACAATCCTTGGGCTTCAAATGTGGACATTAATATTTTCAAGTGTATACTCCATGTGGTATTTGATGAAAAGTAACATTTATTGACCTATTCCAATTGCTATTCTGCATTGACTGCATATATTCCATTGCACTAGCTGCAGTGAATCTATTGCATGAGAAATGATTGAAGTGAAGGGCTCTCAAGTCAATATCCATTTGATGCAGTTGTTGCTCTCATGCATGGGAGTGAGATTTTGCGCATCAGTAATCATTGGTAACGTCTCAAAAGCATTGAGGCCCAACCATGCTACGCAATCGTGTCATTATATCTTCTTCTCTACATTGTTTGAAGCTATTAGCCAGTCATGATAACAAGTAGCAGCCACTGCTCATTGCTGTTCATATTGCAGCTTTCAGTCAACAATTCATTTACTCAATCCAGAATCAGATCCCAAATAACGAACCAAGTGGTGAGAATCAATTCGCGTTGGCAATTGCAGAGTTGAGGAGGTGGTGATGTACCAGTTGAACTTTGACATTGTTGTCCACGATCTGAGACTGTGAGCTGAGATCGAAGATTCCTGGTCAATCAACCACCTTTTCAAGTTTAAGTATTTCTGTCTTTCCATCCAACTGAAGGCGAAACAACCTCACACTTTCATATCAGGCTACCAACAATATAATCCCAGTATATCCCATTCCATTTGTTCCATTTTTAGTGCAATCAGTATATGTGATCAACTTGGAATAATAACCGGAAATATGAGTGATGCATATCCCATTGAGTAACAGAGCACTGTCTGAAGTATTTGTTCTTGCTGCTATCCAATAGTTCTCAATTGGAGTCATGAGTGTTGAAGCACTGACAGAGAATACTTGTGCAGCCATATTGGCAGCTATATGTGGATTACCATGGGTATTGCTCAGGTATATTGCACCAACATGCCCTGTTTGTTGGCAATAATAGCACTTCTAGTGATAGTACTCTGTTCTAAATCCATATTGTCTCCCTTATTCTTGTTTTGACTCCATGTATCACCTTCACCACCCTTTGCTTCTTTTGTGTATAAAATATTTTCTGGAGTGAAATCCTTCTACAACATGATACCAGCTATCATTTCAACCAGGTTGGCGCTGAATTTATCTAGCATGGTAGTAATCAGTGCATTCTTATCCATTTTGATTTCCAGATAGCATTTTTGCAACATTTTGATTGGTATCCTACAAAGATGATTCAGCAGTCACTCTTTTTCACTTAATTTGGCATTTGCCTTTTTCATATCTGTAACTGCATCAGTGTTACCATCTGCATGCCCTGTGTTGAAATTCTGATTTCTGACCTGCTGATCGATCCACAATAAGTACTAGTCAATAACTCCACAGCCCTGTGTCATGATCCTATGAAGGACTTTGTGAATCTCAAAGAAGTTGAACTTCAACTTTGAATTCTGGGCTGATTGAAGGTTCTCCCAAAATGTCTTCACATCACAGATGAGGATGTATTTTGTGTGAATTCAATGCTCCAATGTCAACAATACAGTCCATCCGGCAACACTTTTGTAATTTATGTAGTCTATTGAAGCGGCCTTCCCTGTTGCAGCACCATGTGGACCTGGTTCTTCATGCACATTATCATATTGCTCAATGACAACATTCACGTACTTCTACTCAGGAAGATAGAATATCTCTAACGCTGAACATGCTTCATTCATACCTTTAGGCATGGTGATTTTGAAGGCAGTGGAACTCATCTGCTACATTGGCGATCAAGACCCCCCAACTCTATGCCAGATATCCACCAGCACTGATCAAATGCATAGTGGGATAGAAGCGGTAGTTTTGGTTGTAGAGGCATGTCTACAAGACAATATGAACCTCCACCCAAGCAATAATATGAAAGTGTTGACTGTAATTTCCCTTCTGCACTCCAGGGTATAATATCATTTGCATGACTGCAATTGGGAGGTTGTTTAGTATGTGCATATCTATGTGCAGGTGTGTATATTGCACATTATAATGAAATGTGTCACATTGAAATATAGTCAATAAATGATTAATGGCGCTAACTAACAACACTGCCTGTTGCACAATTGTCCCTGGCATAGTGATATCTGTACTTCCATTCAACTCAACAACTCAGTAGGTTGGCCACCATATCTAGACACTTATAATCAAATCCAATTGTGACTGCATTCAGAAATATAGATTTTGGGTAACAAATAATATCTGGATTGAAGAACTCCTTGCCGTCACATTGTTGCTGAATCCTACATACGCTTGTAAGGGCACGTACGACAGCGTTCAGCCTTATAGGCATATGTATTGTAATTATAGGTATACGGTTGCAAACGTGGACTGAAGTGTTAGTAAATAGATGTATTAGTAAGAATATCGCTAGAGATCCAAGTCTCGTGGCGAGCTGACTATATGGAATGGCCGTTACCCGGCCACAGTCAGGTGTCGCTGTTGCATTATCTCTCTCTTTAGGCGCAGACCTCCTGGGCTCCCTAAACCATACAAGAGAAAAGGAAAGCAAAGAAAGCATTATACATTTATGCTGCGAACGTACTGGTACAAAATCCTAAGTCCCGCAACAAATCGGTATCGCTCAATGGCGACCTTTCAGCTGATCCGGCGCATGGGGAAACTCAACTTCCATTAGCCAGTGGTCAAAACCTGTGCCGAGGCCATTTTTACCGGGCCGAGCTCCAAAGAAGAGAAGAAGAGAAGAGAGAAATAAGAAAACATCCAAAAGTGATCCTGTCCTCCATTATCTCAACTCCCTAACCCATGGTCCAACCACCATCATTCCTGTAGCTCGTATATCTCGGCGTAGGTCATTGTCAGAATCATCCGGGTGGTAGAGCTTCCCCTCATGACTTGGCATGAATGGGAGCTTCCGCTGCCGGCATCGGTCGTAGCCATCAATCGTAGACGTCAATTGCATTGCTTGATATTCCTTTATATCTAACACGTAAGTTTCTCTAAAATGGTTATACTTACCAAGTTCAAGCGCACTAGTGCTGTCTGAGCTCTGTGCAGTGCTTCCGCATGCTCTGTAGAGTATATCTTGCAGCTGGTAGTCATCGGCAAATAGCATTGACTTGTAGATGCTGGGTGACGCGGTAAGTGTCTTTGGAAGTCCGCGTCGGTGACCATCCGGTCGACTTCGTAGTTGCTTTTAACAGGCAGTTTCAGTAGACTCTTGGTCGACTTCTTGGTGGACTTCATGGTAGACTGCATCCCGGTGGGCTTTTGGCTTGTCGATAAGATTTGACTGGTCAACTTCTCAGTAGACTTCTCGGTCGACTTCTCAGTGTCTCGATAGACTGCCCCCGGTGGGCTTTGGTTTGTTGGTAGGACTTGATCGTATAGACACGGTTATCTCCCTCTTTTTGGGTTTGGTTGATCCACTGATGACTTAGACTCGAATATGTTGTTGATTGCAGTCGTGGTTCCATATACTTCTGGTTATCTTTGTTGACTGACACGTCTTTCTGCAGCCTTCGTCTCTGGATTTCGGAGCCCATCGAATTTGCTTGACTTTGGCTGGTCTTGGTCGACTTGCTTTGTCTAATTTCAGCACTTGCTTTCGTCTCATTTTTCCACATGCTTTAGCCAGGCTTTTTGACACGCTTTGGTCATTGACCTCCTTGGTGTGTCAACTTGCTTGGTGTTTCGACTGGCTTCGTGTTGACCTTTCGACTTCTTTTCACCTTTTCGGACTTCGCTTGGTCTGTTCTTGTTGTCTCTGACTTTGTGCTTTGGCCGTGAATTGTCTAGGTACTCTTATCCCCGCTCTCTGGGTGCCGCTGGACTTCTCTGTCATCAAATGCACTCTGGTCCTTCATTCCGGCACCTCCTGTAGGGTCATTCCTCTCTTTAAACGTCGTTGCTCTGCTGACGACTTGTCTCCTGTATTTGGTGATGTTGTTTGGTAGTATGGTAGCTGGTGCGTTCGTCAATGGACAGCATGACTCGGTACACGAACCACGGGTACCGGGTGCGAAATACGGTTTTGTACTCATTGCCTTCCTCGATTCGTATGAGGTGATAGCCATTCCGTGGCTTGATTGAGAGGTCGGTAGTCCACCCACAGCTGCAGTTCGCCATCCTTCTGTGCAACTGAGATGAGTGCTGCCGCAGGCGGTGTCTTGGTCTCACTAGCTCTCTCTGAGATTTCGTAGATCCACACAATTTGTGTGGTTCCTCACTGCCGGGTTACCCTGTCATTTCCTATCACACTCTGCCTACGCTCCTCCAACCAGAATCGCTCTTCTTCCGAATCCCCTTTACATGCTGCGATAGGTGCGGGGCGAGAGTTGGCATATCTTGCTGCATATGTCCACATAGTCCTTGTATCTCATGAGGATACGACAAATCTTGATATTGTGCTGGGATGCGACCCCATCATCTGTTACCATCTCCACGTTAACTATGTCTGTTCCTATTCTCATTAGCCTTTTCCGCATTCTGCATTGTAGCATGCATTGGCGGAGTAGAGATGGGTAGGGGTCCCGGGATAGCTGGATTAGACGGTTCGTCACAATAGGACCAAGCCCCCGTTGACCAGTTTCTCCCTTCGTGTCTTGGCGAGCCGGTAGCAGTCATTCAAGCACAATCACTGTGTCACTCTTCGGCCGCAACTACCGCCGCTGCTCCTGCTCGCGCATTCAGCATCGTGGGGTTTCTCCCACATTCGGTGATGCCATCCAGTCATGCTCCCAGCAACCTTCGACATTCGCCAAGTCATATGGTGAATCCCTCGACCACTTCCTCACTAGCTCAGATATGACCGAATGCGGTAGCCCCGAGTAGTTGTATACCCGGAGCAGGCTCATCATTTTGGTTACCTCACCGTGTTCCGGCAGAGGACTTGTCCAATCTGCTTCTGGAATCTTGGCCTGTTGCGGTCCATTTGGCGATTGCAGGGCTGTCAATCGACCACTGCTGCAGTTGATTTCCGGGTTTCTTGCCATGGCAAGCCCAAGACTATATTGTATGTCTTTTTTGGGATGACTGAAACCTCCAATTCGTCAACCAGTTCAAGGTGTTCGAAATACTGAACCAAGAGACTTGCTTTTTGGCTCTCAACAGGCATCATCAACGGGCCAGGTTGAAGGTGAATGCTGGTTTGTATGGTAGCTCGAGTTTCCTAGGTAGGCTCGGTGATATAACGATGCTCATTGCACCGCAGTCGATTTGTGCTACGACTCGCTGCATGTTGCCCTGTATAATTGGTACATGGTAGGTTCTGTGGCCTCCGGTGCCACAGAGAGTGCGTTGCTGGTTTGCTTTTCGGCGTTCGTAGACTCCCTTTGAAAGCCACGGCGCTGTTTAAATGTGGCATGGCTGCCTCCACAGGGCTTCGCTATTGGATTTGACCGATTATGAACTCCCGGGATCTAGATTGTTGGAAGTAATCCAATTGCCTTTGTTGTTTTCGCTGTCCTCCGGGTTTCTTTGAGGTTGCTAGAGTTGTAGGTGTACACGACTTTTGAAGTCGATGCACTTTGCTCAATTTGAAGGGATGTAGTGGCAACTGTGCTGACTTGCAATTGTCTCTCGCCTTCCGTCCGCAGTATTGCCAATTATGGGATAAGATTGCAACATTGATTGTAGGTTCTCCGACTGATGATCGTGCTCTAATTACTTGTAGGAATGCTATTCAATTTCTCTCGTTGATAGGGTCGAATCCTGTATTCATCATAATCGTCATCATTGCCGGCGACACGTTTGGTGCAGTGTAGCTTGTCTGGCTACTGACCGCACTCAATTGACATGTAGGAAAAGTATTCGAATTCTCTCGTTGGTAGGGTCACATCCTGTATTCGTGATAATTGTCATCATTGTGGCAACGCGTCTTGTGCGCTAATTGGTGTCAGAACGCTTTTCTGCTGCCATGAGGGTGCCCAATTGAATGATACAACAATCCATATCCGTGCTTGCAGTAATCATGCTTCGATATGTCATTTTTAACGCAGTAATCCCAATTGTTGACATTATGATGTGGCGCGTTTACGGGTATGGCGATCGTGTAGACTTCAACAATGTTTGCTCAATGCAGCTGTCGGTATTTGAACTTGTCTCAATTGACCGTAAGCATTTAACTCTTTCGACATTTGGTGGAATTCGCAGTCGATTCTGGTGAACCCGTATGCGATATGTCGAATAGGGGTAACACTTGTGAATTCCCATAAGCGAAACGTATCCGTTTACTGAAAAAGCAATAACAGTATATGGGCATGTATGCCAGCGTGTGGCCTGATAAGCATACATATGGTGACTATAGGTATACGGTTGCAAACGTGGACTTGAGTGATAGTGAATAGGTGTATAGGTGAGATTATCGCTAGAGATCTAAATCTCGTGGCGAGCTGACTCTAATGAATGGCCGTTACCCGGCCACAGTCATGTGTCGCCATTACAACACTATAGATAATATTCTGTTCACCCTCCCTGATCACACAAACTTGTTCAAAGTTCAATAGGTCCAATGGACTCATATTCTTATGCATATATATCTTTCCAATGTCATCTATTTTACCTACCAGTATTGAATTGAATAAATTTATAATATACATAATCAATTCTATTCTTTCAATCAAAACTTTTAATAATACTACTACAATGCTCTTGCATACCTTGCAGTTGATTCTGGTTGCAGTTATGCCGAAAGGAATCTTCTACATTCTTGTTATAATGAATTGAATCATGGCAAAGCTAGCTTGAACATGTCTAGTGGTGATTTCTTCAGCCAGTGTAATTACATGCTCTACACTCACTTTCCCTGCAACTACTATCATTATTACCAAAACATTTTCAATTGTCTTAGAGTTTCAATTTGAAGGTTTTTGAGAGGCAATAATTATATGATATCTCATACAATCTCTGTTAGTTCCTAATCTTACAACTTGCCCATAACTCTATATACCCTTTGTCGCATTGTACTTATTTCAATGTAATCTTGTATATGGCTGTCAGACAGAATAACCCTTTTGGGTTACTATTTTTTTCAATTAAATTAATAATCTTCCTCAAATATAGCACATCGCAGTGTGAATCTTGGAGTTGTTTGGGGTATGTATGGTCATCATTGTGATTCTATACTTACTAACTCACAAGTAAGAAAGTTGCATTTGTCAACATAGCAATATTGCTGTTCAACAATTTGCTCTTTTATTTTCGAATAATGATTGGCAGCTACTTGTTGCCTTGTCTTCCCATCCTCTCTGCCGTCTTTACTTCACATACACAGTCATTCATGAATATCTCTCTGCACTCTGACTGCATTGTTCTGAGGGTAAACATGTTGCAATAGCTACCTGCATTGTGGAGTGGCCTTAATATCTGTGGTCATTATCCCTCTGAGTAGGCACCTATATGTAGCCTCTTTCTAACTGTTCTGTTATTACATAATATTGCCATACTTATTCTTCAGCAACTCTGCAATCCATACTCTCTTCCACTTGGTAAATGCATGGAAGTTGGGCTGATACATTCTTTTTGCAAATTGCTTCAAGGGGAATGTAGGTTTATTCAGGCTGTATGGGGGCATATGAATATTACCCCTCAAGTGTGACAGAGCATTAGTTGAATCATTGTCATAGTAATCATTGTAAGATATTTTGGGTACCTTGGGTTAATAGACACACTTACAGTATTATTTCACAATCATTCCACTACCTGCCATATTCATTTAGAATTAAGACTTATCAGGATCTCAAAGATATGCCACAAGGTGGTCATAGTTGTGTAGTGCTGCAACGTTTTTGCCAAATAGCAGCATTGTTTGCTTGCAGTTCTGGGGGTATTCCAAGGGTACCTGGATATGTTGAGCCATGTTCTAAGACATGTAGAAGGGTCAATATTTGATGTCTATAATCGCAATGTTTGGGGAAATTTGTTGCCTTGCCACATTGCCCCATCACCTGGAAAAACACGGTTTGTACTGCTGGTTGTTTGCAAACTTGGTGCAATTTTGAATGGTAAAGTGTAGTGAAACTGCAGAGTACCTGGAAGAGATTGCTTTGAGGGAGGGAAATCATACCCATATGGTGGAAGAAACTGATTGGTGGGTTGCCAAAATGTACAGTCTGATTTAAGGGCATGTTGAGTATGATTTACAGATGATGACAAATTATCTGCTATGGGTTGTAATGAGCCAAGCAGGTCTTCAATTGGAGTCACATTAGCTATGTGAAGTAGAGATTAAATTATTAAAGTGGTTTTTGAACTAGAGAGTGGTTAATTAATTCTGATTAACTTTGTAATTGACTGAATTGGTGTACAGTTGAGTAGATTCAAGTTAGCAGTGATATTTACCCAAATTACAAGCACTAATATGGCATATAATTTCACAAATTGTAATAGTTTATTATCCTTTTGACCGACTCAACATGACAGAGAAAAGACTCATGAATTGGAATCTGCCTTCTATTATTATTCAATTGAATTTATTAACAAGAATCTTGAATCACAATTCACTGCTCTATAGTGCGTAACTATAATGTTCATACAAGAGATGTGATATAATATCTTGCACAAACTGCCAAGATATACATCAAGTTTTAAGAAATCTATCACTATAAATGTTGTATGTACAACCTGTATGTATAATCTGCACCTTCATTTAATAGGAGGCTTGCAAGTGAAGTAGAAACTGTCATTATTCTAACTAAGCTTCTCTTGCAAATGTTACTGTTTCATAAGAATATATACACCAGTAAATGATTATTATAAGTTCAAATATTCCATTAACCACTGTGTTTGTAATTACTATTAAGCAGACATCCAGATAGCTTATAGATTCATCTATTCACCATATCAAGAAAATTAATCAGCATTATACACTACACATGGCTCTTTATCAGGTAGAACTGACTATACTGCAATGATGAGGTATATGATATGTTTTATAGTATTCAATACAGAAGCACCTGATTAACAGTATCTGAACTGTATATTATAGTACAATGCAGTCATTACAAAAATAGTTTCTATGCTCTGCAATCCATATTCAGCCCAAGATGTGCGGAATAAATCTATGGAATGTGATATAGATTGAAGTTTTTATAACATGTTCTGTGCTAGGTACTGTTGAAATACCCCTTTTTCACATACGGTGAAGTATACTACAGCTGTAAAAGTGATACACTAATCTTAGTTCATTCCCTTTCAAATAATTATTAGTAAAACTCTTATCTGCCAACAAACAAACACTCTCTAAAGTACCACTGACATTTATGAGATTCAGTTAACTGATATGGGACTGTACTTGAATATAATCAATACTAGATGCAAATATATTGAACGCATTTTCTGCAATTTTTATTCAATCAGCAAGAACTGAGAAGGGACTCACTAGTAACAAGCACCACAATATCTATACATAAAAAGCTCATACCAATTAGTATTTAATCACTAGAGGCCATCAAAGGTCTTAGTCCTCATGGTTTGACTTTGGTAGCTTTTCCCTGAAATGCCATCAATATGCTACTCAACTGATTAGCTACTCATAGACAATGTACCTGGTGCAACACCACCTGAAGATTCACCTGACAAGGAATATACAAACTCTCACAAATCTGATACAACATGTATCCATGGTTGAACTAGGCACAAGCTAAACAGGGAGGTAGGTGGAGTGGCAAATGCATGGAGGAAGGTGTGTAACAAAGTAACTGAATTGTACAACACTTATTGCAAGTACCCAGAAGAATGGAATTCATGCTATCAATCTGATCTGTATATTACTTTCAGCATACCTAATCAATTAGCCAGCATGTGACACTGTACATTGATCAATAGCTGCAATTTTGACAACACCACCTCACAATTGCATCATTCCAATTAGCAGAAAATCTATGGTAGCTTCTCTATTAAGTCATTTTCAGTCTTGGTGATAATTGTTGAATTGTAGTTAACTCACATATTCTCAGAATATGACAATACAGTGATGTTATCCACTGTATGCAATTTCTATTGCATAACTCCCATATCTGTATTGGCCAAGGTTGGTTGTAGCTGATACTACAGACTATATTATGATTCTTGCAACAAGGCCATGAACTCGAAGTGCATATCGAGAGAACAGGACAACACAAGAGTGGAATCTATGCAAAGTTGTGTATTTCTTTGCTATACAAGAGAATGAGCAAAGAGAGAAGAACAAAAAATCCGCCCATACCAAACATCCTCTCTTTATATATAATCTGTCTGTCACCCATGAATCATTCCCCACCTTCTGAATTACCAGCCAACTCCTCAGTTACAATCTTCCACACCGACAAGAACAACCTGATGAATATCAATACACCACATCGTCTGCTATGGCAACACCTTCGGTCACCTGCCTATCATACTGATTTATCCAACCACTATTGCGAGCCATTTTGATGCCACTTCTTTGTTCATTAATATCTTCCTCCATTAATGAAACTATTCCTTCTGGTAATACCCATGAGCACACACTTTGAAATACTCAGCCTTTACTTGTAACCTGAGCCATGGCAATATCAGGCACACCTCCATTTGCAGCTTGTGTTTATCACTAACTCAAATGGATACCAAACATTCAATGGTTTGTACACAGGGTATGAGTGGAAGAATACATACAATGAATTTCCGGTCAGGGTGGTAATTGTTTCAGTTACTTGTGAATCTGGCAAAACTTACTTGACTAATCTTGAAGGCTATTAACATACACATCTGCTGTATCTTACAATTTGTAACATTTGAAAACATATAACTGGTTCCCTTAAAAGAATAAGTGGATTCATTTTGGGATGATCTCATATCCCCCAAATGGTTAGAAAACTTATAAAGCTTGGTATAATACAGTTCAAGCTTGCATTTCCACAACAAAAAATCTTTACATTACAAGTTCCAGCTTCAAATTGAATTGTACTGACTGGTTTGAGTAATTGTAATATGCTCTGCTGGCAGTCTAACTCAGGAATTAGTTGTAACAACTTATAGTTACTTAAGTTTCATATGGCTTCCAAATAAGGTGTGAAAATCCTTATATTACATTTCAAAAAAGTCATTCTGCTAGGTGTATTCTATGATTGGCCGTATAACCTACAGTAGCCTCCCGCAACACCAATAATACCAAATAATACACACTACCGCAGAGCCATTCCCTGTAACCACAATTAATACAGCAGTAATTTACTGATGATATACCTGTAATTTACAGCTAGAACAATCGAATCATCACTGTAATTAAACTGTACCACATGTATTATATACTGCAACTCATGGATTATACCACATATTCATCACAGTTACTCATTCATTTGCTACCGACAGCTTGTTTCGCAACTGTACATGGACTCTTCTTACCCTAACATACTCCATTGGTCAACTCTGACAAACACAAGTACACACTCTAACTGTCATGACCCCGACAAGCTTGCTCCTACAACTGTGAAATGGTCACTCTTACAACTCTGACATACTCACTTTTAAAGCTCTGACATGCGTGGTCTCACCACTCTGATATGTTCACTCTTACCTTCCTTACAATTTGGTGTTGCTGGGAGCAAGCCGGTAGCGTTGGATCCAGATTCACTGGGAGGGGTGATACTGCTTTCGCCTGGAGCAAGCTAGTAGCAGTGGGTCCAGCTTCATCGGTCAGGGTGAAATTGGCCTCACTTGGAGTGGTGGATCCAGCTTCGCTGGTAGGGGTGAAACTGACCTCACTGGGAGCAAGCTGGTAGCAGGCGATCTGGCTTCGCGGGTAGGGGTGGGACAGCCTTTGCCAGGAGCGGTGAATCTGGCTTTGCTTGTAGCAGTGGATCCGGACTCACTGGAAGCACACTGGTAGGGGTGGAATTGGCTTTGCTTACTCACTTTGAAAGCTCTGACATGCTTGGTCTCACTGCTCTGACATGCTCACTCTCAGCTCGCAGACACTCTAGAAGTGCTGGGAGCAAGCTGGTAGTGGCAGAATGCTCACTCTCACCTTTCTGACAATCTGACTTCACAGGGAGCAAGCTGGTAGGAACGGAATGCTCACTCTCACCTCTCTGACGATCTGGCTTTGCTGGGAGCAGGCTGGTAGGGGTGGATCTGGCTTTGCTGGGAGCAAACTGGTAGCAGTGGAATGTTCAGTCTCATCTCTCTGGTAATCTGGCTTCGTTGGGAGCAAGCTGGTAGTGGTGGAATGCTCACTCTCACCTCTCTGACAATATTGCTTCACTGGGAGCTGGCTGGTAGTAGTGGCTCAGGCTTCCCTGGTAGGGGTGAAACTGGCTTCGCTGCGAGCATGCTGGTAGCCGTGGATCTGCCTTCCCTAGTAGCGGTTGATCTGAACTTATAACAAGTATGCTGGTAGGAGTGGATGTGGCTTTGCTGGTAGCAGAGAATCTAGATTTGCTATGAGCTGGCGAGAAGCTATGCATCTGGCTTGGCTGGGAGCAAGATGGGAGCTGTGGATAAGCCTTCTGTGGTAGCACAGAATCTGGATTCGCTATCAGCTGGCAACAAGGTTTGGATCTGACCTTGCCCCCACAACTCTGACATGTTTCATCTCACCTCTCTGATGTGCTCACCATTACCTCAGACAATGTGGCTTTGCTGGGAGCAAGCTGTAGCGGTGGATCCACCCTCACTGGTTGGGGTGAAACTGGCTTCGCTGGTAGCCGGGCATCTGGCTTCGCTGCATCAGCTAAATGTAAATCGGTCTGGAAGGCACACACAAACCTCCCAGACACTCTGGTAGCCCGTTCCAATGCTTCTGAGTGCTTCCAGATGCTCCCCGGCCCACCTGGAGCTTTGCAAAGTACTCTCAGACTCTGCAAGAGCATTCTCAGGTGCTTCTGAAAGCACCGGTAGTTATGGAGGTGCATTCAGGATGCTACGACATTTGACCATTAGCATAGTTATATTTTGGAGCAGCTAAGACCTCTGCAAAAGTCTGGGGGAGATTTCGACAGCAGCTGAAACGTCTGCGCAGGTGTGGGGGAGAATTCGAGAGCAGCAGAGAGCTCTGCAAAAACTTGGCGGGAGACTTGGTGCCATATTCTCACAGTAGTGGTTCTTCGGGTTCCACAACCCCAGGGCAGTTCATTTGTCATATTCATCTTTGTTAGTCACAACATTTCCTTCATCATAATATGGCATGTATTATCGAAGTCTCTCTATATATACACATGGCGATACAGGTATATTGGAGATTGACTCAGCGACAGGGAGGATATATTTGGGAGTCCTTGGGGTACGTAGACATCATCCCATGATATGATGTACACATCCTATCGTTCCCTGCTCTTGGTCTCACTCACTCTTGCCGAGATTTCATTGATCCACGCATTCTGTGTGATTCCTCACCAGGCTTCCCAATGGTCCGGTGCAACTGGTGTCCTTCTGGGCCCCGCATGATGAACCCATCCGGGGCATACATTTTGGAAGCCTGGTCCGTCCCGCTACTGAAATCTGAATACCTATAGGCCGATATAGAAGACAGTGGTCTTAAGATACGGGTTTATGATACAATATTTGAATACAAAGCTAGGGTCTATACGAACTACTAATCCAGGATGCGTCTTAATATTGCGGCTGAGTGCCTGAAGATGCAAGAGGCCACATGCAGACGGAAGCGGAGGAGATACAGTTGTGAATGGAGGAGGCTGGGTTGTGAGCAGAGGGTCTTGTGTGTTTATATGTTATAATGTTTGTATTATAGAATCGCCGTGCGCAGTGCGCAGAGCTAGACTGCAGGGCCCAACAGTCATTTCGTCCATAGCTCTGCTACCCTACTCTTGAACAGTCCTGAGTTGGCTTCCCACGAAAATTGACGTCTGGTCTGGGTCTTACTGTTACCTGGATGTGACAGACTATTCGGAAGCCTTTTCCTCATGCACTCTTGCCAAGAATTCTTATATCCACCCAATTTGTATGGTTCATCATGGCCGGGTATCCCATCATAACCTCTCACCTTCTTCCTACGCTCCTCGAGCCAGAACCACGCAATCTCAAGAATTCCCTTCGGATGCCATGAGGGGTATGACAGAGTGTTGATAATGAGCTGTGTGCCTTCTAGCTCCACTGTTTCACCACATGGTGATTAATTGAACTGGGAGATGTACTCTGCAGCTGTGATTGACCAAGTGCAAAGGCTGTAATCATGCGAACTTGGAGGCTGTAATCGGATGAGTTTGGAGATCCACTTGGAGGCTGTGATCGAGTGTGTTTGCAAATGAACTTGGAGGCCGTCATTGCGCGAGGATGGAATACACTTCGAGGCAATGGTCGACCGAGTTTGGAGATACACTTGGAGGCCGTCATCGTGCCAGTTTGGAGATACACTTGGAGGCTGTGATCGAGCATGTTTGGAGATGCTGTTGGAGGCCTTGTTTGAGGGAGTTTGGAGATGCACTTGCAGGCCATGATCGAGTGAGATTGGAGGAGTACATTGAGGCTGTCCCTTGGGAGGCGGTAGTTTGGGAGGGAGGCACGATGGGAGCTTAGACTCTAATCATCAGTTAATCCGTATTTGTGGGAATGTAGAGAATTGAGTACAACATGGTCTGCTGAGAGATAGAGAGATAAGAAACTCGCTGGGAGCGGGAAGCCAGTTGATCTTGGGATGATGCAGTACATGGTGAATGCAGTACTCAGTGTATGCTGTACTCAGTGTTAACTCTTGATCATGGCACGGAGAGACCAAGAGGGATGACTTTACTTCGTGTTTCTAGGTAATGGTTGGGTTGAGGATGAGAAAGAGAGAGATGAGAGGAGATGGGGGAAATGGTCATGAGAAACTGGGACTTAAGAAAATTTCGTGCACAAGTCAATTTACCATCCCTGATCCGGCAGGTATGAGTCTTGATCCGGTGTGTAATAGCACCAATCCGATGTCTTTCCAACCAAAGCAGGCATGTCATACCCCCGATTTCTCATATAAGCTTGTATCCTCTGCATCATTCTCGTGTTCATCCGGCATCTCTCTCATTCATCAGCAATGACCCTAATTTCCGTCTGAAACACCCGGGTGGTCCGGACAGCTCTGACGGCTCTGACGGAACCTCGTACGCTCTGATGGAGAATTACACGCTACCCGTCGCCCAGGCGACGGCTCGCGTTGCATACGTACCTCCTTTGCTTTGTGGTGACGTATACGCATCATCAGAACGACACATGTGTTACACTCTTCGCAGGGGCTGCAGTTATGCTGAAGCCGTTTACACAACGCCTGGCGATCGACGACAAGCCTGGGAGCACCCTGGAGCGCCGGCGACAAACCTGGGAGCGCCGGCGACATGTCTGGGAGAT
>Ga0307512_10000851_pt1 | contig 44942 bp, 52 predicted proteins | sample 14_EM_MG_FD_200267 | JGI IMG/M metagenome (GOLD analysis project Ga0307512, IMG submission 200267) | Populus trichocarpa ectomycorrhiza microbial communities from riparian zone in the Pacific Northwest, United States - 14_EM | ecosystem: Host-associated > Plants > Roots > Unclassified | place... | reverse complement strand
ACTCACGTTGAACCTGCCTATATCAGCTCAGAATCAAATAATGTTACTCAGAGCAGATGCACCTATTTTCATACCACGTGGTTCCGGAAAGGTTGAAGATCTCCGACTGAAGGCTGGTTTGACGACTTCCGTCGCTCCCAAGAACGAGATGTCGCAAACACAGGGTTATGTCGGGGCATCCGAGTTGATGCACATGTGCACCATAGGACAAGAGTGTGCACCCGTGACTACGCCCAAAACTGCCCCCGACGCTCTAGAACCAAGTATCGAGAACAGCGAGGTCCAAGCATCTATAGACGCCATGGGAGTGTCGAACTCATGCAGAAATGTGCAACCCGAAAGGTCAATTTCGCCCGGATTCTCCAGTGGAATTCATGCCTCCATCCACGCACCCCACCGAAGGAGTACAGGAGTTGACGAGACGCTCGGCGATAACACAGAGTTGGCGACGCCGCCGACTCTTACCACGACCTGCTCGAGTCCAACAGATAACGTATCGCAACGTGGATTAGCTGGTTCTATACATGCTCCTGTCGCACGCGCACGCATACCTGACCAAGCTATCCAACACTCACCCAAACATTCCGCCGATGCGCAAAACTGGGCAGCTGCTGCCAGAGCCTCAGCACAGGTCTCTTCAACGGCGTCTGAAGGTAACGTCCCCGCTGAGCGCGACACCTCGTCCAATCCACCACCCGACACAGACGTGTCAGAGCTACCGCCGACTGTGAGGTGCGCCGCCAAAGATCAGGAGGAAAGTTCTGTTGACAACTCGGACGGATCTTCGGACCACGCAGACGATCCGGAAGGCACAACAGGCTCCGGCGAGACCGACAACGGACTCGACGAAGTGGATGGGCCGAATGAACAAGACACCGATGCACGAATTCGGCGGACGCGTCGTCGGGGAAAGCCTCGGCGGCCTCGGCAAAAGGCTCCTTACATCCCACCGCCGCGGATGCAGGGTCTGACGCAGCACCTCATCGTCGACGCGCTTGCGGCTCAGGCGCATGCGGCCAACGCTTTGGCGACGCCACCCGCCCCCTTGAGCAGGCAGTACTACACCCCCATACCCCCACCGCCTCATCACTCCACTTCAGCTCCGGGCCATATAGCCCCGCACAATGTTATACCCAACTACCTCGGACAGCATCCTCATTATCGCCACCCATGGCACCCGGGTTCCTTATATATGGCGGCGACCCATTACCCCTCACCCTTTCATGGCTTCCAGCCGACTGGTCCTCACAATCCCATATATCATCATATGCCCCATCCTCAAAATTTGTCTCTCCAAGCGCCGTCTACCCCGCTGTACGGACGATAGTTTCGTTTTTTTTTGGTCTCTTGCTTCTTGAGAATATTAATTGTAGATTGTTTACCCTCCAACTACCCCGCAACCTTCCCTACATTGCGCTGTATTAACTTGTAGTAATAGATGCTACCTCTCAAATACCATATAGTTATGGGCTGGGCATCGCACACGCACGGCAACGCTCACACCGTCTCACGACTGCCAGATGAACATGGTGGCCCATAGATATCGGTGAAGGGGCTCGACGATAATTTGTAGCATTTGGTTGACAGCCATATTCAACGACAGGCAGTCGCGTAGTCATAGACATAGATGCGTCCACCGTTATCACCGCTAGGGAAAACTCATGAGTTTTGAGGACACTGCATACACGATAGTACACCCACACGACGAGCGGTTTTTCTCCGTTGTAAGGATCGCCGACGGAGAAATGGCCGATGTCAGAATTTGGTCGCCCAAGCACCTCGCCGTTCGAAATGTCGTCGGTCGACCTGCGTACGTCCCAGAAGCGGACGCAACCTTTTGCGCAAAGACGGAAGGAAGATATGAGCGAGCGAGCGGGTGGGCGTGTGGGGACATCTCACCATCTGACCCGCCAGTCACAACCCCCAGACCCCTTCCGCACCATCCGTCTACCCAGACAGCATCTACGATCCCCCATCTATCTCCATCTAGACAGCAGTCCTCTCCCCAATGCAGAAACCTTTTCATCGGTTCCCGGCTGCTCCCCATGAACCGAGAGTCGTAGACGTGCAGCTCGTCGTCACTACGAGCGACCGCGAGCAGCAGTCCGTCGGGACTGAAGCTGACAGCCTTCACTTCGCCTTCGGGCGGATCGGGCTGGGAGCCTGAGGCGCCCGGCGCGGCGTAGAAAGGGTCCAATTTGATCTCCTGCGCGGGACGTTGCCCGTTCTTTCGGCGGACGTCGTACAGTCTTAGGGAATGCGTGCCGTCGCGAGAGGCGGTGCATAAAGCCAGTCGCGCACCTGTGGAAACCGTCGGTCAGTCCGTTTCCAAAAAAGTCAGGTCGGAAGGGCGGAATGCAGAACCGTCTGGGTCCAACGACATGGCATCGCCGCTTTCTTTGGCGCTGAACTCATAGACACGTCTTCCTTGATCGGGGTCGAATGCGACGTGATATCCGGTGTAATCGGTCATGTTCTGCGCTTCAGAGGATGCGAAGAGCGTGTCGGCGGAGGCTTCCTGGCCCCAGACGATGGTACCGACTGAATGCCGCACATGGCGTGGCGCAACACACAGCTCCACGGGGTCTCCGAGTGGGTAGTGAGACAGAGGACTAGGCTGGTGGACATAAACTACGCTAGACAAGTAGGTGAGGGATGACACCACAGCTAGCCCAGATTGAGACATACCCATTCATACACGCTACAGCGATCAAAGAGTCCTTTACCCTGTATGTTACGTCGTGTGGAGCCCTGGGATACTTGTCTAAGTAAAATAAGAGCTCATGAAGCTGAAGAAAGTGCGGTCACACTAACAACAACCATTGTCTAGCTTTTTGCTATCCTGCCACAGCTGAACAGAACCATCGTTCCCAGTTGATGCCATGAAATCGTTCCTAGTGGGGAAACCATGGAGGTCAGTGAAACCTTCAGAAGGTGCTGATGACACATACCGATTAGGATCGAAGCTGAGGTCATTGACAGTATAGCACTTGAGACACGATGGTTCAAGGCTTGCGGATTGTCCTGGAGATTCGATGACACAATGCCCATGTAGAATGGCTGCAAGCCTTCAGTCACACTCAGCAAGGGCACAAGTCTACGTGACTCACTGCTTGGGTCCCTTGAGTGGCCATCGAGGCAAATCTGCAACGCACCCTCGCGGTTATATTGGTGGTCCTGGCGCCGTGCTATTCACGTATGAGTAATCTGAACGGCAGTCTGCTGCATGGCTCAATCATACCGGGAGATTCCGAGTCCTCGGGTTGGCCACCTGATGTCGCACTGCAGATGGCAATACGCCCAGCATTTTGGATGATCTTGTTAACAGCTGTCAATAAGACGTCACCAAATGCACTACCTTCTTGTAAGAGAACTCACCTCCTCCTGCCAGCCAGAAAGAAGACGTCACTGGGGACAACTGAAGTGCCGAAAGAGGGTTGACCCTGTTAGAGAGGCGGCTTTGCTTCCTCCCAACCGCGAGAAGTTTCTCGTGCTTCTGTTGTATTTGAGCAACTCGACGTGCCTATGCCGTGGTGGTAGTGACAGTGAGCGGGTAGCCAATGAGAATACAATTACTCACCGTCACCCAAATAAAGTCCTTCCGCCCCGTCCTTGGAGGCACGATATATTCAGGCTCGACAGCTGAACCATGGACCACCTTTGGTATGAAGGAGGTCTCTGTCCCCCTGTTTCCATAGTCATACTTATAGTTAAGACCTTGGTCGTCCCATGTTCCGATGTCGACTTTCGTCTCTTGACGTGGCAACGGTGGTGTAAGCCGATCAGTTCTGGCCCGTTTCGGCTGAATAGTTGTTGGTTGGTCTCATACGGCTCGATAATACGAATGCAGTAATCTGGAAGCTCACCGGTGGTCCGTCTGAGGGTTCATCAGCATCGACATCGATGACATCGTGCGGCAGGCTTCTAGTCTGGCGTTGACAGATTTGCGTTTCAGCAGGTGGGCCAAGACCAGTAGCGCATAGGGTGGGCTCAGATTTGCCCCGTGGTGTGGCCGGATGTCCAGAGCTCGTGGCGTTCGAGTTGGCAGTGGATGGAATCCCGGCGATACTGTCAGCCAGCAAGACGCTGCTGGCACTGGGCTGGAGGTTGTCATCTGGATCGGAGTCGCTGATGACGATGACCTCCCGTGTATTCGGACGACTCATGGGAAGAACGGTGGGTGCAACGTACGTTCCGAAGTTTAGCAGAAACGCGTGGCTTTTGCGCGCACTGCGCCTGCCGTGGTTGTGAAGCAATTGGCCGTGGCATTGTGGTCACGATCAGTTTGCCGTTCGCGCCGCTCTAAGCGAAGGTACTGTGTGCTCTTGGCCAAAAACCGAAAGGCGCCGACATCTCACTTATAATATGAATCATACTTTGTACAGTACAGTATAGTCTCTGCAGGGAATCCTCATCTCTCGAGTCACACTCTATTACGTTATGCACCCTTACGCCTTCCGAGCAAGTCTGCCAACTTCGATGCAGCGACACCATGTCCTATGCTCCTACTCTGTTTGACGGTGCCCTCACCAGTCTCTTGATCGGAGCCCAGGCCATGCATACGTGTAGGCTTGGGGCCCCTTATCGTTCTTCCGCCACCAAGCACGAGAGAGAACCGTTTTGCAAAACCATCGCCTTTTGCACTTGCTCGGGCAGTGACCGGAGTCGTTTGCAATCCTACAATGGGCAAAGAAAAGCGCTGCTGTTGACGAGTAGAGTCTTCGATTCGTGGTGCGGACGACCTGGGAAGAGGAGTACCCGTAGCCGGTAGGGATGCTGAGGATGGTACACTAGAACCATCGGAAGGAAATACATTTGATAATGGTGAAGGTACGACCTCTGCAGAGTCATCCGTCTGTGTAGTGAAATGGGAAGTACTTGGACTGGGGGCCACCCCCGAGTTTTCTTGTCGGAAGTCTTCGAGGAGGTGGAGAAATGAACGTGGTCGCGATGCGGGCTTTATGCGCAACGCCGAGTGAGTGATTTCACCCTGCTCACCATTATCCTCTATGGATAGGCCTAGGGAGCGGGCATTAGAGTACACGACGTCATCTACGCCTGCAGGTTCACGATTTGAGCTGCTTTTATCAACGGCCATGAGCAGCGAAGGTGGGCGAACGAGCGCGAGTGCTGGGGTAGATTGCAAGGAGGGAAAGTTAGATAATGTGATAGTCGGGGCCGAGGACGTCATTTTGGGAGAGGCGGGTGTGAGTACCGGAAACACCGTTTCATAGCACGCATCACAGGCGCGTGCGGGTTTTCCAGGCTCCTTAGCATCTGAATCGAATATGTAGAAGGTCTACACAAGGCAAATTTTAGTTGGATCAGTAATATCCCGCGAAACTGACATACGCTTCCAGAGCAGTCCGCACAGACGCAACGCCCACATAATCTACAATGATGCCGCCTCCTTCGCCAACCAAACGACCTTCTGCAGCGCATGCAGCTTTCCGTCCTTCCGTCAGGAATCCAAACAGCAGGTACAAAGCGCTCGACCTTGCCGCGTCTCGGCTGTTTTAGCGTACCTCCAGGAAGGTGTGGCAGAGCTTGGAGAGTCCGTCTCAAGTGGTTTGTGGACGCGGACGACGAAAGAGTTGAATTTGGATGAGTCACGTTCAGCGACGCGAGTAGCGTCGCCTTTGCGTTCCGTATTGCCGTACTCCACTCATCGCGTTCATCTTCACTGGCTGCAGAGACAGAACTCAGAGAACGAACGGAGTGATTTTGACAGTCGTTTACCCGCATAAACGGCAAATGAGCCTTCTGGACTCCATACCTCGAGTCGGCATTCTTCTCCAACCTCTGTCGGTGGGGTGACGACGATCTCCATGTCAATGAGCTCGGCTTTGCCTTTGAACCACCACCTCTCATCACAACTGGCGTGACTCGCCTGGCGCTTCTTCATTTTAGTCGGACTCATAACACTCCGGCAGGGTGGGGCGTTCGGGCTTGGGCCAGAGGGTGACGCAGGCTGCGAGGTTGGTGAGCACCCATCCCCAGAACCGCATACTTGTGGACGGTTGCGTAGCACAGACAATTCTGCTTCGCTGCGGCTACGCGAACGCGCCATCATTATACGCGGAGATAGTCCAGGTTTGACCCCCTTCCGGTCCCAACGCTCAGCGGCTTCGTTGTCACCCTTGTCAAGATTAGCAATCCAGACAAGACAATCGGAGAACAGGAGAAAGTCGCATTCTTTTGCAAAAGAGCCGCGCTCGAGTTGAATAAGCGAGCCTCGCTTGAGAAATGTACGACCTGGAGCGATGAGCTGGAAGGGAAGGTTCGGCGTACTACGCTGGAGAGCGAGAAGACCAAGAGTTTGAGACTGAGTGTGGAGCGATGCATTCATGGAAGTCGTGACTGGGAGGATATCAACCGATTTGGATAATTGAAATTCAGAGTGCCACGTACTTCTGGAAACAAGTGCATGAACGTTCATGAGAGATAAGTATTCAGGGTCTTCTACGTCGGTGCAATTGATGAGATCCTTAAGAAGAAGGAGGTATCTTGGACAACGCTGGACAATTGTGAGGAGCCAGTCCCGTAGCTTGAGTTTTCCGCAACGAGGGTCGGCTTCTTGTCTGGTGATAAATGCAGAAAATGCAGCGTTAGTGTTGATAAGAGTCGTCAGAGCTACGGATGATGTGCTGAATGAGGTAACAAATGGTGTATACAAGGACAAATATGGAAAATGCGATAGGAGAACGGGGGACAAGTGTGGTGGAGAATTCGAGAGTAGCTGTGTGACGGATTCAGGATTATCGTTCAGATGAAGGTGTTCGTTGAGAGAAGAAAAGAATGCGCGATGAAGATTCCAAATGTCAATGAAGTTGGAGAACACGGAAGTGAGATCCGCGCGGTCAAGAAGAGAATGTGGGGTATCGAGTGCAACGATAACGGGAGTAAGAAATAGCTGTTGGACCCAAGATAGTCAGCAAACACGGTCGTAACAGCCTTTGAGGAAGCTCAGCTGACTTCATAAATAAGATCGAGGCCTTGTACATATTTCCGTTCCGTTTCATAGAACTCCTGAATGACCCTGCAGCGCTTGGCGTCGCGCTCTCTATCAGGGGCCTGGTGGCCACGTCTCCGAGCGGCCTTCCGGTGGGTCTCTATGGAGGTTCGTCTAGACTTCAATCTTCTAGCTGGAGACGCAATCGGGCTCTGGGATGTGCCAGGTTCGGAGAGGGACTCGAATGAGGCAAAGCTAACGACGGACTGCCTGTTCAAGTTGAGATTGGGAGCGGTGGGAAGAGACATGCGACGGAAAGGAAGATGAGTTAGAAGGGATTGTGATGAGACAGGCGATGACACGGAGGCAGTGTCCGAATCTGTGGAAGGGAACAATAATGTGGACGACATCGCATGGATGTGGGAGATGACCGTGGGGCTTCCGCTCAGCTCGGGTTCGCACCTTGGAGCGGATGACTACATTCGTACACGCGTTATAGCTCGCCGCGCCTTCCAAAATGGGTTACTCCCCTATCTCGGTCCCGATCCGACCAGCCTATCTTCGGAATGAGCCGACGACTGTACAGTTTTGCGACTTGGCGCCGACCAACGCCACCACCGCGACCACCACATCCTCACTGTATCAACGTCAATATGTCATCCGATCTCGAATGGCTTCTCCTGCGTGTAGGCGAAAATCCGTGTCTTTTTTAGCATATATTTTAACTGACGTCGCCGTAGGGGAACAACTCTTTCGTCGTTAAGCGGGTCCGTGATGGCCCCTACTTCTCAAAGGAACCCGTGAGTCCGTTTGTCAGGCTAAATGCATATTGCAGCTTACAAGTCGGCAGGGTAATCTCGTCAACATCCACTCACAAAAGTTTTCTGGTCTTGCTAATATTAAGGTTGGTTTCTCGTGCGCCGCGTTGACAGTGCAGTTGGACTCCCCTTCGCTATCAGACTATCGACGTGAAGCCGGTTGCAAACGGCATCGCTATTACGCACCGCAAGAAGTCTGCCTCTCCACATGCTATCCGCTCCGCGCATGCTACCACTATCATTGGTAGTCGCGCTGGCCCTCGTCGTGCCCTTGGCATTGCAGCACAACCGGCCAAACGCGGGTACCGTCCTGATCTCCGCAAGGTAAGCGTACAGTATGCCTTACCTTCCTATCTCTACCTGTTGCAAAAAAATCCGCATTCTCGTTAGAACCCACTGGAGACGTTTCAACGTCATGAAGGATGGGCGTGGACATGTTTGCAAGATAAATTCTTACCCAGATGGAGCCGATCAAACTCCTCTGGGTTATCGTCATACGCTATCGGACCTCGTTCGACGTGAGGCGCGAGTAGCCGACGAATTGGCGATGACACTACTAGTTTTATTTCCCCTCTCCTTCCCTTTCCTCTCGTGTCTTGTTCGCATACTATCGCTTCTTTACTGACTTGACCCAATCAGGCTACCCTCGCTCGAGTTTCCTCGCTGATCGCAACACAAAGGGAACCAAAAGCACCACCGCCGAAGAAAGTTCGCGGCAAGAAGGCGAAGGCTGTCGCATGAGTGCTTTCGTCTTCCCTATCTTTGCTAAGGTATCACCTACACGAATATTGCACGAGGATCAATACAACGTCTTTCATTGCACTTCAATTGACCCTATGAGCACCTCGATTGGGACGCATGGCGTATGTCCCAGTAAGATTGTTCGGGCTTGGAACTCTATGGATTAGTCAAATACGTCCTTCCTTGAGCACTTATGTATTGTACAACTGTTCCTCATTCATAATCGCGACCTCGTTATGTTGGATCATTTTCAGCGAGAGTGCGAGAGTCAAACGTGGGTGATGTCTCTGGATATGGTCTTGCACCTACTCTGCATATATTTTGGTACTCAGTGAGATGTTCTAGAAGATGGATGGGGTGACCCTCAAGTTCATCGCTGCGTCCTTAATTATTAAATAGCAGTGTGCACGGGCTAGAACATTCCCTCTTGAACGTTCGCTACAATTGATGGGGTACAGGCCCGCGCTAAAAAACAACAACAGAAACTATACATAGCCCTCCCTTCCTCCCTTCTCTTACCGATGGGTTGCGCACATCCCATGTAAAAAGATAAAGTACATACAACCAAACAACTTCTCTTCACTTCATGATCAATTTCAATTTAGGTTCAGACAGAAACCTTGCCTCCTGGTTGCGAGATACGCGTATTGATCTTGGGTGTACCGCCCTGCTCTCGACGCTGCCGATTCTCATCCGCCCTGCGTTGTGGATTCTCACGCAGGCGTCGCTCGTTCTCATGCGCCCCATGACTCTTGCGACGCTCCCTCTTGGGCGGCGCTTCTTCATCATTACGTGCATGCTCGGTATTCAGTTCGGTTCCGGGCGCAGAAGGGCGGGGATAGTCAGCGGGCTCTCCGGGTGATGCTACGGCGGCTTCATCGCTGGTTCACACAGGCGTTATGTCAGAAACCAGGAGATGATGAGACATTACGAGAAACTGACACTTGGGTGTTTGCCCGAGGACGAGTAGGAAGGGATAGGCGCCTCCCCCCAACTCTCACTGTAGATCGTACATGAAGCTAAGGATCCTTGACCATTGAATAGGATTTCGAGTGACGTACTAGCTGGAGAATGTTGAGACATCACTTTCGGCTCGTCCAGCACAATAGTTATGCGTGACCGTACTTGGTAAGGTGACCACACTGTGATCCGGATGGGTGACTTGTGACTTAGATTTTTATAACCATAAAGCTAAAGCTCATGACGTCATTCTTGTAAATTGCGAGCAGTTCTCATCTCCGGCGAAAGATGCGAAAGATGAGGTAGAGTCGGGTCGCATCGTTGACAATTTAAGTAAATTATCGATAAATTGTGCTCGCTAGCATTTTTATTCGAATTATTACTGGCTATTCATAGCCCCCATAATTCATTGGCGATTTGCTTTGATAGTCGATGATGATAATGTGTGATGATGCTCCAATGCCCCAATAATTTTCACGGAAGTGTTGGATATGCTTCGATAAGATCTCGTACTTTTTCTATGTCATGAAGCTCATGACGTCACTCCTATATTTACCAGCGTGCCAACAGCCAACATGTCCGGGACAACTCTTGAGAAGGTCTCATCGAACAAAGCTTTCGGGGGTGACCTCATCAAGTACAAGTTCAAAGTAGGTTGAATTCGTTGCTGTCTCTCGCCAGTTTGGTCTTACTCACAGTTTTCGATCTTCAAATGGCTCCTACCAGTCTGCGGCTCTCGGTGGTCTTGAAGCGAGGTTCAATCTGTTCTTACCCCCAAACGCCGCAAGCGCCAAGGTCCCAGTCCTTTTTTACCTGTCGGGTTTGACTTGCACCGAAGATAATGGGTACGTACGCTTGGCCTGATCGTTGAAATGCCATCACTTGTATGCATACGACCATTCAGCGCACAGAAGGGAAACTTTTTTGGCCCTGCTGCCAAAGAAGGAATCGCTATCGTCTTCCCTGATACATCTCCGCGCGGAGCAGGCATCGAAGGCGAAGACGATGATTACGATTTTGGCACAGGTGCGACCCATGCCCGCTGCAGCGACGTGACATACGCCTACAGATATCACTTCACCCCCACTCCTTTCCACAGGTGCTGGCTTCTACTTAGACGCCACCAATCCAAAGTATGCCCTCCATTACAATATGCGCACGCATATCCAGTTTGAGATCCCGCAAGTTCTGGAAATTGCTGGCCTACCCATCGTGAACTCGGGGCATTTCTTTCTCGCCACTTGAGCTGAATTGGCAATGCAGGATCTCACACGCGTGTCTATATTTGGTCATAGCATGGGGGGCCATGGGGCATTGACTACATATCTCGCACCAAAGGCGAAACAATACCGCTCTGCGTCAGCCTTCGCACCTATATCGAACCCCATCAACGCCCCGTGGGGACAGAAAGCTTTCGCAGGGTACCTCCAAGGCGGTATTGGTGAAGCGAAGTTGCAATATGATGCAACCGAGCTCATCAGCAAGCACTCTGAGCCTGTCCACATCCTTGTCGACTATGTCCGTCGCGATTGCCCTTCCGAGAAATGACTGACATAGACGTGTGAGATGTACAGGGAACTGCTGATGAATTCTATAAATCTGGCCAACTTCTTCCAGAGAACTTCCTCGAAGCTACACGTAGGGCAGGTTATGACGACGTACAAGTACGTGTCAGAGAGCAAGAGGGGTATGATCATAGCTACTACTTCGTAAGCACGCACAGCGAGTTTCTTCATCTTAAGAAGCCCTCTTAGCCACCGGTTAGATTTCCACCTTCGCGGAAGATCACATACGCTGTAAGTGGATATTGAGATCTTTATGGGCTATTGATCCAAGCGCATGTCGTAGTCCATGCCCAGTTTCTGAAGGCATGAAAGGTTCTCATTGTTGGCAGTACTATGAATTTTTTTTTTCATATTTGCCTAAAGGAAGGCGTTTTCTTTAAAGATATCTCGAGACCACGAAGTCACCGACAGCCATGTAAAGTAGACAGACACAGATGTAGGTACAGAAACAGAGTTAGCCACAAGTCAAAGCATGTCAAAGCTCAGGTCAGAGAGACGCGTTCACGATAGGCCTTCTCTAGGTCATCGATGTCGCAGTTGATCCACGGAGATTGTAGAGCCATAGAAATGGTTGATCTGGTCTCATAGTTGTATCGTAGTAAGCCCTTAACAAGAGATAGCGCTATAGGCTCATTAATATCGCCTTTATTAGCATAGAGATCGAATTGTTATGAATGCAATTGAAAACGCACCAGAAGGCAGAGTATCCCAGATGTCCCCGGAAAAGTCAACACACCCGCGTACGATCCTCTGCTTCGTTTCAAGTTCACTGGATGTGGAGATTTGCGATGCATCATCATGATCGCTTCCAGGTACAATGTCATCTTGGTGCCGATCGAAGGGGTGACAACCTCTAAAACTAGGGAGGTCAATCGCGATTTGCAGAATCAGCCTGCTTACGATAGCATGATGAAAAGCACGACGCCACCACTCCAACAGTCCGCTGGCATCCCAACGTATTTCAGGTCCTTAGCATCGAGGGCCAAGATGCCCTCAGGAGGTAAGTAAGACACGGTGCCGCACACATTTAATGTTGACCTCGCTGCCCGTGGGCGAGCGAGTCCAAAATCAGCTAGTTGCACATGAGGATATGGTCCTGGAGCATGCAGTAAGATGTTTTCGGGCTAAGGACCGGTAAGTATAGTGACCTCAAGTCGGAAAATAGCGAAACCTTTATATCTTTTTGCGCAGGAGGGGAGGATTGTTGGTAGCCGTCCTGAAGTATCAGACGCATAGCGCACCTCTGTGAGAGATTTCCTTCCTGTGAAGGTAGTCTAATGCTTTTAAGAGTTGATACATTATATATTTTGCCTCGCCTTCACACAGTCGACCTTCACTTTCTTCGTGGCTAGTGATGTAGGTGAACAGGTCGCCGCCAGTGCACAGTTGAAGAAAAATATGCCTGGACATAAGAGTGAGCTACGACAAGAGATGACATACAAATAGCCGAACAGAAAGCGATGGTGTTCTTCTACAGCAAGAATCCGGTTGATGTTGGGCTAACCAAGACACATCAGCATAGGACACATGAAACACACGAAACTCATACGTGTTGAACTGCGGTGAGTATATCTACTTCCTTCATGAGACTAGAAACATCCTTCCCGTGCTTGGCTTTGATGATCTTACAAGCGACTTGTCGGTGCTCTAGGCAGTCCATAGCTAGATGGACTGTCGCAAAGCTCCCGCTTCCAAGGCTGTGTGAAGTTACAATGAAGTCACCTATTTTCTGGTGTTTCTCGGGTATATCATCTAAGGAGAGTCCGACATCATAAAACTCAACTTTCTGCGCAGGTTGCGTTGGTGGGGTTGGGTCAAAAATGGAAGTCCTGTCTATACATTGTGTCCGTAGATGTATGCACTTGAATCCTAGAGATTGAAGAAGCAGCTGTTGATCCAGGTATCCCTGGTAATAAGTAACACTCACGTTGTGAAGATGGGAGCTCCAAAATGTCGCCATCCATAAGCAGTGCGGACGAGCGCCGTACCTCGTACCCGTTCAATTTGAACCCATTTGTGGAGAAATCCTTCGGGGAGTTTGCGGTTGAGATAATGGTAAGGGATTGTTCAGAAATACCTGACATGAGATCATAATGCCACCAGAACTGGTATGCACCCTATTGAATAGAATGCTAAGAACAGAGCGGAGGAAACTCGGGTCTTGACTTACGCATACAACTTGCAATGAACGTTGGAGATGTAGCAGTCCGGGATGATATAAGTGCTAGAGAAGGTATCAAGAATGACCTTGCGGACTGATGTAAAGTCTTTACCAGAGGTTTGGGTTCCGTCCGATTGTGACAGGTTTGTTGGTTTCAAGGAGTAAAACTAGAGAGAAAAAAAAATCAACACATTCTACCAGAGGGTGGCGGTTTCCCACCTTCTTTCCTCCCATCTATTTTGTCCATGGAAACGAGTTTAGCGCATATGTTTTGATCCATTGTGGACATTAGCTGCGCTAAGCCGGGCTGTTAGGAACTCGGGTTCAATTGCTAGGCTTTACTGTTGTGATAGAAGGTGCCAAAGGTATTGCTAGCAAAAGCGGCTCTCTTTGTGAGATGAGATGCCAAATGGATTAGAAATAGAGAGTCTGCATACTTACAGTGATCAAAAGAAGTACAGTGACTAACTGCAGGCTCTAACAGGACGCGTCGAGTCGCGTAGCCACATGTTCGGACCGTAACTCGGCGCTTACGTGTACACCAAGTGGTGGGCCTATTTTGTAAAACAGCACTCCCAAGCTCTTCCGATACTATGCTCACCCTAGTCAGTCCTAGGCGTGGATTTCCACACTCCCGGGATCCCAGGAGTGCTGGGGTGGTTATTGTCAACTTGAAGTGTTAGCGGAAAGAATCCCGAACCTCGTATTAAGTTCAGGTATGAACTTAGTTATTACATATTACATGTTTATGTAGTTCACATTTGTAGGATATCCTTCCGAAATGTACCACGGTACCAGTGTTCTCCTGCTAGTTGTTATGATAGTTGTGCGGATTGGATGCAGTGGGCAACGTAATCAACACCAACACCGAACAAGGACTTGGAGGTGCAGCTTCGGCCTGTACTGGAACGCAAGCCCGGTGATCAGTGTCCTACGTAAGTAATGGTTACAATCGGTCATAATGCATAGGGCGCTCAGCGCTCGGCCTGTCTCCGGTTGACTGCTTCACTCGTTGTTCAGAATCGCATGTGGATGAAGGGATGAGTAGAAATGAGTGGCCCCTACGTGCGGTAAAATTTTGTGAAAGGCTATTTGGGAAAAAAACGAAAATGGTTGATGGGCGGTTGTACAATAACCGACAGGCTGACGGAGGAGAGGAGCAAGGTTCCCAATGTATCGGAAATGAATGGTTTGCTGCATGGTGAAAAGATTTGTGCTTCTGCTAGGCGATACAGTATCGTTAAGTTACAGTGCTGTATGAAGAAGACGAAGACCCAACGAGCGATGAAGAAAAAAGGTCAGTACAAAATTCCGGCCCGAGACACGGGCCGCCTTCCCAGATCGCTAATCTTTGCTTTGCATTTGTCCTCGCTATGATGCGCGACTTTGTTCTTTCAATCATGGTATGCAGTAATATTAGCTCCCAGAAGGTTTATATTTAACGTTTCTCAAGCCACCTAATTCGAAGAATCCGAATCCTAGTGGGCTTGGCAGGGCAATAATCAATCGTAGAGCCAAAGATGCTCGTCAGCTGCAGGGATCTAGCATGGTATGTAGCTATTGTATATCCATCCAATAGCCGCACCACAACCTCCTTTATTAGTACACGACAGACATAGATACACCCTCTCGTCTGCAATCTGTCACCCAGGAAAGAGACTTAGACGAATTCTTGAATACCGCGCAATTGGCAGGCACGGAATTTACAGCAGGTAAACGTCCTACGCACCTTATCTCTTTCTGGCTCACCCACCGCTAGAGCGCCGAAACGTGAAGATTATTCAAGCCTCTGCAAGCGCGTCTCAGAATCCCTACCTACCTTCAGCAGAGGAAGAAATATCGTCCCTAAAGAAACAGAGTGAAAACAAGCAACGTTTACGGGTCCCGAGAAGACCGCCATGGACCAAATCCATAAGCCAGGCACAACTGGAACGCCAGGAAAAGGAGGCCTTCCTCCAATGGCGGAGAGAGCTTGCGGAGTGAGTACAGTCATGGTATCGTACTTGTTATGTGAGCTACTCTTTCTGATGGCAGTCTTCCCAGGCTACAAGACCGGGACAAGTTCTTGCTGACCCCTTTCGAACGCAATCTTGAAGTATGGAGGCAGCTATGGCGGGTCATTGAACGCTCACACTTGGTTGTGCAAATCGTGGATGCTCGCAATCCTCAGAAGTTTCGATGTGAAGATCTGGAGGCTTATGTCCAGGATGTCGAGGGTACTGAGGGAGAACAAGGAACAGGGAAGGGAAAACGCAAAAATTTGCTACTCATCAACAAAGCTGACCTCCTTACGTCAAAGCAACGGTAGGACATAGGTCGGTGTCGTTACTGTTCCGTGCTTACTTGGTATATGTTAGACGCATCTGGGCAGATTACTTTGACTCACAAGGCCTTCGCTATACCTTTTACTCTGCAACTGATGCCACCGGAAGACAGGAGGCACTTCAAAAAGCCTTGGTTGTTGGCGAGCGTACAACTGCAATTGACAAGGCGGTTGAGGGGAACCAACAAGTTGCATTCCCAGGAGAGGACGAGGAAGCAGACGAGGAGGGCACACAAAACGCTGATACGGGCTCTAGTACCCCCTCAGATGGATCTTATGATTCTACTGGATCTGAAATTTCAGATGAACGTGTGGATCTCGATTCTGACGAGGACCTCCATGGCAAGGAAGATCCCCGCTCCAAAGTACTCTCGGTTCTCGAACTCGAGGATCTCTTCATTGCATCGGCGCCAGATTTGTCTGGTGGGTTTCCGTTAGTGGTCGGTCGTACAATTCGCCATCTAACACACGACTGCGTAGAGTTCACGGATCCCTCGGGAAATCGCCCTGAAAAACTTGTCGTTGGTCTTGTGGGCTACCCGAATGTTGGAAAGTCCAGTACGATCAACTCGTTGCTCGGGGAGAAAAAAGTGTCAGTATCATCCACTCCCGGCAAGACGAAACACTTTCAAACCATCAATCTGTCCGATAAGATCACCCTTTGCGACTGCCCTGGATTGGTATTCCCGCAGTTCGCAACTACGAAGGCCGATCTAGTCTGCGACGGTGTTTTGCCCATTGACCAGCTTCGCGAACATACTGGCCCTGTAACCCTAGTAGTCAGGCGAATTCCCAAAGCAATGCTCGAAGGAATGTATGGGTTGAATATTAAGTCTCTGGGTCCGGAGGAGGGTGGGAATGGCTCTCTATGTGCTGAAGACCTACTTATTCCTTACGCTGGTCGGTCATTGCTTATACGTGACACGAAAAAATGCTGACTATTTGGACAGTTGCTCGCGGGTTTACACGCTCCGGACAAGGTAACCCTGACGAGGCCCGTGCCTCACGTTACATCCTCAAGGACTATGTGAACGCGAAGCTCTTATTCTGCCATCCCCCTCCCAATTATTCAGCCGATGATTTCAATTTTGGGGCCAGGAAACTGGCTCTTAGGCGCATCGCTAGAAAGAAGCGTGCACCCAGTACCCGAGTTGGCAAGAATGCCAACACATATATTTTTGGTGGTACTATTGACGACCCTTCTGATCTACCACCGCCACCGGGTCAAAGCGAGAAATCCCGGTCTCTGGATAGACAATTTTTCGATGAATCTGCAGGTCTTGCAGCACGTCCCTTCGCTAAGGATGCAATGGGGAGGATACAAAATGTCTCTCGCCCTATTCTGTACCCTCACCACGTTTCAGTTGCGAACGATGGAACTCCTCTCACAACGCAGGGTGTACAGATCGAGGCACTGGGAGGGCTGACAGGGAAAAAACACCACAAAAAGACGAAGCGGACGAAACAGAGAAGCGGAAAGGGATATGATTAGAAATGGCGCATAGGTTGGTGTACCACCCATCGTGTAGCATAGTGGACATCTGTATTTGCATGAGTGACGTGTGGGAAAGGAAAGACAATGGAAGCGTCTGTTGCGCGTTCCACGAACCACATGAAGCGTTCGCTTGTTACGGCTCCTACCAAGTCGAGCATTTTTGCACTCTATAGGTCTCTTCTGAGACAGACGAGGCTTCTACCTCATGAGTACCTTCGGTATTTCTTAGCCATCTCTCACCCGTCTACGTTGATGTATGATCTTTGTATCTTTGTAGGCAGTTTTTCCGCCTCAAACACTCTGCCGACATCAATTCTGCACTGGATGACAGCCGCAAGCGTAGGCAACGATGGGCAACTTTCAATCGTCTCCGAAAGGTGGTAGCGTTGATTCAGGCCAGCACTGTCGCTAACTCCTCTGCAGGAACTCTCCAAGTTGAAGCTCGCTAACGATGGCAACCGACAGGCCTTTGCTCATGTGTTAGATCTGGCATATGGTCGCAAAGGGCCACTCAAATGGTGTATTATGGCCGTATGTCTCGTTGTTTCGCCCCCCTGTGAAACCCTGCTGATTTTTCGCAGCCCTTGCTCTCCGACCCCGCTACACCAACCCCTCCCCGAATCATTTCGTCCGTCGAGCGTTCGCGCCCGCCTGTGTACAGCCCAGAGCTAACTGCGTTGCTCCTATCCCCTTATACTCGCCCGTCCGGGAAGCCCTTAAAACCATCCCACCTTAGCGGGCCACCGACGTTACCACCGAGGGCAGACCCGTCTTCCGAAGATGCTCGTCTATTTGGACCATTTAGCAAGCGTCGAGAAGTCAACATTCGCTGGCGCTATTTTTCGGACCATTGGAAACGGCTGTACCCTCCGCTCGAGGTCACAGTGAAGGAACAAGGAGCACGGGAGACCTCTTCCCAAGAGGATGTCATCCTCGGCGCCAGGATTCGAGGTGTCGGCATGCAAACTGCGGGGCTGTTGGCGGAACTCATGTCGCTCACCGGATCCGGTTCCGAAAGGCCGCCCACCCCTCGTAGAATCGATCCTGTATACCTCCCTCGTTCAGTTTCTTGTGTCGCCGACTGGCAAGTGCTGCCGAATAGGTTCCTTCGCAGACGGTACAGAGAACTTCTTGGTCGTATTCCGATCCTAACCTACTCGTATGTACCTGGTCAACTGGTGATGAGCACCGAGGATTGCCCAACGGGAAAGTATGAAGTCTCACTGGCCCCAAACGCCTTATCCCCGCGCATACAGCACGAGACAGCGCGTTCCAAGGTGCTTGACGATGTTGACCTGGCATGGTTCGAACAGGGGGTATGAGCTTCTGACGGCCCATCGATTTGTGATATGCCGTGCCAGCACTTGGCAGAAGACCCTCTGTATCATGAGCCGAAATCAAAGATTATGATAATAGGTTTCTGTCAATAGATATTGGTTTGTCTCCTGTGGTTAGCTGAGATGGGAATCCCTGAGATCTTGACTTTGTCTGTATTTTATTTTTAATCACTTGCCTCTAAAATTAATGGTAAGGCCTATCAATGGTCGAGCCCGTAGTGTTGCAAAGTATCTTTCCCCACGTCGCAGTGACACTAATATTATAAGGAGCCAAATAAGTATACGCTGAATGGTCGTTACAAGATCATATTGAGATTGTTAGGTATCAGTATCCTTTTGAGCCTCCATCTCAAGTCCATGTAGGTCAATAATGTACATGCTATAATTTTTGTCGTTCGCCTGGGCCCCAGAGCGATCCTTTCGACTCTGGTCAACACCACATTGTAAGTTGAGCATCACCTCATACTGATCGAACGTGAAATTCCGCCTTTTCCGGATCAGAGAGAGCAAGTCCTAGCACAGTCAAGATTAGATGGGGGAGCCACTACCACACGTGAGACTTTACATACTTGGGGACCGAGAGAGAAGAGGGAATAGTATTGTTTAGCTCGAAGAAGCTCTCCATCACGCGTGTCGTGAACGATCGTTTTCACACATTGCTGAAGAGCAAGCATGTTGCGGCTTATCTTCTTCATGCCTAAAGAATTCGCGAGGCGAATATGACGAGCATGATAAATGAGAAGATCGTCCATAAGGAAACCGACCCCATGGAAGACGAATCTGTAGAAAGCTTAGAACACATGGGTGTCACGATGAAATGCCTCACTTCTGTTCCTGTGGCGGAAGAGTCGATGACACAATATCATGATGTTCTCCCAGCTCGAGATTGAGGTCTATTATGTGCGGGTCTGGTTCACCTATTTCTTGGTCTAGAGAATAGTTGCCCTGCAGCTGATGTCAGTGTTTAATAAAGCGAGAATGTTTATCACCCACATGACGCATAGCAAGGCCGAGGTAATACGCCACACGGGACCGGACATCTATTCGTATGGTATGTAAGATCAACTCCGATAACTGGTCGTATGTCTTGAGCAGTGCGTGGAACCGCCTATGATATTCTATGAGCACCCCGAGATCCCGTTCTACAATCTGTGTCACATACAGTGCCATTTCTTTTGAGAGGGGAAGCTGGAGCTGCTCGTCCGGGCCTAAGGGCATGTGCAAAGGCAAGGATGGCGTGAAAGCGGTGATAGTGCTGGTAGGCTCCATTTGGATGGCCGAAGTTGGGGACATGCTATCTTCGGGCACAGCCTTCAGCTGATTGAGCCCAGTTGTAAACCATGACTTAGATAGCATCATAAGAAGTCATGCCAGTAGTAGAAGCATATAAGCATACCACACTTCGATACAAATTGCAGAGCGCGGAGACATTTCTCATAGGGCTGATTAGCTCCTCTTTCTCGAACGATCTGTCTCTGGTCAATCGAGCCTCGGCGTCACGCTCTCGGCGATAAAGTTCGCTCTTGTTGGCGCCAGTTTCCTGGAATGATAGTCAGCCAAAATGGACTCACACAAGATGTTGCTCTATCTACCGAGGCATGATATAAGTCACTCAGACAAGCGGCTATTTCCGGGATTTGTGCCCACTGAGCCCCAAGTGCAACGCGAGGATCTCGATCACCACTAGCTTGGGACGTTATTAAGGTCTGAAAGTGATCGCTACAGCGCTGATAGAATTGGATAATGACGGTGAGGACTAGACGGGCGTAATTCTCCCTGTGAAAGGGAGTTGTCCTGAGCATTACGCATAAAGAGTTGATGAGAGCCATTATTGTTGTGCTTGCCTGTGGGAAAGTCAATCGCATCGCTAGCAATTTGCAAGTGCACACCCCGACACTCACGTTCATTAAAGGCTCAGTCGACAGCAAAGTCGAGGAAGCATCCGGCATGAAGGCATCGGGGCCTTTGATAATTTGAGCCACCATCGTATCGGGAGCAAGTGCAACACTGACCCGTTGTGGCTTGATGAAACAGTAGAGAGACCTTCTCCTCTAGCTGTGGTAGATAAACCCTCAGGACGAACTCGTCCAAAACAGCACTTGATGCCCTTGCGGCTTCAAATCCAGATGGTAGGATCTCCGTTACACGATCGGTGAAAGCGAGCATAGGTTGAAAAAGAACGCTAATGTGGAATGCATCAGGTTTGACAAGGAGGCGGTGGTGTTGGTCTGTGCCTATCAGTCGCTCATCTGTCCCAACAGTGACTAGATTAGCTTGTACAGCAGTTTCTGAAGACCCTTGCACGAGGCCAGGGACCGTGTCCTTAAGGATACGGTTGAGTTCATCTTCGTGTTCGCGTATCGATTTGGTAATTAGTTTAGGATTGGTATCTGCGAACCTGAACATGTGCTTCAAACGAGTTACCCTTGTGAGGCCACGAGGAACGGAGATAGATGTACGTACCTTTGATTTATCTCGTGAGAATCGGCCCTCTCGCAAGACGTCATTTATTGACGATATTGGGTTGCGGCCAGACATGACGCCTTGTTCTTCGTCAGCTAGGTAGTCGTTCACCAATGTCCGGACCTAAATAATTGCATCAACACTGTAAAGTGTACTCTCTGCTTCGGCATACCTCAGCCTGTACAGGCATCCAAATTTCAGACAGCGGGAACAGAGCACCGGGCCTTGTCCCCGAAGAGTCCTTGAAATCACGCCTCTGTGGGAAAACATATTGTAAAAACTCATCGCATGGCACAGGTAAACATATATCAAACTGACCGATCCGATCCTGTTTGCAACTTCGTACACTACTCGCAACCCCTGCATGACAGCGTCCAGTTTAGAATACAATGTCCAGAATAAATCTCGTAAGATTTCGTGGTCGGCATGCTTGGTAGATGATTCCAGTGCAGTGAGGCGCAATTGTAGCGGACTGATTTGTAGGCCGTGTCCTGCTCGGGTAGCATCCATCAGAGTGTTCGATATGTTCAACGGGAGACCGCCAGTCACAGCGGGTTTCGATGTAACGATATATGTAGAGTGATCCTTGGAGCCCGTATTGATTTCAAATAACAATGACGTGCGACGATTATACTCGGCGCGTTCGCTAACCTCATCCACGGTGTTATCAATCAGTGCAAAAATTTCACCAGGAAGTCGTTGAGCAACGGTATCGAGGCCGCCGCCAAGTTTTCCGAGGACTGAGAGTGACTCCAACAATGTCTCGATATAAACAAAAGAATCTGTTTCTGGGTTCCGTTGGTTTTGACTTGGACCGACGTTGGCCAAGTTGGACAAGGACGAAAATGAGGCGGCTGATGAAGGTAGACCGGGGTTGGTGTATGAAGGGGCTGTCGTCGTGCCCTGTCCCGATCTCGGGCCCCCAAACTTAGAATCATCGATGTTGTCGGGAGGGTCGTTAGCGCGGAGTGAAAGGTCTTGAAGGTATCGAGGTAACCTCGAGTGCTGAGAAGGGGGGTTTCTAGTAGTGGGTGAGCTTGGCGAATCCGAATGTCGAGCAGGATCATTCGACGACAGCAGCTCATCTTCGAACTCGGCTCTTGGGACTAACAGAAACGAGGAACGGTCAAACGAGAAAGTGCGATAACCAACGACTCACTTGACTGTTGACCAACGGTGTAAGTGGCCCAGCGATTCTCGCACCAAAACGACTTCAGGTAGAGATGGTTATGTAGTTCATCAATGAGGATGTCTCTCAAGGCCTGATATTAATTGTTAGTGATACTCGGCATGCCAGGCAGTGAGAAAAAACAGGTTGCACGAACAGATTCCTGTCCAATGAGGTAAGCGCGAAGATCGGCAACGGCGCCAATATCAAGCATGTCCTGATTCTTAATTGTCTTCAAGCTTCGAACGAGGAGGACCGCTGCTTGCAATAGGCGTTTCTCGGAAATCAAACTCTCCAGTACATCAGGGACGAGCCTGAGACGCTCACTTAGGTTGAATGAGTGGGTTGCAGGCTGTTCCGGGAAGTGGAGCGTGGACATAGACTCACATTTGGTCCAAAATCCGCAGCATCTCTTCCAACGTCTGTCCTCTTGTCCACATCTGGACGAGGTCAGCACGTTTATTACCCAATGAATCTTTGGCTTCTTGGAGGACAGCCCTCGCGTTCTTGATCTGTGTCTGGGTATCTCCAAGGTGGTTCAGTAAAGAAGCATGGTGTGGCAACGCGGCTGCAAATGCCTGGAAATGTTCTGTAAGAATTTAGCACATCATCAAAACAAGATAACGAGGCCACATACTGTCCACGGAGCCCTTAAGAGCTTGAGAGAGCATAAGTTTCGTTCTGCGAAATGAGTCCACGTCTTGTCCCGCTGATGAACCATCAAGAATCTGGAGGGCCAAGTCGACGGGGTTGAACTGGGAAGTGGTATATCCGTCACATTCGCACTAATTTCACTAGTTGGGGAGGATTTAAATCTTACCTCTGGGTCGATTACGAACTCCCAGTCATCTTTGATTCGGTCCAAAACGGCTGAGCAGGAGAATCAGCAATATATCACAAGAAAAACTGTCACGTACCGTCGATGTCACCAGCCCTCGCTGCACCAGTTTGTTGGCGTCCAGGCATCCTACGTCTGATACGTTGTTGAGTAGCATTCTCCGCTTCGATGGCTTGCTGGCGCTCTTCCCACTGATCATTACTATTAGCCCTTCTGGCTCTATCGCGCAGACCGCCCTGGAAAGCGGTCATAACAGCGGCAAGAGATGCCGGAGATGTTGCATCTGAGTCCTCAGTACCGGATCTGCCTGTCCGTCTTGTTCTGGGACTTGATGAATTTCCGTTGACGGTGCGGTAAATATTGGGGCCGGATACATCTGATCGCGTCGTACTCGCACTGTCTCTTCGTTCCATAGGAGCTCGCGCTTGGACTGCGGCATCAGGGACAGAGTAATCTGGAGCTCTGTTTGCCCGAAGATCGGATCTTTGGGGACGGGAGGGTCCTGTGGGCGAGCCATTAGAGACGACTGAGGCATTACTCGGGGTTGTGGGCCGGGGGGGACGATTTATCCGTAAAGGCTCTGTAGCGGAGGAAGAGTACGTAGACGTGTCGATTCCGGGGACCCCGGGGCGTCTAGATGGAAAGGGAGGTGTTTGGCGAGACATGCTCAGTCGTTGTGGTCGTCTAGGGTCGTGAAGTCATCACTTTCTGGCAGGGGCGCGTTTATTATGTAATAATAAATTAACAATAACAGATCGAAACGCGCGCGGCGCGACTCACGCGCGACCCGTGAACACCGTCCTTGTCCTGAACCTCGACGAGGGCGACTGGATGCACTATGCTCACCTCGGAACATCCGCAACTCACTATAGAGAGCAGCCTTACGCCAGCGACCCCGTCGGTTGGCGAAGTTCCTATAACAAGAAGTCCCCACAGAGCAGTTCCCTATATTGAGCCACCCCCATTAGCCCTCGCGGAACGCGTCAAACACGAAGCCGTTTTAGATCGCGATCTTCCCCAAGATTTTGACTATGACCTCCCGCTATCAGACCGTGTCGTTATTGGGGAGTATCGCGATGGCACCACTCTTTGGTATTATGTGGAGAATGCAGACGGTGTCGCATATAGAGTGAGTGTGCTGATAATTGCGCCTATGCTTGTTGCTAATGAGTCCTCTCCAAATTTACTTCACGACACTAGTTCGAAGCATTTGCTTTCGCAGAAGCATTCCCTTACTCCGTCTCCGAGTATAGTGAGCAAATTATTGTCCCCCTTCGGACCCAGACTTAACCGATCCATTCCACTGTTGCATATTAGAACACAGGAAGAAAATCGGTGCACTTCCCGCTTTTGACCCTTCTGCTTCGAATGTCCATCCCGACTCTCGTCCCAAATTCTTCATCAGGATATCCACAAAGCAGCGCAGACAACTGAATAGGCTTTCGAAACAACGTGTTCTCTCCGTCGACACACCCTCGGATGAAGAGTGGGAGGGTGATATCGCAGAAGGAGACGATGTCTCTGATCTGACCGAAGTTGATGACGTTTGGGACTCGCCGCCACCTCGGCGAAGTAAAAGGCGTTCCACCATCAGAGATCAGGGCCGCACCGACCTTCCTTTCAGTCCCACAAAGGCGAGACCCCGGAAGCGCGTTCTAAGCGAGAGCGAAAGCTCGGGAATGGGTATTTCGGATGATGTGGGTCCTACTCGGAGGTCCAATCGCATCCGCAAGCCGCTGAAAACCAATACTATGGACCATGACTATGAAGACGGCGAATCGAACTCACTCTCCGATGAGCGCGTTTCTCCCATTCGTAATTCTAGGTCGAAGGCCAAAGTTAACATCCCCAAGCGTGGAAAGGCTTCCCGTGCCGCCTACGGGCACATCCGTGGCATCGTGGATTTAGAGTATGACGAACTTGAGGACGGTCCACTGTCTGCACACAGGCACACATGCGAAAGGTGTCAGCGTAAACCGACGCATGTCCTACTTAAGCAACAGAGAAAATCAGGAAAGAGACATCAAGCTAAACGAAAACCAAAGGACGATTCCGACGAAGACAGCGACAGTGAAGACAAGTTAGCTAGTCGGGGCGGATGGGTTCGATGGTACGTTTGTACCTTCAGTCCCCAAAGTCATGCTGACCGTCCCATCATCCTAGCCTGAAATGCCCTGTAGCTGCACATTGGCAATGCTTGGGGAGTACTCAACGGGACGAAATACTCAAAGCCATTCAGGCGCGAGACATCATGGCGCTGAAGGAGGCACGTGGGAAAGACGCTGCGGATGCAGAGGGCATGACCGTCGATGGCAGCAAAACTCAAGATCCTCTAACGTATGTTCCGAAGCGGGCGCGTCTCGAATCCCACCAGACGACGGAGTTCATTTGTTCCATGTGCTCGAAGGGGGGTACTTGCATGGTCTGCAAGGATACAATCCTTGAACCCGAGACTTCAAGCTCTCAGAGAGCTGACGACCATACTCTCTCGGCTCCTGCGGCTGTCATCGGCACAGACCCTGCGGTACCTGAAGGAAGAGATGTTCTTTCTGAGCAGAGTTCTCCGATCCGTAGCCAGCGCAAAGAAGCCGTGGTACCTCCCAAGGAACTTCTGTTCCGCTGCAAACTCTGCAAGCGGCTTGCGCACTATGCGCACCTCCCGCCTCCTGACGGAGTATCCGACGACACTGCCGAAAAGGTTAACACCGAGGCAATTGCTGAATATTATCAGCGCAATCAAGACTGGTCGTGTGCTGACTGTGTTTCCTTCGTATACCGCGCGGAAAAGATCCTGGCTTGGCGCCCATCCCCGGCCAATGTACCGCAACCAGAATTACCGCATGGCGAGTCGATTAGTCCCAAAATGCACTTACCGCGCGAGTACCTCGTTAAATGGCAAGACCGAAGTTATCGTCGAGTACAATGGGTCCCCCATGGCTGGCTGGCTTCTATCCATGCAGGACTCCTGCGAAATTTTCTAGCAAATGGGCCAAAGGTTGAACTTTTGAATCATGCTGTTCGAGAAGACCAAGTTGCCAACGCAGTCTCAGAGGGGGGGATCGGTGGGTCAAGCAAGGAATCCGACGAACCTCGATCAAATGCCGAAGTTCGCTCGGAAAGCCTTGCGTTATTACCATCTCTCGATGCGGAGCGACGTATTCCTCCAGCTTGGAAAACTGTAGACCGCGTCTTGGATGTCTTGATGTGGTTTCCCCGTCAGCAAAGGTCGAATGCGAACAAGAGGAAGAAAGTCGTGAAGGAGATGGTAGCGTCTGAAGACGCTACCATTGACCTTGACATCCAAAGGGAGTGGAACGATGCCTTCGAACTCGGTGAAGTACCGTCCGCGCAGAACACGAGAACGCTGGAAGAGTGGGAAGCTGAACGGGAGGACGAGCTCTCTGCCGGTGACATCGATCGCGTCGTGTGGGCTTTCATTAAATGGGACGACCTCGGGTACGATGAAGGTAAGCTTTACCTTTCGCAAGTTCGGTCTCAGCACCACGCTGAGGATGATAGCTGCCTGGGACTCTCCCCCTCGTCAGGGCGAACCAGGATATTCGGCATTCAAAGTAGCCTTCAGGCGTTTTCTGGATTCTCGGAGAGTTCATATAAAGCTCCGTAGCAGGAAGCAGATCGAGGCCTTTGAAAATCGTCAAAAGAACGAATTCCGGCAAAAATACGCCTTGAAACAAGACCAACAACCAGATCTTGGCCAGCAAGAGCAGCTCAAGCTTATGCCATTTCAGGTAGACTTTCCCAGCATGACACTCGTTTCCCTGACCTGCTGAACGTTCATAGATCGATGGTTTTAATTGGCTTTGTGACAACTGGTGGAATCATCAACCATGTATTCTCGCGGACGAGATGGGACTGGTATACGCTTGAATGTTTCTTCCATTAATTGGTTCTGACCTTTTACGCCAGGGAAAAACGGTTCAAATTGTCACATTTATAGGCAATATCATCAAGGAATTCGATGCCGCCCCTATTTTAGTAGTTGTCCCCCATTCGACGATCACTAACTGGGCAAGAGAGTTTTCATCTTGGTCGCCCAGCATCCGCGTCGTCCTTTTTTACGGCGAAGCCAAGTCCCGTGATGTTATCAAACGCTATGAATTAACGCATCCGACAAAGATAAAAGGGACGACTGGCGCGAAGTTCCATGTCCTCGTCACAACATACGACACTATCACTTCTAAGGATTTCAATCCCGTGATAAAGAGCGTTCCCAGATGGGAGGCTCTGATCGTCGACGAAGGGCAGCGGCGTAAGTAGTATGTTTCGAGTAACGGCTAAGATTCATGGGCCCTGTTAGTCAAGAACGACCACGGTCTCTTGTTCAAAAAGCTGAATGAGCTCAATGTATCACACCGGGTCATCATGACTGGTGTAAGTGTGGATTTGGAAAGTGCCGTCTATACTTTCTTACATAATTTTCCAGACACCGTTGAACAACAACATTCGGGAACTATTCAACCTCATGAACTTCCTCGATCCGAATGAGTGGGGAGATCTTGAGCGACTCGAGAAAGATCACAAAGAATTGACGGAGGACCTCGTGAAAGAGCTCCACAACAGACTGCGCCCGTACTTTCTTCGTCGCCTCAAGGGTCAAGTTTTGCAACTGCCTCCTAAGGTTCGTTGTCGTTATAGAACGCGGAAGTAGATCTGACCTATGGTTACAGAATGAGGTTATTGTGCCTGTGTCCTTGACGCCATTACAGAAGGAGGTGTATAAGTCCGTGCTTGGTGTGTGAATTTTCTCCGTACACCATCTCACCTGACACTGATGGCCGCATCCCACAGGGAAGAATATCGAGATCTTGAAGATGCTAACTTCCACTTCAAATGACTCACGGACCTCTTCGAAGAAGCCGAGGACAGGTAGCATGAACAATATCCTCATGGAGCTTCGGAAGTACGGGTGCCAACTGTATAGATGACAGTTTCTTACGACGCCTACAGATGCATACAGCACCCGTACCTTGTTTCCCATGACATCGAGCCGAAAGGGTTGAGCGCGCTTGAGGCCCACTCCAAGCTTGTAGATGGCAGTGCTAAGTTGCGTCTCCTACAAGCAATGTTACCCAAACTCAGGGCCAGGGGACATCGAGTCCTTCTATTCAGTCAAGTACGTATCGCCGCTCATAGAAGCCATCCTATCATCGACACAACCTGTGCAGTTTGTGGTTGCTCTGGACATTATCGAAGACTTTCTTGAGGGTGAAGGATTTAAGTTCCTGCGCCTAGTGAGTGAGGCAAGCACATGACCATACGATCCCGTTTTACTCTGAGTCAGGACGGAAATACGAAGCAATCGGAACGGCAGAAAGGAATGGACGAGTTCAATCGTCTTGGATCCGATGTTTTCATATATATTCTTTCCACACGAGCTGGCGGGGTCGGAATCAACTTGTGGAGCGCAGACACCGTCATTGTCTTCGATCCTGATTTCAATCCCCACCAGGTACGTTCTTTCATATTTCTGTATGTTCTCTGTATATTCACCTCTGCCAGGACCTCCAAGTATGATGTTCCGATTTCCTAACCTGCTCCTCCATTCTAATTATATATAGGCGATTGCTCGAGCCCACCGCTACGGCCAAACAAAACCATGTTTGGTGTTCAAACTGATGGCTAAAGATACAGCCGAAGGTATGCACTGAGACGGCACCATCATCCAGTTCATCCCTTATCGTACATAATAGAACGCATCATCCAAGCTGGAAAGAAGAAACTAGTTTTGGATCATGTTATCGTCCAAAAGATGGACGACGACGAAGGCGGTGGTGATGTCCAATCTATCTTGACATATGGCGCGCTAGCGCTGTTCGACGAGGCGGCCGCTTCTCGCGATATCAATTGTGCGTTTAGGATGAGTTATTCGTAAATCGCCTACTTATTGTTCTTCAGATTCTGAGCAAGACCTCGACAAATTGATTGAAAAGACAGAGACAGAGGAAGCCCCACCCGAAGAGACTGGCGAAGAGACTGGCCAGGCGTTTACTTTCGCGAAAGTATGGACCGCAGAGAATGAAGTACTGGAGGAGCTGGAAGATCAGGCGCTTGAACACACGGAGACCACTGATACCTGGGCACGCGCCTTGGAGCTCATTGCGAAGGAACAGGTCCAGTCGAAGGCAGCAGAGCGTACTGGACGCGGTGTCCGTCGAAAAGCCGCAATTGCTGCAGAAAATCAGGTACAGTCACTGGTGATCCCCGCAACGAACAGATGTACTTACTTCTTTCCGGCAGAAAGTAGACTTCTTCGACACCCCAACCAAAGACAAACCCCAGAGAAGGAAGCGAAAGAAATCTAGATCTACAGTGTCTGAAGAGTCTGATGCTTATGTCAACATCAATCTGAGCCAGTCCGAGAATTCCAGCGATGAGCCATTAGGCGACGATGTCAGGCAAGACGTCGCTGAACTAAACGTTCCCGTGATGGAAGGCCCAGAAATGCCGCCAAGGCTGTCGAACAAGCATGTTGAGCGCCCTTCTACGCTCAATCCTGTCATCCAGTCGACCCCAACGTACTCTCGGCACAACAAGCGTGACGTGTCTGACCATTCACTGGAGACCGCCGTCTGTGCCATGTGCGGGAACGTTCATCAAGGCACCTGCGGTATGACCGAGCGCTCGGAAAACCTTATACATTACCGCCAGATACTGTTCACTGATCAGACAGGCGAGCCTATCGAAGAGCGGGTGCGTCCTCCTAATATATATCATCTCCTTGGAATGTGATTTATTTATTTTTTGGCAGCGCGATGCGATTGCAATTATTGACCGCACGTTGAAGAAACGGGGACAGCTTCATCTTATCTATAACCAACCCCTGCGGCTCATTGAGAAGGGTAGAGGTAGCGCGTCAGGTTCTGCGAAGGGTGCCAAACCCAACATCCAGAAGCCGCGCCCTACGCAGTTGTCTTTGTATCGCAAAGTTCCTCCTGATACGCAAGTCCGCCATGTGGAAGTGCCATATGACAACGTACCATCTTCTAGCACTTCTGCCAGAGGTAGGCCAACGGAGACACCGCCGCCGCCGAAACGTCCATCCGATACTCCAAGTAGCGCGAAGAAGAGGCAGAAGATGGACAGTTATCCAGGCTGCCCCGTTTGCGGAGGACCGCATCACCTTATCAAAGATTGCCCCGTAACCGCGCAAGGATCAAAGAGGTGTTGTCCTTGGCTAGTGACTTGTGTCGTTTTTGCTCATCACATCATTGGTAGCATTCGCACTGCCATTGCTCGATTGGAGTCTCAATCAGGACAAACTGCCACCGTCGCTGCTCTTCGTGGAGTTCTGAACAGGCTCGAAAAGCGCGCAGTTACCTAGATGCTTGGTGAAGGTGCTCGAAACAGAGAGATCGCGAGGTGTAGCTGACAACTATCATTACCTCTATCAAAAACTACGAATACTTACCGTAACCAGTGCTCAGTTAGTATACCACTGTATAATAGTCGTATAATGTTTTTATCACACCGTAGTCAAGCCGTATACCAGGAACTGTGGGTCGTCCGCGCTATTCGTGCTTCGTTTCTCATGCAGGGAGAATCGAAACCTCTTTTCTCTTCTGTTTCTTTTTTTTTGCGGTCTGTGGGTGTGGGTGAAGAACTTGCAGCCATGGCTTTCACTCTCCGCGAGCTCCGTTCTGCACTCCACGAGGACATCCCCCAAACCTCAGCCGCAGCAGCCATCTCTGATCTTGTGTCGGTGGCGAACACTCTATCTTGCCTTTCCCGGTGTCGACGCCACGAGACTTGTACAAGAAGCACAGACACGGGGCCGTGTGACAACTGATATCGATGCATCCTTTGTCGGCGCAGTCGAGCTCCTCTCAAACATCCATTCGACCTCTCAAAAGACCTTTCAATACGACCTTACCTGCTTCCAGCTGGGTTGTGCCTAAGAAGATCCGCAAACATCCCGATATTGCGCCAAAGATGCACCCTCCCCTCCCACCCGTGCAATTTGACTCCGCGCTCGCGATATTTCAACACTCGTCTGTCAAGTCCTCGGTGCAAAATGAACGTTTCGGAGACGCAGAGCGCCTCGCTTTTATTGGTGAAAAAGTGCTGCATATGGTGATCGCAGAAGTACAGTTTGAGAAGAGACCAATGTTGACTGCAGTCGACTTGTTCGTAAGAGCCGTCTACCTCAGTATGCATACTGCTTTCATATCGGGCATTACTTCCGCCACAGAACCAATCAGCCACGACTTTATCGGAAGAGGTCTATGACGAATGGGTAAACCAGTACGGGCTTCGAGACAAGGTGGCTTGTCCTCCTGACCTTCGCAGCGAGCTGAATGGGCCCACGGTTAGGCTCGAAGAACTCGAGGTCGGCGATCAATCTATACTGACTCGGGGGCATAGGAAACACAGCATTTATTTCATGCCTATGTGGGTGCTGTATACATAGAACAAGGGTACGCGAGCATCAAAGCTTGGATCCACCCGTTGGTAGACCCAAATTTCGAGTCCACTCCCGGTGGGTCGTCCACGGGAGCTTCTATGGGCAATCCACCCCCACCTAATACCCCTCCGCCCCCTCTTCCGAACAACGGCATTACATCCGGAGTGCTCCTGGCGCAGTTCAATCAAACGGCGGCGCAACGCGGGCTCAAGGTCGAATGGAAGGCGGCGCAATCGGGACCTGGCCACGCTCTGATCTGGAGCGTTGATTGCATTGGTGAATACAGTTAATTGTCTAACGGTTGAGCAGAGATGCTAAGACATTGTGCTGTAGTTAACGGGATAACGAAAGGAACAGGGGCAGGGAAAAGTAAGCAGCAAGCGAAAGAAGAGGCGGCGCGACAGGCGTCTCAAGCCATGGGTTGGGCGGGCGGTGCATCTGGTCAATACCGCTGTGCGTTCCTCCAGTATTTTCTGTGGCGTTAGAGTAGTACTGACAAGGGAACGTCACCACATCAGGACGTGGACGTGTAGTGGTTTGATGTTGGTGGACGTGTTTTGTCTGATGGACTGCTCTTATCGATGTGTATTATAATGTGAAAATATATAAAAATTAGGATGGGAAGAAAAGCATCGCCGATGGTGACTAAGCGACTTTGAGCACATCCGCCGCCAGCCAGACCAGACAAGAGTGCATATATGCAGCCGACCTGAGTACGACTCTGCTAGTCCCCTTCCTAGGTCCCGCAAGATGCAACCCACTCACCTCGCACAACCTCCACAACCACCTCCACAATCCCCCCATCACATTTTCAATGACATCCCGCCCAACCGCGACCGGCTTGACTCATTTCAATCACTTTCCCTTTCAGGTTCCCGCCCCTCACCTCCCTTACCTTTCTTCCAACCTCTCTCTCAGTCTCAAACCCCACCCCTTTCTTCCCCCCCTACAAGTCCGTTTCGCTCTCCCAATCCCGTAGTTCCCACCGCATTTAAATTTCCACAAAGTGCTGCGCCTGCGAGCCCCCATCACTCATCAATGGTCGGCATCCCAGGCTCCTTTCCTTCCAACCTACCGTCATCACCAGGACAATCGAGTCGCAATGTGATCGACTTGACTAGTTCTCCCTCGCCTTCTCCCGCTCCTACCCCTTTACCACCACCGCCGCCGCCGCCTGGTGTACCTCCATCACAGCAGTTTCCCCTTGCACAGCATCTAACCCTCGAGAGCGCCTTGCCGAAAACACCTGTTTGCATAGGTCGTCTAGATGTGACGGCCCTCATAGTGTATCCATCGGCGTATCTGGATATCTCCCCCTCAGAACCATCCGGCTCAGAGCCCGTATGGGGCCTGGTCCGACTACAATACGAACGCACACCGCACCATCCGGGAAGTGAGGATACTATCTCTATCAGGACACCCAACAAGAGAAGCTCCCATGGCGAAATACATTCAGGCGAGAACTTCGCCGTCGTCGAACAAAGGGTCGCGACGGTACTTGGACCTATGCTAGGCCAAGGCCTTATACGGGTGGACTCGCGAATTCGCAGAGGAAATCGTCATGTGCGTGTCCTGTCGTTCTGAACCGTTCTCTTTGTTACTTATCTCTCGCAGCTCCCAATACTCCCACTTGAGGTCCTTGTGTACACACCCAAGGGCAACATTGCAATCGTCGGAAACTTCCTCAGACAATCTGGTCTCCTGCTAGAGCACCCTTCACCAATCCCCACTCGCATTCTCTATCATAACCCTCACAACCCGCCCCCAGGAGGTCACACACGCGCTCTCATGGTGGGTCCACGCACCGACTACAGCGGTCCAGGTGGTAGTTCCAGCCGATGGTCAACCCCCACCGCCCCTGGCAAGACCGTCGAAGTACAACGCGCTCAGGTTGATGAATTGTTCAAGAATTTAAGAGGTGGTGAGGAACTTGAGGAGACAGAACCTCGTACGTACATTCACTCTGCCTTTGATTGCTTTCTCCGACCCTCCTTTTCAGCTCCTGAAATTGGAACCCTTCTGTATCCACATCAGAAGAAAGCTCTGACCTTCCTTCTCGAAAGAGAACAGGAGGTTGATAGGGGCAACCGCTCTACCTTGTGGCAGTGTGTACCCAATCCTATTACTGGTCAAAAGTCTTGGTGTCACCTCGTGACCCAGACAGAGCTTTCCGAAGCGCCCTGTGAGTCGAAGGGTGCCATCCTGGCCGATGACGTGAGTGCGGTCTTTGTCATGCCTCGATTCGGCTCGCTGATATGTGGCCTGCGCGTTCAAAGATGGGCCTAGGCAAGACGATTACATCTGTCTCTCTTATCGCTGCGACTCTCCAGGGCGCAAAGGATTTCGAGGCTGTGCCGCTAGTCCCTCCGAAACCCCCACTTGTTCGTCATGAGTGCGACCTCACTGCAGAGCATTTTGCTGGCAGTGTGTGGGGAATGCCATCGCCTTCTGCACCTAGCTCGTCGCTCGCAGCCTCCAAGGCAAAAGCGAAGGAGGCGAAGGCGCAGGACCTAGCAGAAGAGCAATATGCCAGAGCCTGTCGTATCAAATGCAGGAGTCGTGCTACTCTTGTTGTCTGTCCACTGTCCACTGTCGCAAATTGGGAAGACCAGTTTCGTGAGCATTGGGGCGGAACCGTACATGTCTCAGGGGGCTCGGGAGGCTGTACAAACGCAGATTCGACGGGCACCCAGATTACCCTGACGGCCATGTTTGCCAACTGTACGGATGGGGACGGGCAACCACTGGACGATAAAAGTACAGTCTTGCTGGAGAAGAATGGCACCCGTCTCCGCGTCTATGTCTACCATGGCAATGCGCGCCGCCTTGACCCTACTTTCCTCGCTGACTTCGATGTGGTCATCACCACGTATTCCACACTCGCAACGGAATATTCGAAACAGACTCGCAGTCTCGAGGATGGAGACGATGTCGCGAGTGATTCCGGCAACGAAGTAAATGGCAAGCCCGCGAAGACAACGAAGACCGGGAAACGCAAGAGGCCAGTAACCAATGGGACGGAGGCCACTAGTCCTCTTCAAAGTGTACACTGGTTCAGGATAATCTTGGACGAGGCACAGTGAGTCCTAGTCGATCAAAAGCTGTCTAGTGTTTCATCTTATTTTGATTTGCCTATCTAGCTCGATCAAGGAGCTCAACACCGTCGCATGCCGCGCCTCGTGTGATCTCATGGCGGATCGGCGGCTATGCTTGACTGGGACACCAGTACAAAACAAACTCGACGATGTGTTTGCCTTGATCAAATTCTTAAAGCTATCCCCTCTCGATGACAAGGCTACGTGGACTGAATTCATCGGGACTCCTGTAAAGTTCGGACAGCCTCTTGGTGTTGCCCGGCTACAGACCATCATGAGGAGCATCACGTTGCGCCGCACGAAAGAGAGCAAGACCCCGAACGGTCAGCGTATCTTGACCCTTCCGCCACGCCGCGATGAACTTCGTTACCTGAAGTTTGACGCCCAGGAACAGGAGCTCTATGATCGGTTCTTCAACGAGTCAAAGGCAGAATTTCATGAGCTATCCCACAAGAACGAGGTCATGAAGAACTATGTGGGGATCTTACAGAAGATCCTTCGTCTTCGACAGATTTGCGACGATCAGGAGCTTGTAAGGGGTAAGGGGTTGCTCAGCGATTCAAACAATGTCGCTTCCTATGAAGAGACTGTGGCTGCGGTCTCCGCCGAGGGCATTACTGCTCCCCGCGCTGCGATCATATTTGCCTTGCTGCGCGAAGCCGCTACTACTCAATGTTCTGAGTGTGGCGTCGAGCTCAGTCCCGCTGAAGTGACATCCAGCTACGGCAGCGGCGCCGACAATGAAGTCAATCTACCTGCCAAGCGTAGCCGAAAGACGAAAACGTCGCGGTCGAACACGCGGGCAAATTCGCCTGCCACTGCCCAAGGGCCGCGCCTCATAATGACGCGGTGTCAACACCTCTTCTGCTCGTGCTGTTTCAAACGCAAGATGACCTGGCCAGACTGCGAACCTGATGTCTCCAGGCCGTGTCCAGTGTGCCAATTCAATCTACGGTCGACGGATGCTGTAGAGTTTGACTTAGATGTGTTGGCCACAGAAGCGGAAGGGAAGAGAAAATCGGGGAAGAGGGAGAAGAAGTCCCGCACAGTCCTTGCTGGGACTTTCCGTCCGTCGACTAAGGTCAAGGCGTTACTTTCCGACCTTACGCAATTCTCGAAGACCAACCCACATTCGGTCAATTACGATCCTACATCGGTCGAGGTTCAGATGGTCGACGACCAAGGTAATATCGTTGATGATGGCATCGTCAAAACTGTGGTCTTGTACGATCGTTCTCTCTTTTTTGTCAGCCGTTTCCACCCAAATTCACGATAAATCTCGCCTTTCTAGCTCGCAGTGGACGTCGATGCTCGACAGAGTGGAAGACGCTCTGGATGAGGCCCGCATTCGCTACGACCGTCTCGATGGCACCATGAAACGAGAAGATCGGAGTCGGGCCATGGCCGCTTTGAAGAACGATCCCGGCTGTGAAGTCCTCTTAGTCAGCCTCAAAGCGGGAGGCGTCGGCTTGAACCTCACCGCCGCGCAACGCGTATACCTCATGGATCCATACTGGTAAAGGAATACGCCACACATCCCCGAGATTTTCGCATTTAACTCGGCCCCTTTCTCGCAGGAACCCCGCGGTTGAGAACCAGGCGGTGGACCGAATAGTACGTGATGTCATACCCATTCAGAACGCCGATCCCTGGCTAGACTGACACTGTGCCGCCACAGCATCGTCTCGGTCAGACCAGACCCGTGACCACGGTCAAGTTGATCATTGAGAACTCTATCGAAGCGCGCTTGCTCGAGGTACAGAAAAAGAAGACAGAACTGGCCAACATGACCCTGGGCCACAACTTCAGCAAGCACGACTTGATGCAGCGCCGAATGGAGGAACTCAGACAGCTTTTCAGTCGTTAGAGCGCTTCGCGCGTCAATCATACCCGGACCTCCCTAGCTGCCTTACTGTAACCACTGGAGCGTATTTTCTGTTCGTAGTCGAGGAGGTGGTGCCTGTTGTCGTTTGTTTTTTTCTCTCATATTACGAATAATATTGTTCTAATAATAGGTGTGTGTACGGATACATCATTCATGGTAATTATCATGTAGATGACGTAGAGTAGACATCTATACAGAGCTGTGTTCTAGAAGGCCATGTCTGCGGCGCTGCTCCCGGCGCTAAGCGCATAGATAAGACTTTGACTCACGAAGAGGCCAATGGTGACGCCAATTGCAACCTGGATCATGCGCAAGCCGAGCGTAAAGCTGCTGTAGTACTGCTGCACTGAGCTGTCGTAGTGGCCAGTGAGACCACCAGCTTGAGCAAGACCAGACTGGAGATATCTACCCTCAGCGAGACCCCAAAAAGCCACTGACGAGTAGAGACTTCAGAGCACATACCGGTACGAGGAAGAGTACTCCAGTGACCATCGAGGTGAAGGCTGTCCCACGAGACCACCTCGAGTACATATTTCCTAAGAGGCCAATGACAAGAGCTCCAGCTGCAGGCGCCAGTGCGCCCTTGTCGGACAAGAACCAGTTCGAAACCTTGTTCGCTGTGTAAGAGCAGCACGAGAAGATGATCATGATGGGCAGGCGAGGGCTCCTGAAAGACTGCAGATTCGAGAGAGAGGAGCAAGCCGAATAGAGAGGCACCAGGAAGAACAGCGTCCACCAAGGGAACGGCTGGCGGTACCACGGCCACTCTGGGTCGCGGTAACACCCTGGTGGAGAAAAGCAAAGGTGAGCAAAAGCCCTGTAACAGGGCATGGGGGCCAATAATGCGGCGACGTGAAGAGAAACCGACCTCGAGAGACGTGACTGTTCGTGGCATTGACGAACCCGAGGGTTCCCGCGAAACTAAGCTCGGACGTAGAATTCGAGGCGTTCGTGGCGGTGAAAACCCCGTGCATGACATCTGCTTTGAGGCTACTTTTGATGATGCCAAGCGAGTTGTAACGTTTGTGGTTCACGAATAGGATGGATAGGTCGGAACCGATCGTAAGACCGAAGCCCTGGATGGGAGAGGAAATGTCACGAACCAACACACGCAGTCAACCCCGAATTAATACTCACCAGAAAGAATGTATATATAATGGCGTATATCAGCCGCACCGAACCACATAGGATGTTTCGAGAGGTGAGCTCAAGGGCACTTATCACTGAAGAACTATCCTGTCATGGCGATGGCCCGAACAAAGAAATTGACCCACATATCGTGAATCCAGGGAGAATCAAGACGACACCAGCGGACGAGATTGAGCTGTAGCAAAATACTCGACCGGGAATGCTGCTCAAAGACCGGGCGACAAATGAGACGATGATGGACACAGATATCCTGGAACAAATTATGAGCTAGCTCTAACAATGACAATGCACGGAAGCCATACTCGTAGACGTTTGCGTATACAGAACTCTTGGCCGCCGCCTGAAGACCCAAGTACTGCAAGATACAAGCACAGGTGCCGCTGACCCACATATCGAGGAAACTACCGCCAAAGGCAAGAGGACAGATGACAGAGGCACAAACAAAGGCCAGGCCGCAGCGCACGATGAGAGGGTACAATGGCTGCGCGCGGAGGATCCCGTCAAGCGCGGAGACGCCTTCCTGGAGATCGATGCGGTCGTCAAAGACGTCGCGGTAGACGTCGTGGACGTTGTCGAGGGCCGAGAGCGCGATGCGCCCGCTGGAGCGCACAAAGTGGAGCTCTGTCGTGCGCGTCTCACCGTCGTTGAACGAGACCATGATGATGCCGGGGATGTACGCAAACGAGGCTTGGATCAGCAGCTTGTCCGCCGCCGCGAAGAGTTGCGACTCAACGCGGTGAGACGGCGCGCCGAAGGTGAGGAAAGCCTTTGCGAGCAAGAGGATGAACTTCTTCCGATGGCCCATAGCTGAGTTGGGAAAACAAGGTCATGGCCGAGAAAAAAGAAAGGAGGATGGTGACCCGGTGAGCTGTGCGAGGTAGAGCGAAGGGAGAACGAAGATATGCGCACGAGCACGACTATTTCCAGATTGGGACAGCGTTCGCTTCTGCTTCCAAGGGACGGTAGGGAGTGGGACTTTATCCTTCACTGCAGACACGGCCGTCTTTGATAGCCTTCGAGCGTTATCGAAGGCTTTGGACGCTTGGTTCTTCTCTACAGCACCAGGTTCAGCTTCATCATTTCTGACGTTGTCACCAAAGAAGGACCGGTGAGGCTGGTTTCCACGAAAGAGCGAAGAAAGAAGGGCAGATCTACGGCGGGGTCTCATTTCCACTTGCCCAGGCCAGGAATCCAACGGGTCCCTCGACTGCTCAGTGAGGTCATATGTGAAATTCGGCAGATCGTCCAGGACTCGGCCAGAGGGCCTAGGGTTTTGTAGTGAGCCAGACATTTCCTGATTACCACTGTCGCCGGGGTTCCTGTCATTCGATCGCGAATGGTCTGGGCGGGAGAGGGGATCGAGGGGATCGAGGGTCGTTTTGGGGGAGACTTGTGACATGATGGTGGTTAAAAGTAAAGGTTGACAAGCATATGACGCAACCAAAAAAGGGATCATATTCAAGAATACAGCACTTCTACAGAATACAACAACGACACAAGAATGGGACCAATAAATCGCAAAAGGTGTTCATAAAGCTACCAGATCTGCGGCGCCGGAGGAAGGTAATCATTGGGCAGTAAGAATGCATCAATGCCACTCTGGGAGAACGAAGCGCCGCCTAGACTTTGATCGGACAACCACACGGGGAGTTGCTCTGTCGAGGTGGCCTCAAACCCACGCCAAATGTAATCCGCATTGGCTATGTAGCCAGGGTGTGTGGCCGAGTACACAGGGAGACCTTGAGGCGAAACTATCGCACCAGCAGACGACGGGTCGTATACGCTCGGAGACATGGGGGTTGGGTTGACTACCTGGTTGACGGCCATGCTCGCTGGGCGTTCGACTTTGGGCTGGTATGCTTCACGTGGGAGTTTTGGAGAGAGGGAAGAAGGCCCAGACTTCCGCTTCATGCTCCTCTTCAGCATCAATTGTAAGGTTAATGCGTAGCGTTTGCCCGGGACTGTGGATAGACCCATCAGTTGGAACAGAGAGCTCTCCAGGACCACATTCTCACTTTCTGACATAAGCGAGGTAAGCGTTTCTACCTGCTCTCTGATCTCACTAACATTACATTCATTGGGACTAGTAGGAATTTCAGCTGCCGTTATGGTTAATGGCCAGGAAAGTGCTCACAATAACCGCGCAAGGCGAAGAAGGAGAGAAGCAGCGAACGTTGCGGTGGCATGAGTATAGTGGACGGCTACGACGTGTCAGAGACCCAGAGACCAGGTGCATTTCGCCACTCGGAAACCCACCATATTTCATCCCCTCTCGGTAAGAATGCGACTTGACTGTAATATCCAAACCTTGACGGGCAATCTGTATTGACTTGATGGCGACTTCTCTCTGAGAGGAATGCATCTTTTGGACGTCCTCAGGGCCATTAATGCCTCGAAGGGCTGTAGCGCTGTGGTATAGTTCTGCATGGATTTGTTGAATTTGCAGACTCTGTCGGTAGAACGCTGAACAGAACGGGTGAGTTGGTGGTATGTATGGTACCCGTGAGGGACGTACCTGCATCCTCATACTTCTGGGAGAACGCCTGATCCCAGGTCTGGTACCAATGCTTGAACTCTGCATAAGCGCTTCTCAGGATATCGACGGTTCGTTCGTCAACAGGCCCATGCGAGAGAGGCGAAAGATGATTCGTGATCCGCTCCCGAATCGCCATCAGCTCTACCATAGAGACAAGGCGCATGTCATCCGGGATGGCCAAGGGATGTCGCAGTAAGAGACGACATTGCCAAATGCTCTCGTCATCTGTTAAAATTGCGGGACGCCCGGTGCCATATGACAACCTATCACAGTGTTATATGGCGAACAAATCGGGAAGTGAAGGAACGTACTGGTGCTCGAAGAGGTATAGACAGAACCAAGTGCGAGATGCGATCATCAGTTCCCTATCTTCGGGTCCATCCGACGCTTTGTTACTTTCTATGCGTCGAAGAAGCTTTGGCCAGGACGTATGCAAAGCTATGACTAATGTTTAATCATGGGTGTGCGTGGTAATTTCAGAGAGACTTACAAAGCTCTAAAGCCATTCGCACGGCATGGCCGCCACTCAACCAGCCGTTGTCGGACCAACCGGATACAAGAACTATTTGAGTCAGATCTTGCTGCGGACACGACCAGAGTGTAAAGAGCAACGCACTCATCGCTTGGACAGCCTCCACGCGCAATACCGGAGCGAATAGAGTTGCACATGAGATGGTCTGAACCTCTTGCAAACATTTGCTGTATACTTCACTGGGCTTGCCTGAGAAAACCGAATATGGTGTTAAGGACGTTCCTTTCCCGATACGGACCAGAAATCTTACCGCCACCATCACGGACCCTGGCCGCGACCATGCATATGCTGTCAACGGCAAAAGGAGACCGCTCGTGCAAAGATTCGAATGTGTCCACTGAAGAGTCAAAGACAGGGAGGAAAGTGGAGCAGCCATGGAAGAATCTGCAATAACATCAGAACAGTCATGGGGGTTAAGGAAATGAAAATTACACACATCTTGAATAGATCTTTGGCCTCCGCTTCGGATATAATGGCCTTGGACACCACTTGCGTATCCAGATTAACAAAGGATCCGTAGTTCCTTCAAGGTGTTAGCTTACCATCCGGGAATTTGAGAACGCGAGGTAGCATATTATGAAACCTCCGTCTCTTGGAAGGCCTCCGCGACCTGGGATCGGGAGAAGGCGACCTCGTGCGGCTTTGTGGTTCGCTAGCTTCGCCATTCTCCTACAAGTAATGATACAGTGATGAAACAAATGACATGGAGGATTTGCATCGACTTGCCTTGGCAGCTCGTTGAATAGCGACATCAGCCAGCCCACGCAGCACCTCCCACGGTGCCACAAGGCCAGAGGCCGGAAGCTCGCCACCGTCGTCGTCGTCATCATCGTCCGACGCGACACTCGTTGCGGAAGATAATGGGTAGGGCCTCTTTGTAACACCGGGGCCACCCAACACACTGGGTTGCTTATCGAAATGACGCGGATGGCCACCATCAGGATGCTGGTGTCTTAGCGACGAAAGGTTATCAGATGGAGCCCGCGGACCAGTGGGTTCTATGCTAGAGAGGGGTGGTAACGTAGGAGGATGGACGCCGGGAGGCATGTGATACTGGGTATTAATTGATTGGTATGCGGTACCTCCTTGTGGAACGTGGGGTGCTAGTGCATCCCCGTTTGTCCGCATGGTGGCCATGGAAGGACTAGGGTACATCTGCTGAGGAGAATCAACAAATTCAGTTTCGGAGGAGTCGGACTCGGAGATGCCAAGATACGCACTGATGAGCCTGATTGGGGAGTGGGTATGATGGAATGCCCAGCGTCCAGTGGTGGGCGCGCGGAGACAGGCGTCGACATAGACGCGGGTGAATCAGCATGGACATTTGGAGAAGGGTGCATGTAAGTAGGTGGGAAAGCGGACGGGGAGCGAATGATTCCTGTAGAACCTGCACGCAAGTGGTTGACAATTTCGACGAGGGTATTTTGAATGGCAGTTTGAGACTGTCGTATGTCCATAACGTGGGTCTCCAAGCTCCGAATACGCCTAGCATGATGAAGGGCGCGCGACAGGGAAGAACGGGGAATCGCACTCACTCTAAACCGGCCTCCCCGGTCAAGGAGGCTTCGCGGTTGGGTTTCTCGAAAAGACAGTCGAGGGACTGTTGCCTACACCGTTTGCAAGGGGGGTTCTCGGCGCCCTCGCACCGCATCTTTTGCTTCCTACAGGCATTCTGTGCAGTCCACCACGAATGTCAGAGCGATGAAAAGTGAGAGTGCGTGTTCCAAGAGACTCACGCAAGCACCTAGAAAGAAGACCAATTGGGAGTGAGCGAAAGGAACAAGGGCAAGGGCAGCTTCGGACGAACGTGGAACCCTGTTCAGTGTAGTTTTGACGGGTTTGATGTCCTTTCCGCTGGGACCACCTCTATCTTCGATGGCTTCGAGCTTTTTGACAAGCTGAGGACCGGGTGGACCAGCGCCGTTGACGAGATTCATGACGGTTAGAGGAGGAACGGAATCCGGGACGAGGTAGAATGGGAGGTTGAGGTTAAGGGTAAGGACCGAGTTTGCCTGCTCTCAGGGCTGGGGCTACTGTGCTATTATCATTAAGAACTCTTCCGGATTTACTCGACTTGGACTCCTCGGCGCTCACCCCGCTCATCACTCATCGAGTCTCGGCCTCACTCTCACCCATATCTCCTACTCCTTCTAGCTCTCTCTCTCCTCTCTCCCCCTCTCCATGCACACGCACTCCATCTCTCGCACCTGTCTACATCGTATTGGTTGCCCCTTTTTCCAAAATCATCTTACCAGACGCCCCTCCAATATTAGCACCCAATTCTTTCCTCAATTATTGCGTTATCCCACGGCACCGCCCGGCCTTTCCTCCGTGAGATCAAATACTTACACATTCTAACCGAGTCTTTCCCCATTCTGACTTGCCTGGGGACGTTACCACATCCGAAGACCATCGCAAGGTCGTGAATCACGCACGAAACACACATTTTCACACGTGCTAAGTGGTCAATGGGGATATGCGCCATCCAGATTCTTGTTGAGGCACCAATATACCGTTGCATATGCGCATTCACTCTGAACTAGCTTTTTTGTGGATGGAGACTGAAGTAAAGCGCATACACCATGATATACTCCCGAAACGGAATCAATCTGGTTTGCCTCTGTTTTCGTTCGTTCGAGGAGATCGATTCATCCGCAGCGCGGAGCGACATTCGGGTTGGCCGCTCCACCGGGTTGCTTCTCATGCCGATATAATCCCACCTCTTCGGACTTTGAATGACAACTCTTCAATGCAAACCCGATTGGGTTTCAGGCAATGGGACCTCAGCGTTGCGTGTTCCAGTTATTTCCTTTCTTTCGAATTGCGTACAAGCTTGTGGGGCTGCCAAGGCGGTGGTCACGGCGGCGGCGATCAGAAATAGGGGACTGTCAGGTTGTTTGGCATCGTGTCCCCGAATTGAGGCGCCAGTAGAGTAAGTTAATGTAATTGTCATCCTTGCTTTATCTCTGTACCTCCTCGTGAAAGACGTTTTAAGACGACCGCATGACCACCTTTCATTCCTCTGTGCCTGTGTGGATCAAACCATGGCGGAGACGACCAGTTTTGAGTCGCGCACGGTGAAGACCAGATAGTGTGACGTCATGGGGGCGATAACGTGTTATTGATTATGTTATCAATGCTCCCACGGGCCACCACCTAGCCACCTGTCAAACCAAAATAATCATAAATCACAATACAACGACGGGTCTCGAACAGGCCAGGTTCAGTCATCACAACAGTAAGTCCCAACAGCTTCTCATCGTAACAAGTCTGAATGGGTACACGGATAGAACGCATCTGAAATCATGCTCACGTTTCTCGTCTTTCGTCTCATTGCGTGAGATACACATTTTTAAATTTCGCCATTATATTCCTTACTGACTAGCCCTCGTTAGCGGCTGGTTTACCTTCCTTCTGCCATCCTATTCGACATTCAAGGCGCTCCGGCAGCGCCCTCTGAACGAACGGGAGATAGAGAAATGGGTTAGCTACTGGATAGTTATTGCCCCAATTGTCGCCTTCGAGTACACAACGGAGTGGCTCTTATGCTGGTGGGTCCAATGTAACATGACCCGCCCCACATGACCGACACCTTTGACAGGTTCCCGTTCTATTGGGAACTCAAAACCCTCCTCCTACTTTACCTCTCCCTTCCTCAATTCGAGGCACGTGCCCCCATATTTGACTCCCAAGTCGAGCACTGATAAGGCCTCCCAGGGTTCGACCTATGTCTACAAAACCTACGTGGAGCCGTACCTCGTCCAAAATGAGTCCGACATCGACGCGAGCATCGCCTCCGCGCGCTACGAGACCCTCCAATTCGTCCAATCGCGCCTCACGGCGCTCTGGGATATCGTCTACAGCCTGCTGAACAAGACCCCCATGACGTCGTCCTACTCACCCTCCTCGAATGGTACGACCGCGAACGGCTCCCCCTCGCCCCTCAATCCGGGAGCGCTCTTGCAATCAGTGCAGGGCTTGTTGGGTGCGATCGGTGCGCCCTCTTCTTGGGCTGCACCAGCGCTACCTACCGGAAAACCGGCGATTTCGAGGTCCACCACTGATACGCGCTCATCAGCGAACCAAGCGCCGTCCCCCGCCGTGCCTGCCGGTGCCCCCAGCACCGTAGGCTACGATGTCGACGAGATTCAATAATTAGGACGTGGTGGAAACCAGCTCGTGTTTCGCAGACTCCTGGACACTGTTATATGACCTTACAGTCCTAGTATTTTTCTTTTACTGGTTCACAGTAAAGCCCGCGGCGAGTATTTCGAAATGGTCTAGTGTCATCTTTTGCGCACTCGTGCCCAACCTAAGTCTCCACAATTACGGGAGTTCTCGTATTCTTTGACGCGACCATGCGATGTTACCGGGTTGTCATTGTCATTGCCAAGTCTTATTTGATGGTGACAGGTTCGTTGTGATTGTCTGATACATTGTTCCACGGAAATCAACCCCACATCAAAATCCGTCTTGAAATTCCAGTGAGAAGTCGAGTCATC
>Ga0307512_10000850_pt1 | contig 45036 bp, 41 predicted proteins | sample 14_EM_MG_FD_200267 | JGI IMG/M metagenome (GOLD analysis project Ga0307512, IMG submission 200267) | Populus trichocarpa ectomycorrhiza microbial communities from riparian zone in the Pacific Northwest, United States - 14_EM | ecosystem: Host-associated > Plants > Roots > Unclassified | place... | reverse complement strand
ATGGGTATTAACGCCGCGCGCTCCTGTGCGAGGGCTGAGCAGCCTCTATATGGCGATGTATCTATATCCATTATCATGACCCATTATGTGCTTAAGCTGGCCTAGAATAGCTACATACTCAAGAGTAACTTAAGAAGACATAAAAGAACGGGAATTATAGAGTATGTAGTCAAAAACAACGTGGAGTTAATTGCTACAAGAATGAAGCTCATCCGACAGCATATTATGACCCTCCGTCTGTGAGGGTGGTAGGCGTGGTAATCAGTAGCGGTGATATCTAATTCGTACCGAAAACTTCCACACCCTTGGGGATTTGAACTGGCTTGCTGTTTTGCCATGGCACTTATCAATAGCCAGATATAGTCCGACCGAATGACAGCGCGGTAGATGAGGCGTACCGTCCTGGGCTTACTGATGATGCCGCAGTTATTAGTTAGACGGTTAGTGAAAAGTACGTCTCAGTCAGAGTGGTCTTACTCGGACAAGGCAGGAGTATGGAGATGATGCTGGATTACGTTGATGCTAAAAGTGAGAAGATGCTATTCGGGTTGGGGCTGTTGTTTCGCTCATCATTCGAAGCGGCGAAGATAGGGTGTGTCGGTGCTTGTCGGTACTAGTCGGTGGCCAGCTCTCGATTTGGGGTGTAGGCTAGAGGCACCGTTCGAAACTTTAACTGCACACCTGAAAGACAGTGGCGAAAAAGAAACGGCCCCGCACAGATTCGAACTGTTACCTCTAAATATACTTTCGATGTAAACTTTATATGTTAAGTAAATCTCAAATATAGCCCACGCGTGCAAGCCATTACACGATTTCATACAGTTTGTTGACTTGAATATAGCGGGAATTAGAGTTTCGTAGCTCCTTTTGAGAAGCTACCTGCTATTACAGCACCCACAACGTATCGCCGTATCGCCACCATCTACAGCGTTCCGTTGGTGATTTTTGTCATCACTAAACAGGGAGAAACTCGACGCGTGAAAGGCAAAGTGGGTGGTGAGTTGGTTTTGACGATGTTCTGCTTCTTAGGTGCTGACGGTGATGCTGGTGTGGTAGGCAGCGCAGGTCCTGGGCAGTCGGTTGAGTAAAGTCCCATGTATCAACTCCACCGTACGGCCACCATCACGGGTAGAATGCGACAGAGCACAGAGTAATGAGCAATCCATCTTCCATCAACGTGGAAGTGACCAGTCCGCTTTCAAAGTGCACACAGCTACTTCAACATCGAGAATTCTAAGCACTCATAGTCGCCCCGATTCAAGCAGACCGTTCTTTGTAGTGTTCCCTCCTCAGCCTCTGTCCCATTGAGCCTCCCTTCCGGCAGTGTTCTTCTGTCTACTACATAGAATGCCACCATTACTGAGAACAGTGGAAAGTGAGGAAGTTCAATGCGTCTTCCATACTTGGTATGTCAAACATGGAGGCACACTCGCCGTCTCAGCACAGCAAAGAACTATACATTGCTCAGCCCACCCCATAGTCCCCAGCCTTAAACTTCCATCTTCGCGTCGAACGGAAGCGTGGCTCCCACACTTCGCACATCACCCAAGCCTCTGCCGGCGAAAAGAAGTGTAAACCTTAATCCCCCACAACGGGGGTGCAGGACTAACGGACAGTTCAAGGCGATGGACCCAAACCTTAATCCCCTTCCCAGCCTCCCACAGCAGCAGCAACAAAAAAGAAACGGCCCTGCACAGATTCGAACTGTGACCTCTAAATATACTTCAGATGTAAACTCTATATGTCAAGTAAATCTCAAATATACCCCACGCGTGCAAACCACTACACCACAGGGCCTTTGGATGCTATGTTACAACTTGGCTTAAATATGACCGCAAAATCAGAGTTCTGCTCCCAAAGATACACGCATTCATCAATGAGAATAGGCGTCTTTATGTGACGCAGCTTCACTCCTGATTACCGGAAAATGGAGTGAATGATGCTGAGCTTAGGAAGCTTCGGTACCGAGTGCCCAATAAACCCCTCAAACGATCCTATCGTAGTACCTATAAGCCAGCGCTTTGATCCATTACCGTCGCTGGAGAGGTTTGTCAAGGGAGTATGTACTGCTAAAGAGAATATTCCATCACGGTCACATGACAATTCACGTGACTGTTCCGCCATCACTAATGACTCGCTCCCTTGCCGCTACTAACTTTTTGGGGACTAACAAGTGTCAACAAACGAGTCCATGATCATGCCATTTCACCAGGCTGCGTATTCTCAGCCTTTGAATGTACCGTTTAGCAGACTTTTGCCCAAAGTACGGCTGACAATTACATACCAGTAAAATCATTCTCACCGCTCTGAGGGAATGAGCTTGCGAATGAGGCTCTGGTAGCTGGACACGAGACAACTGTGGGCTAGAAAAAGATACAAAACTTGCCACGCATCGATATACAAGATAGAATTACACTACCCCGTCATTCTCCAAGTAAACCACCATGTATCATACCTATTTCTAGTAAACGCGATGTCTCCTTCACAAGATCCGACGCGTTGTTTCATGTGCGGCTGTCGGGTGACGAAGACTTTTCACACGATGAGGTCCTTGGGAAGAATGGATCTCGTGCCCACGATCCCAAGACTTTTTAATCACGGCTTCGACTGCAAGATGGGATGTTAAAACCCACCTCGATGGCCTCCAAAAACCCCGGCATCCGCGTTCCTGTCTCCACCTATTCTAGTGGATAAAAAAGTATTTTCTCCATACATAACATTTAATTGCTAGAAAAACCTCCCCTAGATCATAGAATATCACCTACGGAAGCTCGTTTCAACTTTCTTGGTGGGATTTCTCGACATCAAATTTCGGTTTGAATCCACACCACAATAATGAATAGCTCGGTATCCTACTCAAGCCCTTCTTCATGTATCACGCTGGAACAAACAGTGGCATTATGCTTCCATGTTCCCTCCGGTCTTTCCAGGGAAGTGTGGCCATCCCTAACACGCCCGTATATTTGAAATCTAAGCTTACGCATAACCATCAACCTCCACCCCAGCTAAACTTGTGGGCCCATCAGACTTCACAATGCAATGGCCATGACAAATCCTAGCGATAAGGCGCGATACCTCATCTCACCTCCTCGTCACGAATAACTCTTGTAACGCCTTGCTGTGGTACTGGATACAGTCATTGGTTGCATCACTCGAAGATAAATGCCACTCGGGCGCATAATTGGGACATTATTCGTATCCGCGCCCGCGATTCTTGCCTTGGGTAGATTCTGTTTTATTGGGCGTTTAAGCTATCTATTACCCCCACAATCATAGATTGCATTTAGGGTATTTCATTGACCTTTGCCACTCAGATACATTATTATGTTAGACGTGATGATGCAACGTATCCCGCGGCTATTGCCTTAGGCAAATCTGTTTGGTTGGGCGTTTCAAACATTCCGGTCAAGGCTAACCCAGCCCAGTGGAACCGGTAATACCGGGTCCGTTGTATTGATAGCGCCAGTACCATGGGATGCAGGTGACCCCCCAGTCTTCTCAGCGCTTTATCTTTCCCTCTCTCTCCCATGCATGGACGGTGGTCATCATCAATTCGATGCTGTGCATCCACTCCCAGCCTTGCAACTCGTATCTTCTGGTTATCCGTAACGAACTGCGACCTCCAAACGTGACCCGTATTGAAACAACTCAAGATAAGCAGAGAGGTCGGCCGATACCTCACCGAGCACCTCACCGCCTTGGTCTCGGATTGACTACAAACAAAAACCCCACACTTATGCACCTTCTCCGCATCCAGAACATCCTGCACCATCGTCTACCGGTTCTCATCAGAAACATGCATGGCATAGCATCCGTCGCGTGCGTTACTTCCACGTGTGTTGGCATGCATGACTATGCCTCGTCGTGACGTCCATTGGAATACAACCCCGTGATATATCGAAAACCCAACAGCGAGAGGGAGAACTTAATCTGACATCACACCAAGCGTCAATTTACTGGGAAGAGAATAACCAACCGTTGCCCCCACCAAAACCTCATCCCAGCTAAGCGACGTGCATCGAGAAACCTAGTCATACGGCAATGTTTGAAAGTCAGGCAGGTAAGTTAGGCAGGCATAGAAACGTAATCATTTGTGAGCTGGGCGAGTATTACTGACACACGTCTCCAGACCAAGAAAAAGGTGACAGTCATGGTTTGGAGATTGAGAAGGAAGTTGAGGATGTGGAGATAAGCGGCGCCGCGGCTCTGCAGCATGCTAAATTAATTAATTTCACTAACTACATTTAGCCTTGGTGGGTTGTATCTAGAACTTACTTATACAGGAGTGGGGGTTTGGAGATGCGTCCATCGGATGGCGGTAGCGGATTGACCAATAAATGGAGGTAGCAGGCCCAAGCAGGGCGCTTATTGAGTGTATATCTGTACCACCCAAAGAAGAGCATACGCGCCACACAGCGGCGAGCATCATATCATAAGCATAAACTAACAGTTGAATTCCCTAGTAAATAGCTACTTAAGTAGTCTGAAGGAAAGTCCTTGAGCGCTTTGACTAGATGATGCCGTGAAATTGATAAGAGACCCATGGGAAAAAGTTCAAGCATCACGACTCCCATATAAACGTGCGCTAACGACGTAACTGCGCTATTTGCTGGGAAAATACGATCTACACAAAGAATCAAGAACCCACCAGCCTTTGGCAAGGAGAAAACTAACAGTAATATTATGATGCACTGTGCAGGCATGAAGGCAAAATCTTCTTCAATTCGCACACCTTCTTTCTGATCGAGTGTCACAAAAGAAATAGCGTGCGGGCGAAAAGTTGAGCGATGGCGAAGAGGAGAGATAGGGAAGTGCATTCGCTTCTTCTCCTCCGTTGTTTCCTCTCGGGTATCAGCCCATGTGACTATTAGTGACTATTACTCCGTTAGTTTACATTCAGTGCTGTGGTGATTGACAAGAACCTTATTTTTAACCCCACCAAAAGAATAAAAGAAACGGCCCTGCACAGATTCGAACTGTGACCTCTAAATATACTTTCGATGTAAACTTTAAATATCAAGTAAATCTTAAATATACCCCACGCGTGCAAGCCATTACACCACAGGGCCTTAGATATTATAGAGTCGTTCCAACTCAGTGATGACCTGAAATTAGACCTAGGGTTCCTTTTTGGAATATGGGCAAATGGCGTCTGCCATGTTGGAGAACATAGCCAGAAATCATAAGAGTAGATAGATATCCTTACCATAGCATTGTGCCAAAGAAGCCCAACTATAGATTCCAACCCACCAAAGTTTCCCACCCTCCTCGTCGTGCATTCGTTATCGACAATGATAGATTCCAGTTCCTTACGTTCAATTTTCGAGGTCTCGGCCCAGGCTCCAGCTCCTTACCGAGCCCAGACCCACTCTCGCAATAATCGGCCAACACAGTTTGCTAGCGATCATGCATGGAAATAGTCCATTTTGCAATCTACTTATAGAACAGGAAGTATAAGTGCCTGTTTATATGCACAGATAGCTAAATTTCAGTGTTAGTGAGCGTGATATTAGTATTGGCAAATGCTCATACCGGGAATATGGAAAACAGAAGCAGGATTTCTATTCAGGCGCAAAATGATGGTGCAATAAGCCATCTGGGGGCGATGTAGTGCTTTTCGCCTGTTATTCCAATCCTGAAGGCTCCAACATCGTACGTGAGTAGGCGATCTTCACATGATCTCCGCCGTGGCCAATCAGCACCAGGCGAATGTCCAAGCACCCAAGCCACGAAAGTTTGAATATTTTGTTGTAGACAACGATAGGTACCTAGGTCATTGGTTGGAAGGAAGTATACTTTATATCACATTTGAACCTTAGAATGGCGTCTGCAATCAATGCAATGCAGCTAAAAACACGTCAGCTGTTCGGTAGCTATCGAATTGAAAAGTAGGAGCAACTATGAAGCATCGGAGATGGAGATACCCGCCGTTAATGCACTGATCAATCCTAGTCTGTAGGTCCTTCAGCTCGGCACAGCTCAGAAATGGCCAGCAAAACACACGATTGATGAGCCTTTGAGAGTGAGTAAAGTCTGAACCATGTCTAATCTTTACAAGGCCGGTAGCTGTGGTTGTTAAGGACTAAAGGCAATATGAAGGGACTCATTCAATAAAACCATAGTTAATAAGTGATTTTTGAATCCAGACGCCGCCTATTGTATTCTACATTCTACACCGCAAACCCGCATTAGCTGTCAAGCCATCCCTTGCTTCCTATACTCTACTTAGAAGCCAGTGTCTTTTTTTTGTTGAATCCGCACAATCCGCCTTGAATTAAGTTGAATTCCATTCAGCAACGACGCCGTAGATATACACACACACTCACCGGGTGGCAATCCGACCACTCGGATGGGATCCCAGCCGCCGGCTAGCTCCTTCCCTGTACCACGGTCTCGTCATATGGCTGGAACATACAGCACCGTTAACTACCGGCTTACCATCGTTGTCATCCAAGAAATGCTTTCATCGTAGAAGCACATCCTGCACTCCTGTAGGCATCAGCTTCTCAGCCCTCATATTTGGCGAGGCAAATTGACGATTGTTCTGTAAGGCGAAGGCACCGTTCGATTCAAAATAGATATTTTCTCGGCCATGCTGGATTCAAAAAAAAAAGCAAGTCTCCCATGCGAAAGTCATGCAAAGTCCAAGGCCATGAGAAAGCTATGCTGAGAAAAGTTGTGCATACAACTGTAAACTTCTTGGGTGTAAACAAGTAATAGTATATACCGCCGCTATGTATAGGTTTTGACAGTGTGGCACCTAGACAATTTTGAAACTGCAAAGTAGAACATTCTTGCCTCGATCTGCGGACTAAAATCAAGGAGGTCAGTAAACCTAAGCTGAGAACAGATGTGCATACAATGCAGTTGGTACTTGCGTATTTGAAGCAGCTACCGCGATGTGTGAGTTTTGACAGTAGTGTCAGGGTACTTCAGCGGTGGGAGCAAAAACGTGATCGTCATACACCGACATTACGATACCGTGCATAGAAGTGCATAGACGTACAGATAACGTTATGCATATGCATACCCACGTTAGAAGCCCCCAGTCCCTTGCTTCCCGAGGATAGGCATTGGCTATCTTCTGCAGGGCCAAAGAAAAAGAAAGGAAAAGTTAAACGCCGAGTGACCTCGTGTGGCTGACTCCAACTCGTATGTCGTTGGCTACAAGAAGCGAGGAAACGAGGAGGTGACGAGAGAATAGAGACTGTTGCTTCTTTTGATGGTGCGCGTGCGCGGGGCTGACGCGGGGTTGACGCGGGGTTGACGCAGGATTGGGGCGTGGTATTGTCGTGGTAGAAAGTGGGGTGTATCATGGACTTAGTATGCACATACAACGTTCCCAGAACCTTGAAAGCTCAAGCTGGTTGTCGCAAGTCGGCATCTCCGCTGGCCGTGAGAACTCTGGGATTCAAACGCTGCCGCAGAAGGCTGTCACTCCAACGCCAAAACCAAGTACATACATAAATTCTCTTCTGAGGCAGCCTCGAACGTCTGCCAAATTGGCTTCCAGACGTCTCCTGTATGCCTCTGCGTGAATTAATAACAAAGGCAAATCCGCAGAGTGGCGTTCCTCTTCCCCAAGGCGAAATCCTGCAAGCAAATTCGAGTAAGGGTCGCGAACACACCAAGTACTTGGGTGAGGATGTTCATGATGGTGTTGCTTCTTCGCTGCTCTGGGCTGGTACCACTAGCGCGCCTCTGGCGAGTGACAACACAAGAGCAAGCAACTGTTCTGAGTACGTACATACCAAGTCCGAGGTAAGTAAGCAAGTACCGACTCCCAGACACAAGCGTAACACCACATCCTTACCCGCGTAGCACCAGACGATCCCCCTTCAAACCCCAAAGCCTATTTCCCATTCTTCACCTGTTGACCTGATGCGGGTGCCTCTCCACCGCAATCCCTCAAGTAAAGTATGCATGTATGCGTGGTAATGAATGATGCTCCCTCTCTCGTTTATGGTCCTTATGCAATCGCCGGAGGAACATGCATAAGCCGTTATGCTCAGGGACCGTTTCTGTGTACCCATGTCTACCCACGCATAAACTTCAGCGGCATCTTTAGGTATGCTACCCCGCCAGTTTCTCTATACGTGACTTGTGTTGGTAAAAGAAGCACGTATCCATCAATCGTTTGATCCCATGTGTCCAAAATAAGTATTAGCATGCGAGAGAAGCTAGCAGACGTGGAAAGTGCACTCTTTAACCCAGCGGAACAAAGAAAAAACCAAAAAATATTTGCACGAGAAAAAAGAGCCTGCGAAGCACTTGTGGCGTACCAGGGGATCGGCAGGTGCTGATCGGCTCGTGTAACAGCGAATCTGACTGTCGGGTTAAGCGAAAAAGCAAATCGATCGGAAGGCAGGGAGAACATGTGATTGGCTGTACCGATCGGCTGTACGTCAGATATCATTTTCCTCTCTTTAGCAACCTTGGAATGAGGCTTTTCGGTTTGAGGAACGCTTGGGATTGTGCATCTTGAAAAGCAGAAGACAGCTGAGGAGCAATTAGGATAAAGATAGCATGGCAATTGCACGATGGAGCTTGCAATGCCACTCCTCCTGTATTCTAGTGCAGTGAGGAGGAATGACGCCTGTTCCCGGCATGAAAAGGCGTAAAGAACAAACGTCGCCTTTGACACCTACTATCAAACACACGGCACACCCGTTGCCATCAACATTAATTAGTGTGCAGCTTGCGTATAGTTAATAAACTTATAACAGCTTGGGGATAGAGGACTAACATCGCTCTAGGGATGCAAGGAGTGTTGAGCATGTAATATTTCAAGGTTTGGATATTGGAGAGTCGAATACAAGACGAACGCCGGCTTGTCGATTTAGTCTGACGTTAGACGAGGGAAGGTAGCATTTACCTAGATCTCCACCATCTTTCATTCCTTTCATATGATAGAGACATTATAAGCATAGCGCGTGAATTGAGAGCTTCTGATGTCCCCGTGACAACTGAGAATTATTATAATTCGTACCGTCTGTGTGGATCAACATAAAGTAGCTTTTGAAGATCCACCGCTGTCAATCTAAGACAATACATATGGTCCATGTTGTGGGGACGCAACTCACGGGGGTATCACAGAAAAAACAAGCGAACGTAACTAATTGACGAAAATGAGAAAGCACCATAGAGTTACCGCCGACACCGCATCGAAAACAGAGCCCTAGATTCTCCGGCTCACGGTTGGGAATGGCTTGAGGGATATGGCGCTTCGGCGCTAGTTGTGTTGACAAGGAAGGAGCAAGGAAGTAATGATAATAGTTGCACTTTCAAGGATAGGCGGCACGAAATTCTCGGTGTCAAGGAGACAATTATACACCGTGCATACCGAACTGTAGACCATGTCAGCAAGTAAGAAAACCTGAAACCGATGTCAAGAGCTCCAATTCGAAAAGCAGTAGCATCCAAGGAATCCCTAATAGTAAGCGAGCCTATAGGAAACGGCGTGTCAGGTCTCTGCCGACAGCTGCAGGCTGCCGCAACCTTCCTACTGCAAGTCCGCGAGTGGTAGTATTAGAGAGCTCTAACGGACGGCAAGGTGACACAGACGTTGACAAAGCGGACCTGAAATCATGCCTTTAGCTCCCCCTACAAGGAGATGGGTCTAGGGGAGGTCGGAAGCGCCGGAGTTTACACACATACCAATGACTGCTTTCTGGCCTACCGGTTCCCGGGAATCTACTTAGTACCTGTATATGCACATAGCTCGAGAGACGCACGTATAAGACGCTTGTATCCTCAAGGCATTGCGATTAGCAGAGCACCTCAGAAGAGGAGAAAGAACGTATACGAGCATTGACGACACGCCCACCGATCCTCACAGCTGTTAGAACTTCAATTGCTTCACCGAATCTGGCTACACGAAAACACCATCGGAATCAACTTGAGCAATCTTTCACGCGCCTTTTCGGTGTTATTTGGCAACTTTGACTTTGGGGTGAGCTTGGGGTTAATGCAAGAACCCGTTGGCCTGCCTCTAGGCTCAAGCCGAACGGCCGGAAGTAACATCCAAAAGAAGACTGTATACTGATTGAGTTGTTTATCAACTTGACGCTGGGTTCAATTTCAAGCAAACAGCCAGAGCACGATACCGCAGTGCAAATATCACTACCGCCCTATTCGAGCTTTAGACAGCACAGCTAGCTCTTAAGTAAAGCTGCTTGTTCGCCGGAATTCTGCATTGACACCGCAATTATTAGTAAATACGCCGACGCACCAGTGCCTGGAGTCTTGGACCGCCATCTCCTCTCTCAGACAGAAGCCGTCTGGACTCTGCTTGGGTGTGATCCCAACGACTGTGCCATTCCCGAGATCTGAGGGTATCCGAGAAGCTGGTTGAACCGAGATTTTCGATAGTGGAGGGGTGCCCAAGTAAACACAGTCCCTGCAAACCCTCCCGTGCCCCACTGCCCCTCCTCCCCACCACACGGTCAACAATAACAGCCACACGGGGACGATTCCTAAAGAATCAATTAGCTAAAAGTTCAACCCCAGTGACGTACCACCCTACCGACGAAAAGGGTTCTTGTGCTCCCGTCTTTAAATATCTTAACTTCCTCCTTCCGTCCTCCTTCTTCACTTTCATTTCTTCACTTCGCACCAGCACTCATCTCTTCAGCTTCGACTGCAGCCTTCATCCCCAATAGTTAGCACTTCTTCCTATCTTCTTTAATCTTCGTCACAACCTCCTTTTCTTTCGAGATTTGTCCGTCTCATTTGTAACCGGTTTGAACCTTTGTCCCACACTATCGAGTTAGTTTCGTGTCTCACAAGGTACAACCCACTGCTAACCATTGATCTACCTAATGTGACCAACTTTCTGACAATCATTTGTATTGTAGGACGACCTTCGCAATGTCGGGATCACCAACTCCAGCGGGACCTCGAGTCACAGTTACGGATCACTCTCGTCGTCATAGCGTTTCATCAACTGGAAACAAGTCGAATGATAGTCCGATCAACGCTTTCCCAGGTTTGCAACGCTCTTCATCATGCATCTCCGTTGTTACTTCGAGACCATCTTCACGCGGAGGTGGTGGAGTCTCGATTGTGACTACCGCGGAGGTCCCAGCAAATCGTCGTAACCTTGCACCAATTCCCGAGCGTTCCGAATCACCTACGAAACGATACTTCAGCTTCCGAACAAACCCTTTCAGAGAGTCGCCATACCTTTCCTTCAGTGCGAATCGTCTTGACCATTCCAAGAATAGCTTCATCGACATCTTCAAGTCCAAGCTGGGTCTCAACACCAAGCTCAACTATGGCCGGGATAAAACATTTGAAAAGATCTGCTTCGAACTTGCTAGAGCAGACAATTCCGAGGTTGGTTCCGAGGCCTGCCAGATCTTTGAACCAGTCGACCTTACCTTGAAGATCAACACCATTGGAAAGAGCTACAATCTCGTCCTTCCTCCTGCCATGAACGTGGCTGGTTTGGGTGATGAAGAAGAACAAGGCAAAGGTGGAACATGTGATCAATTTATTGGTATTCTTCCGCCATCTTGTCGAAAAGTTTCGGAAAAGGCTTCTCCTCTTGGCCTGGTTCCTAAGCTTCTACCATATGGTATCATCAGCAAGGAAGCTCGCTATGTTGGAAGCTGTTTTTGGATCTGGTTATGCATAGTTGATGGTAAGTTTTTCCTGCTTTAGAAGTTGCATAAACAACCGCTAATAGTTATTAGATCTTACTGAAAATCTTGTCGGCAAAGAGTGGGAGGACACTGGTACGTTACCTCTAACTTATTTCGTACATATCATGATGTTAATTTTACCAGAGGCCGATTTATTCCTGGCGTTTTCCAAGAACACCGACGAATCTCTGTTCAATAATAAGGATAACGATGCCATCAGAGTCTCCATAGCACTTCGCAACGTCATCCATTCCACTAATATTTGTACCGGAATTGTCGACTCAAGCAAAGAGGCCCCTTGGAGGATTGCATTTATGGAGGCAGTGTCAGAGATTCTTGTGGGGTTTCGAGAGGAAAGACCACTGCTGGACGGAAAAAAAATCGCAATGTTCGATTGGATGAGGCTTAGAGCAATAACCATATCCGGTTAGTATCCTTCCTCACCATATCATTGGTTCAAACTAAAATTACCATAGTCCGCCCATTCTTGATCTTAGCCCGCGCTGATCTCGGTCTCATCCCAACTGTTTCAATCCTGGGAAACCCTTTGGATATATCTTACCACCATGTTATAGGAAATCTTGACGACTCCAAGATTTCATCTTTGAGGAAGGTGGAATGTATGCTCGAACTGATTATGGGCCTACAAAATGACATTCTTGGTAAGATTTGACACAATTTTCCTATCATATTGATATTTTACTTACCTCTGCATAGGTTGGGAGAAAGACTTCAGACAAGAGAATCCCTTGTCAGCCATTCAGGTCCTCATTCAACATGGTGCCAAGCAAAACACGGCTATGAACAGAGTCGTCAATGCCCACAATGAGCTTGTACGCCGGTGCATTCAGCATGCACAGCTAGTTTGCGACGACCCCGAAGAAGTTTTGCAAAAGCTCGACTATGATGGCGTCGGATCCGGAACATCTAAAGCAAGGATTTCCCCGACTCGTCCTTCGGTTTTTAATATCTTCCGTCAGCCAGCCGCCATTGAACCGAAAAAGGCAAATAAGGATAACATCATTAAATATGTGCAACTTGTCCTGGGATTTGCGAACGGAATGGCCAATTGGATGGCCGTCTCTAAACGCTATGCCTCTTGAATCGACCTCTCTCCTTTTTTCAGTTTCTCCCTTTTGTTTGCTTTGATGTCTCCTTTTTTCTTCTTCGGAAGTTTGATCCATATACAAATTTCGCTACTTGCTCTTGAAAGCTCACGCTTTTTTTTCTTGTCAATACTTGTTGGAGGAGGATGAGCGTTCTTACGAGATTTATGATACCATGAGAACAATATAACGATGATGATTCTCAAACTACCTTCATTACATATGATGTGATCTGTGCTACTTCTGTCGCCGCTGCTGGTGGAATCCATGGGAGTAAAAATAGGCTTTAAACAAGTTGATATATCTCTATTTCCAGACCAAATCGACGGGTTTGAAACCAATTCTGGCCGATGCAAATGTATGCAGAGATTCCGAAAGTGGTCTTTGAATATGAGTCCTAAATACTTCTCCTCCCGACACGTTAGGTGTCGAGCTTATGTGTTATTTCTTTCATCAATCAGTCGCCATCTCTTTTGCGTGACGTGATGTCGTTTGGCGATTGTTGCAAGACCAATCGCTCGTATCCGGCGGTATCCCTAAGGGACTCATACTATCCGCATTCCGAGAAGTCGTCTCTCCACAGATGGATGCCATCAACGAGTGGCCTAGCTTCCCCAGGTCTAAGCTCCTTCCGAAATAGATGGGCGAAAGCTTAGGGTCATTGGTATGAGTTGGTTTGAGCTGGACTAAGCCCAGATTTATCTGAAGAGTTGAGACACAGGAATTCCGAAGCAGAGTTTTCTAAACAGTGCCCCTGCATCACCGAGGACAGATATCAAGACGGCCAATTCAAAGCTAATCATTTGGATTCCACAGGCGTGGCTTGCTCCAACTTTATCATTTTGTAGGCCGATGATAGTTCGAACATACCTTCCACCTTCCTCAGAGACAAAACTTTAGCGTCATCAAGATGTTCAATAATGTGATGGCTGGAGGGATTCAAGTAAAGTAGCGCAAGCCCATAAGAACATGAAGCATACATCCCGCCTTCCTGCGTGAGGATACCTTTGGACGTTCGTGATAATGCGAGGGATCCAAAGGGTTTCCAACGATTGAGACAGTTGATGTGAGACCAAGATCAGCACGGGCTAGGATGAGGAAGGGTTTGAAAAAAAGGAATCGACTCATGCTCACGGCCATCCAACTCGTCATTTTCTTCGGTGGAGTTGTCGGTTAAAGCTTGGGGCGGATATAGTTGGTAAGTGGAGGCGAGCCCAAGAGACATAGCGTTTACTGACTGCCATTCAGTTGGCCTTCTGTTGGCAAAGCTAAGGATTAGTTGAACATATTTGATTATTTTGTCCTTATTGGCATTTTTCGGTTCATTGGCGGCGGAGCTGAACATATCTAACAATGTTGTCTAATCTATCTTCCCCGTTAATCGAGGGTCTAGTGGAGGTAGAAGGGAGGGGGGAAGACTTCTTGGGTATCCAAGTGAGTTAGGCGGTCAGTTCACTCGCCTGATGCTCCCCGGCGAGTGCTTGTTTGGTGAGTTCGTGGGCAGCCTTCTCCCCTGCGAGTGCCTCGTTGGTCTGTTGATGAGCTTCCTGTTCCACCGCCAGTGCGTTGGTGGTTTACTGAGGCGTTTTGAGCAAATCTGCGAGGGAATACTGTGTAATATGGTGCACTTTCATAGCGTTTACTGGCTGTCATCTAATTCACCATTCCATTGGTAAACCTAAGGATCAGTTGATCATATTTCGTGATGTTCTCTTTATTGGCTTTCTCGGTTCATTAGGGTTCCATTCGGGAACCCAGATGTCAGCTTGATATATCGGATGATGTTGCCTTCTCCGGTTCGTTGATGGTGGGACCCTGGCGGAAGATGCTGAAAATTGAGGGACCTATCATCACACTATGACGATGACGGCTTCTGGTGCTTGAAAGCAACGAAGCTCCGAACCAGATCAAAGATCCAGATGGCACCTTCCGGGTTTTCCTTCTTCCTTCGGAAGTCGACACTGTACTCGCTCACGAGCAAAGTTATCCAGGGCGGTCCTTGAGATTAATTGCTAAATAGGTACCGAATGAGCTATAAAAATGCTGTAAAAAGGGCTCTGTAATTCCTTCCTCTAAGATACCCTTCCGGAAGGAAGCTCCTCCCCAGCCAGGAAGGAGATCCTCCAAATATTGGAGTTCTTTGGCAGCAACGAACCCAAGCAGCCTCGATCTGGAGGCATGGGTCAGCCAAGGTCGATTCCAGAATAGCCCGTGAGCAACCCTATTAACGATCGCGAGAACAATGTTAGAATAGATAGAACCACTTGCAGTTGCCCGAAATACGGCCACGACTAACCTCTTCGGACAATGTGTCCGTCAGCGGCGATCACTTCCCACAGCCACTAAGGCTCCTCGGTGACCTCCCAATTCTCGTGAACCCAGTCCTCGAGGCGAGGGTGGTCACATCCATTAGTGTTAGAGAAAGTCTATTCGTCTCGAGGGACACCACGAGAGATAGAACTGATCAAGTTCCCGGACTACATTTCTCGTCAGCTTCCAATTCCAATAGTTAGAGAAAAGAAGCGGGAGAGAAAGACCTTGGACGCTTCACCGAGAAACAGGAAGGATGGACGACTTCGAACAACTCTGAGTGACCTCACAAACTGTCAATGACTAGGCAAGTATACTGCCGAAAAGGGTACGTTCCCAAGTTCAAAGCGCGAGTCTAGGTATGAATCCAGTGAGATGCAGTGTGATACTAAGGAGAACGAATACAACCAACCTGCCAAGAAATTCACGAGAAGTGTTCGTACCTGTCGTCGATGAAGGTGTCAGCAACCGTGCTAACAATCTCGCGACATAAGCGGCAAAAAGGTGCAGGAACGAGACAGGTCAACATTGAACTTACTGAATGCTGCCACAGGTGGGCGTTGTGGAAAGTGGAAGTGGTTGTTGGAAGCAGGAGGGAAGAAGAAGCGGCGTAAAATACTGACAATTAAAATAAGGGCAGAAAGGAAAGATACTCTAGGAGACAAAGGAGAAAAGAAGGAAGAGGGAACAGGTGGCGGGGATCGGCTGGATACTTATGTAGCACAGTTGTCGACCCAAGCTTCCGGAAACTTGCAGACACTATGGTTATAAACACCAGCTAATGTACAGGAAACACGTCACAATTCCGCCGAGATTTTCCCAGAGTTGAGGGCTTGAAGTCTGAACTCTCGGCGTGGGAATGGCCCTGTCATATGGGACGCGGGATACAGGTGCGGGTGGGTACGTATTGGATATAAGGGGCGGGTTGGTTATCGGAAGGCTACGGCATATAGGACGGCGTTTGATATGAGAAGCGGAGGCTTTGGCCATGCGTCCCATGTGGTGAGTTCGGCTCGTATCTGACTGCAGCGCTGATTAAATGGCCTATGGATCATAGGGGTGCGGGTGATCTTTTTTCCTCTTCGCTCGAGGCCCGGTCAATTACTCTGGATTCTTTCGCAAAACCGGCTCCTAGGAGAGCATTTTTAACGGTGCCGACTATTTAGATGGACTACCGGGATATCAATCGATCAATTCGATGGGACACTGAGGCAATAACAAGCCATCTTATGGGCTGACCGTTAATACCGCCGGACAGTATCGGGATCACGGAAGGGATATGTACATACTCCTTAAGTACCTATGTCGGGTTGGGATGTTGCTAATTGTGTGCTGAATTGATATCGTTTTACGTGCTTGAACCTTTAAATCGATGCTCTCGATTTGATATATCGACCTTAGGAGACTCTAGCCTACAAAGAATGCATAGTCCGAGATCTTCTCCAAGTGCATCGTTGAGTACGCCGTAAAACTCTAATTTTAGGTCGAATTCAAACCAAACGAGTCTATAACATCCAAGGGCCCCGTGGTGTAATGGCTTGCATGCGTGGGGTATATTTGAGATTTACTTAACATATAAAGTTTACATCGAAAGTATATTTAGAGGTCACAGTTCGAATCTGTGCGGGGCCGTTTCTTTTTTTTGTTGCTGCTGTGGAAGGCTGGGAGGGGGAATTAAGGTTTGAGTCTAAGGAGTGGAGCTACAATTAAGGTCTTAGTTCTCCCTGGACTTGAAGATGGGAGGTTAAGCTTGGGATGAGATGGCCAGGCAGAACTTGGATACTGGCGACGCTGCTAAGATATCTTGTTGGCGGATATGTGGTATCTTGTAGCTTCTAAGTTCTGATTCACTTTGTTGACACGTACACTGCGGTGGGCGTGGAAAGGAGAGAAAAGGAGAGACGAGAAAAGGAGAAAGCTAAAAGACACGATGTCTACAATACTATACTAGAAATAGCAACCCACGTAACAGCTAAGCAATCACATGATGCCCGTTGATGATTTAGAGCAAAAGTCCGGCATTTCCGTCAACAAGCTTTCCATGGTCATATATGTGTTCCGACCCATACGCCAAATTTTCCCGTTGGCCAACGGGCCGACCTATAGGCAAAATAGTCAACCCTTTGGGTATATGGGTTGACCTATTGGCCAATGGGAAGGCTTGGACTATGGCTCAACCCATTGGCAAAGCGGGCAGCTCTTTGGCCTATGGGTCAACCCACTCGCCAACAGGATGAATCGCATTGACTCCTTCAGGGCGTTTGGCTTCTCCTTCGGAAAACCAACCAATTTTTATCCTCGCTAACTTTTCCAGTACTTAACGAGGTCTTTGTTGCAGCATTACTCTTAAGGTCTGCAAAGAATTCCTAGTAAACTGCGTATTTACGAAATCTTTCATTGATCTGGAAGGCAGTACTACTAGCACCAAAAGCAGCTAATGTAGATGCTGTAATTGGGGTGAACCCAGTGGAGGTGCCAGTGGGGATGATGATGGGAGCGAAAGAAGTCATTTTTACAGTCGATGTAATATCTGGTAGAGTTGAAGGCACAAGATAGCCACTGTGATGAAGAAGTAGGACAGTGGTGATAATGCAGAAGATCAAAAGTTGACAGAAATAGTGCTTCACTCCAACCTCTTACTTGGCACCTCGGTCGGTTGGCATATCGGTTGACCTATTCACCAAGATGACAAGTTGGCATATGGGTCGATCCATTGGCCAACGAGAAAATTTGGTGTATGAGTCGGAACATATGCACCTTGCGATAACTCACTCAGTAGAAAAACGATATTAGACATCCTATAATTCGACGGCCTCTCGACGGCGGGCTTGGCGAATCACTTCAAAAGAAGCTTGAGATTTCCGATTAACTACAAGTGAGAGAGGAGTCGCCGTCCTGAATGAAAATTTTTCGGCATTAAATCGTGGAGGCGCTTTAGACTCAAGTATATATAAACGACGAGGAGCGGTTGGTTGGATAGGGCTGGAGTGCTGTTTGCTGTCTGTAGATAGAGTAGGTGATTTCAGGATTTACGCCGCAGCATACTAGTGTGATTCTACGACCTCACCCAACTATCCGGTATCTGCACCAGTACCTCAAACCTCAACTGTCACCAGTGAACACCACCCGTAACGCCAAAAACTAACTCAACGCCCACCATAACTACCACGCACCCTCGTCACCCGCCGCGTCAACTTATCGTCCCCCGAACTCTGCCTCTCTACTGAGGAATCAAAAAGAGGCGAGTATATCTCTATGGCGAAGTTAACATGCACAGGACGCAGAGTCGACTGTAGGGTTCAAGAGCAATTGATCGTGAAGTTGGTCGCTTTCGAGACCCAGAACATGATTAAAAGCTAAAACCCCGCGGCACAGAAACACACAGAAATCTCGGATATCGCAAAGTAACGGCTACACGGAATGGGGGAGTAGGATCAAACGGGAGTGGGGCGCCCCGGTGACATGGTAAGATTGAGAGAAGTCCACTTCCACATCTTCCCCAGCAAAGCTGAAAGCTGACACAAGCCTACGGGATCCATTAGGGAACAGCCTTGAAGGGTAAGACCCTGAGGAGTCTCACCAGCCGGATGCCTAGAATATTACTATAATTGAAACTCATCCGCATCCCGATGTCCTTCGTCTTCGCTGCGGCTACACAGACGAATGTAGTGTCCATAGCTATCGCGAGTTTCAATAGGCTATACGGGAAGAGGAGGAGGAGAGTAGCGGCGGTGATCCGGAGGGTAAAATTAAAAATTTCGGTCATGATTAAGTTACGCAACACTATAATATCCAAGGCCCCGTGGTGTAGTGGTTTGCACGCTAGGGGTATATTTGAGATTTAACTTGCCATTTAAAGTTTGTATCTGAAGTATAATAAGAGGTCACAGTTCGAATCTGTGCGGGGCCACTTCTTTTTGCTCACTTGCTGGGGGAATTAAGCTTTGAGGCGCTAGTTTTTTGTCCGCCACCTCAGCACTGGATGTGAACTATAGCAATAACGAACCATTTCCTTTGTTGCTGCTGTGAGGGGGGGTTGAGTGTAAGGTATAGAGCGAGGAGATTCGTACCACGTTCGAAGATGGGACCACGAAGGATAGGGTAAGCTGGGCGGAGGGATGTGCGGCTGTTTGTTTCGGTGAGTGATGTCGCTGTTGGTGAATGTAGATATTTGTACATATCCTCAATACATAAATGAGAGGAGTGGTTGGGTGCGTCAACGCTGAGGCGGAGTTAGAGTACTGTACACCCTCTTTTTTTGGGGAGGCACATTCCTCGCAATGATGGCTGCTGAGGCATACAACTTCACTCAACCATCAATGCCACCATCACACACTACACACTATACACATCACCAAGAACGCAACTCAACACCCACTACACGTTCCACGTGCCTTAGAGTCTTCGTCGCTCGCTCAGACAAAATACCATCTCCCCCGCCGGGAACAAATATCGAGAACTCAGATGTGTCGGTGAGGAAAGAGCAGTTATACTACTACGGCGAAGCTGACGTCCCAAAAGGTGAAATTGACGGGGGTTTTTGGTTGCGTGAGTAAGGAACCACAAGAAGCTACACCGTGTACTGTGGTTGGACGCTTTTGAGGTATAGGACGCCATTAGAAATACAAAGGTCTCTGCAGTCACAGAAACATCTCGCTGTCTCGAATATTACGAACTAACTACTACATGGAATGACCAGGGATGGCAGAGCATGGCAGGATAATAACGAGCTCTACAGCGGTGGTGGCGCAGAGTTATTGGCAGAGATACGTATTCATCCTCCTCCTCCCATATGCAATTTTTACGCGGAATTCTACAGCCACGGATTCTAACTAAATCAACCAGTCATCCGTCAGACCCCCATCAGCGTTGACATGTCACGGTTGGGCTTCTACTTTCTTCACCACTTGGATGGATAGTCGTTAGAGAGCATGTCGATTGCAACATGATTACAACAACTGTTATAGAGCATCATGAATTCCGCAGAGCCGTGCTTAAAAAAAAGAATCATCGAATCTGTGACGCCGAGTATTACCAGTTATACTTTCAAAGCCGCCGCCCCACGCGTCCCAACCCGACCAATTGTCGCACTAAACGAAAAGGGCTCGAGTAGGGCAACATACAATACCTCACGTCTATAAAATTCTATCTTTATTTTACTCCCGAAGAAGTCATAGTGCGTCGGATGTCTCTACCCCATCGTGAACCCCTACAGTGTTGGAGTACAGCCCTGACACTCCACCTCGATCAAGAGTCCACAAGCTCTAGCGTTAGCGGCGCACGAAAGTCTAATTTTGCATTATAGATATGTCGCATAGGTACAATAACATCTAAGGGCTCCGTGGTGTAGTGGTTGCACGCTAGGGGTATATTTGAGATTTACTTGCTATTTAGAGTTTGATCTGAAGTATTTGTGGTCACAGTTCGAATTTGTGCGAGGCCACTTCTGTTTGTTTAGTCGTTTAGTGGGTGACTAGATCTCCGAAGATTAAGGTATGGACCACCTCTTCAGTACTTTATGTGAGTCACAGTCTTCCAGGCCTTTGACTAAGTAATCGAGCACCCCATTACCACACCTTTACTGACTTGTCGGTCACATACCTATCAGACCGCCTCCCTTTTAGAGTTATGAATATTACACCAGTAGAACGATTTTTTACGGGATCAGGCACATCAACCATCGTGTATTGAGGTTCAACTTTAGAAGAGTGCTTTTCAGCATGGGTTAGGAAGTTCTACGAGGTAGCGCACAGGAACCACCACCAGTTCACACATACGGGACTCAGGAACGAATAGGGACGTTAGCTGCAGAATATCCACCCGCCCGGGATCCCTTCTCCCACTATGAACTCTAATTTCCGATCATTATTCATATAAGGACACGACATGTGTCTTTTTCGATTCTGATTGGTCGTAATTCTGTAGCTGAGTGGCTGATTGTGGCAAGTACCTACCACTTAAACTCAGATCCCAAATGACTTGCCCTTTTAAATCTATGAGTTTGGCTCTGATTACAAAGTGTCCTATACAAAATATGTGGATAACTATGTCCTCTCACCTCCAAGTCTTAGATTTATGATATCTCTTATATTGAGTCAGAAATTGTGAATCAACAGTATTTTGGAGCATTTTTTTACAGCTGCACTATGAATATTAGTGATATAGTAAATTGGAGACCAGGAAGTGAAAGAGGACCTGTTTATGCATAGTTCATGTATAGAACACTTTGTGATCAGAGCAAAACTCATGGACTTAAATGAACTTGAATTGATTGGAGTTACCCAGCAGAAGGCATCTTCCCAGTTGCCAATATGCTTGCTTGGCCACAGAAATGATAGAGACTCACCCAGACTTGGAGAGATATGCTCACTGGGAGCTGGCCAAGAGATCTAACAAATTTTGAATTCTAGGAGTATGTTAGAGCCATATACATCTGGAAGCATAGGAGCTGCTAAAAATGGCAACTCTGGGTTGGTTGGGCTGGAGATCAATCTGGGCGCATCCAAAGGGCGGCGAAGCCGCCACCGTACCTTGTATACATGACAGCACATACTATAACATCCAAGGGCCCCGTGATGTAATGGCTTGCATGCGTGGGGTATATTTGGGATTTACTTGATATGTAAAGGTTACATCGAAAGGTCACAGTTCGAATCCGTGCGGGGCTGCTCCTTCTGCTGCCATTTAGTTTTCTTGGATTAATGTTTGGGTCCGCTACCCCTGTATTGTGTGTGTTCGGTACGGTATGCGACCCGTGCAGACTCACAACCTGGAGCCGGCCCAACCGCAAACCGGAGACGGTTTGCAACCTGATCTCCCATCTGCGACCCCATTTCCTACAGGCTGCAGTATATGCATTCACTAGTAACCAAGCCAAGTCTCATGCAACTGCAAGAAAGCCTGTTACACGCAGCATTGCAGATGCTTTAAAATTTAAAAATGAACTCAAATGTTCTATCTACTACCACAAATCAGATTGCAGACTCAGATAGCTATGACAACAACATTAGCAATAAAAATCCACTACCAGAGCAATACCGGGTTTACGCAGTAGCACCTTACATCTAACTAGAAGCTCAACCGTCCACATACCTCTTCTAAGTAGAAAGATCAGTGCGAATACATTAGATTAGAAGTACTACTCTGGCCGAATATAGAATACAAGATAGATGTATGCTGGAACTTGGAGGGTGATTAATTGTAAACTTTGAAGTTTTTTATGTGTGTAGAGGGGGGAAGACTAGTAGTAAGGTCGCTGATGGGAGACTGGTTGCAAACGTTCGCCAGTTCGCGAGTGGGACTGTAAATGTCGCGAACTGGTCACTCCAGTTCGCGAACTGTAAGGGTCGCCGATGGTGCGGAACATATGTTAGTCCCTGATCTCGTGCCCAGACTTTGACGCTCGCTCCGCTCCTTAGGAAGGGGCTGGTTTACGAGATCAGTTAGTCCCAACTCACACTCCCGAATGCAGAAGTTAAGGCTTAAGCTTTCACGTTTGTAAAATGCACAATACTCACTTTGGCTCTGGGCTCTTGTAACTATTGATGTGCGAACCTCCCCCTCAACCAACCATCTATCATACCACTGTCAGAAACCAGGAATCACAGCATCATCAAACTAACTTACCATCAACTACCCACACCACCACGCCCCACCAAATCTAAAATTCCCTCTTGCTACCGTAGTCACGAAATACAGTCCCTTGCTCCCTCTAAAAGCGGCGCAACGTGAATAGCGGTGATACGACGAAGTGGAAGTGGGCGGATAACTCTACGGCGAGTACTTGAACTTGCTAGCTTCCAAAGAAACTCTAATTTTACGTTATAATAAAGTCAAGCAATACCATCACATCCAAGGGCCCCGTGGTGTAGTGGTTTGCACGCTAGGGGTATATTTGAGATTTAACTTGCCATTTAAAGTTTGTATCTGAAGTATATTAAGAGGTCACAGTTCGAATCTGTGCGAGGCCGTTTCTTTTTCCTGTCCTTGGTGGGAGGGAATTAAGGTTTGTGCCCACTACCACAGTACCGGTTGAGATGAAGTGCAGCTGTAGATAGGTGCCCACCTTCACGTTAGTAGACGGTAGAGCATAAGGGAGGGAGGATGGAAACTCTTACTCTGTGCTGAACTGGTAGATACCACTAGAATATCTGCCTACAAGTACCTGTCACTGGTACGTCAATTTGCTAATGGGTACATAACACATTGTTCATCTCAACACAACGCACCACCACCACTCACTACCACCACCAACTACGACTCACAACGTCACCGAAACCAAACTGCCTCCCGTCCACGAAATCTCCGTACGAGCCTTCGCTCTCTCATTACCCTTTGTACAAAATATTGGCTTCTCCGGACTTTGCGGAACGATTACGGAGTTCTCGGTGGGGACGGCTTAAAGATTGCGTGGAGGGTTTTACTTCTACGGCAAAGCTGATGTGCGGAACGGGGTGATTGATGAAGGACCTTGATGCGAAATGCCTCGGTGAACCTCGCTGAAATCATCACCAACTAAGACTCTTCCATGCCCTTTCTGCCTCCCCATCCCTTCGTTCTTTTGCGAGAAAGTATTGATCGGCTTATCGGATGTTCACAGCTACCACAAATATTGAAGGCAGGGTGTTGATAGATTCTACGGTGGCAGTGGTCCAGAGAGTTAGAGAATAAGGAAGTATATTTCTACGTCCTCTACCTCACACAATTCAAATTAGGAGATATGGGGCGTACTTGCGGACGTTCATTATGGATGTACGGGGATACGTTATCGGTTGTTACTGGGAGTTACTGATGGCACTCTACCGCAAAGTTGAGGACTTGCTAACCCACGATGTTTGAGAGTTCAGGTATTATGGACTTCAATGTTGAAGCTTAGATACGCAACTGCCACTTTTGATGGTTTAAGGGACATACTACCCACGCCGTCGAGATGTCTAACCTTATCACTCCTAGGTTTTCACCAAGGCTTTGCCATCTTGTGAGATGAGACACGGGACACATAGGCACTGGGCTGCAAAGGCTTCCAACTCTATGGCTGATTCAACGTCTTAGTTAAGACTGAGTGCACTATGAGGCTTGTAACCACAGACACTCGTGAACTTGCTATTTTAGAATCACAAAACTAAGTTATCAATAAATATCTAGGAGTTAGAAACTAACCCTTGGTAGAGGAGAAGCAGGAGATGGCGTTCCAAGGGATTGAAACGGCACAGAAGTAAGCAAGTCAGATACAGCGGCGGCAATCTATATATTCACAAACTACAATACCACCGACAGAAGCAGAATTCTTCTAAATTGGCTAGCTTCTATACGACAATCCGTTATTAGCGAGCGAACTAAACCGAACTTATCGTTCTACATTAAAGAATCTGCCAGCGCAAACTCTAATTTCAGGTCATATTCGAGTTAAAATAGTCGACAATATCTAAGGGCCCTGTGGTGTAATGGCTTGCACACGTGGGGTATATTTGAGATTTACTTGATATTTAAAGTTTACATCGAAAGTATATTTAGAGGTCACAGTTCGAATCTGTGCAGGGCCGTTTCTTTTTTGTTGCTGCTGCTGTGGGAGGCTGGGAAGGGGTTAAGGTTTGAGTCCACTACCTCAGTACTGTATGTTGATGGGTGCGGGATTGTCAAAACCGTCAGTTTGTTGGTGAGCTGTGGGTACATCTCGTTTGCGGTTGTCCTCGGTAGATATGGAGAATTGAGAGTGGAAGAGGAACATAGGTATCATTGCAACTCTCGATCTCATACAGTAGTATGTATGTACATGGCGGTTATCTCTGCACTTTCAATCCATGTTCAGTGCTGCAGTTGGTTGGCATTGCGACTTTCAACTTTTCCTTCAGCTTCTCTATCATCCACCGATATCACATCACAACGACACCTTTGTCCACCCACCGCTTTCATTAGTGTGTCAAGCAATTGACCCAACTCGTCATTTCTACTTTACGCTCTCTGCTATCTTCTTTCGTTTCTACAGCCGCTTCCTATCCTTGTACCCTCAGTGCAGCTTGTACTTACATTACATTCAACGACCATCTATTACAATATACGGCCTTCAACAACGAAGCGAAACACCATGCGGTGGTAGGCGCAGTATAAGGTGTTGGTAATACACACCTCCGACAACACCACACCATCTTCTAGTTTTGCCAAGACCCTTATCGTCCAATCAAATCTATTATCGTCAGAAAACTTTTGCTTCGGTTTTCAGCTGTTTTCTTTGAATTCAGTTACCTAGAAGCCAAAATGAGTCTCTTCGGAGCCAAAAAAACAGTCCCCTCTCCTCAAGGAACTTTTGGGGAAAGCTAAAGAGAATTTCGAGAAAAGGATGACCGAAAAGGAATCCGATATCGCCACTGAAAGTGTTTCTAGCGGAATAGGAGCACAGATGAAAATTGCATGGGACCTTCAGGATCCGGACGGAACAGCTACAACTTCTGAGGTTGCTCGGGAGGATTTGGGTGACTATCTGGGAGTACAGCAGAAGGCTGTTACTTTGACCAGAGAACAGTTTAATCAAGGAGTACGGATTCACAATGCAGAAGTGAGGGCAGAGGGACATCCGAGTCAGGTTATAGAACCGATCTGGGGGACGGCCCAGGTTATCGACGAATATGGGAATAGGCGTTCACAACAACACGCTGTTCATACGATTTCGGGCAACGACAGTTCTGAACTGTCATCGCCACCAGTTACGAGCTACGGGGGAAGTGAGAGTTCCTTCCCATCGCAGACACCAATTCAATCAACACAGTACGAGGGAACAGTTGTGGCTTTCCCTCCTAGTGCTATTACCCATGATCCTTTTTCGACTCCAAGGGCGAGTGCTGGAATCATTGCGCGGAGGTATATTCAGTCGGTGGAAAATGCCAGTCCACACGCCGACGAAAATGAGAAAGAGGGGGGAATGGAAGAGACCCGGAAAGTCTATACACCCATTCCAAGAAAATTCGAAGTTAGCGATAGCAGCGATGATGCGATGACAGAAGTGGAGTGGAGAGACGAGGAGGTCTACATGACACCAACGAAGAAGGGAAATAAGCACAATAACGGGAAGGGAGTTGAGAGGCTGGTGACGCCCGATTGACCAATCCCGGATATGCCGCAGACGCCAAGCAGGAGGAAGCTGGAAGGGGATTGGGCCAAACCTGCAGACACTTTAACCAGTGAGAATGAGCCGGCAGATCTTGGAAAGTTTATTGGTGAGTATCATAGAAACACCAATGGACTGAGGGATTTTATGGTTGGACAGGAAAGAAATGACGCGAGCTACGATATTTGGTGTCAGAAGCAGAGCCAACACATCACGGTGAGACAAAATCATACTGATGCAGCCATTATGAGTGTGCAAAAAATCAGTACGGAAATTAAGGAGCAAGTTGTGCTCAATCAGGAGTGCAATGAGGTTAGAGCGGATAAGCTTGACGATAGGTTGGGCAAGATTGAGAGAAAGTTGGCCAAGATCGCACCGGTAAATATGGCCAAGACAATTGAAAATGCAATGAGGGATTGCATGGAAAAGATGGTAGAGCAGGTGATGGATCAAGTGGTGGCGAAACTTGAGAAGTTAGCTGAGAAGGAGAAAAGAGAGGAAATTCGAAGGGGGAAACAGGTAGAAGCCACCCCTGAGATTTCCAGTTTGGAAATAAGTGATGTCGAGTTTCAACCGGGAGCGACCTTTACGGAGGAGGAGAATGAAAAGGTAGCAAGGATTCTGGAAGAAATGGAGGTGGAGGAGCAAGAATTGGAGGCATCAAAACACGCACCAGTTATTCCGCTGGGAGGGAAAAGGCAGAAGTTTCCAAGGTTCGCACCAAGTGGACAGGTTACGATTGCGAAGAGGCCAAGTGTCGCTCCGGCAGTACCACAGCAAAAGAAGAAGGAGGTGAAAAAACCGGAGGTTAAAGAGGTGCCGATGGGACCAAAGGCTGGAGGGAAGAAGCAGGAGGTTAAGAAATCGGATGGGGAGAAAATGGAAAAGAAATCGGAAGAAAAGAAGACGGAGACGTGGGCGCAGAGAGCGGCAGCACCACAACCAAAAAAGAAGCAACCCGAGCAGAGACAACCACAACAGTTGGGACAGCAGCAAAAGAAGAATGGAGACGGCTTTGTTGAAGTTCAGAGACAGCAGAAGAATGAGGAGATGAAGCCGGTCTTTCCAGGCCAAAATTCGATGGAGAAGAGGAGAGTTACCTTTAAGAGGGATAATGGCTTACCTGTTTCTCAGAAGAAAGATTTGGATATTTTGTCGGAGATCAACAGAGCGTTGTTCGAAGCAAATGTCCCAAATTTTGTACCCATCCAAGTAGTTACGAAGAATACTCCACGATGCTTGACAACAATTACAACCCTCGGAGCAACTGCCGAGATGTTGATTCGGTACCGAGAAATTGTGATTAAGGCGGCAAGAAAGGTGGATGCTGGGATAGTGGACATCGAATCAAATGAGCTCTAGGAGAGGGTGAAAATGCATGGAGTCAATTTCGACAGATACCTAGGTAAGAAGATGGGCGGGGGTTTGGAGAGATTGAGGTCAGAAATACAAACTGAGAACGAGGGGGTGGTGTTGCCCCTCGCCATCAACTGGATTGGAGGACCAAAGGATGTACAAAAGAAGAAGACGGGAGAAAAGAAAGCATCTTTGGTTGTGTTTGCGGTCAAGGGGCATAAAATGGCCGAAAAAGTTTTGAAAGGGGGTTTGAGGGCAGCGGGGGTGAAGTATGATGTGGAGAAGTTTGTTAACGCTGGCCTGGATTCCTTTTGTGGAGTATGCAGCAGATGGGGACATGTTGATGCGAAGTGTGGGTCCTTGAAGATGCCGGTATGCATGTTGTGTGTGGGGAGACATCTGACAAAGGATCATAAGTGCAATGTGGTAGGTTGCAAAGCTAATGCAGGACAGAACTGCACTCATAATGTCGACAAGTGCGTCAACTGTAAGGGGAATCATATTGCGAAGGCCAACTGTTGTGTTAAGAAGCAGGTGGCAATTAAGCAGGCAAGAGAAGAACATCGTACTTGGAAGGAAAGAGAAGAGGAACGACAAAATGTTACTAGAGATCAACAGAAGAATCCGGATCATACAGAGGATGGGGGACCATTGACTGCAGATGCGGAAAAGAACACTCAGAATGATGAGCAGACAGAAAAGAAGCCGGAAGTCCAGGTTGAGATGACACCAGAGACTGAAGGGGAATCTCCCAACGCAGGGATCCAACAAACCCCCATGAAGCCATGGTGAAGCGCATAATGCATAATTGTGGAAGGGGGTATGATGCGACTATGATGGCGTTGGAGAAGGAATTGTTTGGGGGGCGGATGTAGTGATGATGCAAGAACCATATGAGGAAAGGGAGGGATACAACATCAGCCACCCGGAATATAGGTTGGTCAGAGGAGGACGAACAATGACTGCAATAAGATGAGATACACACCTTGAGTTTTCGGAAGTGGATAAAGGGGGAGATGGAGATGTACAGGTGTTTGATATAAAGTACCTGTTGGGTAGAAAAATGAGATTGGTGAATGTGTATGATCAGCTGAGACAAGAGGGGGGCGTGAGAAGTCAAGGCAGACCGGCACGGGCAGCAAGATGGAGAGAGATTATGGAGAAAGAAAATATCCGCCTGGGAGGAGATTGGAATGCTCATAGCGATAGATGGGACACGCAGTGCCCACCAAAACAAGATGCAAACTTTTTGGAAAGTCTTATGGACGAGTACGAATTGATTGATGTTATGGATAGGGAAGAAACCCATATGAATACGTGAAACAGCGAAACCTCGGGATCACTTATTGATTTCTTTATTACTAAAGCCGTTATGGCCAATAGATTAGAGACGTCAACAGATTTGGCAACTACCTCGGATCATGCAATTGTGTGGGCTCAGTAAAGATGGGATGAAGGGGAAGGAGTCAAAGTTTCGAGAAAGATTACAGGATGGGATATTGATGGGCTTAAGTCAGAAGAGGAAAATGAAAATTATGAAAAAGCCAAAAAATATTGGAAGGACAAGAGTTCAAAGAGACCCGTTTTGGATGAACAAAGCAGTGGAGAGGAATTACAAAGGGAGGCTGAGTGGATACAGCAAAACTTTGTTAATCATCTCAATAGGTGCTGCAAAAAAGTTCAAGTTTGTGCAAGCTCAAAGAGGTGGTGGACGGTTGAGATTGCAGAAAACAGAAAGATTTTGGGCTCTATAAAGAGAGCCAGAAAGAGGGGGGAGGAATCGCAGCAACAAGTTACGAAGCAGCAAAGCAACCTCTGAAGGATTATCTGACAATCGAAAACGAAAATGTGGCAGGAGTTTTTAAGTTCTGCCACAAGGGATTAGGTTTGGCAGGCCTTGAGGTACACAAAACCCGGAGGTCAACAAGCAATGAAGGCTTTGAAATCCAGGAGTGGGGAGGTGGTGGAGTCCTGGGAAGAAAAAGCATAATTAATAAAAGAGGAAGCATTTCTGAAACCCTTGAAGGGGGTGGAGAGAAAGGCTCAAGATGAGGGGGGAGAAATGTGGAAGAAGATAAGTGATGAAGACATCTGAGAGGCTCTGTTTAATCAATCAGTAAAAAAGGCGCCCAGTCCCGACAGATTGGGGTTTAAGGCGATAAGATTGTTGTGGGAATGGGATTCTCATAGGAGAATTGAACTCGTCAAAACGACATTTAGGTTAGGAATACACCCACAAGTTTGGAAGAAAGTGAAGGGGGTTGTTATACCAAAACCGAATAAGCCAGATTACGGAGTCGCCGAGGCATATAGGGTGATAACGTTGTTAAATTGTTTGGGAAAAGTTGTTGAGAAGGTAGCAGCTAATGCAATAGCAGCAGAGTGTGAGCGAAGGAGGCTACTTCACGACAGACAGTTTGGATGCAGAAAAAGAAGGTCAGCAATTGACGCGGTTGGAAGGTTGATGAAGAGAGTAGAAGAAGCGTGGAAGAGGCGGAATACTGCGGCAGTGTTGTTAATGGATGTTAAGGGAGCCTTTCCACATATGGCAAAGGGGAACTCGATAAAAAGAATGGAAGAGATGGGGTTTGAAGCTGACCTGGTGAGGTGGGTGGAAAGTTTCATGGAAGATAGAAAAGTGATAATGTCGATGGATGGGAAGGGAGGAGACAGTATGGATGTGGAAACGGGAGTTCCGCAGGGGTCGCCAGTGTCGCCCGTACTTTTCGTCATATACCTTTCGGGGTTGTTCGGCCAAGTTGAAAGAAAAGAAGAAGAGTGTGGAAGTGAGGGTATATCTTCTGTTGATGATGTGGCATGGGTGGTGGAAGGGGAGGATGTGGGGGAATGCACACAACGACTGGAGAGATGCGCCACGGAAACAACAATTTCGCCAAAGATAAACACCTGGCACTTTGACATCGAATAAATGGAGGCGATGTTGTTTACACGATGAAGAAAGAATAGGGAACCGAAGATGAACGCCTGAGTGAGGGTAGGAGATCATGAGGTTTCATATAATAAAGAAGCAACAAGATGGTTGGGGGTATGGTTGGATGATATGCTTACCCTGAATGATCATACGAAAAAGACCTTAGCGAAAGCAAGGAGAGTGCAGAATAGAGTGAGATCCTGGATGACGAAGAAAGGATTAAGCTCGGAAGGATGTAAAAGAATCCAAGTTGTGGCAGTTCAGGCGGTGGCTTTGTATGGGTCTGAATTGTGGTGGCATGGACAAGAGAATAGGGCTCATGAGGTGCAAATGTTGTTGAATGAACAGGGCAGAAGGGTAACCAGATGCTTTAGGACAACACCTCAAGGAGCATTAATGAATGACGCAGGTTTATGACCAGCAAAGAGTCTTCTCAACAACCGGGTACGTCGGTATAAGTTGAGACAGATGATGATGCCCGATGCTCAAGGCGGAGGGAGAATGTTAGACATTCAAAGGAATGTCTTACAGAGGGTGGAGGGGATTGATGAGTTAATCCCAGAGGATAAACCTTTCGAAAGGAGGAGTTACGAGAGGACGACATTACCAAAAGAAAAAAGAAGTCTTAAAGGCAAAGTGATAATTCAGGATGAGGAACAAGCACTGAAAGAGGCAAAGTTAGAAAGGGAGGGACTTGTTCTTTGGACTGATGGATCAAGAAAAGAAGATGAGCGGGTGGGGTGCGCAGTGGTATGGAAGGAGGGGGGGTTTTGGAAAAAGAGGGGAGTACACCTAGGCTGACAGAAGGAGGCATTCGATGCAGAAATGTATGCAATGTCAGAAGTGATGAAGATCGCTGATGATATGGCTGGAGAAAAGGAAGTTACCAGGGTTACGGTTTTTATGGATTCCCAGGCAACTTTAAAACGAATACAATCGGACGAGCCAGGACCAGGACAGGTGCTAGTGCTGCGGACGATGAACTGGGCAGATGCATTACAAAGAAAAAATATTCAGGTGGAGTACCGGTGGGTACCTACTCATAAAGGGATAGAAGGTAATGAAGAAGCGGACCAACAAGCGACAAAGGCGGCATATAAGTATTGCGGGAGTTCTACTGAAACACAAGATCTGCTACCGTTTTTGGATTATGTTTCTTTCGCCCATATTAGCCGAAGGTTAATGGAAGTAAAATGGGAAGAAAGCAAAGAAGAAATGAAAAAGTTGGGGAAGAAGTCGAAGCACAGTTACCGGTATGATTTGGTGAAGAGGGGAGGTAACAGTGCGATGATGGAAGCCAAAAAGACAATTATGGCGAGGTTTTATCAGCTGAAGTCAGGACATGCACTGATAGCGAAATACCCATTGCGGATCGGAAAAAGAAGAGATATGAAATGCTGGTGGTGTGGGCATGAATATCAGACAAGAGACCACCTTTTTAAGTGGTGCAAAAGATGGAAACAAGAACAGAAGAGGCTTTGGGTTGACGGGCAAGAGGGGGGAAATGGGTATGTGGGTGTTGAAAAGGTGTTTAAGAAGTCGAAGATTTCTTTGCCTATGTCTCTCATTTTTGCAGAAGAAAAATGTTCGCAGGTGTTGATCGATTTTCTTTTCCATACTGATGTCGGTAGATTTGGTGGAGTGGTGGAGGAGACAGAGAACTCAGATCATGAGGAGTCGAGTGATGGGGGGGTGTAAAAGTTGATGTTGTTTTTTGGCAGTTTTCTTTTGTTTTGGAGATGAGGACTCGCGACTTTGCTTTTGTTTCTTTATGTTACGGAAGAAGCAGGGAGAAAATATGTACGGGATATGCCATGGCTGCCAGCGGCCGAATGCAATATGATTACAAACAAACAAACCATGCGGTGGTTCTTCTCCTCCAGCAACTAACATATGGTGGATAAGAATAGATTGTCTTCAATTAAGGATTAAAAGTGCAGTCATTCTTTGGACATCCCAAGCTACCCCGAATTAATCGCCGACAGACCGAAAAAATTCACATCACCCCGCGCCGTCTGGGACACCATCGCATTCACAGTATTACATCCTAGTTATGACGAAGGGACTCCCGAAGTTCATGTGTTGTATCAAGTTAGAGAGAGCGGATCTCCTCGGTAGCTTGCCGATCTTCTACAATTATCTCCAGGGTTCCTCTGCAGCCGCAGCTGCGTTCGTGACTTGATCCTCGCGCAACTGTGTAAGACTTCGTTCTTTGTACCAGAACGCATCCTACAAGACCTCATTAATAGCCGCAAGATTGTACGGCATCACAAGAGGGAGCCCGAGAACTCTACAATCCTCTCTTTTACGGACATGGCTGTCAGCAATGGAATAAAGAGGATGGGTTCGGGGAGAAAAGGAATATTATCAACATTGGGGATGGAAACATATATGATCTTGAAGATTCGATCATAGACTCTTGATCCTGCTATCTTGAGAAAGTCATCCTAATAATACTTTCCCACTAAACACCTCATAGATCCCTTTCCTCCATCTGTTCCCGGTCTTCATTCGTCATGGTACAACACCTGGCACGCATATGACGCAGTCTCTACAATGCTCATCACAAGTTTCACATCCCGTAATCCCGGCTTAGATTATTGTGTCCGTGTAACCCATTGGTCTTGGCAATCGTGGCTCCAGTTGTTGAGAGTCGGTAGTGGAGGATTTTCGAACAAGTCTGACCTTGTAGAAACCATGTTAGTCTGCGGTCGGGAGACAGGAGCAAAAGGATATCGAAGAAGGGGTATAAGAGACTTACTATAGCAAAGCTGACTGGTGCTAGAATCGAGGAATCGTTGTAAAAGACATAACGCAAAGACAGGAGTGAGTGTAAGCTCCTTGCCCCCTACTTTTCGTGTTGGGAGCATCCAAAACCTCCGTAATTGGTTTCTGACTAGATGCTAACTAGATACAGCTTTCTCGGATGCGAAAGCAAGGCGGCGAAGGAGGAGATATTTACGACTGTTACCCAGCTCAGTACCATATCAACTCGTTTATCCCTTGGGCTGGGGCCTTCGGTGGGGTTTGGCTGTGACCCTCGTCACCAACTCCCCACCATTTGGAGTCCGGTGCCCCAATAGCCTAAATATTTGCCATGTTAAGATAAGAGGTAGGCCCTGAATATGGAACAGGATTAGTTGGTCGTTAAATACGCCAATGCGGTTCTTCTTCAAACATCAATGCGGATAATAGCAACGGCGAATGGTATTACGGCGGAGTGATAGCTTGAATGACGATCTACATCACAACATCCCTACCCTGACCACTGACCAACCAAATATGACCCAGAACGAGATCGCTCCAACAGAATTCCATTGTCCCCTCCCTCGGGGACCTTTTCTTTCCTATTCTTCGTAACTAGAGTAACAACCCTTGTGTCCCCGATTACTTCTAAGATTCAACGACTCACAACTAAGATAACACCAGTACTCACTACGCCCCTCTCCCTGTTCAGATTATTCCTCCTATTATACTTCTGGCGGAGACTTTATATTCACTTATTCACGTATGAATATGGCTATTTTGGTAGCTCGACAATTCTCCTCATATCTGTCCCATAGACAGCAACAGAGCCGTCCCACCCCTTCTTAGCTCTCCCAAAGTTCGGAAGCATGAAAGTCTCTGGAGCGGTTCCAGTTCTGTCTTATCTGTCTTCAGAGAAGCCAGATGGAATACGACCTCCCATTTGGAACTCTAAAGCTGTATCGCTCAAATTGCAACTAAAAGCATACAGGCACCAAGGTAACCTGGCCGAGTGGTCTAAGGCGCCAGCTTCAGGTGCTGGTCCGTAACAGGGCGTGAGTTCGAATCTCACGGTTATCATCATTGTTTTGTTCTTCCCAGATCAACCCACATCTGCTGGGTTGCGTTGTCCGGCATAGTGAGAAACATGGATGGTGAAGATGGCGGGGATGAGGTAGGCGATCATGGATCTTGAAGTGAAACGACAGGGAATATCTTCAATGCACGTGAGGGCTGCCAGGCTTTGGGGTTCTATGATGGCCAATGCTTCAGACAAAGTGGACGGCACAAATTCCCGATGCAATCTACTCAATAGATGGGAGCGAGATTCTTAAAGTCCAGTGGAGAGGACAACACGCTAGACAGATATCGGGAAAGAAGAACTCCATGTTAAATTGGAGTTTCTGAACTGTGGCATTTCCGTATTATTGCGGATTTCTTACAGATTACTACATCCCAGCCTAGGCCTATACATTTTCGCCCTGAGAAGCAAAACATCTCAAAGAAGCCCCATGTACACCATCAAAACAAAACAGATATACCGGGAAAGCAAACCAGGATTCGAAAGTATCAGGGCTAATGAGAAGGATGAAAGAACTAGAATTATTTGAGGACTTATCAGCCCTATGTATTCGTAGGTATTATAGTACAATTCTCGGTACCGTAAATGCACTATTCCATTGAAGATTGGGTAGCAGAGACTGTAGAAACAGTAGATCAATAAAATACCTCCCTCTACTCGAAATTATATCCTGAGTCCCAGCAGGATTACTCAAACGATTTTTGCTTGCTTCTTAAGTTCAATATATCACTTCTCCGCCAGTACCAAATTATATGGATTTGAAATATAAAGATCATAGGTGAAGCTGGTGGAACACCCAAATTCCTCTCCCCTAGAAGAATATTTCTCAAAACAGCTCAGTGATCACTGCCACCTAACATCCGATGACTAGAATTTGGCTAACGCTGCAAGTGGAGACATCATCGGCGCCCAGGCTATGTGCATCTGAAATCTGTGACATTGATGGTAGTGTTGAGTTATGAAATGCTTGACATCTCCAGAGAGCAATTTCATGGAGTGAAGATGTCTTCGATATCCCGTTTCTCCAGATGACATTTCGAGAATGCTAGATATAAACATCTTCACGCCCAAATGATGCCCTTGTGCTATATCGAGTCACAGAAACCGATTTAAAAGGCTGATTCTCTTAGGGAAATTTACACCGCTTCAGATTAACCACACATCAGGGAGATCCGCAGAGACACGCACTGCAATATTCGCCTCTCCACTGCGCAGTAGAACGGATAACGCCGGAAGTACCGATTTATAGCATAGCCCGGATTCATATAGACGTCCGGAGAGGCTTACCAGCATCTTCATCAGCAAAGTAGTCTGCCTGTTTGCAGCTTCCAGGCCGGTTCTCGTATCGGACGGGGATTTAACCGGGCGTCAAGGTTCGTACATACATCACGCATCACGGAGGTTCTATCTAAAGGGATTTTTGATTGCAGTTTCAGCCACATTTGCTTGGGCTTTCGTATTGAGCAAACATAACCGCCATACTCGATAATTCACTCTCTTCACATTGCCCCGAAGTCGATACCAAGGACGTGTTTGGTCCAATTCACTGCCATTGATCTCCTAAGCCAGATCTCCCACCCGGCCCGTGGTTTCCACATCGATCGTCGGCCCGGAAATGCCGTGCCGCGGTGAACAGCGATTTATCATTTATCCGAGACACGAGGGGCGGCAGTTACACGGGCCGCTACGATATCCTCTTTCGGCATGTCAATGTCTTCTGTCGGTCGGCGCCGCTCCGACACACCGACGTGCCTTGTTTCCCCACATTTACTCCAAATTCGTCTATCGACGTCAACAGCGGTGCGGGGGTTAAGCGAGGTGAAAACTCTTCTACCGACATCAGTACGAACAGGTGGGGTGGAGATGAAACGTCACATACCGAGGTACGGGTTCGTCTTTTCCATGGTTCAACCGTTTAGGAGGCTCACCTGCCTGCGGGTCGTTCTCGGATATGCAGTGATTCATTTAGATCCTGGTGATATGAAGTTTGAGCCTAGTGCAAGCGACCTGCCACACTAGACCGCTTGCCATCCCCAATCTGGAACCGAGTGACATCAAACGCATGTAGTTTGCACTCACTGTCAAATAACTAGGTAGTTCTGCTCTTTTTACTGTGTGGCAGGGTCATTCACATGAAAACTGGAGTGTGGGAAGCTTAGTGGTGTGAGCAAATGGACGATGTACACGATCACTCCGAGGTGAGGTTGAATTGACCAATCATATCGTTCTGTTGATCGTATTGAGCCCTCGACACTCACATACCATCTGCCGTCTTCTAGACAAGCGTTCTGTTCCCAACTGTCAATCAGACATCTCTGTCTCCGAGTGGAGCATCTCCAGACTCCAATGATCAATCGACCCGCAAGCATATAAACCGACCATTCTCCTCTCCACCGATGGACTTTTCTTCTCCCACCACCATCTCACTATGCACACCTTTACCGCCCTCCTCTTCGCCTCCCTTCCACTGCTAGCATACACGCAATCCACCGGCACCACCACGCGCTACTGGGACTGCTGCAAAGCTTCCTGCTCCTGGCCGGGAAAATCCTCCGCCGTCAACCAACCCGTCAACACCTGCGACGCCAACAACAGCACGTCCCCTCCTCTCCCTCGCTCCTTCCTCACTAACACCTCTTCCCCAGATGTTCTCACAGACTTCAACTCAGCCTCCGGCTGCACCGGCGGCTCAGCGTACATGTGCGCAAACCAAACCCCGATCGTGATCGACTCCAACACCGCATACGGATACGCCGCGGTCGCTCTGTCGGCGGGAACTGAGAGCGATTGGTGCTGTGCCTGCTATGAGCTCACATTTACCTCCGGTCCCGTCGCCGGGAAGAAGATGGTTGTGCAGGCTACCAATACTGGCGGGGGTCTGAGCGACGGGAATCATTTCGATATTGCGATCCCTGGCGGCGGGGTGGGACAGTTTAATGCGTGCACGAAGCAGTGTAAGTTGTTGGCTGGGAGAGAGGGGGTGTGGGAGGCTGACAGAGGGTAGATGGTGCGCCGACGGATGGATGGGGAGCCAGGTATGGCGGGGTTTCGAGCAGAGCCGAGTGTGCTGCCCTCCCGGCTGCGCTGAGGGAGGGATGCTATTGGAGATTTGATTGGTTTAAGGGGGCGGATAATCCGGCGGTTACGTGGAGGCAAGTGACGTGTCCGTCGCAGCTTACGGCGAGGACTGGGTGCCGGAGGTATCGGTAGTGGTGAAGGGGAATGTATGGGAGAAATAGTCTGCATGTTTTGATGTGAGTACCGACGAGGGGGAGGGAGAGACTGCCTCGAGACTATATGAGAGAAAATAGCAATCCACAAGCGCAATTCTACATATCTATGCAATAACAATTGATGCAGAGCGATGTGAATCCTATTACTATAAGCTAGACTACGAAGAAGAGATGTGCTTGATAAATTCAGTACACAGTGCCAAATTGGTGGTTCTCTTTAAATTCCCTCAACACAAAATACAGCCAGGCGCCGGAACAATTGGCCGGTCGAACTTTGCCAGCAACGCCGGATCCAGCTTCTGGGGCGCAAGGCGTCCACTAATAGGATCAATCCCCTTAGCCAACGAAGGTGCACCTCCAGGCATGGCCATATCACTCCCGCCCCACCTCGAATAATCCGAATCCAACGCACTATCAAAATCCCGATGATACACCCCTGGCACCGCTGCCTCATCATCAGCACCCTTACCACCCCGAAAGCAGTCTAGTTACTTACACTCCCACTTCACCTTTGGCCCCGGACCCTCCTCCCTATGATGCACCGCAAGCCTCTCCCACTCCTTCCGTTCATAATCCACAATCCCTTGCTTCCGCAAGAACTCCAGCTCCCCATCTGTGTTCTGAGCGAACTCGTGCGGCGCGAAATCGCGGTTCGGGTTGTAACGCGGGAAACTGACATGGTCGGGACGGTACAGTGGTTTTGGCCGCGGCGGGGGGACGTTGGCTTTCGGAGGGAGCGGAGGGGAATAGTTTGTGGGGTCGAAGTTGTGGGCGGAGACGTCGAGGTTGGGGTCGGCGGCGGCGGGAGGCCAGCCGGGTGGACTGTGTGGGAGGAGGTTGAGAGGGTTGAGTTTGGCGCCGAAGGCTTTGAGGGTTTGCCACCAGCCTTTTTGGGTTAGAGGTTAGCGTTGAAGGGAGGAAGGTTTGGGGAGAAGAGGGTACTGCGGGTTGGTGAGGTGGCGCGTTTTTGGAGGCCGGGGTTGGCCGGGAGCTCGATGATTAGGCCGCTGCTGAGGGAGGGGTTGATGAAGTTGTGCTCGGTGGTCGAGGGGAGACGCAGGATCGGGACGTTGGGGGAACCGTCGGCGTTGATGTTCACCGAGTGGTAGGCGGAGGGTTTTAGTTCTGCCGCTGGAGGTTGATAAGCGTAGTTGCTGCCGCCTGCGGTGGCAGGTGGGAAGAGTGTGCTGCCTAGGGCGAAGAGTGTTGGAGGCATGGTTATCGGTGGATGGAGGAGTGAGTATGAAGTGCGGAGTTTAAGTATATCAAAAGTTAAGGCAAAGTGACTGCGATAACGGTAGCGCGAGGCAAATTAGAGATTGCGTCGGAAAAGCATATTTACATCATTGAGAGACCATCCATGCGCATGCGTCGATATGCACTTGAGAATCAGAATACTACGCTACAAATCTGAAAATGTGAGTATTTAGAGCTCTCCCTTCCCTAGTCTGTATCCAAATCCCTGGCTCCGTCAATTCTGCTTACCTTTCATATCCTTCTACTTCACTTTCTGTCACTCACAAGTCCGCTTCATAAGTGTGCTTTCCTGCAATTCCAAGTGTACTGCTCAACTTCCCGGTTTCTGTTTACGATATCGATATAGCCATGGTGCAGCAGTATATAAAGCTACGTATCCACAACTGCTCACTCAATAATGGGGATACCATAAATCTGAGACTTGTAGGTGAAAGAGGGCATAGTTATGCATATTCCGAGTATAGAACACTATATAATCAGAAACAGTTATGGACTGGTGATTTTGGATTTGAATTCAAACCTCAGTTTGATTATGGGTATTTACCACAATCAGCCACAGATCGGCCACAACAAGAACGTACGTACCACCAGTCTACTAATGAGAATGTTTCAAGCTGACAACCATGTGTATAACTACCTAGTAGGTATTAGATAGCTAAAATACTCGCGTGACAAGATAGCCATCCCCTTTAGCTAAAGAACCAATCCAAAAAACACCCTCCAAAGCTACATAGCAAATCAGTGATGTTTGTTCATCTCGCAGTACATTAAAGGTTTATATCAATCAACCTCTTCTTAGAAATTTGAATGATCTCATCAATTATCACCATCTTCATATCCGTTGTCTGTCCTCTCTCAGCACGATGTGGAGGAATGGCATTCAATGTCACATTTAATGATACCGTCCCCTCCCCTTCCCCCTGTTGACACGCGGGTATTGCAATGTGCGTGGAGAATTCGTCAAACATCTGAATTCTAAAGAGCGAGAAGAGAAAAGGAAAAAGCTTAAGTACACGATGTTAAGATAACTATACTGAAAATGGCAACCCACGTAATAGCCAAGCAATTACCCAATGCTCGTCGATGATCTCGGGCGAAAGCCCAGTATTCCGTCAACACCCCCTGCCCTTCTATCTCTCTTTTCTTTCACTCATCCTAAGGCTATCGGGTATAAATCAAACATATTCCCAATATGAATTATATATAAGGTGGATTCTACCCAGGGCAATATGCGGCTGATGGCATGTATTACGGTCACTCACTTGATAACCAGTCAACGCAGTTATCAAGTACACTGCTTGGTAACTGGAACTTATCACTTTGCAAAAAGTTCAACACAATTACAAAGCGGGCTCTTGACAAAGTGATTTACTTGACAACGGGGTCAAAACACATATCTAATAAGCCCAGAGATATCACATCCCATAGGTAGTATTTTAGTTTCTCGACTCCTAGGGTAAATCGTCTCGCGTACAACACCTCCACCACAATTTACACATCGACGACAATGGTCATATCGTTGTTGATGGAGATATAATGGAATCCTTTAGCGGTTTCTTGGTCGGTTGTTCATGGCCGTATTTAAATATTTGCAGGAGATCCAGTGTAGTATGTATAAGTGATAGGAAGCAATGCCTGGATAAGTGAATCTAGAACCAAGTAAGAATGGAAAAAGAAGCTATCGGAATGATATACCCATCCTACATACACAAAATAAAAATCCAATAACGCCCCGTTCCTCTGGGCTCAAATAACATTACCCAGAACTACCACAGAAAGCCCGACATTTCGACACCTGGCCTTCGATGCTTTTTACTGGTTGGGTCAGGGCTTGCGAACACGTCATGTAATCTGCCCTATGAATCGAATCGAGTCATCACAGACCAAGAACAACCCAGCATTATTTTCGCGCCTCACCATAACGACCCACAGTATTCACAGCCATTCCAATCTCCCTTTTTCTATCCTTCACAATACATATCCATAGAATATCAGAAGCAGAAACCACTAACGCATAATAAAATACCAAACACAGAGTAGACAGTAATACTGGACGAGGAAATGCGGGCAATGTTCGGCCCCTGCGGATCTGTTAAGCTGAATATAAAGGTTAAATTAACCCAGAACTGAAGTTACGAAATTCAATCACGGACAGTGATGATACTCAAACCCTACGATAACTAGTCGTGCCTTAGTTCGGATCCTCCATGATGTAGTACGGCAGCTTGCGTGTCATTGGCATATTGTGGCTGTGTTGAATCCTGCGGGGAACGTGGCCCTGGGATAGAGGTGGACGGAGGGAGGATTCCCCCTTCCTGGTGTATGTTTAAGGCCCCAAGTTGTCGCAATGTGATAATTCCATATCCCATAAGGTGGCCCAGCAAGTTTGAATCGCGCCTCACAATCCCGCCGGGCTGTAAGTGGATGAACGCGTGAATGAACACAGATGACCAAGTACCTTCTGTGACTCGCACACCGCATATGCCACATTCCAGGGGCCCTGGGTCCTGGTGTATTCCTTGGCGTCTAATGTGCTCTTTGGCATGGGGTACCCAATGAGCAACATCAGGTCGTTCATTGCAGCCTGTGAAAGAAAAGAAGCACTCGTTGGTGGGCGCCCTCTCGATTGACCAATCGTCTTTATCTGAAAGTAGATACACTTGGCCCTGAATAACGCGGTCCGTGGATTGAGTAGCGAGTGAAAAATCGGAAACAGTACTAATGGTACCATAGCTTTCATTTTCTGATGATAGAATTAAACTTCTCCGATGAAAACTGGTTCGAGCTGAGTGGGTCGATCGTATCGAGTGGACTGAACGAAGTGAGCGACGTGAGCAGACTGAGTTAGTCGAATGTTTTTCTGAGTCCTGATCGTCATACTCTAAGTCAAACAGTGACAATTCATTGGTGTCTAAAGCCAAGTTTTCTAGTCGTCGATCCACCCCTATTTGACTTGGGCCAGTATTTCCTAAGGTGCCCATAAAATCGGTAGTCAAAGACCTGGCCACTTGCTCGTTCGGAATTGATAGAATTGATCCGCGATCTGGTTCTCTCGAATGCAATTCTTCAAAGGCTGGGTCTCGCAACTCTTGATTAGACGTCGAATTGATTGAATCCGGCCCGTTGCTGTCTTGAGCCGCCGTAGCTACCGCAGACGGAACATACTTTAACCCCTCCGTTTCAACGGATGACTCCTCCTGGATTTCCTCAAGAAAAGGTATTAGCCAATATAGAGAGTCATTTAAGTCGACGAGATCCTCAAGCGTTGGCTTTGGCCCATCCCAAAATACAGAGTCATCCGTATTGGTTGCGCAACTCAGCAGCTCGGCCGCCTGAGGCTGGACATGTTGGACGATATCCTTTAGTACCGCTAGTTTAGATTCTCTTTGGTCTTCATCCAGTACTGAGCATCCGTACGTATCAGCATTACTCGGTGCAACGTTAGAATGGAATATAGCACACGTCTCAAAAGTGACCCTGCAAGACTACTCAGTAGTATCTCGACCGACCTCCTTAGGTGTTGGACGTTTTTAGTGGAAAAACTATTGTCCAACTCTCCTTCAGAAATATCAAAACCGTCACCCCAGATGATAAACCTATCTTTCTCTTCCGTCCACCCGTAATCGTCAAGAAGTCGATAGGCTCTTCGCGTTACAACAATAGATCGGAATAGTGCCGCACAAAAGTCGAAAAGTCTCTGAATTACTTGTTCGGAAGCCATCACAGTTGTTTTTGACCAGTGTTAAGTTATCGTTCTACCACGAATCTCCAGAAATTGTTGGTTAGCATGACTGTTACACCGCATCAGCCCCTCTTTCTGAAATATCACCCCTCTTTCTGTACTATCACCCCTCTTTCTGATATACAATCAATCTTTGTTTTCGTTGCCCGTAATTTCTTGAGCCGCGCATTTCAGCTTCGGGCTCGGCATTTAGTTTCTAACCCCGCGTTTCAGCAGGTAGGTGTGTTGGTATTTCGATCGAACGTTGGCCCACAAATTAGCCCAAGAAAACAGTGGATCCTTATGCTCGCTTCTTACTTAGAATCGTAAGCTCACTCTTCAGCGACATATCAGACACTGCTAACAAGAATTTAGAATCCCTAACTATGGCAGAAGCCGGGGGACTCGTTTTGGGAGGAATTGGTCTCATACGTCCTGCCATTGAGAGCTACCGGAAGTGTATACAACTTTACCACGACATTCGAAACCATCAGCGCGACTTCCAAATCGGATATTCGTCACTATTGATTCAAAAAGAGCTCTTCGAGTCCGAATGTTTCCATTTATTGGAGCCCCTCGTTCCCGAAAATGTTGCGAACGAGCTGCTGGCCGATGCAGAGCATCCCCTTTGGAAAGGTGTACAGTTTAGGAAGGACTTCTTGCAATCTTTGAGCGTTGGACAGCGAGAGGCTTTGTCATTGATCTGGAACATTATTGAGGGCATTGAAACGGACCTCCAACATTACCTAGATCACAGGTTGGATTGGGCGCGTGTTGGCAAAGTCAAGGTCAAGGGGTCTCTGGATACCCTCTGGCATCGAACGATTGATCTCAAGAATTTGCGGGAAGCGCGGAAGCGGCCTAACGGAAATAATGAGGCCCCTCAAAGACGCGAAAAACCGGCACGTCCCCGCTCGGGAGCTTCGAGGTTTCCACTACGACACTCTGCAAGGCGTCTACACAGTAACCTTAAGCCAGTAGTTTGCCAATGTCATTGTCTCAACTTAAAGCTCGATGGCACTAGACCGAAACAGGAAGAGCCATTATCAGCCGCAGAATTCAGTTTAATTATTACAGATAATCCTTCATGCTCTATCAGCATGTGTCTATCTATCATTGCTTCCAGAGATGGGGTGTTACAGGAGACAATCAATGGAGCCAGCTTTGGCTCAGACATCGCCAGAGAAACTCCCGACTCGCACACGATCAGTCATCTGTGTCCACTGAAATTACCCAAAACCACAGCATCGTCCGCACCCAGAGTCTACCTAGGAAATTTCAAGGACCCGACTGAATCAAGATACTTCCACTCAATTTATCAGCACCGAGACGCAATCGATCGGTTGTCCCGTATATCCCTCGCCAAACACCTTGAGAGTAACACTTTTTCGCGCCGAAGGCGTCTCCATCTCGCTATGCTACTGGCTACTGCCCTGTTGCATTACGGTTCATTCCGCGGTTCCTGGTTTAGGGATTCCTGGAGTAGTGGGGATGTTTTCTTTTTCATCGACAAAGACCAAGGCCTCTTACCTACATCGTTCCCACATATCACTATTCCGAAGTCCAAACCCAAATGCCACCACCATCGAGCCCCTGTCAACAATAACCAATTGCTTTCGCTAGCCGTGGTTATGACGGAAATCGCGCTAGGAATTACCTTGGGTCCCCTGGATCGGGACAGTAACCCAGATGCTGAGTCGTCGGAGAGGAATAAAGTTAGGGAGCTTCTTCGGGAGAGGAAAAATTTTACGAATTCGGTTGGGCGGAAGTATGCGGAAGCCGTGGCAACATGTCTTAACAGTGATTATACATTGGGAACTGGTGACCTGAAGGAAGAGGATGTGCGGGATGCGTTTTATGAAAATGTCGTCTTAAAGTTAGAGCGTTGTGTCGAGGAACTTGATAAATGATAAGATTTCAATGCTTTATCTTTATTTTTGCCATCAGTATTTACTTCCTAACTACTTCTATTTACGTCATGTAACTACAGATTTCTTAACGGAATAATATGGTCGATGAGGTGAGCAAGATAAGGCGGATTATTGGGACAGGTTGGGATTTTCCAATTACAAGCTATATTGGGTTTGTTGGATTGTGGGAATCAACTAAGCGAAAGTTTAACTCAACCTCTCGAGGACTCTCCCTCCTCTAGTCATACCATTTCCTCAGTATTTACTTGCAATAAGCCCTGGAAGACTGTAAGTCAATGTGTCAGCGTATCCGATTCTATCTAATAAAATATATAAGATACACGCGGGATTGTTAAAGCCTGAAATGGTTCCGATTGGCAAATATTTAGCCTATTTAACACTCAGACGAGTGAAGAAAGTGAGCGAACCCGCGCTAGTTTCACATCGCGCAACACATTCCCAAGCTCCCACTCCACACAGTCATGCCTATCGGTCCTGATGGCAGGAGAAGGGAGTCAACACACGAAGAACCCATTTGTGTTATTCAGCTAAAGTCTGTAGGTTATTCCTTTCACAAAATGCAACAGAAAACTAGGGTGGGCAAAACTGCCATTCATCGCATTGTCAATGACTAGAACA
>Ga0307512_10000849_pt1 | contig 45063 bp, 50 predicted proteins | sample 14_EM_MG_FD_200267 | JGI IMG/M metagenome (GOLD analysis project Ga0307512, IMG submission 200267) | Populus trichocarpa ectomycorrhiza microbial communities from riparian zone in the Pacific Northwest, United States - 14_EM | ecosystem: Host-associated > Plants > Roots > Unclassified | place... | reverse complement strand
AATTGCATCACTACCGCTTGGCTTGGATATGCAGAAATCCCAGTTTCGAACAATGCCATAAGTAATTCACCGTGGGGAGTCAGGGGGAAGTCAGCATAGTCGATCTCTTTACGTCTTTCCTTAGGGACTTGAGGCGCTTGGCTGAAAGCGGACCGGCCCTTCGTTGAACCTTATGCGATGTCAACACATGCATCACAGTCACAAAGGGTAGCGCTAACACACTCTTATTGATTTCGCCGAATATGAAAATGAGGTAGATTGCCAGTTCCGCATCGTTCCATTTGATAGCAGTCCCTGACGCATAAAGTTGGAGCGTCTGAAGGGCATGGGTTCGGATGGCCTCGATGACCAGATCTTGGTCGATGGATAATACGGAATCCATGATGGAACGAAGTTCCTTCAGACAACAACGCCATGAAAAAAATCAATGCATCCCAACACGTTAGAGGTTGTCATACCTTGCGAAGGACCTCGAAGGCTGCTCTGTCATCTTCATCAATATCGTCAAGATCCTCGCCCTCCTCCCATTTCATCTTTTTAAGGATAACAGCTTGTAGTGAAGCGAGAAATGCTCGTTTTTGGTGGTCAAGGGGCTCTGTCGAAAGTTTTCGACTCCGTTTGTACTACTCGAACGTCAGTGGGGGATAGGTAAAAATGGGAGCTGGAATATACACTGGCGAGGACTGTCTGCAACATTGGGAATATAGTCGAGCAAGTATCGTCGTATTCGTCCTCCATAAACCTGAGCATGACGGGGAGGACTTGTTGTAACAACCTGGTGCCTTCTGCCCGCACTTCGTCGGCAGGAGCATCCTTCGGAAAGGGTGAGCCTGTCGAGCATCCGGAAATTTGAGAAACTCACATCAGCAAGCTTGACCAGCTCTAGGCCAAGGACGTTGAGTAGTCGCCCCAGCGACTCTCTGTAGGACTCCTCGCCCTCATCCGTGTCATCACCCCTGGCGATCTGCTCTGCGCGAGTCCGCTCTTCAAGCGACTCCATGACTTGACCAAGGGAGAGAACTCTAATTAGTTGGAGTTTATCAGCGGGTTCCTTGAGACCCTTGGAAACGATACGTCGTAGGGCTCCGGCGGCAGCCATCCGAATGGACAATGATGGATCCGACAACAAGGTAAAGAGCAGGGGGACCGTTGTTGGCGTTACCGTTAGATTAATGTCGACCCAACCTGTCCCCCAAAGAAGTCAGATGTTTCCGATATACGTGGAATGTCCAGATTACGAGACGAACCTGCATACGAGCCAAAAGTTCTGATACCCCAATCCACAACTTCAAGAACTTCGGACGTTTCTCGACTTGTCGCTGCTTCTGCTTTCCTTAGTACCTGCAGCCTCTCTGCATGATCCGCGACGATCGTCAGAACTGCCTCGTTGATGCGCGCTGCATCCCTTTCTCGTACTGCATCCCTCACACGAGCATCGCGCACATGACGCTCACTGCTGAATTGACGGGCGCCTTTGATAATTTGATCCGCGACCTCTTCGGAAATCTCTATGACAAAATGGAAGAAAAGAAGTGAGACATGAGCATTGAACGAGGTTTGGGAGGTCGATTCGGCGGGGCGCATGAGCGCGAAAAGGTCGGCGAAGAATGTGGGCCATCGGTCAAGATATGTTGTGAGGAATAAAAGAGTCAATGTATGCGAGAATTTGTTGCGTAGAACTGGATCAAAGGGTCAACTGAGAAAGAGAAGGTCATGTACTGGACGTACATGGTGAACTGGACTCAGCTGACCCATAAGTGTATTCCGACTGTATGTATGCTAGCAACGTCTGCCGTAGAGTATCGAACGACTTCTCGTCCAAAGGTTCCGTCCTGGCGATGAGAGTCAAATCAGAGGTACGCAACGGTAATGATGGGGATGAAAGGAATACGAGGTCCTTGGCAGCTCATTCGAGAATTAGCTAGGTCCTTTCGAATGCTGCCACAAAAGGGCGGTGCCCCCAAGAAATGTCGCTCATAAAAGAAAATGATGCGTGCAAAAGACTCACCTTGTTTCGAGGAAATCGTCCAAAACGCGCAATGCGAAGAATCTAACCTCAATCGGATGCTTTCTCTCACCAGTTGGAGTGGCATCCACAAACAGGTTGAGTGCGAGGCCCCATGTTTCTCCCGAGTTTTTCTGGATATTGGACAAGTACTCTAGAGCTTGTTGGTGTAAAGTCCCTTGGGTCGGGTCAGATGCAATGAGGATTGCCCGCACAACCTGGTCAACTTGCTGATCCATAGAACGTAAGAGAGAGTGACTCGGGATTCCCTGCTATGTGAACAGGTGTTTTTATTGATTATCGGCTAAGACGTAATAGTTTTGGGTACAGGACGACAATGTGGTGAAAGGAGAGACAACAACCAGATGCAAATTCAAGGAGAACCCGACAACTCGCGTCGCGTGAAATCAGATCAGATCGGCCCGGATTGCGACACCCTCGACTCACGCCCAATCCCCTTCTCAACTGCTGGCATGCCCAGTCAACGAGGACGACATGACATGCATTAACAATTAGAATCAAAGATACAAGTTACAGCAGATCCTCTTACAAAAGTTGGTGGCAATTCTACGGAGAACTTGTCAGCCCCCACTCTGACGTAACCTAACCCACAAATCCATATAAACTTCCATGTCACACGGACATAAAAAAAGGACCTGACACATTTTGGCAGAGAATAAGCAAAACTATCAATACGACGAGGAAAAACACGTGGCGTGTTGCTGTGAGTTCTACAAAGGCCGGTAAGCATCCGACATTGAGCGGAAATCCGACGAGTCACCCAATCAATTGCATCAATGGCACATGCCTAGACTTGGTACCTCATCCGGTATCACTCGGTTACGAGCGAGACATTATAGCTATCATGTTGAGAAGGATTCGAGACAACGGAAATGGCCAACGGGATGACGTCACCAGCGAGCACCTATACCAAATGGTGATGTGAAAGGAAGACTCAAGGTAGGTAGACTTGCCGTTGCTTGAGCATGAATCCGAATTATAATTACAACTTACACTACTCTGTGTGCGTAAGCGGGTGCGCCTAATATATAAGCTTGACCAGGTGAGTATGGCGGCCTTCAATCGAGTTGATCAAGTGTTGCCAGCGCTCTGAGTAGAGAGAATGCGCCAAGTATTTGGGTTCTTTGGATTCTTTGATGGGCGTGGAATGCACGACGAGCCTACGTGGAAGTAGGGCAGGTGAACACGATGTGGATGAGTCACGAAAAGCGCAGCACAAGAAGCGCTGGTCCCAAACCATAATGTCACGCATTTTGAAAGGTAACCAGGCGGGCTGAAATTTGAGGACGTATTATTGACTGAGCAGAGAGAGGTAAGGAGCCGTAAATAGTTTGGGCGGCAGACGGATGGTGATGAGGGGTGATAAGGGGCCGGGGGCATGTAGGGTTACAAAAGGAGTCAATAGTGGCCACCCAACTACCCATCGATTCCGAGTCTCATAAGGGCATGCGAAGGCGTCCCCCTTTCAATTCAACTACATTGATGGTCAAACCACCACCACCGCTAACTCCCACCGATGTCCAAGACAGCAGCCTCTCCGAGATAGACAGTATCTCTGACTCGGATTGGCTCGACATTTCTGCGTCCGAGGACGCCGGCTCGATTGGTATCCCAGAGAGCGATCGCGACGAGGTCGAGGACCGTCCTCTCTCCCGGCGATCCTTCAGCAGTCGTTCGAGTTCCAGAGATGGCGATGTCGACGTCTGGGAGGGATTGATGGAAACTACTGACGACGAAGCAGCAGAAGAACACCCGCAGTTCTCCCTCGCCCTCGGACCCTCACCGCTGGGTCAGTCATCTCTCAACTTCACCGATAGCAACTCCGCCGAAGAGCGACGTGTGGAAGATGCACTCAACCAGAGCATGGTCAGCACACTCAGCGCTTCCCGCGCCAGCTCTATGAGCACAAGCGGCGGCCCCAACCAACCGTCAACTCGCACGCGCGATTTGAGGTTGTCATTCCCTGACCCTCTATCAGGTTCTAAAGATGATTTACTTCGTTCCCATGAGGAGTTGTGCTCGTCGCCAATTGCTGTAGACCCTCCCCAGCTCTTCGAGGCCTCAGACGACGAAGGGCCATCCCACACTCCCATTTCATCGTCTTCCCCCCCACTCAAGCTACCTATCGTCGAATTCGAAATATATATGTATGGCACGCCACCCGAACGCAAATGGTCGATTATCCAAGGGCTGTTAGAGAAATGGGGCGCTACTTCGAACTGCCTGGTCTCCGGACGTCATCCGCAATGCAACAGCACGTTTATCTATTGGCTTCAGCCCAAGGGCAACCTCCGTCGTCTCTCTCTGGGTTGCGCAGTGTCTGTCATCGACAACACAGAGGCTCAATCGGTGGTAGGTGCAGTTTTATCTTACTCGCTGACCGTTGATATTCAGCTACACCAGTCGAACACGGAACCAGTTCTGGATAAGCAATCGCTTGCTATCGTCTTCCTGCCCACATACCTCCCTTCGTTACCCGCCCACACGCTATTCCTGCCAGTAATCGCCTCTTCCTCCCATGAGCGTATGGTCGGTGGACTCGATGACCGCGAGCGTCAGGTGTACGAGCAACAATGGAGCATCTTCAAAGTCCCTAAGAGACAACACCTTTTCCCAACTGCAGCAACCATTCTGACAGAGTACGAAGTTGACCGCATGGAGGCCTCGGAGGTTGCTCGAGCCCTCGAGCCTCTTCAACCCCTTCGTCGGAAGATTTTCCGGGGTATTAAGAATCAAGTCGCGACTACCCCTGCTCTGACCATGTATGTGTTCGGTCCCATTAACAGTAGTAATCTGGCATTTCTGACCCTATACAGCATGGCGATACTTTCTATCGTACTTGGCTATGTTGTCAGCCGTTTCACGCCTCTTCCCGTTGCGACAACGACGTTCCCGGAGAAAGTCGATTCCACGTCCGTCATCAAACCCGCCGTGAATTTGTCGGAGCAGATGGCTACTTCCTTCGTGGCACCGATGTCCTCGGCCCTTTCTCTGTCTTCCATGAGAGATATCTCCATCGCCATCGCCAGCACACCTTCCAGCGTATCCACAATTCCCACGAGCAAGCGTGGTTCAATGGTCGGCTCCGAGGACCTTCGTGTGCGCAGTGATGGGCAGATCAATGTCGCGGTTGCCTCTGGCTCGAAGAGTCTTATCATTTCCCAACAAGCCCCGTCGTCAATATCCGAGGTACCATTCCGCTCCAAGGCGCTCGCTGTGTTCCAGCAGGCCATGGTGCAAACCACATCCAAGTTGCCTACCGAGACCGCGTCCTCCGTTACCACGCGATCAAGAACCGAAACCATGTACTTCCTCAGCACCCGTCTTGCCAGCTCTCTCTCCGAGATGTTCAACATGAAGGTACTCGCTGGTGCCCTCCGCGCCGACATGAAAGAGCTGCTCGACGCGTTAGAGGAGCTCCTGCGGGCCCTTAACGTACAGGTCGCTTCTGCTGTGCACGTCACGGAAGGACTGCGCGACCAATTGCGACGTCGTAACCAACACGCTCAGCGGAAGGCCCGCGCTCTCCGTGAGAAGGGCGAACGCATGGTGTCCTCGCTCGGAGAACGCGCCCGTGGCCACGTTGCGCGCGCGCGGACCCAGGCTCGTGCGTTGAAGGATGCAGTCAGTGCGGAGGTGGCCACCGTTTACAAGAAGCATCAAGAGCGCGGGATCGTTCGGAAGATGCGTGAGCGACAGCGGGGCCAGAGCCGCAAGCTGCGTCATGGGATGCGGCGCATGATGGAGGGTCGCATGGGCCTTTAGAGGTCGGCGTTCCCGTGGCGGTTTCTGTTCGTATTCGAGGTACGTGAGTTTTTTCACTTGATGATGTTGGTCGTTTCATGCCTGTATCACCTACAACGACGTACGCCCTCGATCTTCGTTCGTCTTGCCATCTACATGTGGGTCAAATTTGTTACATGTGGCTATGTTTTTAAATCAATGTTACAAAATAAAGTATGTTGTATCATGAGATGGACGCATCACGGTATATTGAATGCGCGTGATGGAGACTGAGAGGAATTGTACAGTATTCCGAAACCGAAAAGAGAATTTTGGGTCCGAAGTTCCGCAGTGCAGCAGTAGACTCTCGAGGGCCGTGGCAGGCCGGACTCACGAGAGTTCAAGTTACAACGTTCAACGTTTGTCAAATGTTCGTCGACGTTCGTCCCTTGTCAACCGCCTGCAAATTTTATTTTTATCAAGTCACATGAACGACGTTTGTCGGTCAGCACTCTCTGACACAGAGTAATGCCAGCTCGTGATTCGCCCGCCCCGCCAACACGTGTAGAAGCCTCCCATGTCACATCAGGCGTGTGCACCCCCGACTTTGCCTTGCGTGCCTCCCAGATGGGGTGGGTACCTGGGGGCGATAATCGCCCGACCCCATGCCTTTTGAAGCTTTTCGACTCGTCCCACTGTCTTCCCAAGACTTAACTTTCCCCCAACTCTACCCCAGTCCTACCCCACTTTTGATATGTGGTGGAGCTTCGCCCCCGTGCTTGGCCTGTTCGCTGTGCCAGTGCCCGCATTCGCGGCCCATCCCCAGTGCCAGCTCGTTTTATCGACACGACCCACCCCTCCAACGCCAACTGTACATCCCCAAAGTTCACATGGCCCTTCCTCCGTATCTGGCTCTGTCACTGTCAAAACGTCTGCTTCGCCGACTCCCACATCGACACCCTTTGTTCCATTTGCCTACGGAAGCGACCCCATCCGTGGCGTGAACCTGTACGTTCCGTTCTTGACGCCCGGCCCTGCCCCACGCGCTTGAAAAAACCATCTGACTTTGCTGCCCCAGTGGAGGCTGGTTTGTACTCGAGGTACCCCTGCTTCGCGAACGCTTTCCATCTTTCGTTTAGCGCTCACTCGAACGCGCTTTATGCTAGCCGTGGATAACGCCAAGCATCTTCATCAATACGAACGACGATGCGATCATTGACGAGTACACGTTCGGCCAGATGCAAGACTACCAAACTGCACTGGGAGTACTCCAGCAGCACTGGGATACTTGGATCACAGAGGACGACTTCATCGCGATGGCCGCTGCAGGACTCACCCACATCCGGTCTGTTCACCCTTCCACCTTCACACGCATAAGCGCTCATATAATCACGCTTCCATTGTATTCCCTTCCAAATCGATGGCCTCAGCCTTCCAATTGGGTATTGGTCCGTCCCAAGCAATGATTCTGTTTCACCGTATATCCCCGGTGCGTGGCCATACATCCAGCGCGCGGTGGGCTGGGCACGGAAGCACGGTCTGCACACCATCATCGACCTTCACGGTGCACCCGGCTCGCAAAACGGATATGACAATTCCGGACAGCGCACCGGTTCGCCACAGTGGGCACTCGATTCGGCGAACGTGAAAGCAACTCTCGCGGTCATTCAGGTGATCGCGACGCAACTGGGACCCATGATAGATGCAATTGAGCTGCTGAACGAGGTCGCTGGGTTTTTGGGTTCGGCGTGGGACACTGCGGTGCGTGGGTATTGGGAGAGTGGATACGATCTCGTGAGGCAAACGGCGGGCGATGATATTCTCGTGGTCATCGGGGATGCTTTTGAGACCGTTGACGTACGTGCTTTCCCGGTAAATTTCCGACTTCTGCGAGCCAGGTTGACCTTTTTGCCTATGTAGAACTGGCAGGGGTTCTTCCCGGACGCACAAAATAACAGAGTGATGATGGACTACGTAAGTCGGACATACATTGGCTTTACCCGCTTTCTCTAAGGCATGTCTTTAGCATGAATATCAAATCTTTAGCGACACAGAATTATCTCGTTCTCAAGATCAACACATACAATACGCTTGCCAGAACATTCTCCCGAATCTCGCAGACTTTGCATCCAACAACATGTGGACGGTGTCCGGGGAATGGTCAACGGCGATTACTGATTGTGCAATGTGGCTCAATGGGCGGGGTGCTGGTGCTAGATGGGACGGCTCAATCAGAGACGGCGGAACCGTATTCGGCTCCTGTGAAGGGTTCACAGGCAATTGGACGACGTTCTCCCAAGGCTACATAACATTTATGCGGAAGTGAGTCTACCATGGCGATTTGTTCTTCTGCAGAGCCCATGTTACGCAGGTATTGGGAAATGCAAGTGGATATTGGGGATGCGGTGCAGGGATGGATTTACTGGACATGGAAGGTATGGTTTCCTTTCTGTCCTCCAATGTTGTGAAATGCCTCAGACCTACGTTTACAGACGGAGAGTGCGGACGAATGGAGCTATCAGAAGGGCCTCGAGGGCGGTTGGATCCCACAAGATCCCTCGCAACGACTATATCCAGGACTCTGCGATGACATGAATATGCGCCGCAATATTTAGTGGTGGCTGTATTTTTATTGTTAGCGCGAACTGTACAGCTACGGACTGAGGTGGATGTCTTATTATCATCTTTATACAGGCCGCCCATCATCACATCACACTTCTTTGATTATTTTGATTATCTATGATGTTGGGCAAGCGTAGTCGCATAACACAACGCCTCATTACGCTTGCCTAGATTATTACTCTACCGTAAAGCGACTGCACGCTGAAATTTGTGGATGACCCATTTGGGAAGCCATCAGATCAGGGGGTCGTTCATTTTACTTTGATTTTTGCAAGCGATAAGAAGCGTCAAATAAGTCTGAATATGCGATGCGGGGTTGCTAGAAAAGCTACGTACTTTTTTCGTAGCGACAGGGTGTAAAAAGTGAGACAGGGAACCAGTAGAAAGTGTTCCGGATTCCGGATTACGTATGTAATGTCCTCACCCTCTGACTTGTGATATGTATCCAAAGGACCTACGTTGGACGCAAAATTCATGCCAACTACTGAGTTGTGCTGGACGCCTAACTTACCCAGACATCACTTCTACAGAACGTAGCTGATCTGTGGCTAAAGTTTATTAGGTGATAGTATGATCCAGAAACCCGCGGTCACAGAGACTGTATTGCAATAAATGAGCAATCACGTACTGTACACCCCTTGAAGTTCGAGTTACCAGGAACCGTTATTTCTCATTACTAACCCTTGATCTATCGCCAATCAATTATGGGGATTGCGCTTTATGGTCCGAGTCGCTTGCGCTTAAACATCTACTTTTGACATGCCATTCGGACCATTCCCTCGCTCTACCCTCCGAGTTGTCCCTACCTCCCACACAAAATATTGGATCCTTCTGAGCGACCCAGCTTTGGAGCGATATCCCTTCCGTCAATGTGGGTTTTATTTGGTCTTGTGTGGGTGCCCACACTTTGAACCTCCGTCAGCCCCAAAGCTGCTCGCGCGCGCTCAAGTCGAACCACAAACGTGAACGCTATGACTCTCCCATGCATTTTTATGGATACGAAAAAAAAGAACAAGTAGCTATTTGTTGCGTAACTATGGCTGCGGCGTTGATGCATGATGGCTTAACCCGGTCACGGTCAGGTCAGCTTACGACCACTGGCAGCTTCCAAGCCATGATAAGTGAAACGCAGAGAAGTGTATACTGCAGCAGTCTGATCTTGTAATCGTCATGTAGGACCCTATCGTCAATGCCATAACTGGAATCACGACATCTTGGACTTGAACGCGTCGTGGTCACGGTGATGGGCCATTTTCAAGTCAACGGGATACAGGACGATCAAATGATTGATTGTGCGCCCAACCCAGCCGTGCCGGCCACTTTCGACGCTCTCATAGCCACATTGGACTTTTTTTTTCTTTTATCCCTCAGGTTCGAGGTCATCTCGACTCACCATCATCACGAAACGAATCCCGTTCGTAATCACTTTGCGGCAATCCCACTCGGTGTTCTGATATGCCGGCTGCGGGGTTACTACGCCGTTTTGACATTCGTATGACCCTCCACCCTGTCATGCTTCGCTGTCGCTATGGCTGCTAGTCGAGCGTACTTAAGGGGCCATGCCACTGGCAGAAATCGACAAGGTCACCAATCCAGTACTTTCTCTTCACCCCCCTCCCCGACCCCAGTTGGCCGGTTATCTTGTTATACCCTTCCGTCTTTTCCGTGTCTCTCTCTTATCAGTGTCTCTCCTTAACCACCCCTCTATTTTCTTTCCGAACGTGTAGCAATCTAGTCCCGGCGGCTCCGAGTCGAGAAAATTTACCGAAAAGAAACATGGTCCAAAACGCACTCCTTTTTGCGGCCATTTCGGTTGCTTTGACGAGCCAAGTTTCTGCTCATATTTGTAGGTCCATTTCCAGAATCAGTTCTGCGTCATCCTACCCTAATACTCGTATCTTCAGCCCCTTGGCACCCTAGCATGTACGGCTTTAACCAATCCAACTTCCCCACCAATCGTCCACAAGATCCGCTAGCACGCATGTCCTTCGACGAATGGTGGTTCCATGGTCACCTTTCATACCCGCCTCATCCGAATGACATCATGCAGTTGCCAGCTGGAGGCGACGCTGTGATCGAATTGTCTTGCGACAAAGGCGCGACGTCCTGGTACGCGTCTGCCCCTGGTGGTGATACGCGCGATCTCCAAAATCCGGATTACCCGTGCCCCCACGCACCTCTCGCGGAGTTCCATACTAACGGTATCAATGACCTCGGCGGTTGCGCATTGTCTGTGGCCTATAAATCAGATGCTAATGATGTCAAGCCGGAGGACCTCGTCATATTCAGCGTGCAGCACACATGCGTGTGGAACCTTCACACGCATTTCGAGATCCCGGCGGATATGCCCCCGTGCCCGAATGGCAAATGCATCTGCGCATGGCACTGGATACACCAGCCAGACTCTGGCTCCGAACAGAGTGGGTTGCCATCCATCTAAATTCGGAAAGGAGCCAGGTCGACTAACCAACTTGTAGTGTACATGAATGGGTTCCAGTGCAACTTCACGAGTGCGACATCGACGACGCAGCTGGCGGAACCGAAGGTTGCGCGTCGGTACGTAATCGCATCCATTATCATATCGTCCCCACGACAACTCACTTGACAATCCATCGCGAACGCACAGATGCGGCGCTGAAGGGGACCTGCCCGCGCGGCCGTGGAACTGCACGTACGGCGCAAAGTCACCGCTCTTCTGGCTTCAGAATGAGCGGAACAACATGTTCGAGGGTTATTATTCCCCGCCGCTATACCTGGACTTGTACAACTTTGGCAACGGGGCACAGAACGACATCTTTGAAGACAACGTCGTCACGACTCCCCTTCCCCCTTCGTCAACTGGGCAGCCGACGTCTTCACCTGCTTCGGACATCCTAAACGTGCCATCCACCTCTGTCAATACTACACCACCGTCCTCCCCCATACCCCCATCTTCCGCCACACCGTCTCCCTCCTCCACACCGTCATCTTCCCCCACCTCGGTCACCGAGTCCCAGTCGACGACGTCAACGGAGCCCGAGCCTGTGCCTGGCGGTGTGAATACCTCTCCCATCTACATGCCCAAGCCGTCGCAGGGTTATGGCGGCAGCAGTAGCCACCAACACAAACACAAGCACACCCATGGAGGCTCCTGCAGAGCCCGGCCCAAGCAGTAAGCAGCCCTGCCACCCAATCCTGCCACCTACCACAGCTTACTCTAACCAATAACCACACCTCACCTTCGCAAACACGATGCTTTTCTTGTTTTGACTCACCCATACGCAGCCCGAAGCGACCTACGCCGCTCGCCGCGTGACTCGCGATGACTACGATGACAACAACGTCGAGGTAGATGGCTCCGAGTATTTAATATATAACCCAACAGCCACCTCAGTGACCGGCACCGTCGTGTGGCTGGCGAATGCCACACCTAAATACCCCGCCAGTGCAAGCACTGGAAGATCATCTAAAATTCGTTCTTGATCCGTTCATTTGAATCATTTCTCAATGTGTCATTTACTCATCACGCTTTTATCCTCTGACTTCGCCTGGTGCGGATACCCCAGAGCCACGAGAGGTGCCTGTATGACCCGTGCATCAGCGAGATGACGCTCTCTTCGGTTGAATGCTGAGCATTACTAGTGATACTCATGTAACAAGTCTTAGTTTTCGCCTTTGAATCCAATCTATATCATGATGATACCGCTTGGAACCGGCGTCAGGGTGCGGTCTCATGATACCGGTGATGTTTAAAGTGACGAGCATGGGCTACAGTGTAAATCACTGCTGTGAATTTGGATCGCCCACTAATTATCTAAGGAAGGAAAGTGAGGAAAAAACACCAATTCTGCAGTTTTCGGATTTTGGGAGCTTGTTTCAAATCAAGTAGATATGAGTCTCCGTAAAGCCTAGCTCGAAGCGGGTAATGACTGGTAATGACCAATGACCGATGACCGATGAGCGCTGAGCGCTGAGCCACGAACGCAAGGACACTACAGCCTGTTTTACCTCTTTTTATGTAAAATCGCCATAGCAACACGCAACGCTGTATAATCGTGGCTTTGCGCGACCCTGGGCCGGTCCTTGCTAATTGATAACTCGGCTCGGTCCTGGTCAGCTCACGGCTCGGAACAGCTTCCAAATTATGACAACTGAAACGAACAGACTCGGAAGCGTACTACTATGTTGATGCGGTCTAAGGGCTCTAATCCGACAATCATCACTGGCAGGTCACTCTATCGTCAATTCTATGACTAATCGTGGTCAACTTGGACTTGAATGCATCCTGGTGTCGGCACATCTCCGAGTCAACAGGGAACATTGGCAGGAGAACGATTGTGATTCAACGCAGCCAGTGCGGTCCCTTCCACCGCTCTCACGACCATATCTAACTTGGTTTCACCTCAGAGGTCTCCTCGACCTCTTGGTCATCGAAGCGGATCCCGTTGATAAATCGTAATAACTTTGCGGCAGCATTACTCGGTGTTCTGACATGTCGATGCGGCGTTACCATGTCATTTTGACAACCAGATGTCCCACAACATTGTTCCGCCTTGTGGTCACTATGGCTGCCAATCGAGCATTCTTAAGAGACCATATAAGGATCCGACAAGGACAAGGACACCAAACCAGTACTTCTCTTACCCTCCTCCTCGACTCGGACCCCACTGGCAGCTGGTCTGTTATCTCGTTATACCATTTCGTGTTGTCCGCGTCCTCTCCCTTAGCCATCCCACTCTTTTCTTTTGAAGGTGGAGCAACCTGGTCCTAAGGGACTCAAGCAAAAATTACGCAAAAAAATGGTCTCAAATGCATTCTTTTTCGCGACCGTTTCGGTTGCTTTGGCGAGCCAAGCTTCTGCTCATATTGGTAGGTCCATCTCCTTCACCAGTTCGGCGTCGTCTTGCGTTAATTTTCGTATATCTCCAGCACTCTGGCACCCTAGCATGTTTGGATTTAACCAATCCAACTTTCCCACCAATCGTCCACAGGACCCGCTAGCGGACATGACCTTCGACGAATGGTGGTTCCACGGTCACCTCAAATTTCCCCCTCACCCGCATGATATCATGCAGTTCCCCGTCGGGGGAGATGCTGTTGTTGAGTTGGCTTGCGATAAGGGCGTGACGTCCTGGTACGCGTCTGGCCCCGGTGGTGACGCGCGAGATCCCCAACATCCAGATTATCCGTGCCCCCACGCACCTCTTGCTGAGTTCCATACTAACGGTATCAATGACCTCGGCGGTTGTGCGTTATCTGTCGCATACAAATCAGATGCCAACAACGTGAAGCCGGAGGACCTTGTCATATTCAGCGTGCAGCACAAATGCGTGTGGAATCTTCACACACACTTCAAGATCCCGAGAGATATGCCGTCGTGTCCAAATGGCAAGTGCACTTGCGCGTGGCACTGGATACATAAGCCAGACTCTGGTTCCGAACAGAGTGGGTTTCCATCTATCTAAAATGTGGGGGGTATCAGGACCGTTAACCGATATGCAGTGTATATGAATGGGTTCCAGTGCAACTTCACTGGCGCGACATCGACGAAGCGGCTGGCGAAACCGAAGGTTGCGCGTCGGTATGTAGTCTTGTTCACTATTCTCTCATCATCACGACGACACAGTTAACAATGCATCCCGAACGTACAGTTGCGGCGCAGAAGGGAAACTGCCTGCGCGGCCGTGGAACTGCACCTATGGCGCAAAGTCTCCGCACTTTTGGCTTCAAAAGGAGGGGAACAATATGTTCGAGGGTTACTACTCCCCCCCATTGTACCTGGACTTGTACAACTTTGGCAACGGGGCGCAGAACGACATCTTCGAGAACAACTTCGTCACGACTCCCCCTCCCCATTCGTCGACCGGTCGGTCCACGGCTTCGCCCGTTCCGAACATCCTGAACGCCACCTCCATCCACACTACGCCCTCGTCCTCCCCCACGTCCGCGCCTGATAGTGTGAATTCATCTCCAGTCCACAGGCCCAACTCGTCGCAAAACCATAGCAGTGGCAGCAGCCACCCCAAACACAAACACACCTTGGGGGGCTCCTGCAGAGCCCGGCACAAGTAAGCCCTTCCACCGAATCTTGCCATCTACCACTGCTTACTCTATCCGATAATCAAATACCGCCTCTGTTAATACAAACATTTGTTTTTGACACGCCCATACGCAGCCGAAAGAGACCCACGCCACTCGCGATGACTACTATGACAGTGACATCGAGATTAATAGCTCCAAGCGACTCACCCGTCGCGCCTGGGGACCGCGCTATCATATGACCGGCAAATGCCACGCCTATATTACCTGCCAGTGCAAGCACCGGAGGATCGTCCACAATTCGTTCTCGATCCGTTCATATTCATTTCCTCAAAGTGCTATTTTACTCATTACGTCTTCGTACTTTTACTTTACCCAGTGCGGATACCCCGGAGCCGCGAGTGGCGCCTGTATGACTATTGCATCAGCAAGATGACATGTTCTTGGAAGCTGAGCATTATGAGTCTTACTCATGTAACAAGTCTTTTTTTTTCCCTCTATGTCCGATCTAACTGCCGCTTGAGACTGGCATCAAAGCGCGATCCCTCATGTACTGGAGACACAAGAGATACAGTGTGAATGATCTACCATTGAGTAACGGCCATTGAGTTACGTTCGTCTTCAGGAGTCGGACATCGCAGAAAACAACGTCACCCTCCCTCCTAACCCTGCGAACTCGGCGTTGCCTGATTCAGGGCAAACGATCGTTTCCCCAGGGGCCATAACAAAGACGAAACGGGACCCCGTCCCTAGAAGTATCGTACGCTGTGAAAAGAAACTCACTATGCCCCTCTCGATTTCACGCGGTGACGCAATTGTGATTTGGAAAATGTAGAGAGACCCATCAGTCAGTATGAAGGAATCAAATGGCATTCGATCCCTTCATACTGGCCGGCTTAAGCCTGGTCGAAATGGGCACGTTTGCTACACCGGCACCAGCTGAATCTGGGCCCTGGCCTATGGAACCTGGCACTGTCGAAGTGTCGCCGGTGTGGGATATCCATTGGGCGATTGTCTTGCCTGAGGTTGTTTGTTGTTTTATCATTGGAACGAGGTTGAGCGCGACATCCTGGAGTTGAAGCCGCGCCATAGCCTCGAAAAGGAGGCCAGCCATATGTCTCAAATGCTCAACTCTTTCGAGAACGTTGTAAACGCGCAATCGCTCCGCTCTTCTTCCATGAGTCGCATCTTTAGCTGTCGCCTGACGGAATCAGTGATGGGCCCAACGATGAACTCCACAAGCTTACCCACATCCACACATTTTACTAGTATGAGACGCCTCCAAATCGAGGACGCTGGTCTTTACAACAGAATTGAGCACTTCGCCTATAGAAAGACGGAAGATTGCAGCTGCACGGTCTCCATGGTGCAAAGTGAGCTGCAGTGGGTCTTGGGCAAAGTTGATGCAAAGGCGAGGAGTGGGTCCATATCCGTAGAAGAAGTTTCGGGGATCTGAGAGTTGGTCCTTCGTAAGGCCATGAATTACAGTACTAGCGGAAGATGGTAAGCGAGAAGAGACAGCATAGAAGCCAGGAAGCCTACTTCCAGGATATCTCTTCCCATGTCCATGGACCGGGGTTCATAATCAAAAGTTCCAGCTTGTTTCCTGTACTCAAGGGTTTCATCTATCACGCCGGGGTGATGTGGTGGATATGGTAAACATTCTAGTCCCATACACAGTACAATTATCCGGAACGCCAGTTGAGTTGTTCGCATCAACAAACGTCCAACGGTATGGACGAAATCTAGTGACAGGGAGGTAGAGACCTTGAGGGGATTGGAAAACGCCACCTGAGTAAATACTACGTCTTTTCGAAGTACCAAAGAATGACCCGCTTCGCCTGGGCATCGGTGGACGGTTATAGAGCCGTATATATCTTTGCGTACCCAAATTTCTCTCCGAGTCAAAAGGCCTAATATATATACCAAAGTCGCGGGTGAAGCAGCCCTCGTCAACGTCGCTTCCTTCGGTTTCCTTGTGTTTACCACCACCCAGACCTACCACCCATTTGGATCTGTCGTCGTCGATAGGGTTGTCCCAAAAGTTGGCATGGAGCTTGGAGAGAATTTCGCGAGCATCCAGCTGGTGCCTGTATGACATGACAGACCCTGAGGCTCAAGATATGTATGGCACGTGGCCTCATCACAACGCACAATTTCAAAGGCCGCCATTTGTTGGTCTCTCTAGTGTCTCTCTGTTCAATTCAAGGTACAGCTCAACTTGTGGATGGCGGAACACAACAACTAATTTAGCTGAAGAGTACCCCAAAAACACTGGGGGCAAACCGAGCTCAGATTCAGATCTAGAAAGGTGAAAAGAGTTCACAAGGTTGGGCCAAAGAACAAAGAAAGGTCATGATCCGAAAATTAAAGATTATTAAGTTATATTGAGATCACAAACCCACGCGTCTGGCCAGTAAGCAATCTGGCATGTACTCTCCTTTAAGCACGGTCGGCACCAACCCTCGACATATAGCTAATGACAATCAAGGCACTTTTATATACCAGTAATGATCTCTTTGTTTTTGTTTATTTCGTGTGCCAGCGGGGAACTCACATTTTGAACCCCTTGATATTTTTCACAGCAACGGCGACTCTGGCGTCAACTCCAAACTTGAAGTCGGCTCGAGCGAGTGCTGAGCCACGAACGCACGGGCTCCACATACCTCGGTCGTAACTACGACATTCCGTGGCGTTGATGGCCCGGCTCGATCCAGGACAACCCACAAGTAGCTTCCAAACTATGACAACTGAAACGCAAAAAAAAGGATGCTACGGTAATCCAAAATAGTAGTCATCATGTCGCTCTATCGTCAATGCCACGACCAGAACCGCGGTCAGGTCAACATGGACTCACTCGGAGGACATTGTAGAGTCGGACCGTCTTCCAATCAACAGGGCACCGGAAGAGGGTACAAAGAACGATCATGTGTTCAACGCAGCCAGTGCAACTCCTTCCAGTGCTCTTACGGGTATAGGACTTCTTTGATTTTACCCTTGAGGTCTTATCGGCCTCTCGGTCATCAAAGCGAATCCCGTTCGTGTTCATAATCATATTGCGGAAATATCACTCGGTGTTCTGATATGCTGGTGCGGTGTTACATTCCGACATCTAGATGACCTTCCACCTCGTCGCACTTTGTTGTCGGCATGGCTACCAGTCCGGCATACTTAAGAGACTATGCTAGGAGTCAATGAGGACACCAACCCAGTACCCCTCTGACCCCAGCTGATCGTGATACCACTTCGCGTTCTCCGCGCTTCTCCTTAGCCACCCCTCTCTTTTCTCTCTGAACATATCACAGCTCAGTCCCACGGACTTACCGAAAATCAAAAAGAAAGAACATGGTTTCGAACGCACTCTTTTTTGCGGCCGTTTCGGTTGCTTTGACGAGCCAAGTTTCTGCTCATATTTGTAAGTCCATTTCCTGAATCAGTTCTGCGTCATCCTACCCTGATACTTGTATCTTCAGCCCTTTGGCACCCTAGCATGTACGGCTTTAACCAATCCAACTTCCCCACCAATCGTCCACAAGACCCGCTAGCGGACATGACATTCGACCAATGGTGGTTCCATGGTCACCTTCCATACCCGCCTCATCCGAATGACATCATAGAGTTGCCAGTTGGAGGCGACGCTGTGATTGAATTGTCTTGCGACAAAGGCGCGACGTCCTGGTACGCGTCTGGCCCCGGTGGTGATGCGCGCGACCTCCAAAATCCGGATTATCCGTGCCCCCACGCCCCAACCGCACAATTCCATACCAACGGTATCGATGACCTCGGCGGTTGCGCATTGTCTGTGGCATATAAATCAGATGCCAATGATGTCAAGCCGGAGGACCTTGTGATATTCAGTGTTCAGCAGAAGTGCGTGTGGAACCTTCACACGCATTTCGAGATTCCGAAGAACATGCCGCCATGCCCGAATGGCAAGTGCACCTGCGCTTGGCACTGGATCCACAAGCCGGACTCAGGCTCCGAACAGAGTTGGTTCCATATTATCTAATTTCCGAAAGGAAACCAGGTCCGCTAACCGGTATGTAGTGTACATGAATGGGTTCCAATGCAACTTCAGTGGTGCGGAATCGACGAAGCAGCTGGCGAAGCCCAAGGTTGCGCGTCGGTACGTAGCCGCATCTATCATCGTTTTGCTCTCCTGACGACTCATCGGCAATCTATCCCGAATGCACAGTTGCGGCGCAGAGCCGGATATTGGCCTGGCCGCGCGCCCATGGAATTGCACGTACGGCGCAAAGTCTCCGCTCTACTGGCTTCAGAAGGAGAGATGCAACATGTTCGAGGGTTATTATTCCCCGCCGCTCTACCAAGACTTGTACAACTTCCGCAACGGCGCTCAGAACGACATCTTCGAGGACAGCGTCATCGCGACACCCCCTCCCCCTTCGTCGGCAGCCCGACGCCGCCATGTGACTGGCAAACGTCACGTCTAAGTTGCCAGCAAGGGATGGTGGACAGTCTAAACTTTATTCTCGACCCATTCATTTCTCAAAGCGCTATTTCCCCCTTACCTCTTTATCCTTTGATTTCACTTTGAGTGCCGATGCCCCAGATCCAGGAGCTGTGCCTGTATGATCGGTTCATCAGCACGATGACACATATATTGAATGCTGAGCGCTGAGCGTTTACTACAGTAGCGTTTGTTACTACAGTGGTGCGACAAGCCTTGGTGCTTTCCACCCCATAAATCCAATTAAATTTAATCTGTATTCCGCATGAGACTGACATCAACACACGGTCTCTCACGTAGGGGTGATATTTAAGGTGACACATATTTACTAGTTGAGAGCACAATGCGGTTGTACGGGTGGTGCGAGAGGACAGAAAGGTTATTTGTACCGGCCAATAGAAGAGTCCGGGAATTAATAGGTGTTAGTTAGGCTAGAAGGCAGATCATGATAACCTGAACCAACGGATGCGGGTCATGGTGCTGGTGAAGGCGATGAGGATAGCAAGGAAGGAGAATGATGGGGAATACTAGTAACATGGGTATGGGCATAGCACGCATCGCACACGTGCGCTGGAAGAGGCGAAGAGGTAGGGTACGCCCAAGTAGTGATGAGCGTATCACGCGGAAGCAGAAGTTGTAGGGTTGTGTTTTATCCGAAGACCAGGCACAGCAAGCCACCCCACTCCACAATGTCACCGGGCGCATGTCGGGGGAGCACGCGAGGACGTAGGAAAAACAGGGTGATCTGCACATACATGACTCGCCTCGCCTGGGATCGGCCGGAAAGGAGAGGAGTCTGGTCCGCTGAGTGGGTGGGGTGATGACCGTGGGTGGAGACACGGGAGCAGCTGGACCTTTTGGAAGGTGCTTGCGCCGTTGTGCTGATCGGCTCGTTCTTCAAGGGGACCTCGGCGCCGAGGCAGCTGCCAGCAAACTGGGTCGGGGTGGCAACTGTGTTGGCCCTCCTCTTCGATGGCTGATCTTATCAGTGTCGACATCGCCGCCCCAGTATCCTTGTGGCCCTTCTTATCTGCCTTGTGGAAATCGAATATCTTCTTCTCGAAGCCCGAGGTTGCGATCCACCTTGGGCGAATCGACAAAGGTGCTATTTCCGAGCTTCTCAAGCTTCGTTAAGTTACTGCAGGAGTCTCCCCCGTCGCGATGAGGCTTACGCATTTCATGGGATGCAGCTGGGAACGTGGTTGGCACCGAGAGATCGACCAGGGGCTCGAAAGCAGGGCGTCACGTTGGGCATGTCTAAGATAATAAACTGGGTTGGGATGTGCTTTGTGGGCCACTAGCTTGAGCTAGCTGAGTGGTGCAAGGATGTTCCTCACTCTTTTCAAGTGCTAGGTGTCTTGCCTGTTTTCTGACCGGCGCGGCACGGTCAGAACATCAACCGAGCGACACTGATGCATCGTACCCTTCTGCTGTGTTTCTTCTTTGGTAGTGCATGCAAACATGCAGAAGATGTGGGATACGAGCTTGAGGCCGCAGTTGTCGCGCACGCTAGTTTATGCTACTGTAGTGTAGTGCAGTTGTATGACTCAACGTGTCATTACGTACATCGAAGCGATTGGATGTACATAACAAGACCACAAAGAAGATAGTGCCACAAGTGGATCCAAGGGTGTCAACAGAAACCGAAACCCAAATGTGTCGACAAAATGATTTCGCGAGGTAAGTAAACAAGTGGTAACCGGTAAGCGCTGTAAGCGCTAAGCCTCAAAATGTTATTAGGTAATGTTAGAGCCACAAAACGCCGTGAAGAGAAGCAACCGCAAGCGCAAACTCTCCTTCAATGCAACAACCCTGCTACAGTAACAGCGATTCACAGATGGCGACAATACAGTACTTCGTGGTCGCCTGAACCTAAAAATACGCTTTCTGACAGCACTCTATCGTTCTACTATCACCTTTGGTCGGCAAGGTATCGATCGATCGACACACGAAAAGAACCTGAGGACCACTGCGATGCCCACGTTTTGAGCTGCTTCATCACACTTTCTTGATTTATGAAAGCAACAGGCGAGCGGGTGCTGAGCCACGAACGCAAGCACTCATATACTGTAACCCTTCTATGCTACAGAAAAGAAACGGTACGTCGTGTACCATAACTACGGTTTTGGGTAGCGTTTTTGGCTCAGCTCAGTCCAGGACAATTAATGAGCAGTTGATATCTTCAACGCGGTCAAGCTTATGCCACTACAGCTTGAGTAGCCTGTCCTGACGGTCATCGTGTCACCCTCTCGTCCATTAATGCCGTAACTGGAACCACGTCTACTTGGGCCCGAACACAACGTGACGTCAGACTATCTTCGAGGTCAATAGGGAACGGGCACGAGGGTACGGAGGATGATTATGCATCTGACGCGGCCAGTGCAGGCCCCCTTTACCGCTCTCATAAGCAAATGGGGCTTTTGTGCTTTCAACCCGGCAATCTTCCTGCCGTCGAAGCGAATCGCGTTCAGAATCACCTTGCGGCAATATTGCTTGATATTTCGAAACGCAGATATGGGGTTACCATGTCGTCTCAACATCCTATATGACCCTCCACATTATCGCACTTTGTCGTCACCGTGGCTGCCAGGCGAGCACATTTAAGAGGCCATCTGAGGAGCTGAGAAGGACACCAACCCACTACTTCTCTTTCCATCGGCCCCAGCAGGCCGATTCTCTTGTGTTGTGATATCACCCCGTGTTGTCTGCGTCTCTCCTTTACCCACTGCTTTCTCTCCTTTCTTTCCGGACAATCTCGCAACCCAGTCCCACGGACTCCGCGGGCAACTTAACCAAATAAAAGAACATGGTTTCGAACGCACTCTTTTTCGCGGCCGTTTCGGTTGCTTTGGCGAGCCAAGCTTCTGCTCATATTTGTGAGGCCCGTTTTCGTAATCAGCTCAACGTCGTCTTACCTCGACATTCCCATCGCTAGCTATGTGGCACCCCAGCATGTGGGGATTTAACCATACCAACGTCCCGGTCCCCGGTCGTCCCGTGGACCCGCTTGCGGACATGACCTTCGACGAATGGTGGTTCCATGGCCACATCAAATACCCCCCTCACCCGAATGACATCATGCAGTTTCCCGCCGGAGGCGATTCTGTTATCGAGTTGGCTTGCGACAAGGGCGCGACGTCCTATTACAAGACCAACCCCAACGGCGACGTCCGCGATCTCAAAAACCCGGATTACCCGTGCCCCAAAGCACCAACCTCACAGTTCCACACTAACGGTATCGACGACCTCGGCGGTTGCGCCTTGTCGGTGGCATACAAGTCGGACATCAACGACGTCCAGCCGGAGGACCTCGTCATATTCAGCGTTCAGCAGAAGTGCGTGTGGAACCTTCACACGCATTTCGAGATCCCGAAGAACATGCCCCCGTGTCCGAACGGCAAGTGCATCTGCGCTTGGCACTGGATCCACAAGCCCGACTCGGGTTCAGAACAGAGTTAGTTTCCATATTTCTAAAAACTCGATAAAGGGAAATCGGAGTTCGCTGACCGATTTTGCAGTGTACATGAATGGGTTCCAGTGCGACTTCACAGGTGCGAAAACGCCAAAGCCGCTGGCAACGCCCAAGGTTGCTCGTCGGTACGTATTCCTCTCTCGTTCTGCGTCGCGACGAACTCGTCTGATAAATCTAACCAACCACGAAAAACGAACAGTTGTGGCGCAGAGCCGGAGAAGGGCCTGGCCGCGTGGCCGTGGAACTGCACGCAGGGCGCAAAGTCCCCGCTCTTCTGGCTTCAGAAGGAGAGGAACAACATGTTCGAGGGTTATTATTCCCCGCCGCTCTACCAAGACTTGTACAACTTCGTCCAAGGCGCTCAGAACGACATCTTCGTGGACAGCGTCGTCAAGAATTCGTCGTCCCTCGGCCAATCCGGTGCTTCGTCCACTCCGACCATCGTGGACGTGAAGGCCACCACTGGCACCCCAGTCCCTACCACCTCGCCGTCGTCCTCACCCTCACCGGCCTCCGCCTACCAGTCGTCGCCTAACGAGATGAACCCCTCTCCCGCACCGGCCTCCGCTTCCCAGTCGTCGCCTAACGAGATGAACCCCTCTCAGGCTCCCGCCCACACCTCCGAGCCCAAGCCGTCGCAGAGCCACGGCAGCTACGACCACCACAAACACAAGCACACCACTTGCACATCCGAGTCCACGTAAGCCCCCTCTCGCATACCCTTCTCGCCCACCTACCGCTACTGACTTTTACTGCGAAACGCAACCCTCCCCGTTCGCAGCATGCCGACGCACAAAGCTCGCGCCGAGTACGATAGCTCCGAGGAACCCATCCGCCGCGCCTGGGGAAGCCACCGCCGCATGCACGGTAGACGTCATGCCTAAAGCCTAAAGTCACTCCCCGTCCACTAAACGGTTGTGTCTCGAACCCGTTCATTTTTTCTCAAACTTTATACCTTACGCGTTACGTCTTTGTCGATCCTTTTGACTTTACCTAGTCCGGGTGACCCCCTTTGCGCCGCAAGCGGCTCCCTGTGTGACCGGTGCACATGCTCTGTGCCAGTGGGGCGCATGCGCCCCCGAACTTCCATTCCCCAGCACGTGCATTGTATACTGTATACCCTACCCTTTACAAATGAGAAGCGTCGACGCCGTTGTCATTGTTACCGTTCGGGAAAAAAAAAAATAGAGCTTTCTGCTGTTGTGAGCTACCCGATCCAAGACATTAAAACGCATACAGGTGGTATATGTATACAACAAACAACGTGACCATGTGTGTGCCACCAAAAAGGGATAAATGAGAAAACAAGAGTCCGACCCGACTTGTCCTTGCCTGCCCTACGCGTATATATTATAGCGCACATACGTCATCGGCCCAACCGCCAAGTTAGGTGACATCCTCTATGAAACGGCTGTCACGTTGTTGAACGAATTCCAGAGGATTCCGTGGCGGGCGCAGCTGAACCCTCGCCCCTTCGCCCTCGCTGGCACCCTCAGGTACCGGGGCAACATCAGCGCTCTTGTCCTTCTCGTGGTCACCGTCCGCTTCGTCAAGCACCAGCGCCGTCTTCTCACACTCGGAGCTACTCGCGCCTCCCGCACCCGGTTGCGACAGGGACGCGGTGTCCGGTAGCGCCCTCGCTTTATCCGTTCCTCGCGCCTCCTCGCTGTCGCCCTCGTCGCCATCGACACCAGGACCTTTATTGTTCTTCGGCCCCTTCTCCGAGATGGCAGGGGCCGTGCGCGAGCCGCCCTTGGCGACGCGCTCGCTTCGCAAAAGGAGAAAGTTCTCGAGGAGTCGCGCGTTGCGCACGTTGGCGCGGTACGAGGCGATCAGGACGTCGCCGAGGATGGGCACGATGCCGATCGCGGCAGAAATGGCGAGGTTGAGGATCATGCGCCGCGTGAGCGCCTTGGGGAGCCTGCATAGGTGATCGAAGGGAGAGAGCACGAGGGCGTGACAAGAAAAGGAAAAGGGAAGGGAAACACATGAGTGGAACGTGATGAAGAAGAGAGCGATCGGGAGGAAGGGCGGGACGTGGATGACAGGGAAAACGTACTTTGCTTTGCTGGCCGGGCGAACAACAAGGAAATAGCCGAACACGGGATGTAATGCATCGCCTACGACAGGTACGATTGCTGTAGCACAACCGAAAACATGAGTCTTCGTATGCGTGACCAACCCAGGGAGTAGATGGGAGGGTGTGGGGCAAGGAGAAGGGGGGATGTGGCGGAGGGATACGCACCGATGACGAAAGTCCAACCAAATCGTGCTCCACACAGGTTAAAACACTTATCGAGAATATTCGCTCGGCGCTTCACAGTTCGCAAAACTGTCGTATCTCTCTCCGAAAGACCAGGGGGGACGTCATGCTGTGCATAAGGGTCAGTCTGGGCAGGCGGTAGGGATTGGGGAGGAGGCACAGAGAAGTAGGGGTGTGGAGCAAAAACTGAATTGAAGACGGACCGTTCGGTAATCTGTGGCCTCCGCGTCGGTCGGAACCGCGACGTATTCCTCAGAGAAAGTATCTGCAGCGGCGTACTGTTGAGCATCATCGTCTTGGGCAAAGAGCCTCTTTCCGGCTTTGCCAATTGCGCTCTTCATAGTAGGAAGGAGATGTGCGTGAATAGTGGAAGGGGGCTGCAAAGGACCATTCAAGAGAGACAGGTGATACTTGTACTGCTGCCCGCTTATGGTTTTCTGTGGCGGCGTGGTAAGGACACGTTGTGTAACCGGAAGTTGGCGAGCGGAGACGTGTGGGGTATGGTACTAAAAATCACCCACCGCCTGAGCGTCCGTTAAGGTAGTGGAAATGTCCAGATGTCCTTCAAGTCACGCAACGTGAGGTCTGAAAGCCAGATGGGGAAAAAGCGTCCTTGAATTGTCAAATCAATCGGAACCGTCGGGGGACGAGATTGGGAAGCGTTGGTCATGGGCGCAATTGAATTGAGACCACGAGACTGAATCTTATTTAAAGATCCATCAATCATCACTCGGCACCGGCATCGGCGACTCTTCTCGGCTCCGGTCCGCCAACTCCGAGCATCTCGGCACGTGATTATCAATTTCTCATCGCGGCAGCGATGCGTTTAGCTTGAAGGCACTCTCCCTTGCAGCATTTTCCGACTCCCGAGTCCGAGTCCGTCCATGGCAGATTTCTCAAACAACCCATTCATTGACCACACTGCCAGCGTCGCCTCGCGATTCCCAAACATCAACGCCGTATCTTCACCTTCTCCTCCCACGCCCTCCGCCCTGCAGTACTCCAGCTGGCCGCAGCAGCAGCAACAGCAACAACAACAACCGCAACAACCCTCGTATCAGTCATCGGGATACCTAGCCTCAAATCCTACGGGGTACCCCCAACAATCCTTCCAACAACAACAACAGCAATGGCCACAACAGCAGCAACCGCAACAGTCACAGTCACCGTATCAAGCACAGCCGCAGTCGCCTTACTCCCCGCCGACGGGCTATCAATCGCCCACTCAGCCTAGCTCCCTTGGTCATCAGTTCGCCGGCCAGGTCAACCCACTCGCGACCGGCTACCCACAAGGTCAAATGCAAGCGCAGGCGCAATACGCCGGCTATCCGACACAGCAAGCGTACGGCTATCAACAACAACAGCCTCAACAATCTGGCTACGGCTACCCGTCGCAACAGCAACAGCAACAACACCTACTCGCCCAATTCGATCCCTACGCAAACCTCGGACAGCTCTCGTCACCCAGCACCGGCACATCCTCGATCCCAGGCACGTTTGCTAACGGTGCCGTCGCCGGCGCCATGGCGTCACCTACCCAGGCGCAGCAGCAGCAGCAGCAGCCGCCTCAGGGCATGCAACACCCGCGCGCGTTCATCCACTCTCACAAGGCCGAGCTCGAGGCATGGGACCCGCCGACATGGAGGCAGGTGCAGAGCTCCTTCGACGCCCTCAAGGTCGCATGGGAGACGCGCAAGCGCGCGGCCGAGGCCCAAGTGCGCGCGCTCGGCGGTACCGTCGGTGCTGCCCCCGCGAGCACCGGCTTTTTCGGCGGCGGCGGTGGTGGTGGATATGGTGGATATGGCACCTACGCTGGGGCATACCAGACACCGCAAGCGCAGGAGGTCGATCGATTGAACGCGGTACGCATTGTCATTTCCCGTATCGTCCTCGTTTCCTTCTTTTCTTTTTTGTCTTATGTTTTTTGACATGCGTGTCTGTCTCGCTGTTTTCATTTTTTTGGCAGCTGATCAAAGAGGCCGACTCGAACATCGGTACGCTCTTTTCGTTTTTGTTGTCTACAAGCACGTGATATTGAAGATCTGAGACATTAGACACCGTTGCCGCTGGCGCTCTGCAGATGGCAGAGGTATTTGGTGGCTATCGACACTCGGGTGACATCGCTAGCAAGCGCCGCGTGCGAGAGTCGTGCAATGCCGCACTTATGGGCCTGCCGGAGTATCCACCCCCTACGTTGTAACGATAACCCTAGCCCCTGGTACGGGCTGGGAAAAGTGTGACGACCATAATGTGAAGAATGCGTTTGGGATTTGTACGATCTGTTTTTTTCTCTATCTGATCTGGAACAGGTGGTGTAATCTTTGTGTTGTAGATTCGTGATCCACTGTAATCGTAAAACATGTACGCGTACATACCAGCCACAGTCTTGCAAGCACAAGTTAAAACAAAGCACACAATCGATCACGCAGTCCAGCGTGAAACAGAAAACTCTACAATGAGCTAACTATAAGATGCAGTCGTTGCCAGTAGAGATTACGAGTACACGAGCGGCCAAGGAGAATCCAACTGGCTCCTACGTACAATCTCATAAATACATATGCGGCCGATAGCCGGATGCTATGACAATAGAAGATGACAGTTCGAAAAAGGCGGACACGCCCACAGTGCACATGTTACCCCCCAACATACACCTCACTAGCGAGCAACTCTTGGAGCTGGGAGTAGCCCCATAATGCCAAACGCAAGCGCATATAACCCGGACCCTACGCGATAAGATAAAAATAACTGGTTTAAGAAATGCAGCCCTTCCGCAATACATGGAGAATAGGAAAATATGGTGGGGGAGAAAGAAAGGGTGGGATAGGATAGGATGGGATGGGGAGAAGAGAGTACGACGTACCACCAATGGTACCGAGTATGTACCCCATACCCGAATACCGTCCGAGCACGCCACAGAGCGACACCCAACCAGAGATGGTCGATACCGTCAAGACCTACACGCGCCCATTCTTCCGTGAGCCGAAGATCCGAGTGGAAGAGAAGAGAAGAGAGGGAGGTATGTACGTTGGGAGGGAGGGATTTGGACCGTGTAGGAAAATACAACGCACCGGAATGATCGACGAAAGTTCACCGGACTCTCTCCACGACCGATACTAAAAGGGTGGGGGAAATAAAGAGAGAAAAAAAAAGCGTGGGGAAGAAGAGGAGATCCATTGTGTCAGTTGCTATCTCGACCCTGGTAACATGACGAATCGGCAAGGGCGTAAAGAAACCGCGAGACGCACGTTTGGTGGGATGCCCTTGATCACGGGAATCAACAGAATATACAAAAACAAGGCGACGGTCAAGACACCCGACAGGGCCGAAAAGCCCACCAACGGTCTACAGTGATCGAGGTCACGGAAGTTGTTGGCGGCGGAAAAGGAAACAAAACGAACTGGGCGAGAGGGGCAGCATCTGACCAAATTTGGGTGAGTAAGGAAGGGGTTTGTAACCAGTAGGTTATGGCAGCTCCCGGGAGCACAAAACGAAGCTGGCGAGCGAGGTGTCCGGAAGGCATAAGGCGGGTGAGCGTGGAGATGAAGAGACTGTCACCGCCCTCGACTCGCGGCACTAGTAGCGGTCAAGACCTTAATCACATGTCAATGTCACCACGTTCGGATCTCTCGGCTCAGGCTCGGTATCAAACCTGCCTACATCCCCAAGATATTCAATCCGCTCGACCTCCGCGGCTTGTTACATTTGTTCTGCATGATTGGTCGTGGCTAGGGTTGTTGTTACAGTTCAATCCTCATATCTAATAGTTCATGTCCCCCCTCACAAGCTTAAACCACCAAAGAAACCAGAATGCTCGCCAGTCCCACTGCGACCATGATACCAACAACAGCCCCAGATGATATGTCTCGAGCAACAGAGTTGGCCTTTACTGAAGGAGAGTGGATCGGTGACGGGCTACTACTACTCGACGCCTTCGCCGCATCTGGCTTGGGACTGGCAGGTGGCGCTGTGCTCGAGGGAGCGGGGGTGCTGCCCGCCACCGCCAAGGGACTCGAAGCCGTACTGGAAGTCGCGTCATGGTTGACCGCGACGCCGGAAGGACTATTCGTGGGGCTACGAAGCGCATTAGAATGAAGTCAAGACACAAAGAACAGCTGCTTCCTACGTTGGTGAACTCGATTCGCTCGCTTCTTTGCCCTCCATGACTTTATCATCGACACAGCTGGGATATGGTCACGATAAAGGCCCAAGAATGGCGCATATACTGACATACCTTGAGTCGCCTCCATCTTGAACGGTTGCAGGCGCAGAGTACACTTGTTGACCATTGCCGTCCCTCAAGGCGACGGTGCTTTTGATGTGAGTGTAAGTAAATTGGCACAAAATCTTGTATAGTGCATACATACAAGCTTGTTCCAACTCCCAGGGTGACCTTGGGCCAGGTATAGCTCGATTGTTGTTGCGGAGGAAACTGCTTAAGCTACAAGCACAAGCACGGAGACATATAAGAACCTGGATAATCGAGAAGAGCACAGGGCGGCTTACAGCCTTCTCCGTAGGCTGACCGGCTGATCGAAGATCAGTTAGCATCCTGAAAAGAGTAAAGATAATCGCAGGAAAGTCGAACCAGGGATAAGAGAAAGATAGTACGGCGGCTGCGAGCCGTCTGTAGACCAGGTAAACTGCAGAGGTTCTAGACAACAAATCAATTCGTAGACGTCGGCGGTGGAGATAAGTGCTCACGACAGACAACTACGGACGTCCTGCAGGAAGGGGAATAAGCCAAGTAGTTAGGCTGTAAAGATCTGGCACTCACGGTGTATTGACTGTGAGTGCAGATGCGATGGGAATTAACGCAGCTAGGATGACGAGAGGATTCATGGCGGGCTATAGTTGTAGTAGAATAGGGCCGTTAAAGGGCTAGTAAGCTAGGATATAAATGAAGGCGTGAAGCGAGAGAGTAGAAAGTTGGTCAAAGGAATGAGCGTTGATGAATGCCTTTCTCCTCTAACTTAAATTCGGGTGATGAAGCGGAGTTCGGTAGAGAGGTGCCGGTATGTTGGAATTCGAAACAGGGATCATGGAATGGGAATAGATATTGGGATATTTGGGTAGCGCTACATGGCAGTACAATGCAAATAAATCGCGACTCGTGTGTATAAAAATTAGCGCTCATCCATGGCATCGAAAGCGAATAAAGCAGCAGAGGACGAACGCATTGACCCTTGACTTCCTTCTAGTCGAATCCCAGCACCTCCACAACAACGTTGATCGTCATTATTACCACATAAAAGCAGATGAGGAACACGCCCCACTTGCGCGGGAGGAAATAGCCGTTCAACGGAACGAATATCAAAGTCGTGAGGAGGAGTGCGAGTAGCCCCACTGTGCTTACGAGCAAGGTATTGGAGAAGTGTAGCTCGTAGGGCTTACCGGTGGTGTGGATGACATACGAGCCGGAAATTCCGACACCCAATAGCATATTGAGCATCGGCCCACCGAAGCAAGCAGAGAAACCCATAATAGGGGCAAACACCTGAGTCGACGTAAGGACAAGGCATCATGAGACAGGTGAGGTAAACACGCACAGCCACGCTCGTATTAGCCACCAAGTCAGCGATAGAATTTCCCGCAGCGAAAATCGTCAGACCAATGATAGCATCCGACAGTCCAAAAATTAAGCCGAAGGTCTACTAGGATCAGTTTCGACCTGGTATTGACATTCCGCTTCACTCACCCGTAGAATACTGACAACCTCATCCGCAATAGCCATGATCCAAACCACGGCTACAAGAAATCCCATCGAGCAGCGGGCTGTAAGCCACCAGGGGTGATTTCCTTTGTCAGCGAAGATCGCCACAGATACACCAGCAACGATGCCCGCCAAACCGAGCCCTAAGAGGATCCATTGCTCATACGCGGAATCGTCTGGATAACACTTGGATATCAGATCTCTTCGCATGAAAACAATCCGAGATACACCAACGTACTGAAGAGTATAGAACCGCAGAATACCGGGCCGAAAGCGCATTGAGCCGCCATAAGCCACTTGTTGAACTGAAAATCATCCATCTCCTCTTCCTCGACGATAAGAGTGCGCTCAATACCATCTTCCTCGAAGGGGGAAAGCATATGACGGATGCTTGGAGACTTTTCATGCCGATAACCTACGTTATCGTACGGTTTCACCACAACAGGAAGAGTGACAGTCAGCACGAACACCGCCGGTGCAGCAAAGACAGCTGCGACCTTTCCAAGTAAACTCTTGGCGCGGAAATCGTGGAGTGTTGGGAAAAGGACGTGCGACGTGCGTGAGAGAATGTGACGTATAGCTCGACGGGGTGCTGGTGCGACATGATGCGCAAAGTCGCTGTCAGTATCAGAACGTGGAGATGCGGGCGTGTGCGAAATCTGAGGAATCTGTGGCTCGGCGTCACTGTCAGTCAAAATCAGGGGTTCCTCCGGTATGGAATTGCGTCGATCGTCGGCGAGAAGAGAAGGTACGGGGGGCAACGGAGAACGATCATTCAAGGGGACGTCAGACGATGCATCTGATAATCGCGGGCTTCCACTACGGCTACGGTTGGAACCGTATGAGCGCGATCGCGAATGACCAAAGCCGTGGTAGTGTCCGCCGGGGAATGGAGCTAACATGGGTGGTTCGAAAGCGCCGAGAGAGGTACCAGCAGCATCTTGCTGTAATGACGAAATTACGCTTCGAAATTCGAGCGCACCGACGAGGGAGAAGGATGGCATCGTCACCAAGCGTGGGGAATGTGATGGTGACCTCGATTCATGCTGCGAGTCCCGGGCCTGTTGATGCGGTTCTTGCGTATGTAATTCGAGGCGGGATAACGATGGCAAGCGTTGTGGGCCAGCGTTAGGGAACAACAACGGTGAACTGGACGGTGAACGTGCAGCTAGACGCTACGTGAGAACGATTCACCAATACAGCAATTAATGTCGCTCACGCTCATCTCGGTAGGGCTCAAAGTCCCGGAAGGGCTGCACGCCCTCTTCGTCATACTCGCTCCGTATCCGGGCCTCCAGCAATTCCTTCTTCTCACGCCTGTGTTCCCACCAGCTGCCTACAACCACAACGATGACATACGCGAAGTAGAACAGCACAAGGAGGGCGGCTTCCCACGCGTAGATATGCCCATCGAGGAGAATGACCAGCAGCGTAGTCACCGAAGCGATGAAAAACGCGGTATCCCGCAAGAAGGGGCCTCGATTGACCCGAAAGGGTTTGATGATGCACATGGAACCCACGACGCAGGAGACGATGAAAGACGCCGCGCCCAAAAGCTCGCCTATGGCCAAGCTTCCCGCATTTGTACGCAGGGCAGAGAACGTCGCGAAGACGTCGGGGCTGCCATTGCCGAGCGCAAGGAAGGTGACTCCCGCGACGTGCTCGTCCAGGTGCAAAAGCTGCGCGATTGTTGCTAAATTGGGACAGAAGAAATCCGAGGCGCTGATGCCGAGTGTGGAGAATAGGAAACCGAGCCAAAGCAGGAGACCGAAGAATACAAAGGGCCGGGCGGTGGGACTGGCGCAAAAATAAATGCGCAGGTATGGAATGGATAGGAATGTGTCGGATGTGGGACATGTGTCACGCACGACCTCGCATTGATTATGGACAGGGACGGTCAGCGGTTGGCACTGCGGCAAGTTAGGAATGAGGATGTGCTGACAATGAAACGGACCACGACCACGCACCTCGTCCGAACCTTCAACGGATCTGCTATATTGCCCGCTCGCCAGGAGACCGGGTAAGCTCCGCTTGGAGGCATGGGAGACGGGGGATAAGAGCGAATGACGATAGTGTACTCGACTGTGCGAGCCTTGCGACCACAAGAGGACGTTGAGAACCAAGAGAGCGACGAACGCGAGTTTGACCGTGACGTACGACCCCATTCGAGATTCGGCTGTCGTGTGAGGGATGCGGGGCACACGAGCCACGACATAGCGCCAAGCTATTACATATACCGTGGGAACGTCATGCCACCTAAGCCCACCCACCGCTGGCGCAGTCCTTCGTTCGTAACTCTTTTCCGACCCTTCTTCCGAGCCGAAAAGAGCAAACGAAGATTGCGAAACAACCCAAGAATGGGAGGGTTAGATGCCCGATAAACAACTAGCTGCTTCTGGCACTACAATACTGGCTTGTGGCTCGGCTATTTTTAGGCTACTTGAATCACAGCGCCACCAGACACCGCCCCTGCGAGAGCGTGTTTGTGATATATGTCAAACGAGCAACCCCATCAAGCCTTCGATAGCTCAGTTGGAAGAGCGTGGGACTGTAATTTGCAACCTGAGCTCAGTGCTATCCCAAGGTCGCTGGTTCGACCCCGGCTCGAAGGACGTTCTTTTTCTCTCAATTTCCTCGTATTTCCCAACTAACGACAGCATGATTCTAGTCGCTACAATAAAGATTTCCAGCAATACATGCCATGCCAAGTTACAACTCGTTTGACCCCAGTATTCTGTACAGTGCACCATAAGGAGGTAATTTCTGCGCCTATCAAAGGCCTATCCAGCTACTCCTACCGCCGGGATTGTGTAGCATTGTCTGTCCAACCTTCACAACGCCGGTTTCTATTTTGGATACCTCCCCTATTCGCTTTGTGACGTCCTTGGATAATGAATCGCCAGGGACCAGGAAAGGATTGTCGATCGCGTCAATTAATGGACTGGGTGGGACGATCTGCGTCGATGTCGCCGTGACAAAGGATCCGTGCCCATCGACCCTGGGCAAGGGACCCACCTTCGGCGCCTCACTGGGCGATCGCAGCACCGGCAAGAACGATTCAGCGTACCACTCGTACCACACCTGGCGTTGATCCGTCAGGCGCCAAATGGAAACCTGCAGCTCGGAATTGCTCGGCAAATACAATGGTTCCTGTTCAAACAATACGGCAACATTGTGAGACGACGAGGCGCGCAGGGGAGGACAGAACGGCATGGGTGGTGGGTGATGGAGTGGATGGGGCCTTACCCTTAGGGGGAAGAAGAGCGGGAACCAACTCAGCATGTCCTTAGAAATATGTTCCTTCCGGGTCGGATGTATGCTGAGCCCGACGGCCCCATACAACACTGCCTCGAAGTAGCCAGCTAGTCCATGGAGTATCCCAGCGTGAGGGATGTGGAACGTCAGCGTCGCAGACCGGGTGTTGTGGCTGTTCGTGAGCGGTAACCCTGGAGCAAGTCGCATCAAAACAGTCAGCGCCTGGGAGACACACTGACTCATCGGTGAGACCTGCCTCGTTCATCTAACACTACGTCACGTCTCGGGTGCTCAAACTCCCAACACTCCTGGATTGGTGTGCCGCAACGGCCACCATTGCCGCCCCCCTGGCCGCTGAGAATATTCACCGCCTGAAACATCACGACGTACGGCGTCTCAGACGCCTTGTCGTCCTTTCCCGCGTGGACCTCATTATAAAGTTTGGAGGAGGACAACGGGGCCAGATACGCAGTGTACGAAGAGGGTATCGAAATCCCATTAGCTAAACGGACGCCCCGCCATGAAACTGGGCATCGTACGTAAGGATCAAGGGGGGAACCTACGTTTAAGGAAGCGCATTGCGCCGTCGAGGCATTCCGGACTGAGTTCGTTGTCGCCGAACGAGCCCAACAACTCGCTGACGATGATGTCCGCGAGTTCCGGGGGCGTGAGAGACCGCATGTCCCCAAACAGCAGTTCGACTTGCTCCTTCCATTCGGTCGCCTTCCTCTGCTGCAGACTGTGAGAAGGAAATAGGTTACCGGCGTTGGGGATGGAGACCGCATTGGGAAATGTCCACGGTAAATACTCACGTAACGAAGGCGCTGGGGTTCTTCTCGATCGCGTACACAAATGCATTGCGATTGGCGCTCGCAATAGCGCTCAGGCATCGCGCGACGAGTGGACCCCGACCAGCTCCCGCCACGTAGATAACTCTGGAATGACTCCGACATTTACACGTGGGTGACGACTTCCATGGTTGATGTGTACTCACATCCTTTCTGATGGTGGCCATTCTGATAGAGCTGCGAATACCGCCTGATGCGCGCAATGGCACATTAATTTATCCCGCTGGATCAAGTGGAATCACTCACTTCTTCGTACCTTCGATACTTGACAGGATCTTGCTCGAAGGTCTGATAAGTGATGCTCTGCAAGTTATCCATAAGGGGCTATTGATAGGTCAGCATGTTGTTCATGTGACAGTGTTGGCACCACTGAACTTGTAAAGGCGCCTGAAGATAGTCCTGATATCCCCGCGCGAAATTCTCCACCGTGCCTGCCGTCTTGGCTTGTACTAACGCAGGGCTGGTCTTATCCAAGTGGCGCACATATTGGACATACGCAGCCTCGCCCCCTTTTACGTGTAGACCAGACGTCGTATCAGAAAGGATGACCACCGGCCGGTGCTGAACGTGGCAGGGGTCAAGGACTGGACTCAGGAAGACGCTCGGCATTTGAGATTGCTACAGTCTGACCTTCATGATGTCATGAATGAATGACTGCGATCTCTTCGGCAGAACCGGGTACCCCTTCGCATTTGCAATGAAAGTCGACGCCGGAATGAATAAATGTCTGATGGGCTCCGCAGCCCAACGACTCAAGACGCCGGGTACAGACGGCAGAAGCGGCATGAGGTCCAGGGCTACACAGCGAAGGCAAGTCAGGCACAATCCTGGATGCTGACTACAAAAGCAATTCACTTAAGGTTAAGCGCGGGTTGTAAGCACAGATGGACCGTATGGCATCCCACATCTCCCATGTGGCATTCAGCTCAGCCTCCGAAGCTTTCGTTGATGGCGCCCTGGATTCCGATGAGCGAATCGGAGTCGATGGCGAGGAGGAAGGCGGGGACGGAGAGAGCAGTTGATCACGCGGTAGGCCGGGGTTGGAGCGCGTAGGAGAGTTGGTTTGAAAGATGGAGGGGTCATAGATTGGAAGCCGGATGGAGAATTGCATGTATGGTGTCCGCGCGAGGCAAGTGTTGACGGCACGCCCATAGGCCGCAATCTGACTACGATTGCGGGGGGGTGGAAAGATAACGGTCTGCACGTCCAAGTATGATGCGTATGACAGCTCCTGCTGTAAGGCCTAGTCAAGTGACACTCAGCCATGATGCATTTGTGGGTGAGATGGAGTGGGGAGATTTCCCTAAAGGTTGAGGGCACAGATGATGATGATGGACACTCACGATTTCAGAGTCGTGTCTGACCCAACTGTCGGATGCATCTAACTCTAACCAATCTGAAACCATTACGATGACACCTTCAACATCCTCTGATCCGTGAACCGCACCCGGTCAGCAGACGCACCCAGACTTCAGGAAGATAAGAGAGTGAACATTACCAGGGCACGTCATCGTCACCTCGCCAAGCTCGAATGACGGATGTGCTCTCCAGGTTTCCGCACGAAGTTCGGATCCTTCGCTCCTCTCGCCATCAGGTTCTGATGATATGACGCACATACCCCTCCATCGTTCCATCCACTTATTCGTGGTGAGCTGAGTGCAGACCGCATCGAACGTCCTAGATCGCGCATCATCAATGAGGGGAATATCTCGAGAGTCCTCCGAAAACGAGCGGGTTTCGAGATCGCTCGATGAGAGGTGAACCGCAACGGGTACGGGATTTTCCCATGAAGTCATTGCTCATGCAAGCGTCCGTCGTCGCACGGCTCGAGAACTTTTCGTATAACGTATCTGGGGTGGAGAGCCCCTGATGTCGAGTTCAGCGTGTTGATGGGTAAGGTAAGACCAACAGGACGGCCTTGCGGTCGGGAGGAAAAAGTGACTGATTGCCCACGATCGTTCCAGTCCTGGGATCGAGATAAAGCCTGACGGAAAACACGCTTTGCTCGTCGCGTCCACTTGGATTCGTGCTTCGTAGGCCGGATTTTCCGATGTCGCAGCCGCTGTCTTAGATCTGGTTGATGGTAAATCTCGGAACGACTATCTTCCGCGAATCACAGAGTGGGGTCCGTGGGAGGGTGAGGCTTCGGTGAGTTGGTTGATATTTGGTTGCGATGAACCGGTCGGCGTCAAATGGAATGGACGTCCCATTGCGCATAGAATATGCATATGGTTATATTATTCTGCTCATGCTATTTTGCGCCGGATAATTTACCCTTCCTACTGGGTTTTATACACGCGCTGCACCCAGTGACCTGTCGTCACCATATGTTTGAATTTTATTTTCATGCTAGACGCCTTTACGTACAGTGCAAGGACCTTCAATTGTCCAATGTTACATTCTGCGGTCCATCGGATACGAGATCTGCACCCCCATTATGGACCTCGCTTCCTAAACCAAAGTTTGCGCGGATACACCTGTACAACTGTACAACTGTATACTGCATGGGGCACCACAGTACGGTGACCAACCTCTCTTGCACTGCACGACCTGTTCTTACCCCGCAATTCTTACAGTAAATCCGATCAACTTTTTTTTTTTGCCTTCGATTACATGTCCTCTTTGAAACACACGTCTGCTCCCAAGGGAAAAAAAAATTATGCAACAGCCGCACAAATTCATAATTGACGGGAGGTCATATCTCACAACTGGCCATCGGGTTGATCCAAACGCCTGCGCTTTGTGGAATCTGCGTCCCCGTTCTGCGAATTCCTGTCGAATGCCTCCGAGTCGTCTCCGGTAGCCATACCGTACCCGGTGATCATGCCTTCCAACACAGCACGGGTGACAGCCTGCCTCAGTTCCTCGTCTCTGTGACCCTCACCTCCTGCTATTTCATTCTGAGCGATGTTCCCCAGCTGACCCATGAGTGACGAAGTAAGGCGTTCAGAAGCCACTTCTTGCGAGTGCTGCGAAGGGGGCTGGCCGGAAACGTGTCCGGATTGAGAACCGGCGAGAGGGAGAGGGGTAGAAGTGATGGAATTCAGATAGGCCGCTACTTGTGGGAAATCTTCTTCGAGGGAGGCTGCTGGCTAACACTATCTTAGGTTGGAAGTATGGAGGGTGAAGGTTTGGCATACCGTCAATCCTTCATGATTTCGCCATACAGGGTCTGCCCCGTTATCGAGGAGAAAGCGAGCAGTCTCTATATTCTCCACAGTAAAAAGAGGGGTGTCACCGTCCTCATCGGTTACATTCACGTTTCCACCTGTAATAGGGTGATCAGCTGAAACGAGCCGCCACCGAGTCTCATTACCATTTGAGATAAGGTATGTCAAGATATCCAAATGGCCATAAGATGCGGCGGCGTGCCTTTTAGAAAACGCGTAAATATGAAGGATCCGAGACACATAATCGGATCAGAACCCGCACATGGGGGTGTATGTGAAAAGATCTGGTACGTTAGGAGATATAGCTGTATAGGGAGTATTACGGAAATTAGCGGGGTTGCGGATGGCATTGAGAAACTCGCATTGGTGCTCAATCAAGTCCTGTAAGGTTGATCGAAGATAGTAATAGGGAGTTAGACACACTACTAACCCTCACTCGAGACAGGTCGCCATCCCCAGCAGCGACCCATATATTTTTGTCCTCGACTGTCGAGACAGGCATTCAAAGAATCACGTTCGAGTCGGAGGATATGGTAATGTCGGGGTTAGAATGACTGTCGTATTGAAAAAAAAAATTAGAGAGATGGATGGTCGTTTAAAGCCTAGTCCACCCTTCTCAAAAAAAAATGTTTTGGGTGTCGCATCGAGTGAGACATGTTGTGTGCGAAAGTTTAACCAAAAGCAGATAAGGGGAGATCGGAGATAGATAATGGGTGGAAGGGGCAAAGGGACATAGACCGCGGTACCCGAGACCCGAAGACCCTGACACTGACAAGGAACCTGTCCATGTTGATTGAGAAGCCAGGAGCGGGATGCGGATCTGAAAATTCGGATCTTAGTACCGATCATGAAGAATCAATCATGTGACGGTGTCCCGGGGGTTGTCACCCAATCACGAGTGAGACGAGTCGGAGAGATGTCGCTCGGCAGTGTGGTCGACGGCTGGTGGCGACTGGCCCTAGCGATAAGGGGATGGTCACCAACCGGCACGACTACGCCGAGAAGCGACGGCAAGGTAAGGCACTGAAAGGGGAGGGAAGAGAAGGGAGAGGAGAGGAGAGAGGAAGGAGAGAGGAAAGAGAGGGGAGAGAAGGGGAAAGAGGGCCACGCCCACGCCCGCGCCCGCCCGAAGGTACAGTCAGATATTGAAATTAAGGTAAGGGAGGCCGAACCCCTGTGTTTGCGTGTCGCCATTTACCAAACGCAATCCAAACGAATCTGTACCGCGCCGATGGATTGGTCTTCCCTCCCTCGCAGTCTAATTAACACCGCTGCCCGCTCTCTACTCCGTTCCTCCCCTTTCCGCATCCGTCTTTCGTCCTGTCCCGTTCTCTAACTCTTACTCTACATTCACCTTAAACCTTTCTCTTCTTTCCACTCATCGTCTACTTCCTTCTCTCTTCTTAATCCCTTTACCAATGAGCTTTCTCGCAAACCCACACAGGTCCTACGATTCTCCTGACCCCTCCACTTACAGCCATGCCCAACTTACTGCCCAAAATGCACGAAGCATCGTCAACAACATGGCTTCCTTCGACTCCCTCTCCGCCCATCACTCCGCGCAGTCTCCCGATCATAGGCTCCCCAAAGTAGGCGAGACTCGATGCTGTCAGTATTCCTATTACTTACTTTTCCTGGACGATCGATCGTTCATTGTTTATACATCCCCGCCTTTTTTACTCCTTCGAGCGCTTCGCAAACACCACCGCTGACCCATTTCCCTTTTCTCTCACCTCTCAGATTGGACACTGCTTTCAGCGGACCTGCGTTTCGTCTATCTCGACCCTGTCTTGTCCTATCATCTCGTCGATCAAGCGGACCTTTTAATAGGACAGCCATTACTCAAGTTTGTCCACCCCGATGAACAGGCTTCTGCGAAGAACGACCTCGGAAATGTTCTTAAAACTAAAGCTTTACACGGAAGTGTCACTCGGTACGCCTCGTTTCTTCTCCCTCGTGGTCAACCACGCTTGATGGTCCCCTTTTCCACCCGTATCACTCATGTCAGACCCCCCGCCGTCAGAATGCGTTATTCGCGCCTCTCCCGCGTGCGTCGCCTCCTTGGCCACCAAGGTCCACCACATTATTGGCCCGATGGGGATAAAATTGCAGTCGACTCCAACTACATGGCCGTAGATCTCGTCATCAACTGGGCAGCTGATGATCTCGTCCTCTGCTTCCTACATGCGGCAGTTGACCTCACGCCCTACGACAACGACGAGCACGCCAAAACGGGCTGGACCAATTGGTGTGGGACCAATTGCATGACTCAGGAGCAAGCCGAAATTCTCTACTCGCGTCTTCTTAGCAACATTCCCCACAACGGGAATATGTCCAGGGTTTTCCAGGTCCTGATGAACCAGCCTGATCGTGCTCTCCTCTTGAGCTGGCCCCCTGACCGTGACCAAGCCCCTTCAGCTCGCGATTTCGCTAAACTCTCAGGCGACGTCCAATTCCGTGGGGACGCTCCCGGTACCAGTGACGCCAAGACGACCTGCACTCGACGCTACAAAGCTACCTCCACAATTCAGACGCCAGACGGATTTCGAGATGTTGAATCCGTGTACATCCCTCACGGTGCGTTCTTGCACGGCCACTTCGTCACATTTTAACCCTTTCCCCACTAGGTTCCATTATTTTTGCTTGTCACTCCGTCAGTTCCGACTTGAGATCCGCCTCGGAAAGTGCCGCATCTTTACAGCAGCAAGCGGAGTACGATGCTTCCTATATGACCCAGGGACCGCAATACTACCCGCAAACAACTTCATACAGTCTCCCACCCATGCACTCCACCACGACGTACAGCAGCTATCTTTCACAAGGTACACCTCAAACCTCCCAGCCAACGGCGTCCCAGGTTACGTCCCAGTACTCTTCGCACCAGAGTTGGTCACCCGTCATCGATCCCTCTCCTGCATCGGGCCCGTACAACAATTGGTCATCGAGCACGGCCCAGACGGGATCACCAGCATACCATTCCAGCTCTCAGCAACCTCGGCAGACTTCCTATGCCATTCATCAATCGCCGCATTGGAGTTCCGCCACCTTCACTGACACTGACAGCCCTTTGCCCCCTCCCTATCGTTCACTGTCCCCAAGCTATTCATATTCTCCCCCTGAAAATAGCCAGGCGTCGTCAGGTACGGTGGAGACAGTCCCCCCACCCCGTGGATCTCGCCGTTCTACGCCTCCGAGAGGCGTCAGGGAGCATTCTGCAGGTGGTGGTCGTGCCTCAGGAAATCCACCCGTAGGAATATCCCGCTGTTCGAGCTGCAATGTGACAACAAGCCCGGAATGGCGGAAGGGGCCTAGTGGGAAGAAAGACCTTTGCAATGCGTGAGCGTTTCACATTTCGCGTGTTGATGCGCGTTTTTTTTTTTTGCTTGCTCACGCGACATTGGCACATTTAGATGCGGGCTACGGTATGCGAGGTCGCGGGCTAAAAAGGAAGGCATTACAACCCAGCGACGCCGTAAGGACAAGGTGATGGCACTAACCAAACAAGAGTCGCCTTCAGCGCACGCTTCGGTGACCCCTATCCCTGTGCCCTACAATAATTTACGCCGCGGAAGTTATGATGACACCTTCCTATCGAGCTCGGCTGGCTCTGCATCAGGAAGCGAAGCCTACTCCCAACAACAATCGTTGCATGATTCTTCCCACTTTGATAATCTCACCCCCTCCCCATCACCACCTGCTGGTTCTGGCCCGTTCTCTCACTACAACGCCCATTCGCAGGGCACGCGTCAGGCTGATTCGAGGGGGCACTACGCCGTTCAGCCAGGATCGTCCATCTACCCGTCTCCTCTGTCCCACCCCCCGCTGCAATCGCAAGGTCTGCACCATTCGACTTCTCCACTGCCTCCCCTCCCTCACGTCCTGAATCGGGCCTCACCGATCCTTTCATCAACGTCATCTGATTCGGCCCTTAGCTCCGCTGTCCCGGCTTCCTTCGAACGCGAACGGCACAGGGACCAAGTGGCGTTACCGCACGTCCCATTATCCGCCGAGCCACGCCGTGTTCCGCCAAATAAGACAACGTTCGTCACACAATGAGCGCCATGCTTCTGGGTAGCATGTGCTTCTCTGTTGGGGACCGTGTGCACCCGAGCACCCACCGCGGCATTGGACAACTTGTGGAAAGTTTTTTCTTCTTCTTTACGGCCCTTCTGGCCCTTTTTGTCTGGCACCATTGCGATGCGTCATGCTGCATTGATGTAATAACTTTATGCCACCACGCATCGGATTTCTCCCCTTCCCCTTTTCTACCTTTGTTGGTGCATGTTTTCTGAAGTATTTATTCATTACTGCTCCTGCACATGACCGGTCGCGGATATGCATTGGCTCGCTGCTGTATTACCGTAGGACTTTTTTATTTATTAGAAGTCTCTAAGAGTATGCTATGTAGACACTTAATCGTGTAATTTATCCACGTTGTCGACATTGGCGCAAATCCACATCTGCGTAGTATCCGGATCTTTTAGTGATCTCTGTCGTGATCACTCCTGATCTTTTGATCGTTGATGGGCGAGCTTGCTGTAACTGGAACTGTCAACTTGGGACGTACTGCTTCGCTTCCTCATTCAATTAACTAATGATGATGAATCCGTACCCGAGCAACCCAATTTGATAACCTCTACTTGGGCAACCACGCAAAAAGTCTCGTCGACTACGCCCCATTCACACTGTGTCCCACCCACCCGCAGGGCCGCAGGGATGGCGGATCAAAAAGATACAAAAAAATTGATAGCGCCCTAGCCCGGTGAGGCCGCGCCTCAGACTTTCCAATGTTTCACACTAACGTGGCTGCTCGACTGAGAAGAAACCTAACCTAACCCCTGGTTGTGGCGGAGTTGTGTGTACCGTGTTGGAGGTCCCGTAATGAAAAAAGAGCAGAGGCGCCCATGTATAGCTAAAGCCGACCCACCACCTCGGACATTGGGACCGAGCCCTCGTCCACACAGGGATGGCTGAAAATGGTTCATCCCCATCATCCACCATCATCATCACTGACTGCTGTAAGGAACGACAACCAGCGTCAAACCGTCGCGCCTCCCCCTTGCCCGATTGATTGTCCCTAATGGAGTTACGGCCCCCTCCCCCGAAAAGCCCACAGGGAATTATCTAAGCGCGTGTTCTGGATCCGGATCCGGATTCCCATCGCGAGCAGCCAGGTAAACACTCTTTCGTAAACATTTCGCGCTCTTCTGCATGAACGAAGCGAAGTACATAACGAAGCCTCGGGTCTCATGGACATGGGCAAAGAGCGATGTGCTGTAAAAAATACTCATTTTATTAGACAGGGACTGGATCAGGGTCTGACAGTCTGACAAGGCAATTTGAGGAGGCACTGCAATCCCCTTTCTGTGTGCTTGCATGATTGGCGCCCATGATGATTTCGACTTGGGACTTGGCTTTAACCTTTCCAGGTTCTGTCGGGCGCGCATGTGCCCCAAGAGAAAAAATATAAAATAAGATAAAGAGTGTGGCAAGGGCTTCAAACAGAAATGGGGAGTAGGGATCAGCGAGTGCATCGTGCGCGGACACCCAAATCATGCGACCCGAGGTCCCACCTCCAAACACCTGAGTAGTCTCAACCAATCGCTATGCACCGCCAGCGGCGCGCTTTCGGGAAATGATAGCCGGGACCTCTCTCCCATGCTTTGGATGCCGCATGCTTACGCGCGCAGAAGCATATTCAATGGCTTGGACTCTTGGCTTTTGTTGGATAGAAAAAAAATAATCTTGGTTCTACTCCACTCGATCATGTTCCGGATCTACGGCCTCGGTCTCCGAGCCTCCGAGGACAAGCAGGCAACCTGTACAGGCTACGTCCGCTATTGTGTGTGCATGGAAAAGTTATATGTCCCTATGTGCCCTACCATGTGACAGGACAAGTGACAATACCTGAGGCCCCCTTACGCTTGCTTGGTAAACCTGCAAGGGCCGGGCGCATTTACTTCATCAGCTTGGCGGAAATGAAGTGACAGACCCACGTGGCATCAATTTGGGTTAATGTAGAAGGCAAGGCAAGCATGATCTTTCGCCGGTAATTGACACCTTCTGCTTGCTGGCACGGGTTCCCCTCGAGGTAAATCGTCTGGAGAGGGAGCGAACCGAGCTGACTCTCCAGGGCACGCAATGTTTCGATCTTGTTGTGATTAACCTATCCATAAGTGATCATGAATCGACTCCTTAATCTCTTAAAGCGCGTATTCGTACCCATAGCTCGGTTAGATGTGCGAGGTGCGAGATATTTTCTATTTCTGAGATAGAATTGTTACCGACATCAAGCGTGGTGAGATTTGTCTGGTAAACAGGGTCGTATTTTTAGCTTGTCATCAGAGCAAAGTCGACAGGGGCCACGAACGTTATGCTCAAGATTCTCCAAGCGTTCAATGCCATTGTGGCTAAGATACAATTCCTCCAGACTTTCGAGTGCATCGAGGTTTTCGACTTTTCTGATGCGGTTAGATTGCAACGCGAGTATTTTGAGGCGTCTCAAACCGTCGAGATTCTGGGGGTTATTGCGTTAATAAATGACACAGAAATCAACGAAACCCTACCTCTAGCTTCGAAATCTTATTTTTTCCCAGCCAAAGCTCCTCCAGATTGACTAGAGCATCAAGGTTCTCAATTTGCTTAGTTTCTGCATTTCAGGTGACGCTCATGATGAATGAGTAGGAAGGCTCACCCTGAGCTTGTTGCCACCTAGCTCAAGACTGCGAAGGGTTTCTCCCAGTCCTTGAAGACCAGTGATTCTAGTAATACGATTTTGCACAAAATATATGGTCCTCAGGGATGTGAGGTGGTGCAATGTGTCCGGTATTGATTTAAGGAGGTTGAAGGATAGGTCAAGCACGCTGACAACGAAGTGGGCTGCTGATATCGAATACACACCCAGGGTCAAAAACACTCGCTCACGTTAACTCTTTGAGGTTGTTCAATGCATCGCCAATATGTTTGATCTTGTTATCATATAGATCCAGGTCCGCAAGCTTGGTTAAGTGTGTGAATATTTCCGGATCCAGATTTGCGATGATGTTCTGCCTTAAACATAGCCTTTGCAAATGCGCGGAAAACCGAGTGAGCCTAAGTCTTTCAAGCGATGAGAGACGTGAGTGAACGAGATCGAGTTCCTTATCGCATAAGGATGAGAAATTGATCAAATAGACGCTGGCAATGATGTGCACCTCAGTTTCATCGGGAAGTTCAGCGAGTGGATCGCCGTCCTCTTCCTCTGTGTCTTCGCCTCCGTCCTCTTCGTCACCTTCTGAATCTCCCGAGTTCGTGTGCAGGTTCTCAGGAGGCGCAAGACGTGCAGTCCTATTCGGGGGGATAAGCTGCCCGCCACAAGATGTAGGCTAGACAGCTACCTCGGTGGTGGCGCAAGAACCGCGTCTTCCGTCGTCTCCTCATTTGCGTTGGCTACTCCAGTCGCATCGCTCTCGGACATGATAATTTTGGGTATATACTCCCCAGTCT
>Ga0307512_10000848_pt1 | contig 45072 bp, 58 predicted proteins | sample 14_EM_MG_FD_200267 | JGI IMG/M metagenome (GOLD analysis project Ga0307512, IMG submission 200267) | Populus trichocarpa ectomycorrhiza microbial communities from riparian zone in the Pacific Northwest, United States - 14_EM | ecosystem: Host-associated > Plants > Roots > Unclassified | place... | reverse complement strand
TCGACATGGGACGCACCTTTTCGTCACGAATGTCCTCGGCTGCGAAGGATACCGGCCGCTCCATGGCCAGGACCGTAAGGACTTGCATCAGATCTTCACGGACAGACAAGTCCGAGTGTCAGTGTGCGACAGTTTGAGAGAATCACTCGACAAGGGGCTCCACGCACGGTTCTGTAAGATATCCCGAATGATGCCGAATTCGTCAAAGTAACCTCCGCGGCCTTCAGTTCCGAAGGGCTCCTTGAACGTGATTTGGACATTGGAAATGGAGTTTTTGTCCCAAGCGGCGCTCAGTGCGACGTTGGCGAAACGGAGCACAAGGATGTTCTTGACCATCTCCTTTCCGAGGTAATGGTCGATACGGAAGGTTTCGTCCTCGGTCCAGTACTCCTTGAGTGAGCCAAGAAGCTCTCGTGAAGACTCGAGGTCCTTCCCAAACGGTTTCTCGACGATGATCCGGTTGATACCGTCCTCGGAGTAATTGCATTTCTTGAGACGCCCGGCAACAGGAATGAAGACGGAGGGCGGCAGCGCGAGGTAAAAGACGCGATTGCGCTCCTTCGATTGGTAGGCCGACTCGAGGCCCCTGAGATAGCTCTCGAGGTTCTCGAACGAGGGTTCATCCTCATAACCACCAGAGACATAGCTGCTAATTTTCTTGAACTCCTCGATCTTCTCAGAGTGTACCTCCTGATTTTTTATGTATGAGGTGGCGCGTTTGTGGAACTCGGCTTCGTCCATCTTTGTGCGTGCGTAGCCGACTATCTTGACGCCCTCGGGCAAGTAACCATCGCGGTACAACCCAAAGAGAGCCGGGAATGTCTATGGAGGGAAGGAGAATTAGACAAGACAATGGATGGGTTGGGGAGAGCGATTTCTAATCGCGCGGACCTTCTTCTTTGCGAGATCGCCCGATGCACCAAAGACTGAGGCGGGAAGGCGTAAGCGCGAGACGGGAGGGAATGGGAGATTCGCTTGCCAACTATGACGGTGTTGTCCTTGAGCTCGTGCTGCACGGCCATCATTGACGGGATGGTGCCCGAATCTGTGTGGTGGTGTCGCGACATGATGATGGTGAGAGGGAAACTGAGTTGGCCAGGGTGGATACGACCACTCTATTGAATTGACCAAGTTAAGAGATGATGAGCAAGCAGAGTTTTGAGATGGAATCAAATCAAATATCAAATATCCAATTCCTGACCGGGCTGGTCATCCGTTCCGATCTTTGGCCGACTGAGGCCAGTGGTCGTTCTTCTTCATGACATGATGCAATCCTCAGACGGCGTCATCGATGCCCTTCACAAACTCGCTACCGAGTCCTCCCCGAACGATGACGCCGCTTCTGTTCATATTCGCGCAGGCGCTCTCTTCGCCCGCTTGAAGGCTCTCAATCGCGATGCCAACACCGACGCTCGCGCTCATAAACAGATCACAACCGACGCCAGACACGACATGGACCAGACCCACCTCCGTCTCCAGAACCTTCTGTACGAGAAACGTCACCTCGAGCGCGAGATAGAGAAGTGCCGCCAGTTCGCGTACGTCCTCGCTAATCAAATCCTCGATCGATGTCATCCGCTCTTTTTCTGGTCGTTTTGTTCGGTTCCCGCTCGCTCACACAGCCTTACTTTACCAGTTCTGTATACCAGGACATACAGATGTACCCGCTCGAGCAATTCATAGAGCTTTCACCGCCGGAAGCGCATTCGGAAGAGGTGTTGTCAAACGAACATCAGCTTATGCTTAACCGGCTCGGGTTCGAGCTCGTCGAACGCCAAAGGTTCAGAGAATTCTCATCGGCTGCTGTTGCAGACTCACATGCTCATGCCCACCTTTGCACGTCCGCCAGACTTGACCGAAAGGCCAAAGAGCTCGCACAAGAGAAAGAAGACCTACTTAAGGCCACAAAATCCCAAGCTTCCACGACCGAAAGTGTAAAGGTGCAGATCGAGACTCTTTTAAAGGTAGACCTTACCTCTCTTTCGCATTCAAACCCTTTCTTAATCATGGCTGTTCATTTAGACCGCGTCAGAAATCGGCAAGAAGGTCGAGGAGCTCATCCCTGCTCTTACAAACACACCCCAAGAGACGTCTTCTCCCAGTTAGCACGCCAATCCCTGGTGTCTTATCTCATAAGCTTCTAACTTTCCTGCACACACCGTCCATTGCGGGGATTCACAATTACCATACACAGACTGTAATGACTTTGATGAATACTAAGTACAACCTAAGACTAAAGGAAAGAACAGTGATAATAACCTGCCTGGGTAAGGATATCTGAGAGGACAACAAATCAGGCAGTGATGTAGGGAGGGAGATGAAGAAGCGTGATGAGAGAGTATGTCCCCCTGGTTGAGATGTTAAGAATTGTACAAAGGCGAAGAAATCATGACGGCTAAGTGGTCGAGAGTAAGATAACGAACGGGCGTGGAATACAGAAGAAAATGTTAGAAGAACCTGTAACGGGGGGATGCAAGGGGAACGGTTCAGGCCTCATCTTCATTACTGACACTGCCCATGTCACTCATCTCCCCCTCAACATCTTCCTCCTCTTCTACGGAGGTCTTGTTAGCTGCCTCTTTGGTTGCGTATCGTTGCACGTATTCTGCATGTCACTTTCAGCCGCAGTAAAGTCGATGTGACAAGGTCCGTACCCTTGACCCTCTGCTCGTACTCTTTTGGATGGCGCATGAGCAGCGCAGCAGCTTCTCCGTTGAGCGGATCGCTCGGATTAGGGTATCGTAGCAGCTGCGGCAAAAACACTTCAAAGATGTTGATCATATCTGTGACGTGGTCAGTTCGGTGGCAGTGGCACACGGCCGAGGCCAAAGGAAGGCCACTCACCGAACATGGGCGACCATGTTTGGTTGATGACGTCCAAGCAGACTGAACCGCTCCTGAACAAGTCAGTGGAGTTAGAGCTGTTGTACAGCGGTGCTATGATGATACGCCCGCACAATTCATCGATATTGGGGTGAAAGATCTTGTTCATGAAACCGATACTGGGTGACTTGAATGGATACTGGTCAGGGAGTTCTACATGGATCTTCCAAATCCCACCGGCGAATGGAGCTGAAAGGAAGGCGCCCCACGTTCGTGAGTGAGAATGCAGAGTGTGTGACTCAGGAACGGGCGCACTCTCGGTAGGGCCATAGAACCAGACATAGAACTCCTGCATGCTGTCGTTTACCAACGTCACCTCATAATCTGACATTAGTCTAATAGTATGGGAGGTCAGCAAGGTAAAGTCACAACTTGCTCCGAAAGAGCACGTACAACTTCATAACATCTGTCTCGATACGCCTTTTGGGAGTGCTGTGGAGAACGCAACGCGATGAGGACAACAAACGGAACTACGAGAGGTTAAGAAGGGACTCATCATGTTATAATGGGGTGTCTATCGGGTCGATATGTCTGCGATTCAAGGGATAAAGTAGTTAGTGAGTTGGTGAAAGCGGCAAAGAACGAAATGCGCACACCACCCATTTGCGGCATGTCACCCACTCGCATTTCCGCTTCCAGCCTGCTTCTACCAATAGCCCAATTGGGAGTGTCTGGGGGACACCGCCATAAAATAATGAGTCACAATTATATAAATTAAATATTTTACAACACAATAAATCGGAAAAAAATTCTCGGTGGTCGGGACTCGGGTAAGCGGTGGCTGGACCCCAAACTAGGCTCATCCACTGCTACTCCTCACAAAAGTACGTAAACGTCACGTGGTATCTCAACTCTCCGAACCTTACGACCCCCAAAGAAGGCGGTCATTAAGTCCACCACCCCAAAAACCCATATGCTTCAATCGCGATGGCTCGTCCTTCCGACTCGGCGCCAAGGCAGCCAAGCCGTCTAGTAGTACGACCATTCTTCGACCACGCAATCGACGTCGTAAGGCGAGCAGGGCCACCGTGACGGCCTGTATCCGCCTCTCCCTCTTGTATTTCCTGTGAAGCCTGGTTGGCCCCTTGGCGCGCTCGGCACACCACCACCACCACCGCCACCGCCCATCCCCAATTCGCCCTCGAAGCTCCATCGCTGCCGTACTGCACGCCACGCAACAAGGAACGCTATAAATAGGGTCAATGGTGACGAATCAGAATCATGACACTCTGGCACTCTCTTGGCCCATGCTTCCTCGGACCCAATCGGCACTCCCCGGTAGAGGGTCCGCAGGCTTCGCGCCTGAACGGTTCACTGTGCCACTAGCAGGTGCTCTCCTCGGGAGACATGCGGAATGGCAAGGCACGAACGAACGATGCCGATAACGACCAGGATGACCGTTAACACCTACCGAACCAGAAGAGGCCGAAGGCCCCTATCAGGATCATTTCTTCCTGATCCTGTGTGAAAACTTGGCCGCTTCTGCGATGGTGTTCGACGGTACTAGAAATAAAGGGTGAATAAGTTTGCCTTTGCTCGAAGGGTGGAGTGGAAGAAAGATAAAAAGACTAGGAACGACGGACCGCGTGACACTGTACTTACAATACCATAAGGCAACCGATTGCCAGAATTGCAACTGAGGTTTGTGCCATCGTGAATACTCCTGTGCAGGGTATCGGTCATGTGTTCATCCTAGAGCAAAACCAGCCGAGGGAGTTCACATACCCAGGTTCGAAGGGAGGGTCCACATCAGGAGTGCCCCCGTGACCATAGATGCGACTCCTGCCAGCAAGGTCACCCTCAAATCATGTACGCGTACGCATACGACTCACCAGCTCCAACTGATCGGCGGAGATTACCCGTAAACAAAGACATCGACATCGTAGGGACAAAGGATTCTTCGCACTCAATGATGGGCGTAAAAGGTTGTTATAATACAAGGGGTGTGCAGAGGGCGCAGCCTTTATCCAATCTGAGAAAACTGCTTTGATGGGACACATGAGGCCTGCACGCGACTTGCGCATGATGATCCATAACATTTCAAACGTAAAATGCGTGTTCTACAGCAAGTGATATGATACCTCGACGTGGCTTTTTGTAACGCAACGAGTCTGAAGCACGATTGCAACGTCACAACGATAATGTGCTATGGGTCACTATCCCAGGTCTTTGCTCGACCCGAGGAGGTTCCCCGTTAACACCAGGCCAAATGATGATCGAGTGTCCTTCCTGCTGTTGGATGACACCCCCGTTTCCTAACAGCTGAGGAGGACCTGGCGCAACGGTCATAGGCCCTTGGTTCTGGAATTGGGAGTGACCTGAATATGCTGGATAGGAGAACCCTGGGTATCCTGGGTACTCCCCAAACCATGGCAGGTCCTCGATCTCGTCGAACCAGATGTCAGGCCAACCGAGAACTTGTGACCTATTGGCCAGGGCGATTACACATATCAGGAAGAACATCACTATCTCTCTTCAATCAGCGTGGGCCAAAGGGGGAAGGGAGTGAAGAGACAGACGGATGATGAAAGTGGTCCATGAGATGCCCTCCATCGTCTTGGCTTCGTAACAGAATGATTTTGATGAGACTGAGGCTCATTGTGGGCGCTGGTGAGAGTGGAAAAGCGGGGATGTGCCACGCACTGGTGCCATGTTTCGTGTTCGTCCTTAGCGATCCCAGCGCATAACAATCCGTCGGCCCATTGACATCACTACATCTCCGTTAACCCGCACCCATTTGGCATCGAACGTAGGAACCAGATAACCAACCTTGTCCATGCTGCCAAAGCTTTTCGAGGGATCAGCGCACAATAGAGTCGCACGGATACAATCCAGCCTTACCAAGCCATGATATGGCCATAACGAGGAGTAAAAGCGCATCTATCCAAGGTCGTGACCCGAATAACCTAATGATGCGGGTGCATTAAGGGACATAGAGGGGAGAGGGGGGGGGGGGATCCGCGGCGGAAGAGAACGCACAATAGAACGAGGAGTACGGCGATAGTGAATGAGGGCGCTACCAAGGAATAGACAGTATAGGAAACTGCAAGGAACGGTCAATCCACTTTGACACGAGGGATGACGACGGACAAATGCAACTGACGTCGTGTCTGGGGTAAGAATTGGCTGGCAAAATAACTTGCGATCCCGAGCACGCCACCGGCCAAGATGAGCACTGTGGCTGATAAACGACAGAGTGGAGTGTCTCAGTTTCGGCCAACCTCTCCCCTGTAGCTCTGGCGGAGGGATTCGGCATGCTCACCATAACCGATGGCGCGTAAATTTTTGAATAATACTGTCATTTGGTGGTGATGAACGGGCCAGGGACTAGGGGGTTACAACAGGGAAGCAGAGCAAAGGAGATTGAGGGACAGTAGATGAAAGAGGTGCTGCCAGCACGCTGCTGAAAGCATGGCCTGCGGTTGAACACGGAGCGGCCATCTGCACTGGCATGACACATTTTTTTTGTCCACTCGCTGCACAACGCGCCTTTCCTTTCCAACTTTTTTTCCAACGTAACGATCACGTGATGGGTTGCCCTTCGCCTTTTCAGGTTGTTTCAATATCTGTATATAGCAATGCGAACAAAGGAATCATACAAATCAAATATATAACTACTTCTAATTAACCAAAAATACACCGTCGTGTCATTTCACGCGTCAAATTCAGCTTGCACAACGTGTCGGGCATATAGACATTAGATTATTTCTTCTTTTCACCTCCGGGGTGAGACATCACGACGGTAGTAGTCAGGCTTGTAGCGGTCAGTCGAGCGAGTGCGCTGCGGTCTTTGCTGCCGGGGAATGTAGGCCATCTGGGGCTGCCGGTTCTGCGAGGGGCGGCGGGCGTGAACAGGCGTAGGCGTAGGCGGAAGCGCGTGTGTACGCCTCTCGCTGACGTGTCGTTTCGGTGCTTGAGTATACGGCGTTTTGGATTGGGAGCGCTCTCGACGCGCGGTTACGGGTGCGGGAAGCTTGCCAGCCTTCTTGGAATCGCGATTGAACCAGTCATAAGTGGTCACAGGGGACAGCCAGACATCTTTGCGACCATTCATGTGGTGCTTGAGGGCTAGGCCAAACAGGAAGAGCAGGAACCCCAAGACTGTGAACGAAGACCAGTTCAAGTCAACGAACACGGACCCCGGGTAGTAAAATGAAAAGCACGCACTCAGGATAGCATTGAAAAGTGAAAATGCTTCTAGAACTCGGTACTGTGCTTGGTAGGTTTCTGTCGAAACTACGCATTTTTAGTGTGAAGTCACGGTGTGGTGGCGCCAAGAAAAAACTCACAGCCACCATCGATAGGCGTGAGGTCGGTTTCAGACACAAAACACTCCACGCTCGCCGTTTCGGAATCGGAAGATGCCATAAACGCAGCGAGGGCTATGCGACGGTCAGCAAAGCGACAGGAGAAAAAACCTAGGTGACGACGCACCGATCCAAAATGTGCCCATGAGACCCAAGCAACCGAGCTCGATTCGGGTCGATACAGGGTTCATGTTTCTTCGCACACTAAATGCGGAACTGGACAAACGGGTTAAACCTCCGTTCGAGACGTGTGGAGATACGGAGCACGCACAGTACGAGAATGATGACAAGGGTTGCCGAGGATACGAAGATTGCGAATGGTACAAAACGAGCTGCCAAAAGGGGTCAGCTGTCGGTCGTTGGGCTCAACCACGCAAGTAGGACGCACTGAGATCGGAGGCGCTAAGCACGCTCTGGAAGTGTGCCGCGATAGCTAAGCAAATAATACTCCATAGGAAAACGAGGGCTATCGTGGCAATAAAAACACGATCGACATGGCCCGCGGCAATCGAGAAAAGAGAAAAACGTACAATAAATAGAGGCGCGAAGGATGTTAAATTTTGAGAACATTGCGCTCGGTGCCCGCAGAAACGCAAATCGAGGTTGAGGACGAGAAGGGGTACGATGAGAATGAGAACGAGAATGAGGTTGAGAATGAGAGGGGTGTCTGTGGGCGGGACGAGATGAAGAGCGCATCTTGAAATAGGAAGAAGACAATGAGCCAAATCGAAGGGGTCGTTGTTGTCGTGAGGCGGGTGTGTGGTCGTCTGTCTAATCGTAGAATGTGCGAATGTGAGTGTGAGTGTGGATAGGACACACGAGGAATGTGGTCTGCAGATGGCCCGCACGCTTATATGGGGTGAAAACTGTGCACGCTTAACAACACGTGGACGTAAGGGGGTGCTTTAGGGTCGCATTATCTGGGGTTAAGGCGGAACCTTGATACAGGTTTGATGGGCAATGTTCTCCGTGCCCCGTGTGCACCGACGGCGGGTCTCGTCGTTTGCCTCGAGGCAAAGCCTGGGTCCTGGCGTGGTCCCGTGTCCTCCCATTGGCAAATGGAAATGCAGCGCCGTGCCATTGGCTATGCCTATCGATGTATCTTATCTGCAGATTAGGAAGGTCACAGATCTATCAGGGCCACGTGGTTCTGAACCATGATGTGATGCCGTCATGCTCGGTTCCATGACATGACTCCATGCTCTGTCCGCAGCGTACAGCCAACGCCAAACACCAAACACCAAGTGGCCAACGCGTGAGAACACCGGCCGTTTACACAAGTCGATGATTAATGTGACGCGTAGACCCAACGCGCGAGCTTACGGTATATTCGAACGAGTGCTGATAATGCGAATGACTACAGTGGCATGGGACAAAGTAGTACAGAAGTACAATACAGAAAAATTATTCGCCACGACAATGGACGCCGATAATAATAAAATTGCATGCATGCAGACTATCATATCTTGATCTGCCGAGGAGGCGAGAGGTCAGGAACAGCACGTTCACCGCCGGCGGAGCTGTGCAGAGATAACAACACGGCGACATTGTCGTCAGAGTCCAGAACGTTGTGCAGAGAGCTCTCCGCGATATGGCAAATCTGTTGACGGTTTTAGAGGTCACTTAGAGGATAGGTAGGCAATAGACGTACCCGGCTATAGCCGCCGGGTGCCAGCGAACTCCGTGCTCTTGCAATGATGTTATGGATGGCATCGTACGAGTAACGCCGCCTTTGAGGTATGGTATGAATGCCAGATCCCCACCAAGCATACAGGCCCACTTACAACACGTTTCGGAGCTCCTTCCTGGTGCGAGGGAAGAATACCAGGTCTGCACCAGTGAGATAGCGACTCAGGGCCTGGTAGGATGCGCAACCAGCGATGAGAGTCTCGTTGAGGGAAGGGTACTCCATGTCCCATGATACAGTGCTCTCACTGTGGAAAGAGATCAGTTGCTTGTTTGGATTGGGGATTAGAATCAAGACGAACGTGACGAGAGAGTGGGCCTGAGCCTCGGGAGAGTGAGGAGCAAGGAAGCGGTCCATTGGACAAGGATAGGTCGAAGACAAGAGTCGGGTAGGAGAAGGGTGGGCGGAGGGGTGTCACAGGTCTGCAGGTGTATTTATAAGAGTGCAAGGCTTATCAGTGATGTAGGGGCACCGCTTGGCACACTGCTTTAATCTGAGACGCGTGTAAGACACGGCGGGGGGTTGCGAACAAAGGGAAGGGGACGAACGTGAACGCGAGAGACAACAAAGTTGAGTCAGTTTTTATGATTGAGGACCCCGAAATTCGCACGTTCGACCGATCCACCTCGATGACGGATTACGAACGTCTCGGAACAGATGAGACCGAAGCCAAGCCACCGGCCAAGCCGCAATTGATTACGGAAATTTCCGTGGTAAGTGTCTTGTGATTCACTTGTCAGGGTTATCAGCCCATTGTATTACCGCGGTTTTCGGGGGTCGTGTCCCTCAAACGTGTGTGGAAAGTGTGGCTCTGCCCCACAAGCCCTTAACCATAACCACATGTTAGGGTGCCAATGTTAGGGCACACTAATCCGGTGCATACTTGAATGCTAGTGCCATCCAAGTCCGCCGCTTGGAACGCTTTAGCATGTTTTCATTGACAGTTCTCATCGCTTGGCTTCCTTGGCTGGCTCGGGTACTTTCTCGGCCCGTCCAAGAGCCTTTGTCAAGTATGTTTTAGCCCATTGCTGCATTCCCAACTGATATTTGATCACTGGATTAGTCCAATCTTCCCTACTTAACTTACATGGACGTTTTCTCCACATTACTGACGTGCATCCAGACCCTCACTATATGGTCGATGCGTCACAGTCTTCTGCGTGCCACCGGAAAAAGCCTCGAAAGGATAAACCTCGCTCTGGATACTATGGGACCCCATTCAGGTTTGGCACGCGACCTCCTCGTTGACTCCGCGCTAATCAAGTAGGCCACAGTGATTGCGACTCGCCTTTGCGATTGGTAAACCTGACTCTCGACTTCTTGGACAAGAATTGGGCCTCCGAGATCGACTTTGTAGTCTGTACGTCCGAAAGTTATCCCCGGTCCAGACCATTTGGATAGCATTTTGTTCCTAGGGACGGGTGACAGCGCTCGGTAAGGGAATGTCTCTGCGAGTCTCAAGAGGCACTCTTATGGAAGATTGACTTTACAAGTCACGATAATGATCGGAAGATTCCCCGAACTGTGAAGGAGATTTACGACACCAACACCATGATTGCGAAGGAGATGGAGAATATCTTTGTCGGGAGAGGTATTCCTGTTGTACCTAGCTTGGGTGAGTCCGAAAACATTCATCCTGGAGGGTCTCTGACTCAATTGGACTGCTTTGACTACAGGCAATAACGATATATGGCGTATGTGATTTCACCTAAACCGATTCGTGTCGCTGGTTACAGTCGGGTCACGTTTAGCTCATGTAGTTACACTTTTCTACTGATCAACGCTGATATCTGATTCAATGATCCTACAGAACATTCTTCCTGCAGGCTAGCGCTAACGGCGTCCGGCACCGTGACTTATCATACTGATCCGGTTCTTTCAGGTCCTAATGATATTATCGAACGCTTTTCCTCGTAAGGCCTAGTTATTACGTGAAAGCGACACCCCCTTATACCCTTTTCGCAAAGAATATGGAGCGCTTTCGTTCCCTTCTCATCCTATCAGGTGTTTCGACGTGGGGCATATTACTCTGTGGAAGTTATTCCAGGCGAGGTTGCAGTCATAAGTTTAAACACCTTATACTTTTATGACTCTAACAAAGGTCGGTACTGAGCACTGATCACGTAGGTTATCTGCTTAATCTGGAGCGAATAGCCGTGGGAGGATGCGAGTTTCGTGAGCCCGATGACCCAGGGAACCTCCAGTTCGATTGGCTTGAAGTCCAGTTAAGAACATTTCGACAGCGGGGAATGCAGGTACCTTGCACAACGGTTCCTTCTGGGCTCTGCTCTGAACAGTGTTTCAAAAGGTCTGGCTGACCGGGCACGTACCACCATCGCCAGGGAATTACTTCCCAGAATGTGTGGGTACCCCTGGCAACGTTGCGAAAAAGGTCCCCCCTAATCTTCCCTTTTTGCGATACAGTATGTTCGTTATGTGGAGTTGTCCCTTCGGTTCCAGGACACGATTCTGGGGCACCTGTACGGGGTGAGTTAAGGTGACCAGTGAAGGGACGATCCCTGACGATTCCATCATTCTTCCTCATAGCACATGAATAAAGATCATGTATGTGTCATTGCCACTCCCATGCCCCTGGTTGCTGATCTCGGGCACGCAGTTCTTTCTATTAGAGGCTGATGACTTGGAATTCCCATCCAAATCCAGTCTGATACCTGACAAAGTCGCGTCGGAGGCACTTGTTGGGTTATATGATACTCTCATCAATGACTTTGGCGACCTCCCAAGGAAAGAGAAGACAGACCATGGCAACTACGGTGTGGTCAACATCTCCCCCTCGGTAGTTCCGAATCCATACATTCCATCGTTTCGCATTTATACCTACAACATCTCACATGCTGGAGACATAGCGGGTATGAAGAAAGAGACAAAATCGGCTCAGCGGAAGCATGGACATCGACGTGGGAAGGGAAACAAAGCCGAACTATGTAAGAAGAAGCGATACAAGGATTCATGGAGGTGCAGATTAGATGAGCCCTGGCACTCTGACCCGAACGCGCCGAGTCGGGTCAACACACTTTGGTCCCCACTGGGATATGGCCAGGTGCGTCGGCGTCTACACGGCGAAGAACGATTGACGTGACGGGATGTTGGTAGTACTATCTGCCAAAGGGTCGTCTCCTAGACAGGACCAAGAAACCGAAATTTAAATTGGAATATTTGACACACCGACTCGGGGCACTACATCCCAGGGATGGGGAGGAAACAGAAGATTTCCGATACCCGATACCACTCGAGCAGCTTCCCAAGTCTCTACGAGAGGGGAACGTAACGTCGTCCAAATTTGCGCCGTACGAGATGGATGACTTGACGATACCATCGTGGGTGGGACTGGCACGACGATTGGGAGATCCGTCGTGGAAGAAGCTGCGAAAGCGCTTCAAGCAATATATGTACATGGGAGAAGAAGAAGATTCGTGATGGGGGGAATTGGATAATGATGGATCAGTTACATGTGAGAAAAGGACCTCGTCTCGGAATGCGGTACGGGCGAGGGGTGATAAAGGGAGCCGGGTTGCCTTGACCACCAACAACACGATTGACTCCCTTTACTGTACTTTCTGTAGTGCCCTCACCATCCTTGTCTCTCTTGTCCTCCCCATTTGGCCGGGAAATATATCCCTCTATACTAGGGGCTGTGCGGTCCCCTCTATCTTTTGACGTGTGTGCACTTAACCTTTTTTTTTTCCGGGTTTTTTTCCCTCGCCCTTGTGTATCGCCCTCGTTTGCATCTCTCATTCCCTCTCTTTCTCTTTCTTCTTCCCATCTCAATCTCTCTTATCCTTCACCCTGAACCCGTCTCCCGTTCATCGTCTTCCGGCTGGTCCGCATTTAGACCCCACGAGCGACTTCCACTGTCTTTTACTCGACCATACAATCCACAGCCACCGACCTTCCCGAATTCTCTTTCTTGCGTATTCCCCCCACTAATTTGCATGGCCACCGCCATCAATTTTCACCCCATGGCTTCGAATCTGCCTCTTGACTTTATGCCCATACACCACAACCATTCCCGTTCAAACTCGGTCTCATCCTCACCCAATTCTAGGCCCCAGTCTTCCCAGGGTGGGGTTTTGCGCACCGTAGGACCGCTTTCTGCCGAGGACCTTTTTCGTGCTTCCTATCATCCTCGACCGAATCTTGACCCCCACGCACGCAACACCTCTCATACCTCGTCCTCTTACTCCATCCATTCCACCGATCTCATTTCCCCCGCAGACTCGCCACCGAACCACAACCTCACGAATCCAGCCCTGAAGAACCACATTCGCGCCTCACATATCCGGGCCCGGGCTGCTGCCTCTCCCTATCCCCGGGATGCAGACAGTGTCCACTCGTCCTCCAGCGAGACAGAAGACCCATCCATGTTCCTCGCAGGATCCCCTGCAGACTACCCCTCCATGTTCGCTGGTGGCCCTATCGTTTCAAGCCAGGACACTGTGCATGCCACCGGCGCATTTGGGCGCATGACGTTGAGCCCTGACCATACGCTCGAGAAGCTCGCTGCCAACGTTCGCGCCGCCACAACTACGAGCGCATCAGACCGGGCAAAACAAATCTTCGTCCAGGCTTGGTGAGTTGCTTACTAACCCCCGCGGTCCCCCAACTGACTAGATCCTTTTTTTTTGTTACAGGTTGACGGCCAACTACGCACCCTACCCTGATGGCAATGTCCCTCGTCAGGGATTGTATTTTTCTTACCGAAGGGTTTGCGATCAGTATGGCATCCCTCACATCAACACTGCCACACTGGGCAAGGCCATCAGGCTCTGCTTTCCCACGATCAAAACGCGGCGCTTGGGTGTGAGAGGCAATAGCAAATATCACTGTGCGATCATCAAATTATTGATTTTGTGCCATGATGCTCACTATGCTGTACAGACTGTGGCATTCGGCCGGCCACCTCTGCGGAAGCCGAATGGCTCCAAGATTACATCAGGAAATCCAATAACACCGCTGCGCAGCAGTCTGTTAATGCTGCTCGCCTTGCTAGCGAGCAAGCGGAGGCATCGCTGCGAGGAGAGGAGCGTTCCGACGAAGACGATGAGGAGGACTCGGAGGGTGCGAGCTCAGGTAATGCGTCGAAGCGAAACTCTCTGGTGCTGAACAATGGTAGTGTCAAGAGCCCAATCCTGTACTCCGAGGACCTCGTTGAGAAGACGCCCACTGCTGCTACCATCCTCGCGCAAGCACAAGCGGCCCCTAGGGCTGGTTCCTACCCTCCTCAAGCCCCGATAAGGCGCCATGCGGGCCAAGACAATGCAGTACCAATCCAGTCTCACCCTGCGTCGACTGTCGCATCCGGCTCTTATCCACCCTCTCAACAGTCTGGGTCCGTACGCCATATGCCCCACTTCCCGTCCATTGAGGAGGCTCTTGGTTCCACCTCCTCTGCATCATCGCAGAGTGTAGCTGCGCGCGAGTTGTGGGGATGGTTCATGGACCACTTGGATGCGTTGCTGGACAGCGTCCGCTTTTTCCGCTTCGACCAGTTTGAGATACAGATACGATCGTTTTGGACTAATCTGAGTGGCAGTCACCGCGAGGTGGCACAAGCTCCGGCGATCGCTGGCTTGATGGCCAAGGGCGACGCTATTGTCTATGATGTGCGCCCCCATCAAGGATATTGTGATTAATTATCTGCTAACATGATTGGTTCAGGAAATCTTGGAACAATTACGCTCGCAATTGCTCTCACCAATCCCGGCAGCCACTTTGGCAAGTCTACGTCAGCTGGCAGACAAGATGGAGAAAATTCTACTTGTGTCCCTTGAAGGCTATAGAAGTATTTTTGTGGAACCCAAAGTCGAGCTGGGTGCTCGGTTTGGCCATCTCGTCTGTGAGTTGTGTGTTACTACCAGACTTGCCCTTAACCGTTGACCTCTGCCAGTGCGATTCCTCGACATCTACTCAATTACGCAGGCTTTGAATTCTGTCCTTACCAATCAAAAGCAGCTTGCAGAGATGCGCCGTTCTTGGGAGAAGATCGACTTTGAGTCTGTCAGGAATCAGTCTGCACTCGTCTGCAATTGCCGACACGAAGATCTCGTTCAACTGCTGGAGGTCGAATTCCGCGGCTTGATGGATAGTCTCGCGAAAAGCGCGGAGCCTGTACGAGATGTAATGGCGTGGGCGGACAAGTGCAGTGAGCGGCTCATGAGCTCTGGCTCTGGGACAGACGACCGAAACACAATGAGCTCGCGAAGCGTCCTGGTCCGCTGGGGATATGTGACAAGCCAGCTCATGAGGGATCTTGTGCGCCACCCTCTCCATTCTCAATTTCGTTTACTGACTGCGCATTTCGTAGACGATTCGCAGTGATCCGACCTTCGGTGCATACCAAATTCTTAAGTTATTTTTGGAGTGTGTACCCAGTTGGTTTCTGTCGAGAGTTGGAACTTACGTGCATGCCTTTTACAGCGACTGGATCGCTTTGAATGTTTTGCGACATGTCGCCCTCTCGACGACATCTGTTGCTGCATCTGTCGAGCCTGTCATGCAGCAACACTTCGTCACGCTCTCTCCGATGATCGGTCAAGACTCGTTTGGCAGCAACCAGCCAGGTCATCTTATGAATCACACGCCGACAACCTCGAGTATGCTCGCTGCACTGCAGCAAGAATCATACCCCTCCGGTCCACTCGATCCATCCTCGACAGGCTTCGCGCCTGACAACTATGGCTTACCTCCTTTCATGGACACTTCGGGGACGCAGGATGATTCCCTCGGGGGTGTACACGCGGGAGGATTGGCATTTCCTGACTACGTAACCAGCTCTGGGGGCGCTTTTGATGTCACATTCACACCACAGGACCTAGGTATCAACGCTAGCGGCCCCGCGAGCGGAGAACGGGGTCCAGAGGGAGAGGTCGTTAAAACAGAAGGCTGACTTGCCGTCTCCAGTCTCGCGCACGAGGGTGGAACAGTCTCTAAAGCCACGTTTTTGCCATGAATTCTTGTTGGGATTTCCTTATCATACCTGCCGTGCCCGTCGAGCCTAGTATTATCTGGGCCATAGTACTGCCGTTCGTATTTGCTGCTCTCATCTTTGTTTAGTATTTATATCCCCCATCGCCGTGCTCTGTATCCTCGAAATTTACCAGTTTATCTCTCCTTTATCCGAGACAAGTACGATCGTGCCCATCTACGGCACACCGACGCGTGTCGTTGTCGGTATTGCCTCCATCGCTCCGACGGAATTCCTCATCGCCGCAGAGTACGTCACTTGACCCACCGATCTTGCGGACACTGACCTTGATTGCGTCGTTCTGGGAACCAGGGGTCAGGTCTAGGTCAGGCTCTGAGAATCGCTGCACCGCGTTCGATGAAGGCACTCCGACAAACGGCACACCATTCAGATACCCCATCCATTTCGAGAAGTTTCCCATGTTGGCCAACGAGTCGTTCAATTATGTTGCCCTACGCCTCCTCGTTTCCTTGCGTTCATCATTGTCGGTTAGGACAGAGTGTATGATATAATATAAGCCGTTGTTTTCCACGGATCACACCCACTGGATGTATGCTGATTCGAAAATTCCACCTGGGATACGTGACTGACCCTGAGATCCTGTCCGTGTGGTATCCGTGGGTCCGGGTCCGGTGAAGCGGGCTTGCACCGCACGAAGAGCCCAAATTTGGTTTGGCACCATCCGGGATTGGTACCTCCCGCAACTTACATTTTATCGTATCGTTATCGTATCGCGCGGGGAAAGCGGTCCCTCCGCCCTCCGACTCGCCCACCGTCCTCAGAAATGGAAATTCATCAAGAGCGCTTTTTGTACGGCATTTTCGTCCGTTGCTATCAGCAACGCGAGCGCGAGCGTCCGACGACCCGTGCAACCCTGCGTAACCACCGACCGGATCAGGCCCGCTCTGAACGTCCGCGTTTCGGGCGATTCAATAGCGTTGTACTGAATAAACTCTGCCGCGGTGCCGCTTCTTGGCATAAATCTGTCTGATCCCACGCTACAGGCCCCATTTCTGATGGATTTGTTGATATCGTGTGATGATCATATGCATACGTTCTCGCATAGGCGGCTTGATCATCTTACCATCATTGACACTAGATTGACAGCCGTTGAGGGGGCGCATCTTTCGGGGATTGTGGGTGCTTAATTATTTCGTGAACCGTAGTGCAGCTCTAGCTCAGAGACTCGGTAGAACCGATGATACGAGAAGTTGCCTGCGACGTTCATCATGACAAGTAGAATACCTCAAAGATGGCAGATATCCGTGGATGAATCGATCAAAGTCGCGATCAATTGCAGAATTAAGGCTGGTGGTCAACCCCCCCCACTCAACTCCACGTCGCCGCCTGCCCATAACTGGATAAGTAATGAATGATATGATGTGCTCCGTCCCAAAGCAAACAATCCAAAATGGTGACCACGTCACGACGCCGCCTTCGTCTCCTGCAACTCCTCGGCCTTCGCCGCCTCGACGTCCGACGATGGCTCGTAAGTAGCCTTGAGTGCGGTGGCAGACTCTGCGGCCTCCACAGAATCCTTATCAGGCCCATCGTCCTGCGATGCGGCGCCGTCTCCCTTGCCCTTCGTAAGACGCTGAATCTCGGCTTCCGCCTTTGCGACGGCCTCGGTCGTCACGCGGGCCTGGTTCGCCTCGAACCACGCCTTCTTCGTCTTCAGGTCCTCGACTACGCGAGGCACGTCAGCCTGGGAGGACGGCGGAGGGATGGACATCGAGAGGAGGGCGGAGAGCGTAGCAAAAGGGAGATTGACGTTCGAAGAACTCGACGGCGCCTCGGCGGCGGTGGTACCGTTAGCCTTGGGGCCTTTCTTCCCTTTGCTCTTGCCCTTCCCACCGACGAAATAGGCCTCCTCTTCCTCCCCCTTCTTCTTGCGCGCCACAAGGTTGTCGGGAGCGGCCGCCACCTGCCGGATTTCTCGAGCCGGTTCCGTGTACCCAGCCTTCTCACTCGACACGATCGCGGTCGTCGACTTGCCGGAGAAGAAATCAATTAACGTCTGACAGTCCTCGATTTGCAGCTGGAACGCAGGCTGAGATGCCTCTTCCCGCAATTGAAGTACACGAGCGTTCCGCTTCTCCTCCTCCTCGGCTTCCTTCTGCGCACGCCGTCGTTCGGCTCGTCGAGCCCGGTCTTCGTTAAGTTTTTCGTAGTACCGGTCGTTAGCTTCGCGGAACCGCGCAGTCGACTCGCGTCGCTCGGCGAAGAGCCCATCGAGCTGTTGTTGCAGCGATGTTCGCTCCTCGAACAGCTGCGAGCGATTCGCATAAAGTTCGTCTTCTTCCTTCTTAATCTCGTCCAACTCGGCCTTGATGGCGTCGTAGCGCTCAGAAATGGCCTTCGCTTCAGGATCATCGAGCTGCTTCTTGAGTTCTTCGACGGCTGCGCGGTCCGCGTCGATTGCGTCGGAATTGGCTTTGAAGGTCTCAACCGTCTTGCGCATGCGCTTGGTTTGGTTGATCTCTTGAAGCGCGCGCTTCTCGTCTGCGAGCTTCAGGGTACCAGAATCCACCTGCTTCTCAAGATTCCTAAACTACGCCTTTAGGTCATGTCTCAGAAAGAAGGGGGATAAAGAAAACGTGCCGAATGTGCGCGTCCACATCCTCGACCGTTCTGAACCGTACTTTGTCCCTGGAAGCCTGAAGATCCTTTACCTAAGACATGTCGTTGTGTGTTGGTGTGAGACGTAAGGCGCTTAGAGGGACGTGCCCACCTTCTTTTGAATCCCCTCCTGGAGGGTCTTCATTTGATCAAAAATTTTACTGCGAGATGTCTTGTTACCGGACTGCTGTGAGCGCAGGTCATCCAGCTGAGCACGAAGGGCATTTCGCTTCTCGTTTCCTGAGCCGCCTTTAGTGGCCAGAGATATTTTATCCTTCACAGCAGTCTAGGCATTGTTTTTGGCATGAGTACTGTTAGAAAAGCATACACGCGAGACGCCACGTACCAACTTTTCTTGCAGCAAGTCAATCTCGGCCTTTATTCGCTGCTGCTCAGCGTCATATGCGGCCCTGTCCGGTTTGCTTGACGATGAGACTGCTGCAGCCTTGACTGGCACGCTCGGTGCGGAAGCAGAACTGTCCGTCTTCGCAATAGGTCCCTGGGACGTTTTGGTACCGTTGGCAGCAGGCTTGGTTTTTGGTGCAGACATGGCGGTGAAGCGTGAAGCGAAGAAATGGACAGGTTAGGTCGTAAGAGGAAGAGTGTCGTGTTCGTATTCGGTAAGACGTGTCGAAATTTCGTGAGAATGGAATGATCGCGAGTCGTCGCGCCGCATGAATTCGACCTATCCGACCACGCACTGGCAAAGACGACCAACTGACTAAAATACAACGCGTTGGTCTAATTTGACTACCTCCCGACAACATTCGTCGTAGAGCTCCTTATAGTCCTTATCTTCATCCCCCGCTTTACTCTTACTCCCCCGCTTCGAATCTGGGCATATCATGACGCAACTTGTCGGGCGTTTGGTAGAACTTGCGTGACCCAATTCTTCTTTTGATGGTATGAAAATATACGGTATCTGTGCCTCCTCACTCAAGACGGGGAGATGTGAGATGATGTCCATTGGTGTGATGTCTGCAGCGAGAACCAATAGTCTGTTCATGCGCTTCAGTTAGCGACACGCCGTCTCTTCGACGGGTAAGAAAATTGGATTGACGCACCCTCGCTCCCCCTTGCGGATGGCCTTCGCAACTTCTTTCACTCCTCGCTTGACCTGACGGGCTTTCGAGGCTGTTGAGGGTTATGAAATACTTGAACCGCAGACCATGGCAGCTTAACTCACCCTTTTTGATTGTTTTCTGAAGCTTTTTTAGGAGCTTCTTTTGAGCGAGAGGATGCGCTATTGGTGAGAGATCCTCTACAGGGATCACAATCTCGCGTTCTTCCTTCTTCGGTGACTTCACCTTGGCCTTACATTAATGGGTGTCCTCCGGACAGCTATGATTGTTACTCACCTTCGTTTCTGTCATCTCAACGTCCTCTTCGGCTGCTGGGGGAACATCTTCAGAAACGCGCTTTTTCTTTTTCTCTGACTTGTCTTTGGCCATGAGTCCAGAGTCAAAGAAGTCTCTGAGAAGTCTGGGTTCGATGGTAATTCTTGACTGGCCATTCTCGGCCCGATGCCGGCCCGACGTCTTCCCCCAACACGTGACCGTTTCAGAGAACCCCATCAGTCTGATGTCACCCTCAGTTGATTACCTGCTGCCTACTGTAGTTCCATGACGAGGAACCTGTATGGGAGAGCAGGCATGAACACCTCGGTGGGGCCTACATTGGAGTGCGGAGAACGGGCTCTTGGATTCTTCGCCAAGTTGGCATACCCGCTAGGGCACTGTGCATTGGCATCATCAGCATTCCGATTTACACACCTATTTTCTGCCCACGTCAACCTGAAAGTGACACTCCCACTGTATTCAACCTGTCCAAGCCCTAACGGCTGCGTATATACTGTCATAACACGGCGGGCCTAGATACTTGCCCAGTTAATTGGGCTTCATGCCTCGTGTTATCACCATGGTTTAGGCTTGCCAGTATAAGCTTATACAGAGAACGAGGAGATGAAATTAATTCAACCCGAAGATCACTGGGCACACTACAGAGTGGATGGATTCGACCCGGACTCTGACATTAGCTGCCCTTCTCAACGGGACGTATAACACTGAAGACTGTAGTCATTTGACGCGTTCATCGAGGCAAGTGCGTGGACTGCCAATGTGCAGGTGGAAGGGATAGGCATGCCAGATACCGCGGCGCAGCAGCTTCTAGTCTCTGTTGATGGCTGGAGTGCCGCATGGCCTGGAGTCGCCGTTTCAACAAAAGCACCCTTGTTTCTAGCCCGATTGCAGTCCCCTTCAACCTAGTCCCCCAACGGGGGCACAAACACCGTGTGGAACGCTGTTTCCACGCGGTTCCCGGCCGTGTGCACTCAATATTGGCCTGGGTATCACGTTGCGTGTCGCCTATTGTGACGGTTACTAGTAGCTTCACGCCGCAGCGGAAGGGCACTCTGCTCGGAATTTCACTTCGGAGTGACGGAGTGACAGTAGATTACTTTCCACCCCCCCGAGACTGGACACGAGGTAAAAAGTGATCCGCAATTAGTGACACGAATTGAACGTATTTTATTGGCACGTCGGCTCGGCACGTACTTTCACCCAATCCGACACGGTCTCTACTCATCCGCCACTTCCCCGTCCGATGCCCCAACAGTTACTCCCCTCAGAAGTCTCAACCATACCCACGCTTGTCCCCGAGGTTCAATATCGTACCACCAGTTAAGTGCGATCGTCAGGCCAGATTGTCGGACATGGTGCCACCAACCCGCTGGGAGATACAGCGTCTCTCCGGCCTTGACATCAATTATCATGGGGTGCGCCGCATCCGGAAGAGATCCGGGTCGTTCGGGGTGTGATATCGATGACCAACGCACTAGTGGTGTTGTAGGAGGTGAAGGTTTCAGAAGAAGCGGGGACTTCTCTGACTCCCGCTGATATGTCGCATGAGGATACAGGCGTTCTAGATGCAACGTTGCCACTGAGCATTTGCAAATTGGCGCAGCTTTCCAACTGTCAAACCTTTCACACACCACCCTTCGGTGGGCGGAAGGAGCAGAAACGTCTTGGACCCCCGTGCGACGTGGTATATGTTCTCGTACGGATCTGCTTGCGTCGTTACGAGGGATCCTCGGAGATGTTGCGAAAGGCGAACGGACCGCTGTGGATGCTTGTGACGCTTCTGCTGTCACCGATCCAAAGGTTTACTGCGTCCGGGCATCTACCTAGAGCTTCACTGCACCACGGGATTTCGGCAGGGACGTCACCCCTTAGAGTGACCAGTTCACAGTCGTCCTCTGTGTCTGCAGAGGTAAAATAACTGGACGGGTACAAATTACCATTTTGCGACTGGAGATAACGGACATCATCCATATCGTTCCCCCCTGGGGGTAAGACATTAGTTAGTATTCCAAGTCCCATTCGAAGGCCCTACCGGATGACCCCAGCTTTGAGAGAAGAGTTCTCATAGTCATTTTTTGATAGTGTGGCTCGGCAAAGTACCGCTTCCCATCAGAATGTTGGGTGACTGCATCAGCATACCTGGTATAGATCGAATAGTGAGGACAATAGTCTTTCAAGTGAGCGTAATGCCTAACCCATCCGGTGTGACTGCCACCGAAAGCGGGCGGCCCCCCATGGTATCTATGAGATATTTGTTGGACCATCGTTGTATGCTGGGAATGGTGTATCCTGTGATTCAAGATCACCTCATAGACTCAACTACAGCCATCGGGTTCACCCTTTATCAGAACAGGTCGAGAAATGTGGGCAAGTCGAGAAAATACAACAGGGGATGGTGGGGTCTCGAGGATGTCGTAATGATCGCCATTTAATCCTGAGCTTAGGCTTTAAACATGTACTCCCCAACCACTGACATGGCTTTCGCGTACACCTACCATGATATTCCGCTGATATCCATTGCAAGGTGTCGGGCGAGATATTTGGCGAATCTTCTGAGTGGCTGTCCATACAATCTGGGATGTAGAGTGTTTGTGGAAGAAGTGGTTAGATGATTTGAAGGGGCCTGCGCGTGACAGACAGAAACGCGTGGTGGTAAATGTGACAAGACGCGACTTTCGCCAAACGCGTCCACTTAACGTTATACTGCGTGCACATGCGCATGCAACTCGCATCTTTGTCCCCTCCGTCTATCCCAGTTTCCCAAGTGACGAAAGCTCAATGAGCGAGCCCGGGAGTCGTGGCTCCAGAAAGAAGAAGGGTGCGAGTCAGGTGAGTTTGACCTCCACTCGGGTTTGATGCGAAACCGAACAATATCACCCACCGTCAACCTTTGCAGAGTCATCTTAAACAACGAACATTATTCGACCACTTTCTTGTGACAAGAAAGACAACGCCCGCCCCAACGCTTGCTCAGCCAGAGGATCCGCGAGATGAAGAGTCAGGACCTCAACCCATCACCGAGCAAACAGGCGCCCCAGATTTACCAGAACCGTCATTTGCGGAACGCGGGAATGATATAATCGAAGTCGTTTCTTCTCCTGGTGTCCCTAGCGCCGAAATCATTGCGGACGTTGATATTGGTGCGCTTGCAATACATCCACCCTTCCTTCCTTGACACAGTGCACAGAACAGAGCCAAGAGAGGTGCTTCACAGACCCGGACCATGTCCCTCCACCTAGTTCTTATGACGTGACATCGGTTGCCAGCTCTTCTCCGGCTGATCTTAGTCTGGTCGCTGGTTCAGATTTCCCACAATCTGGCCCATGTTCCTCAGTGTCTTCGTCAGCTTCTTCTCACAGGGTCTCTCCTCACATCATCGACCTTACAATAGAGGAAGGAACAGCGAAAGCGCCCTTTATCATTGGGGAGTCACCGATTTGCGAACTACCTACTCTAACAGCAATGGCGTCGTATATCCCCTTCCAACGCCCGCCCCTTGGAGGACGGACGCAGCAGAAGAACCATTCTCCAGATGCACCGTTCCCCAATACCTCTATGCAGCACATTCGAGACTCGGTCATGAATGTTCGGGCAATACCTATCAGCTTGGCTCGCCGACGGCGGAGGACAAGCCAATCTCTAGAACCCGATCCATCTTTGCCATTACAAGAGGCAACAAACATTCAGAAAATTTCAAGCGAGCATGATAGGTCATACCGTCGTGTTTGGTCCCCTGGATACCAGGTAGATGCAAATGCCGTTTTGAGCGGCCATGGCGATCTCCATCCTGCTATCTCCTCTATCTTTGGACTCGTTTCCGAACAACAAGGTGTAAAGGAAGCCACTCAACAGTCCTGGAACCAAAAATGGCGCCCACGTCGAGCAGAACACATCCTCGGAAACGAGAAGAATGCGTGTTATCTGCGCGAATGGATGCACGCTTTGCGACTGCATTTTGATGCAGGGCCTTCGTCTACCGCCGAACGTACTAAGTCCAGGAAAAATCGCAAAAAGAGAAAGCGTGGAGGGCAGCGCCCCGAAGTTGTCCGTGAAGTGACGAGAAAGCGGAAAAAGGCGGGAGACTTGGCTGGATGGATAGTTGATGATGACGATGATGATGATGACGACGACGACGACTTGCATGAGGAATACGACTACTTTGAGGACTTAGATGACTTCTCCTTGCCTAGCTCGTGGGACCCTCGAGAGTCGATGCCTATATCCTTTGGAAGGAAAATCCGCAATACGATTCTCTTGGCTGGCCCACCTGGTTGCGGGAAAACCGCAGCTGTGTATGCATGTGCGGAAGAACTCGGCTGGAACGTCTTCGAAGTATATCCTGGCCTGGGTAAACGCGGGGGTACGCACCTGGACGACTTGATCGGGGACGTGGGAAAAAATCACACTTTGCCTCAGCCACTGCTGTTCCATCGGGGTCGCTCAGAGCCTCCGTCCCCAGTCAAAAAGCGTTCGACAAATGCTTTCGACACCCTCGATGACCTTCCAGAGGCCGAAATTCACCCACAATCCGCCGTTCTCATAGAGGAAGCTGATGTTGTGTTTGCAGACGAGGCGGGCTTCTGGCCGTCCGTCGTTGCATTTATCAGGACCTGCAGGAGGCCAGTTATTATCACATGCAATGGTGTGTTGGCACTGCGTCACTTGGTGAGGGACTAATGCAAGGCCTTTCTTACAGATATGTCACTGATCCCAATTGAAAACCTGCCACTACAAACTACACTAACCTTCAGCTTACCACCTACATCCCTGACTTCGCCACTGTTAAGTGCTATCTGCCGGGTGGAAGGTCGACCAAGCACGGAGCCGAAAGATGCCCTCGGTCCAGAAGGACAGGTCACCACGATAGACCTACGGCAACGCATAAATCAACACCACTTAGGTCTTACCGACTCGGATTGCGAAAATCTTGCGCAGAAATCGGAGGCTGCCGCCGATGTGATTTTTTCGCTTCGAATCAAAGCGGATATACCTGCCGAAATGGATTCAGGACAGGACGGGCGCAAAAATCTGTGCATATTGAAACAGTCCCTCAGGGCCGCGGATCTGGCATCATATCTTGATGCGTGTGTGCTTCTCCCTCAACCTTACGCTTTGGAAGTCGCGAAGTGCCATTCAGATGACCAAGTTGGCTACAAAGCGATAACAGAGACACGGCGTACCGTAATGCCAGTGCAGCCGGAGCACTACTCTCGGGACGTAGACGTGGCTACTGCGGCGTTGGGGTCATTCGAAGGTGTACTAGAGCAATGTTTTCCCGGCATGCCGTTGGACGACCCATGTGAAATTGCAGGGCGGCTAAGCCGCGAACAGTACCGCAGCCGACTATGGGAGGGATTGAAGACAGATCCAGCTTTGGAATGCTTGGTGGATCTCCCTCGACTATACCTGGACTACAGGCCTCTGATCGGAATGATGGTGATGGAGGAGGACAAGGAGATAGAACGGGCGGCGGAGAAGGTGAAGGGGAGAAGCGGACGGCTGACCCAGAACAGTCAGAAGAGACAAGAGGAGGATGTGAGATGGTTGAATGCCAGAGAGGAGTTGAGAGGGGCAGTGAGGGCGGGAGGGCTATGCTGCTCGTGGTGATCGAGGGGCACGGCGAGGAAGGGAAGGGGAGGGGACCTTAGATTTGTTTTGCACGTGGTCTGTGTGCGTAGAACCACGTTTTGCCAACTGAACACCATATTCAACTGCTCGTCCGTAAAACCTTTTCACCCCATACATACCATGGTCGAAAAAGAAGGGAAGGCTACCCAGTCTCTCTTCCCCCAGGCAGACCGTGACCGTCCTTCCGACGTCGTACAAACTCATTCGAGTCTCTTGCGAAGCTCGGCCGATTCATCTCTTCACAAGGTACCGTTCCCTTCATCTCCTTTGCATCATACCCTTTCACGACTTCCATCAGAGCCCAAGACGAAGTTCAACAAACGACTCTTCTCACCTCGCGAGCTCCACTCTCCCCCCCAAACACCCCCATTCCCCCACTCGTACTCTCTTCACACCCAGCGACGCAGACACCGGACGCGACATCCCTCAGAGACATAGCCAGTCCCATTCTCGTCCGTCCTCCCCCTTCAAATCTTCGGATAGAAGCTCTATTTCTCCGGACCGTTCACATACTCGTGCGCGTCTAGCATCTCTTCTCCTTCGCAGTATTTCTGACTATGCACAGAGTCGTCTTCGCGGAGGGACTCAATCGACGTGTCTGAAGGTACGAATTCCCGTGAGTTATCGCCGTCTCTGCTCGTTATCCCTGCTCTTCGCGCAAGGGTCTCCCTCCTTACCGAACCGCGTCTATAGCCATGCATACCGCCCGCGACCCGAAGAATAAACCCACTCAGGCTGGACACTCGTCTCCCAGCCACACTCAGACTGAAGGTACGCCTCGTGTCATCGCTCGTACATCTTACCCAATTAACGCGTACGGCATCACTAGTGACAGTGACAGGTATCAACTCACAGCCCGCACAGCGTGGTTCCAGTTCGCCATCTCTGCCTCATGGCACAAAACGCAAATTGTCATCTTCTGACAGAAACATGCCAACACCAGGTGGTGACGATATTGATTCGCAGCTCATTGGTCCGGGTGTTCCATCTTCGATTAACATGAGCCTGGAGGGTCCCGCGTTGAAAAGGCGTGGCTCTATTGCCGACACACAACGAGTCAGTCAGACAAATATTTTTGACCGTCGACACTCCATAGATGCCCGTCCAACCTCTGGGGGGCCGCAATGGTGGAGTAGTGATCGGCGTGACTCATCGTCTTCCATGTTTCCAAGCCCTCCTGTGAGCTATAGCTCCCCGGCGTATTCTGCAGATTCTTCGCACGGCCATCCACATCCACATGGCGCAGCCCCTTTCGCGTGGCATTCCACGCAGTCCCCCGATCAGTCGTCAACTATTCAGAGTGAAGGTGATGGGTCTGGCTCTGGTCGACCATTCGATCCAAGCTCCGTCCCTCCTTTAGCCATGGTCCCCCCTGCACCTTTCAACGCCGAGCGCCGCATGTCCGTTCCAACTAATCTTCCCTCTACCATTTCAACAAATCCGACAACATCCCGGGTTTTGAGATCGAGGTCGCGACCACCGTCTGCTGGACGCCCCCGTACCAACGAAACTGCTGGCACCGATTCAGCGGCATCGCACACTGCTGCAGACTCTGAGGTTGGTGGGCCTGCCTCAGCATCTTCATCCGCTATTCCACTATCATCGACCGTAAAGGACTCGGGGATGACGCCATATTCACGGTCACCCGAATTACGCATCTCCCATAAGCTCGCAGAGCGGAAAAGAAGGAAGGAGATGAAAGAATTATTTGACGAGCTACGGGATCAGCTCCCAGCAGATCGTGGGATGAAGGCCAGCAAATGGGAGATCCTGAGCAAAGGTAGGCTTGTTGTCCTCGTGCTTTGTTCGATGAAACTGACGTTATGTCCTGTTTCACAGCAATCGACTTTATCGCAACACTGAAGCAGAGCCATCAAGACATGACTCGAGAGATCGACATGTTACGCCATGAAGTCGAGAGCATTCGCAGCGGCGTCCCGCCGTTCGCGTCAGGTGGACCGCACCCTAGCATTTACGGGCCAGGCCCACCAGGTGTCGTGCCTTATCCACCACACCCACCTCCTGGGCACGCTCTGCCACCACATCAACCTCCGCAAGTCTCGAACCATCAAACTGCACCTCCGCCGCAATCAGATTCGCGCCCGGGTTCTTCGCAGAACGCCTTCAACCCTTCTCCCGCACCGCCTGGCGGAGGTAGCGGTGGTGCCTCGGGCCCAAAGCCGGAAGCAGCGTCGACCTAGCTCATCTGATCACACCTCTCTCTCCTCGTGGCTCTCTTGGTGCTATTCATTTATTTTGGCTGTTTCGGTTTTGAGTAGATAGGTTGTCGCTCATACGCACATATATTTACAAGTTTGGGCTCCCATTGACATGTCGCCGTTGTCTCACACACGCATTCGGGGTGGGGTGGATCACCACGCGTCTGCCACGCACAATCGTTTATCTGATTGATGATCTTGACGTGCCAACTGATGCCGACCTGCCGGACTTTTTGTATCTCATCTCGCACACATCTCGCATACCCAATTCGTGTATTATTAACACTTTTGCGGATAGACGGTCCTTTAGTTTGATAATGGTCCCACGAGGTTGAGTGAGGGAAAGCATACCCAACAAAGTTACACGATAATAAGATAGTGTGGACAACTGACCAAAAACGCTAAATGAACGAGTGCTTGGCTCCCAAGACGCGCACCCTCAACTCGGCCTCATATGCTATTTCGTGTCCATGGGACCAGGAGATGATGCCTTGCTCCCGACTCCGCTTCCGCCGCGGTATGCACTCCTTAATACCAAGATGCCATTCTTCAGCTGTGCAACCTCCTTGATCAACGCGGTAAATCTGGCCTTCTGTTCGTCCGAGCGGAGATACGGCGTGAAGTGGGAGATACAGTCCCGCGTCTTGGCGTTCGGCGTATTGCGCAGCCATTCGACGACCATGTTGTCCTCGAGCTCGATCGGCTGGCCGTCGGGACCGAGCATCGCTGCGGTCGCCCTGCGTTTCTTGGGTTTTGGCTGGCCGCCGGCGGTCGACGCGGCCGGGGATGGCGCGGACGCGACCTCTTCCGTCTCGTCCGCTTTCCGTTTGTTGCCGGGTTTCGCGGGAGTGGTTACAACACCCGACGGCGCAGCACGAGGAGGGAGGGACGAGGGCCCGGGGCTGCCCCCGCGTCCTGGGAGTGTGTCAGCACCGTTTGGTGAACTGGTAGCTACATGGGCGAGCGGGCTACCAGCACGGAGACCGTTTTGCACCACTCGTGGTTTCGGGGCTTTCGGACTCGTTGCGCGCTTTGCGACAACCAAATGCCCTCCGTGCCCAGGGTTTGGTGAAGTGGCACGGGAATTGGGCGTGGATGCCCCTGCAGGACGAGGTGCAGGTGTAGGAGTTGCTTGAGAAGGCGTTACGTCACTTGTGGGAGGAGGACGCGATGGCGTAAACTGTTGCTGGACAGCTGGCCCATCCGCAACTAGAGGTTCCTCCTCTTCCTCTTCCTCCTATGAAATTGGTTTGTATATTGGACAAAGACGATAGGTAAACGCGCACCGCAGAGCTCGCGTAAGGATTTAACTCCTCGTCACTTTCGTACGCTTCATTCTTCTCGTGTTTATTCATTAGTTTCTTGATTGCCTTGCCTGCTCCAGTCAATGCTGGATCGCGGTCCTCTTCATCGGACTCGTCGATGCCTGCGTCCCTTTGTTTGTTGGCACTCATATATTCTCGTTGCAGACGTTCCTGGTGCACCAGTGAGCCCGAATCGCAAAATGCAGTCCCGTACATACCTCCATCTCCTTCTCGAGCTCATCCTCTTGATGGTCCTCGGGATTAATCTTTTCCTCATCATCTGCGAAATCCTCGTGGTAAGGCATCTCATCGTAATCGGCATTTTGCCCAAGATCGCGACTCCGCGACTGGCCCTCCTCGTCATCATCTCCAAACAACCCGCTGTTATCCTTCACAACTGTGCGTAATCGTCTGCCCCCGGGGCCCAAGCTCTGAGAAAAGTTGGTTCCCATTGGGTCATCCGATGGCTCCGCTTTGAATAAGGCAGAGGTGGCAGCAGAAGGACCCTGACCGCTGCGCTTTTGCAGAAGCCATCGCTCTGGATCCTTATTCCTCTGCCTCATAGCCATCTGGGAAATTGTAAAGACGAGCGATGCATGAACGTATATCTACATACCAGAGCCTCGGCCTCCTCGAGATTCGGAATGTGATAATTAGGTTTTTTCTGAAATTTGTACCATCGGTGGGCAGGCACAAACTTGAACGTATTGTTGGATGCGGGCATGAAGAATGCCTGAGTCTCCGCCTTCGCGACCTCCTCCATCTTTCCGACCCACATTTCTGTGCCTGTCGCATCTTCCATCACCCAGGGATAACGCTCTTCTTTCCGCAGTTGTCGAGTGGTCTCGGGTACTTTGAAGACCTGCTTGGTCTTCTTCTGGAACCGCTTCTTCGGGCCACCTCCATTTTTGCTTTTACTATTCCCCGGAGCGCCGTCTCCATGTATTGGCTTGCCCTCCGCGTCGACCATGACGATCCTACCGTCCATGCCTATAACCGGCTTTCCGTCTGGACCCAACATAGGGCCAACAGCCTTTGGAGCCTCGGGGCCATTGACAGAGGTATCAGGGCGCCGTAAATCTTTGCGATTTAACTTGACGGGTGCTGCCCATCGAAGGATATCCACGGGCTTTCGAGAATCGAACTTCATTACGTCGTATTTCCAGCCATTGAGGGCAGATGAAACGAGGGTGTAGTCCGTGTATGGTCCCTCTGGTAAGGAAGGTGCTACAGAAGCTTCTTGCTCGGGCTTCGGTGACGATTTAGCGGGTGGAGTCGAGGGGTTGGAAGATATCTTTGGCTTCTGGGGGGGAGCGGCACGACCTGGGTGCATGCCATAAATCCCGACTGGACCTTTCTTCTTGGATTTAGGATGGAAGAGCTTTGCAGCTTCTGGGGGGGCGGGAGCCATGTGGAGTGTAAAAATTAAGGCCCGTAATAAATGTACGTGGTGGGGTCGACGGGTAACCCAAGGAGAAGACGGGGACGGGTGCGGAGGACAAGGCACAAAGAGTCATGCTTCCCGTCACGTGACTCAGACGCGTTCATCCCCTGTCGCGACCAACGGCCAGTCACTCCACTGCAATGCAATGGATCAATCCTCGTTCAAGTCGCATTCAACTCAGAACAATTTTTTTTCACGTGTATACACAACGTCAATGTCATCCAACACTCATCGTTCTTATCTGTCAACCACGCGACCGCGGTTAAATACGCCATCTTTCTTCGCAAAGAGCCACATAGTACCCCATTCAGCTGGGAGGAACTCTGAATCCCATATCACCAGCGCAACTTTTCAAGCTGGTGGTAGTTCTTCGTTACACCCTTCAGCTATGGAAGGCGGTAGCATATATGCAACCCATAAGGCGCATCATTCCTTTTCGCATGGCGTTGAAGATGCAAACAACCAGCACGTACATGATAACATGGATAGTATCACTCGCGGGCCACTCCCACCTCGATTAGAGCTATCACTTCACACGAGTCGGGCGGGTACGCCGAATAGCTCTCCATTGAGTCTTGAATTCTGATTTTCTACCTGAACTTGAAGGTGCCGAGGAGAAGCACAGACACCATCGTTCATCGGAGGACTTGGCTTGTGGTACTCCACAAAATCCGGATAGAGGTGATTTCTAGTAGTCCCAAGACTCGGAGACATGTTTACACGCTGCATATAGAACATATTCGCTTCGTAGTCCCAAGGACTCCAAACACAAATTCTGCACTGACGCCCCTCGATAACCCATCGAAATCCGACTACATGGCCATTGACCCGAGCATGTCCCCAATGATGGCTCTCAAAGTTGAAGAAGGTGCAGAAGATGATATCCCGGTCTCCATCAGAAAGAGTTTCAAGGAACTTCGATCGGTCAAAGATGAGCTTGAACGCCAGGTCCGAGCTATTCTTCCCTTTCACGTACATCACCAGAGCTAAGCCACCAGCGAGTCGAAAACGAGCGTCTACGTGCTGAGCTGGCGGCCACACGACAAGAAGCCTCGGATACCCTGGCCCGCCTCGACAAGATAAAGGAAGCGACAAAGAGATCGATTGCGTCGAGTTCGAACACGTACGTCTACCCAATGTCGCATGTCGCAACGCTACTACACATAGAGCAGACTTGCGGAACTTCGCACAGAACTTGCCTCACTTAAGTCTCAATCCGTCGAGTCTTTTGCTTTTGCCGCACAAGCCCGTTCCGCTCTGCCAGATATCAGCGACTTAAGGGTTATAATCAAAGGCAGTTCTGAGAGTCTGCATCAACTCTTTGCATTTTCCGGGTTTGCATTTGACGCCAAATAGACTGCAACCGCATGATGGAAGACTTCGCCAAGGCAACGGAAATGAAAGGTCTGATTCGCGACCTCGAAACAGAATGCGCTAATGGCTAGTCATTGTTGCCTTTTTTTCCCGTTACCTATTTGATGCCCTTTACAGCACGGAAGGCAAATGATATCCTCCGTGATAAGTTAACGGACATCACCTCTCAATATGCGGACGCAATGGAGCGACTTCATATTGCGGAATGTACCCATGCAAACCAGACAGATGTGTTAAGGGTCGCCCTAGATGATCTCCACAATGCCAGTGCGACTACTTTTACACCACGCAAACAGGGATCGTTGTTAATCCGACTGGTCCAGACCTATTAGTTGCCGCTCGCACCGCCAAACTTGATGCCACTCAGACAGAACTCTCTGACGTCTTAACAGCGTGTGCACTTGCAAAGGAGAACGTGGACCAACTCGATAAACGGTGACGTTACAAGCTCCTTTCGACCCTCACACTGATAACTGGAAATACAGTGCGGCAAAGCTAGTTCGGGACGCCGAGGAGAAAGCCCTAATTACAGCTGCATTGCAAAGAGAGTAAGCGTTGGGATGCTCCCGACGTGATATTCCGCTAGCTGAGCGGCTGAACAGGAACACAGAACTCCAAGCTCTCCTCAAGGATCGTACAAGCAGCGCTACCTCAGTATTTGCCTTAAAGGAGGAGTCAGTCTCTACCTGACTGAGTAATTTTGTTTCAGCGACCCCAGACACTAACGTCTGCTAGGATCGTCACGATCTTATCTTCGTCAAGCGACCAGCGGTCAGAGTTAGACGGTCTGAGAAAAACTTCAGCAGAGCAATTGCAAATGATAGGAGAACTGAGTGGCAGGTGAGTACGTTAGTACCGTTTGGATCATCACATACTAATCGTAAATGTAGATGTCAAATTCTAGAAAGCGAGAACGAAGCACGGAAACAGGAGTTGGCCAGCCAAATCAATGAAAATGCAACACTTCGTGGGGTCCGGGAAGCATCGAAAGAGCGCGAAAGTTTACTTAGCGCGACCATCGAACGATTGAATGTCGAAAAATTAGCAGTGGACGAACGGTCACAGGTACTCCAAGATGAAATACGGGGCATCACGGAAGAACGCAAACAGGAGAGTGACAGGTGAGCAATCACACCACACACCATACAAAACTAACGACATGTCTTTTAAATGGCCTAGGATGACGCAACTTCAAATGAGATGCCACGCACTTCAAGAGCGGTTTGATGACCAATCGGCAACCCTTAAATTAGCCAGGGAGAGTCACGGAGATATGCAGGTAAGTTGTCTGCGTATGTTATCCTGCGCAATGCTTCATTGCCACCAGGAGCGCCTGATCGCAGCGGAGATGGCGTTTTCGGTGAGAGTACATTTTTCCTGAGTGTGTATGGCTTCTCACTCGCCATCCCAAGGTCAAGTTGGAAGCGGAGACAGCAAAGCTGCGCCAAGAAGTACTCGCCGTTCAAGAACGGAATGCCTCTCTGCAAAGGTCTGTCGATGAATATAGACGCCAGCTAGAAAATCAGCAAGAACTTGCCACCGTCATGAGGAGCGAGTACGAGAAAAGGCTAAAGGACGAACGGGATGTTGGTCATTCTCACATACAGGCGCTCCAGGAGCGAATGTTGCAAGCGGACTTAGAGAAGGCACAAGCCATCAAAGAGGCGCAATGCTTGCATGACTCCCTGATTACTGCACAGAGTGAACTCACGACATTCAGGGAGCAAGTTCGGAATCTCCAGTCGTCAATCACCGAATGGGACAACCAAGCAAAGGATCTCAGTATACGAAACCACGCTCTACAAGCGGAAAATATTCTGCTTCTCGAAAGAGGCAATACAATCGATGCCCGTTATGACGCAAATGATCTGGTACACTGTCCAGGCGTCATCCTTTTCAATGCTGACTCCCTGGGCTACAGAGTATCAAAGAAAGGACCCTTGTAAATCGCATACTGGAGGAATCCCGGTCTTTTCATGAGAAGCGGATAATGGACAAACAAAATGAGTTGAGGCGTGTGCGTAGCGGATCTATCCACTTTTCCAGTTATTAAGCGTGATACAGCGAGACAACCTAATTGCAGAGCAAGAGGCTAGGATAAAGAGCTTAGAGAAAGGCTTAGCACGCTATCTCAAATCTCAGGTGTGTTCATCAGACTCGACCGTAACCATTGAACAATGTATTGCATTCTGCAGAGTCCTAAGTTCACAGCCGGAAGTGACGCGCACTCAATTTTGAATCTCACTAAATTCGCCTTGTCCAGTAGTCCCCCACGACCAAAATTTGACAGGGTGGATCCGGAAAAAGCGGTAGGCAGACCTTCATCTGTAGCACCACACTAGTAGACTGTTTCCCAGACTCCCGTCGGCGGTGCATGCACCACACCGCTGCCAGCTTACCATTCATTGCAAACGCCGTCTGGACCTCTCAGAGATCCTTCTAACGAGCCCCAGCCTTCAGATGACGCACCGCGGGCTACAAAGTTGGGTAAACACGATCGTCCACTTTCTCAAGCTTCGCACAGGGGTTCTGGAGGTAACAGCGACACGGCAAGACCACAGAGGCGTCTGGTTTGTCGCATTTTTCTTGCATAGTGGAACTGCGGTTCTCAATGCTTGGCCAGAAAACCTCCAGGAAGATGGGGCTACAAACGTCTGAATTCAAGGTGAGTCGTGATAAACCTATGTCTAGTGTCACCATTTCCCTATTGCCCAGGCGGAGCCTGAGCCCAAACCCCGGCCACGCAAACGAAAGTAAAAGGACATCGCATGTTGCTTGCTTGCCCTTGGCTGTGCTCAACCTTGGCCGTTGCTTGTCTTTATCGCGGTTTGGCTTCTGTAACCTTGATGGATTCCTGCTCTGCGCGTTTAGCTTCTTGGACATTGCCTCTTGTGGGTCGTTGTAAAGTAGTCCTGGTATATCGGCAATCCACGTTATACTATCGTCTGATACGATGTGAGCCGAGCCGAGTTGAGGAGAGCCTTCGAGCTCAGTTGCCACGGGTTCGTCCCGAAAATACATTGAGCGCAAAACTAAAAAAATACATCATACGAATGAAAGTTCAGAGCACAACTCCCCCCTCGTTATCTTCATTTAATTCGTCCATAGGTGGATCAAGCCGAGGCGTGGGCGATTGCTGAGCGTCAGTAACGGGTGTCTGCTTTAGTTCGTAATGACCGCCGGACGCGATCACGCCCTTCTCGATCAACGCGACGTTCAGCATATTGATCCGTTCTTCCTGAGACGCACTACATCCGAGCACAACCGTCAGAGCGGGGGTTCGTTATTAAACGGTGGACAGAGATATAGAAAGTGGTGGGGGAGCACACAGACATGACGGCCTCATTTTCCCGTAGAGCCCGCGCCAACTCGGGATCGTCGGTATACGGGCGGAGCTCATCCTGCGTTTCTTTCAAGTGTTTCAGGGAATTCTGCAGACGCGCGATTTCTATCGAGAACATTCGTTCATGCAGAGGGTTAAGCAGCATCTTTCGAGAACTGGTAAGAGAGCGGAACCTTCGGTGATTGTGCCAGGGTCGAGGTTCAGGGCATCAGAGAAGGAGAAAGGTTGTGGGTATTTGGGATGGTACTCCATGATGCACTAATGGCCTGAGTGTTACAGTTACAGATGGTTGAAGCGCGCGCGTAATCGAGAGAGGGAAGCTGAGGTAATCGGCAACTATATGGCTGTGAGATATATGATGACAGCGCGATGTACCCAGGTCTACTAGTGAAGGGTAATCATATACAAGTGTCAGTCCATGCTATGACGAGTAATATCTATAAATGCTAGTATAGATGAGGTAAAGTAATTTTGGCTATACACCCAACCTATAGGATGACGTTCAAATTCAAAACGGTTCACGAAAGACCTGGATGGGCACCCACTTTCGTTTGCTCTGTTCGTACACCATGTAGGAAATAGAAACGGAAGGAATGACCTGCATTTGATGGGGGGTGATGAGCAACAAGGGGCAGACTCAAAGGTGCAGAGGACGCCACCTTGGCCAGGGTCGGGACCAATCCACGGTAAAAGCCACGCCAGCCGTCTCGCCCGTACGTCTTTCTGATGACGTCGACAATACCAGAATAGCGCTCCGGATGTCCAGACGAGCCCGACGCTTGCAGTCGGGTCCGCACAAGATTTAGCGGGTAAACCATAGTAGCGCCCACACTTCCGGATATGCTCCCAAAGGCGAGCAAGGCGAGCACCCCAGGTTCGTCTTTGTTGGTGGAGCGCAGATAAGCCAATTTGAGGGCCTCGAACGTACTCATATCAATGGCGGAATATCTGAGAAGTACGTGAGCAACATTCGTATCAATATCCATGGACGCGACGACACGTGCGGGAATACGCCAACCAGACCGACCTATCGCGATTAATTGAGCGACTTGCAAGGTGGACGCACAACCCAAATACGCATCACGCACCCCTAGACCACGATAGTACGCCCTAAGGCCGCCCAATGCCCAGACCCGCTTTGCAGCCGATGCGAGTGTCCGATTTGGGTCCCCGGTGCTGCTCATCATCTGCGTTTTCAGCGTTTCGACCGGGTATATGCCTACCCCCAATAGTCAACGAAAGGGCCTGTCACCACGACGAAGGAACACTCGCTAAGTTGGCTCGTGATGCCACCGATGCCTCCTGACATGAAGCGACTCGTTCCGCTGATTTCGCGAACGTCTTCGACGTTGTCCACATATTGGGCGAAGAAGCGTTTCTATGGGCCATAACATATGCTTCTTTAAGGCGTGCGCTCTTCGCCGTCGCTCAGGGAAACGGGATGGGACGTACGGAAGCCTCATAGGTTAAAAACTTGATTGCGGATTCTGGAAAAATCTTCACGACGGACAGCCCATTGCCGACCCAGAAAGCGGCGACGCCACCCTCGGCGTATATCCGTGCAATGGCTGACATAATCGCCTTCGCACCCCGCACTCTCGCTTCGGGGTGCAGGGAAGTTCCACCAAGATCTGGTGGCCTTGTTATGAGAAATATCTTGAGGCGATCAAACGGAGCGGTGGATGTTCGCGATACTGTTCGCAGGCCAATGGGCGCTTAAATGAGCTCCACCGGCGTGGGATGCACAGAAATGTCTCTGACCTGCGCCCGCTACACCTCCAGCCGCCAGAAACTTGAGGGCGGTTGTGCCGCCGAACCAGTAATGGTGGTCATGCTCGATGTGGTGTTCTTGGAGCAGGTCATCGTCGTCATCATCATCGGCGTCGTCATTCTCCGAGAGGATCGGAGTACGTTTATGACTCGTTGAAGGTACCGGCTGAAGCTGGACAGCAGGGGGACGATAAATGAGGTAGTCCGGAGGTTTGTCTTCTGCACTGAGGCTGACATCACCTGGCGTGGGCAGAGTGGGCATGATACCGGTCAACCAGATGGTCAGGTTGGCCACGTGGGTGTTACTGGACACGCACCCTCCATTGTGACGCGCGCGGTACCGCGGCCGTCGTCGCCGAGGAATTTGCGCACCTCATAGAAGCGGTATATTTCCTTCGTGGACACCCTCCGGGGAAGAAGCAGCAGAAAGTCACGAAACTCTTGAAAGCTTATCGAGTGTGGATGAGGGGATAACGTGAGGGAGGTCATAAAGTCGGACAGTATCAACGGGGACACCCGCACGCCTGCAAGGAGACCGTCTTATTTGAGGAGAGTCCCCACAGGACAACAGAGGGACACGCGGCTCACCAGCTTTCCGCAGTGCCACCGTCAGTTCATCCGCATCTAAATGTCCATTGTTGTCCGAGTCTAGCTCGTGGAAGATATTCCAGAGCTCTTTGATCAGACACCAGTTTGAGCCTGGGCGTATATATTTTTCATGTGCGATAGAAAGTGTGACTGACCGGCTTCCTTGTCCTCGGCATACCTTCTGAACTCTTTCCATTCGATATGACCCGAGGACTTGCAGCTGCCCATGAGCTCTCTACCGTACATCTTCCGCATCTGTCGTGCGCTCTCAAGGGTGACGGCCGTACCGACGCCCACAGGCCACGTAGTAGCCACGTCAGAGGCCGCATCCTCGGCATCCGACTCGAGCGCGGTGAGTAGCTGCTTCCACAGCGCCCGTAAACGTGCTTTTCGGTACTCACGGCCTTCTTGGCTGCGGAACTCCGCTAACGACCGGGGTAACGGGTGGCACGGGGGTGGATCCGAGCGAAGGTGAGGTATATGTGGACGGTGCTGAGCTCCAGAGATGCTGCCATCGTAAACGGCATGTTTGGGAGTTTCTGTGGAAGACTCGGGCATTGTCCGCGCGATGTTCGGATTGCAAAACGTCTAGGAAAAGAGGTGGAAGGGAGGGAAATGACTAGTAGCTCATCAACATGAGCTCTCCTGTTGATCTTCGTTGGCGGTATGAATGCCTTGGTCTGCTGGCTGTCGCCTGTTATCCGTCAGTGGCGTTCTCAGACTTTCCAACGCCGGCTCACACAAGGGCTCCTCAAGTCACGTGAAATAAATGTTTCGACTAAACTACTACAATAATTACAACAGTGTGCAGCATTACAGTTATTGCGGGATACACAGCACTGATCCTGTTCCGAGCACATAATTTATGTGGAACCCGATTCAACGGGGTCCGTTTTGAACAAAGAGGCGATGGCCCGGCCAGCGGATACCACCGCGTTCCACAGCATGTCTGTGCATGACCGCTGTTTCTGCGTTCGACGAGTCTTCCTGAGCTTCGAGGGCTGTATGTAATGCATCGGTAACTCTGGTTTTCCTTTGGACTCTTGGCCTCCAGGGACCATCTTCTCGCCGTCTCGGTCAAGAACTAGTCCCAGATCCCCATCAGGAAGATACCAAGAACCGATATCCGCATGAGATGAAACGGCCGTTTGCTCATCCGACGACGCCAAGGATTGCAGGCTGGGTTTGGCCTTGAGGGATGTTGGCTTGCGGGTGGTTTCGGACATGTAGAGGGGTGGAGAATGGCGCAATGTCTGGTGCGAGGAGGTCTTCATTAAAAGAGATGGAGGATCAGGATAGATCTGATAAATGATCAACGCGTTGGACCACGGCGACAATCCACGTGGGCAAACAACGTACCATCCGGTAGGTCCCCCCTAGCGATGTGTGCCGTTCCAACATGCTCGGAATTGCACACGACCTGGGTCGCCGCGCAGATCGTAGAGGTGGTGTCGGTGGACGAAATGCCTGGACGAATCATAAGTAATCCCCATAACAGCCGAGGAAAGGGTCCACATGCCCTGGGGGTAGCGCCTCTGTGCGCATAATGAGACCGAGAAGAGGGGGGGCGGTGATCATCCATCGAGGACGCACTCCGGAAAAACTCCTACAAAGGGTCATTGAGCCGTGCGCTCACTCCATTATAGAAACAATGACATACTGCGTAAAACAATTGTCGTTCGGGGATTCCGGACCCGGGTGTGAGGTGAATGGGGTTGCTAGTACCGTAAAGGTCTTGAGAGGCACTCCTGACAATATGGAGCCAGTTGTTGGGCATCTTTTGGAAAGACGTCAGTTCGTCTTCTGCACTCGCCCTGGGTAGATGGGGGAAAAGGTGGGCTCACTGGTGGTTGGCTGTTTTCCGGACCCCCCACTGCCACAGCAGGTCCTTTGCCCGCATTACCGCCTGAAAACACAGAAGCGAGCGTGAATGAAGTTTCCGACGTTGGACGGGAACTTGGTGGGGTGGGGATGAATGCGGGCACAGGCTTTCGCCAGCCCATCCCACGAGAGTTCGAAGGGGCGATTGTGGTCATTAGTAAATTAATACTCCTCAACTCTGGAGCTAAGAAAGGAGAAGTAGGGTGATTAGAGGTAGGATACAAAGAAATAGAAAAGGACAATGCAAGTGCGGACGTGAGAAAGTGCTGGAACAGGACACAGAGCGAGTCCCCAGGTGTTTTTTTTTGGGAGTTGTGGCAGGGAAGAATCGATGCCTCAAAAAGGGTCGTCCGCTGCCAGCCACACACGAGGTTTCAGCCAAAGACGGCGAGGCAGGGCAGGGCAAGTCGATCAAATTATTGAGAACCAAATGGGGTCACATTCTTGGGTGAGGGGGAGCCGTTGAGGCGTGCAGCATGGTTCAGGCATGTTTCCGGAACGCCGAGTCCAGCCAGCTTCAACGCAGTTCGGACCTGAAGAGGGGCTAAACGATACTGCCACGAGGACAAAGACCAAAGGCAGAGACAACCAGCAGAGCACGGAACATTTGGTGAGCGGGGCCAAAGAGACGTTTGGGGCATCCGGCCCGAAGTTTGCAGAACATGTGTAGTCACATTACGTGTACTAAAGGTAGTAACTAGGTGTGGTAGTGCGTAAAGAACACCGAAATGACCAGGGTAACAGTAGGGGGAATCATTGGTCAGATAAGCAATTTTATATATAACTAGATCTACGTGGCCTTTCATCCAAGTAAGCTGCGTGAATGATGCAGAAAGTGCAGTAATCCGGCACGGTGAGTGTTGTGTTGCGAAAGCTGAGAAGTTGCCGCAAATACATAAATAAATCATGTAAAGCACATCCGGGGGTCATGAAATCACTGGCGATTGCGTCTTCTCGGAAAGAGATGCTTCCAGCTCGAGTTCAGGATCGTGTCGTGTTCGTGATTGAGACGGTAAGCGAACTTTTGCACGCCAGTCTGTAACCCACATCCAACGAGAAACGCGTTCCTCGGTCTGTCCTTCGGTACTGGTAGACAAGATTGCTGGCGACAACCAAGCTTTGAGATGGTCGCGCCCGAGGATAGGAGCGAGAGACAAGAATGAAAGGAACGCGAGTTTGATAATGATGGATGGGGAAGTGAGGACGGACGAGATGGTTTGGGGATTTGGAGAGGGTGTGGACGCTAAGGTTTGTAGTATATCCCCTATCTATAGAAGCGCCATTGTGTCAATAGATACATTCGGGGCTGCGCAATGAACTCTGAGCACCCACCTGACATGTCACCGCCGTCCATGGAATTGCACCGATGAATGTCCCAAGAGAACAATCGCATATAGCAACGCCGAGGACACCACAAGCGATGTTGATCATTGACCAGGGCACGACACCAACCAGTCGCAAGACCGTCAGACGCACCCATGTCGGCGAGGTCGCCTTGGTACTGAGTCCAGAATCAGCATCAAAAATGCTACGGGCCAATGCCAATGGACGCGGGAAAAAGTGGGTGAGAAAGGGGGAAAGGGGAGCGGAGAGAAGTGTTGCTAGGATGGACCCGATGGTTGTAAGCACGGCTAGCAGCAGCGTTGCCAAAAAGGGCGAAAATAGAGCGCCGGCAAGAACATTCTTTCCCGACAAGGCACATAAGCGACGAACATTCGTAAAATAAAAATGACACGACTTACCCAAAGGACGCTTCCTGGGATGGACCACGCATGCATCCAAATAGTTGCAGTGGAGACCACACCGACAACATGTGCTAGTGCGCCAGGTCCGCTTTGGGAATAACCATGAAGGTCACGTCCTAGCTGGGCAAGGTCTGCCAAGTTCTGGGGCCATGAAAAGGTAAAGGGGAGGGTACAAAATGCGATCACAACTAGAGCTGTAGACACTGGGAACATTGTGATCACAAATAATATAGGGACATGAGCCTGTGATAACTGGAGTGAGCACTCGCGTGACGAGTGTGAAGTATTTAACATACCGAGGGCGTGCTCTGAAACCAAGAACGAGATGACGAGTGACTTGGAAGAGCGGAATGCTTTTCTTCTACGTCATCTCCACAGACAGTGGACGTGGACGACATCGGGAGAACGGAATCCTCGCTGGGCGAACGGGGAGATGAAGGAGTCGAATAAGATGGAAGATGGGAATAAACGTGGAAAAGGACCAGACATCGCTCTACGAGGAGGGACAGCCTCGAGGGAGAGGCAAGGGAGGGTGTCACCTTGCGCATGTCGGCGGTTACAGGGGGTGTACAGGGAACGGGATCCAAAAGGGTACAGGCTTTGGGGCGTGGTCCCAGCGTTGCTAAGGTAAGAGCGGGACGAAGGTTTGTAGAGGAGGCACGATTTCGGACTGGAGGGGGGGAAAGGGAACCCATTATGAAGGGTTGGAGGAGAGGGGAGAACAAAAGTAGTCGGAAGGTCGGCCGGGGTCGGATGGCGAGGTTGGGTGGTGTTGTAAGTATGTGCGCATGGTGCGCATAAAACTGATTGGTCAGATGGCAATTTCGGCTGCCGGCATGCGCACACGAACAAGTTTACGTTCCGGTGATGATAAATCATTTTTATGACTCGGATCTGATCTTTCCTCTCTTTGTCATGGCAGACTCTCTCCAACTCCAACAACTCATCCTTGACCACCTCGAGGCTCACGGTTCTGTACCCGACACTCGGGCTCTCACCATTCCTGGTGCTACGTCCCCAGCCACAGATGCAGAAGCTCAGATCACCATCCTTGGCGCGCTCAACTCCCTCCTCAGCAGAGAGGTACCCGATCTACCGTCCCCGTAGCTTTCCGCTTCCGAACCGTCTTTACCCTTCCAGATGATCTCCTTTGAGTCCCATGAAACACAGTCTCATGTTCTTACCCCTGAAGGTGCCCAGGTCGCTCTACATGGTTCTCACGAAGCACGCGTCTGGGCAGCCCTCCCTGCTAAAGGCGCTGGTTCACCAATAGCCCCAGCGAAACTGAAAAACATCATTGGCGACGATGCCGCAAAAGTCGGACAAGGACGCGCATTCAAAAACAGCTGGATTGCAAAGGAGGGTGACGGACTCGTCAAAGCGGTCTGTCAGCAGCGTTCTGCACCGCGCGGCTCATCTGATCTCTGGCAAGGTATCATCAATAGAAGATACAGCCCAGAAAGAACTCCGTGAGGTAGACATTACGGGCACTCTTTCCGCTGGCGAAAAGACCCTCGCCGATCTCAGGAAGCGGAAACTCATCGTTCAGAGGTTCGGAGCTCTCTGTCCTCTTGTTTTGTCTTCCTCCGTTGATCTTCACGCAGGAAAGGTCAATGGTTCACGGTCAGGAAGGGACCGAGTTTCAGCACCTCAACCGCAAAGCCAGAGACTGACCTCACTGTAGATATGCTAACATCGTACGTGTGTCCTTTTCTCTTCATCCCAACATCCATACAATTTCATGTTGTATTAGTGGTGCTTGGAAATCAGCACAGTTCAAAAAGTACAATTTTGAATCAGAAGGAATATACCCCAATGGCGGTGCACTCCACCCCTTACTGAAGGTGCGAGAGGAGATGCGCAACATCTTCCTAGAGATGGGGTTGGTCGTGACCAACTCTTCAGCATGAAGCGTATCTGATCATTCATTTCTCACCCATCAGTTTTGCTGAGATGCCAACTTCATCATTCGTCGAGTCTGGTTTCTGGTGTTTCGATGCGCTTTTTGTACCACAACAACACCCAGCTCGCGAAGTACAGGACACGTTCTACCTCTCTGATCCAGTCGCCTCACTCGACCCGCCCCGTGATTACTATGAGCGGGTTTCCCGAGTCCATGAGCATGGCGGCTTTGGTTCGGTCGGGTATCGCGCTCCGTGGTCCGACGCCGAGTCGCACAAACTCCTTCTCCGCACGCACACGACCGCGTCTTCGGCGTATATGCTGTACAAGCTCGCAGCACGGTGTCGCGGTGAAACACTGAAGGATGGCGACGAGTACACTTTTGGAACGACACCCGGTCGCGCCGAGCATCAAAGAGATCTCGGTGATGGTTTCCGCCCCGCGAAATTGTTTAGCATCGACCGCGTATTCCGAAACGAGACCATGGATGCGACCCATCTGGCGGAGTTTCATCAGGTCGAAGGCGTCGTTGCCGACCGAGGGCTCACGCTCGCCGATCTAATTGGTCCGTGCTACCAGCTAGCGTGTTCGAGTGCGTGCGCATGATGCTCACGACGTCGGGACCTAGGCTTCATGCGTGTATTCTTCAAAAAGATGGGCATTGAAAATCTCCGTTTCAAGCCGGCCTACAATCCATACACAGAGGTCCGTGCAAAAGTCTCGTTCTTGTTCTCCGATTGTGCACGGGATAGGCTCCTGACCGCGCGATCGCTCTTTGTCCATATTGCGTGTAGCCGTCGCTTGAGATTTTCGCGTTTCATCCGATGCTAGACAAGTGGGTCGAAGTGGGGAACAGCGGCATGTTTCGTCCTGAGATGCTCGAGCCAATGGGTTTCCCCAAAGACGTTCACGTGCACGGATGGGGCATCTCCCTTGAACGCCCGACGATGATCAGGTGTGTATTCGTTCCACTTTGCCCAAGCGCGCACGTTGAGCACCGGAAACTCACCACCCGCAGATACGGGATCAACAACATCCGGACACTCGTTGGCCACAAGGTGCCAATCGAGAGCGTGGAAAAGTCCCCAGCGGTGCGTTTCTAAGTCCGTGGGGGGAGACCGGGTATAGAAGTAATACAGGAAAAAGAGTGCTGTATGTGTAAAGACATTCCCATATGGCGGTCTTTCCACGATTCTACAAAACAAACCGACGAACGGCTGACTGTCACTTGGCGCAGAATATAATATAGAATGTGGCTGACATGTGCTGCCGCTTTTCCCCCACTCCTACCTCCGGAAAGCTCGAGGTGTCTCTGCGTGTGAGCACGAATCAGAGTTCGCGCTCGAAGTTTCCTTTTTATTTTTCCTGAAACGCGAAACGCGGACTAGCGGCTAGCTTTAGCTCAGAGCTCAATCATTGATGTCGGTTATCAAATACGATAGCGATGTGACGTCAGCTTTAGTGAGCTTTCCGCCGGGATTGGTCAGCCTCTATCACAAATCCTATCCGCTCAGCACGGCAGCAATCACGGATGTGAAAAGCCCCCGCGGGGGCGCAATGATGGATGGCCACATCCAGTGATGCAGCGATGATGTGATGCGAGCGGGGAGTCTGACGAATGCGAATGCAAACAAACCGATCTTTCCCCGGCGGCCATTTTTCTCAAGCTGCGTTCCCACCCCTGAGAAAGGGGCATATACTGTTGTAATAAAAAAAGAATAATAGAAATGTGTCTTGGCATGGGTTTACACGGCTACACGGCTACACGCGACACGTACCCGCGGGGAAAGTGCGGCAGGCCACGGGCCCCGCGGTTTATACAATCAGGAAATAAAAAGTATTCGTGGCTGCTGTACAGTCTAGAAAAACAGATTGTTATACGCATGCACAGGTCACCTGCGCGGCGTGCGCGCATAGGACGGCCGAGAGCACTCAAAACGAGAACATGGCCGCGTTCTTTCTTGTGCCGAACATGTACACGAGCGCCTGACTCATGAAAAGTCCAACGGTGATACCGATCGTAACTGCTATCATA
>Ga0307512_10000847_pt1 | contig 45081 bp, 63 predicted proteins | sample 14_EM_MG_FD_200267 | JGI IMG/M metagenome (GOLD analysis project Ga0307512, IMG submission 200267) | Populus trichocarpa ectomycorrhiza microbial communities from riparian zone in the Pacific Northwest, United States - 14_EM | ecosystem: Host-associated > Plants > Roots > Unclassified | place... | reverse complement strand
CGATTTGATGGCGTGAATTGCGAAAATGCAAGAAAGGATTTTGAGAGGGAGCGTTACTGCGGGCGAGAACTCGTTTGCGTCTGTCTGTCCGTATGGCCGCGCATATTATTGCATGTAAAGCAGAGGGTCTATGGTCAATCGCACAGCGCGTGACCGTTGCCTTCGGTGACCAGATGGTTCAAGAGCGAGAATAGAGTTCATTTTATGGTGTAAGCGCACTGCATCGTACTGTATTGTGCAGTGTGCCACGTACAGTACTGCCGACGCGACATCTGCCGCCCGTGCCTCGCGTATCATAGCCGACATGACCAATTATGACGCAGACGACAAGAAACGAAATTAATTACTGTACAGTAGTACATCTGGTGAAAGGAAATTTACACGGATGCGTAAAGTAATCGGTACCGGTACGGGGAACTGGGACAGATAATACTCGTGTCATAAGATAAACTTTAAAATGCCAATGCAGAATAGCACGCCGGCGCTGCCCAACCCAATGCGAATGGCATGCGTCTCGCGCGCATGTTCTTGGGAATCCTTTCTTACCCGGGAGATGGTCTGGAGGGCGCCTAACGCGCAGGTCAGGCTGACCACTGAACCGTAAAGCCAGGGGAGGCTGAGTTGACACAGTTGGGGGTTATACTTGCAACTTTGGGGTGGGTGGGGTAACGGCATGGAAGAAGTGCTGTTGATGATGCCCGCGGCCACAAGCTGCGCAGAGAGGTGGGCCAGAATCTTATTTGTGATTTCCTCATGATTTTGACGGAGAGTGACCAATCCGATTCGAGTGAAGAGGCGCATCGAATGGACGGAGAGGACAGCCATGCCCAGGGTCATTGCCATGCTCTAGATGGGATGATGACATCGATGACAGCTCGATAAGGGTATGAGAGGGAGGGGCGTGGGAGCGAGGAACGTACCATGAGAAGAAGCTTTCTGAGCCTGCGACGAGGAACGGTTGTGCCCGCGATGGCCTGGTCACGCATATCATCGTACATCGATGGATAATATATGGAAGTGTCATCAGACATGTCGTCGCTGAAGAAGTTTGCAAAAGCTGCATAAAGCATTGACGATGAACCGGACAAGTGGACAAAACGATGTGGACTGAACTTACCTGGGACGGAATCATGATGATGATGGGTATGGATAGATTCTGGACAAGTCAGTGAAGAAAGGGGAGAAGGAGGCGTGTTGGCTGACTCTTGCGTCTTGACATCCTCTGGGAGGGGAATGAGAGGGGGGAAAGGTGGAGGTTTGGGTGTTGGACAGCCTCTGAGCGAGGCTGTGTATGCGTTGTGGCCGTGTCGTGACTCTCGAAATCACGTGAGCATTCACCCAAATGACGAAATGTGTTCTTTTGTGTTTTTGCCCCTGTCAAGGGTTGTCATCGCCGCTCTCGCTCTTGCAGCACTCCACACATTTTTTGCATTTTATTGTTTTGTTTTGTTTACCCTCCCCCTTCTACGACAGGAAAGATCGCACACAAGAGAAAGGAAGGATGTCATAGATCTGGGGGGTAGACGGGATTGTGAGAAGGAATGGGTACGTGTTTGGCCAAGGTTGACTACAAGTTGAGAAAAAGGGGGGGGAGGGAACAGGGTTACGAGCCGCGCAGACTTGACTCGACCAGTGACCAGGAAGGAGGAAGATTAGGTGGCTTGGAAGCTCACTTGCAATATTCCGAGCTCATCGCGTCGGGCGTGCGGTGGCTAACGAAAAAGGAAAGTTTCTTGGAGGGATCCGCCAAGTTGTTTTGGCATGTTATGGTATTTGTGAGGGAAGGAAAGATAAGTTGATTCGCAATGTCAATGAAAGACCAAAGGCTTGATGGCTCTGTGCCTCTCCGAGACCACGCCTTTCCTCGTACTTAAACTCCTAATGGCTTTCTCTCTTGGGGTCCGTCACCGAGGATCCGCTCATTTGCTTTTTCTCTCGTATTCTTTTTCTCCTCTTCTTCCTCTTTCCATTTCATGTTCTACTCCCCACTCGACCATCTTCACTTGACAGGTATTCGCAGCCCCGTCGGTTTGGGTCATCGTCATCATCATCACCATGACCTCTTTGGCTTGACCGCTTCCGACTCTTTCCCTTCTTCTTCTTCCTCGTCCTCGTCATCCTCCTCTTCCTCTTCTCATGTCTATAATCTATGGCAAAACGCGCCTGACTTTCCCTCACCCTACCTCCCCGGTCTCTCTCCCTCCGGGCTCCAGCAACACCCCTCCCTACCGTCGGATCCACTCCGTCGTTCGTTTCATAACGTCACATATCAACAACCCTTGCAAGACGATCGCAATTCTAACTCGAGGCTGGTCCCAATGCTACCCTATTCTACCTCCAACGATTCTTTCACCCGAAGGATCGCCGCTGTTTCTCAGCAGCCAACCCTCGGTCTCTCGTCTTCCGCGCAGCATATACCCACTACCAACAGCTCCGCAGATGAGCGTCCTTCGCGATCCCCAAATTTTGACCCAATCTTCCCCTCTCCATCGTATACCCTTTCAACTGCCATTGCTTCGGCTCCCACAAGTTGTCCCACCTCCGCTCCTCCCCCTCAACCTCCTCCGTTACCGTTACCGCCCCCGCCTCCGCCGTCAACTTGTTCGCCGCAATCTTCCCCTTCCCCTTCACCCCCTTCGAGTCCCGATGCCAAGTCCCTTCCTGCTCCTCCCCTTCCATCCGTCCATGCATTTCGCTTGGACACACTCCAATCTGTCGATCCTTCTGATGACCCCTGTCCGCTCTCTTTGCATGACCTCATGATCCCAAGTGAGGAACAGGAATACCAAGGGCACAGTTATCACTTTTCGCTCCAGTCCCTTTCGCCCTCGAAACCAAAGCCTCACTCTTTATCTGACGAAAAACCTCATCACGAGGAAACGAACATTCCAAAGCGTAAAGGAAAATCTAAAATGCACACCTGCACGCTTTGTCAAAAATCCTTTCCCCGCCCGAGCGGTCTTCGTACACACATGAATTCACACTCGGGTGATAAACGTGCGTCGTGTCATGTTGCATCCCGTCGGATCTGCTGACCCATTCATTTCGCTATCAGCCTACAAGTGCCCTGTTTCGTCTTGTGCCAAGTCTTTCACAGTACGTTCAAACGCGAAGCGTCACATCCGAACGCATGGCATCCATTTGCTATTTCCTCAATCGACCGAAGCTGCCTCGCCTGCAGGAGGTGATTCTTCGTTGGGGTCAACAGATAAGGATTCTCAACGTGCTCTTCGTATCCGTTGGGTCGGCCAGAACTCGAACGAGCATCCGGAGGATCACTCGAGTGGCCAGCCGTCAAACCTGCAAGGTAGTGCATGTATCAAGGATCCGAGGCATGACGGCAGTGTGGATAATGACGGTTTTCGAACAAGTCGGCTAGAAGACGTGTGCAATCGGGGTAGCCAACTTGAGGGGCCATTTGGGAGTCCCGGCCGGTCAGATGGTACATTGCGTGGCGACCCACGTCCCAGGTTTGCACTCTGATTCGTGTTTCTGTTGCTTGGAATTGTGTTTTTGAAATTTTTTTTTTTTTTTTTTGATTCAGGAAATATCCGCAAAAGCATTATTCTCAATGTAGCAGTGTCTCGACAAAGGAAGTCGTGTAATATTGTATTCTTTCTTGTTTTCCCCGGCAGCATTTAAGAACGTTGTTGTATCTATCAGTCCACATTTTTCTTCTAACTACTAGGATGGAGTCCGCTTCTATTTTTTCTCCCTGGGCACGTTGATGATGCAATGTAAATTGACAGCATTCCTCATTGCAGTATTTAAAGTTCTGGGTTTGAGGCCGCACCTGAATTTTGAGGGAAAGAAACTAGAGCGTGATCAAGGGGACCCATGTGTGTGTCGTAAATATCAATCACTCAATCAGGTTGATCGATACGGAGTTGAAAAGGTGTCAAGGAGCAAACAAGGGATAGTGAAGCCTTTGTTGCATTGCGGTTATGTTACGCTTCACACTTGCGTTTACAGTACTGAATAGTGCTGCTGTACACTGCCGCCTACCTCATTTGTCAAGTAGGCTCCGCCGCCCCGGTATACAGTCGCCAGGGTTTCGTGTCAGCCGTCATGTAGCGCGCATCAGATCAAAACCTGCACTACACCTCACAGCAGCAGGTTTGGGGTTGCTGGGCATTTCCTCTGAGGCACGCCGTCCTAGTCGCGTAACCGATCGGTAGGTCTATCGTCCAGATCCTCCCCACACATCCGAGTTCGCCTTCCCTCTTTGAAAATTTGCACGTTCTCATATCTCCCGCTATGGACAAGTAGCAAAATTTACAGAACACGGGGTCTCGACCCATCATCGACCCCGTCCATGGCCAACATGCCGTCTTGACTCCACTCAGGCGTGGAAGGTCACGTCCCACACCTTGATGGCCGCGTCCGCTCCAGTCCCTGCCAACCTGCCGCGGGGGCCGCTGCCTCCGGTCTGAGAGGAGGACAACCAGAGCACGGCGTTGACGCCCCCGGGTACGGCATTCTTGATCGCGATGTTCTTTATCGGCTTTCGAACGCTCCAGACGTAGACGTGCGTGTCGAGCGCGCCAGAGGCGCAATGCTGCGAGTCCGCGGTCCAGCTGAGCGCGTTCACCCGTGCGCTGTGGAAGGACCAGCGGGAGGTGATCAACTCGCGCTTGGGCACGTCGTACAGGACGACCTTCCCGCTAGACTTTGGACAGGTAAGGGTAAGAATACGTCAACCCAACATACACACGTGCACGCATTGCACAAAGTATAAGGTAAACGCGGGAACAAGGAAAAAGATTAAAAAATATATATGTATAATTTAACTCACGTCGCCAGCAGCGAGCTTCAAACCATCCGGGGAGAACGCGAGGGCACTCACGAGACCCCTGTTGGCTTCCAAAAGGCCAACCTCCTGGAGCGCCTTGCCATCCCAGTCGTACAGCCGAACTTTCTGATCCTGAAAAAAAAAAAAGATGGGGGAGGGGGGAGGGTGAGCAAACACCCCGGCATGAGCGGACATTGGGCATTATGCCGCGCACCGCAAACCCAATCGCAACTAAAGAACCCGCCGCAGCGATGGCGGTGGGGTTCGCGCCTGGCCGAAAATCGGCAACCTTTTGATTGTTCCGCACGGCTTCCACCGCGTCGGTTCCCACCACGAACGTCGTGTTGTCGCTCGTAGCCGCCAGCGCCTTTGGTTGCGAGGCCGTGGAAAAGACGGATGACCTGTGGAACAGCGTGTGGAGAGTTTCGTCAGCGTTTTCTGATTTTTTTTTTTCTCGTTCGTTCACATCAGAACGTTAAGAAGGCGGGAGATGTGTACGTGAAGCTGATTCCGTCCACCTCGCGGACGCGGTCGTCATATCCAGCAGTGACGACCCTCCCGTCTGGCGTAGATGCGAGTCCGGAAACGAGGTTCGTGTGTCCTTCGCCGGTCAGGGGAGTCGCTGCGCCCGTAGAATCATAGGAGAGCACGCGACCATCGGCACACCCGACAAGAAACGTCTCGGCTCCTGCTGGGTTCGAGACAGCTGAAGTGACAGCCTTCTGGGGACCCTACAGATGCCGAAACGTATAATAGGGATGGGGTCGTTCAACATTTGGTGTTATTTCATCACGTACGTGCAACACCTTCACGGGCTTCTCCCCGCTGCGTCTGTCGAAGACGTTCAGGTTCCCTGAGAATGACAGCGACACGATAGTGTCCGGCAAAGTCCACACAGTGCCTACTTGCTGGTGTTGAAGGCCAGTTCCAAGGGTATACGTCGTCGTCGCCTTGCGGGTTTCCACGTCCCCTGTGGCCCGACAACGTTAATGCTGAAACAAGTCTATTTTTTTGATGCATCAAACGTACACAGCTTTACGGTGGTATCGGCAGAGCAAGTCGAGATGGCCTTGTTATCAGGGCTCCAGCTTAGCGCGTACTAACATAACGTATGACCCGGCAAGACACGCGGCTTAGCGTTCTGTCATGGGAAGGCGAAGTTGTGTGCCTGACTCACGGCGGTGCCTGCGTGGCCCTCAGAGAACTCGCCTACAGTCTCGCCCCCTTTTCCCTCGTACAGGAAGATCTTCCCGTCCGATCCGACGCTCGCAAAGTGGTCTCCGCTCGGCGCGTACCGGACGTCCTGCACGAACTTGGTGTGTGTCTTGATCGTCTGCTCGGAGAGAAAAAAAAACAAAAGTGAATGGGATCGCAAGACTATGTTTCAGCTACCACGGCACTTGGGAGGACGAGATAGCCGGGAGAGTGCCTTGCCTTATCGTACCTATAGGGAGCCCCTGGGATTTTTTTTATATTGAGAAGCTTGATTCGTAGACGTACGAGGTAACAGCATTTACCTTGGTGGAAGACGATTAGATTATCGTCGCCAGCTGTCGCTGCGCGGAATGGCCGTTGACGTCGGATCGCGACGGCATTAATGACCTGTGGTTGGACGTAATTGTCCTCAATGTGACCCGATCGGGCAGCAGCACAGGCTGGGAGAGAGGGGGGTGTACAGCACCTTGGAATGTCCGATGATCTCTCCGGTCGAAGAACCAGAGTCGAACATGAACGCATGACCAAATCTTTATAAATGTTTTTGGTTTCGTAGAAGAGATGAGAGCAGGTTATCAGCGGAGCCTGCTTGCGGCAATCTCGTGTGACACACGGCCGAAAGACCTCACTCACTTCTCTTTCCCATCGCCGACGGCGATGATGCGCTTGCTTTCTCCATCCCACTCCAGGTCATTGCTGCCAGCACGCGTCCTGAGCACGCAGAAAAAGAAAAGACAAGCACAAAGAGCACGAAGGGGCCACGCACATCTTCCCAGAGATGACTTTGAACTCTCCTTTGAGTGCTTGATCTTCGCCCACGATATCCCAAACGCGAACTGGGAGAAACGACCCCAGGTTCAGGGCGAGTTTTTACGAGACGAAGAAGAGGAAGTAAGGGGGGCGGCGGTGGAGCGTACCAGTGCCAGAAGCGTCGGCTGAAGCGCAATAGTATCCCGTGGGAGATACACGCGCGACGGTCGTGTTCTGAACGTGCCCGCTGTACGTTATCCCAAGTCCGGGATTCTTTTACGCATTTCCCCCTGACAATCAGAAGAAGTATGACATGCACGGAGAAGGATGCACGAACCGCGATGTCGCGTATCTGAGTGTAGAAAGTTTTCCCATTACTATCAGGGAGGTGTCGCAAAGACGGAGAGAGGGATGGCTCACAAACACGGTCTTGCCGTTCGTATATACGATCTTCTCTTTATTCGCACTGAGTTTAGTGTACTCCCCTCGGATGGTCGTCGGATTAGCGGGATACAGAGCGACTCTTGTGAATGACATTGTATTTGACAAGGAGATTGCGATCGATATCAATATCAGTTACAAAACAAATCGAGTCAGGTACAGTACATAATATCAGAAACTATCCCAAACGCCAAGCCACCGACGTCAGTCATCCTCCTTTACCCTCGGCTTGTCTGGGTAATTCTTGAACGGATATTTCCTGAGGGCTTCCGCTTCAGAAGATACGGGTTGTCCTCTCGTCCCAATTGTTTTCGCTTTCATGACGTTCTCTGGAATTTGAGTACCAGATGACGTAGACGGCGTACTCGGCTGAGGCTCCCTTTGAGAACTGAGTTCATCTCGGCGTGGCGTGCAAACACTTACGACGTCGTCTTTAAATGGCGTGAATCGAGGCGTAGATGGTGTCTCTTTCACCTCGTCCTTGAATGGTACAATTGCAGAACGCGCAGGAGTCTTTGGCACAATATCTTTTTCTTTGCCCCTTACTTTGGCGCCAGAGGCCACCAGTGGTGGAGGCATCTCGCTCGGCGCGGGATCCCTGAAAACAGCAATCCTAGAGGTTGACGCTGCAGGTGCAGATACGACACGCTGTTGCCTCCCCGGCTGCCGCAGCGTCGTACCATTTAGTTTTGATACTTTCGGCACATTTTCCTTTATGCGTTCTTTTCGTGAGCCCAACTCATTCCATGGTGTTACCGCCGTATCTCCAGCTGCAAGCGCTTCTTCTGCAGATACCCCGGATGGGTCAACGAAGACCTGCATCCGCGTGTTTGGTCTCGGTCTCGGGGGTTGACCCGACACCGAGCCAAAGACATCCTCCTGGGGATGAGCCGATGCAGTCGTCGACGCCGAGCGGCCTGATCTTGATGTAGATGTCGATTCGCCTAGGACCCTACGCTGAGTAGCTGTTGTCGACGCAGGCGCCGGCTGTTCTGGTGGTGACGTAGATTCTAGGGGTGTGGCAAGCATCATGCGCTTTTGGAACTCCTGGTACCTTGCTTGAAGTCGTTCTATCGGGGATGCCTGGCGATTGATACCGAGGAGATAGACTTCATCCGCGTCCACGCGCCTGGGTGGCATTCAGCCCGTGGTCTAGAAGGGAATTAAAAAATATGTGCGCACCTCCTATTCCGCTCTAGTGTGGCGGCAAACTCTTCATATAACAATGCGAAGGACGTTCCGATCTCGTTGGCCAAGAGGAATCGGTATATCACGGTCGGCTTCTCCACGTAATTGGCGTATAGCACCCATAGTTTGAGGTATCGCAGATCGGTCCTCCAAATACCATCCCTGTGGTCCTTCAAAACACGTGTAGCCTCCTCAAGAAGCTCGAGCAGTCCCGACTCGGCGCTATGTCCTTGGGGATAGTTTTCGAGAGTCCAATAGACGAGTTGACAATATGCTTCCAATGGATTGTCATCTTCATCCTCGAGAGCGATTTCGACGTTGATTCGTAGGCGGTTCCTCGTGGCCGCAAGTTTAGACTCGCGTTGCGCATGGGGAGTAGAAAAGACGGCGGAGAGTGTCGTCGCTCTGCGCCCAGAGGCCAGAGGTTGAATGTTTTCTTTGGCTGCCTCTATCAGGTCCCCGTCGACGACGACGGGTCCTTCATCTTGAAAGACATCAACAGTTTCTGAGGACATGATGACGACGGCCGAGTTCAAGTGTTTAGTTTCACGATTCTCAGCATTCGCGACACAAACGCGCCTTCGGAAATTTCCGTCGACGCGACCAACCAAACCATGTGACTATCATGTGACCGCAATGAAGATTTATTGGGACGATGGGAGGGGAGAGGGGAGGAAAGGAAAACAGTCAGGCACACCAGTCAAAACAGTAAGGAGCACGCGTATCGTAAGGAGTAGCCAACACAAGTCTGAGGGCAGTGAATATGCAGGGTAATGGCTATAAAAAATATAGATCAAGCTTTCCATCCTAGATGCACTGGAATCCAACCAAACTCGGGGAGCAGGACCGAGAGAAGGAGAGTGGGACAGCCTCGACAACGGACGTCGATCTGATCTCATGCTTGCCGCGCATGTCCCGGAGCCTGATTATATGAGATGAGGTATCAGCACAACTGCCTCCGTCGGAGTCATTGTAAGGTAGGTAGTATTGTGTAAGAGATTTGTTCCGGAAGTAAAAGGTATTTTGAAGCAAGAGGAAGTGATTTGGTTCATGGCGCCACAAGAATTGTTGTTGCGGACTGCCAACACAACCCGTGGGAGGAAAATAAACGTAGAGACTACTTGGATAAGGATGCTTGGACGAGGATGGCCTTTTCTTTCAGCACTGAAGAATAGCTATTCATCAAGTGGGCAAGGGCTCGAAGATCTTCACCGTCCAAAAGTGCAATCGTGAGCTTCGGCGCCTGCTTCAGGCCAAATGACTTGATCACACGGTGACTAAGCAGGGTTTTAGTCCTGTTTGGAAAACGGTGTAACAAATGCACTCACAGCTTCTCGCCGACTTGTTGCTTCTGTGTGTTAATCGGCTTGTCCGATAGCGAATCAATAAACCCGTCCGTAGCCTCGACGATCGATGGATCAGCTTTCGGCAGTGGCAAACCTGTTGTTGACGGCGAGTTTGCGATCTTGATTATCTCCGTCGCGGGCAATCGGGCAAGGGATGCGACGGTATGTGACGTGCCAGGCGTCGCGGGAGTGGGCGAAGCGGCTGCCGATGCGCCACGTGATGAGAGATCGGGAGTTCGTGGACTGCTTTCCTGCGACACCGGAACGGTACGCCTATTCTGCGGTGTGACGGGCTCCGAGGTCACTTGAGGAGCAGCATTGGTGGTAGGCCCATTCTCCGCGTCGTCGCTATCTAGAACTGCCTTCGCATCGACCAACTTGGCACGCAGCACCTCGACATTAAATAAGCACATTGCACGCTCACGCTTCGGAAGGCTCATGAGCAGCTGAGTTAAATCGACGGCACGCGCGGGTTCCAAGCGGGTCACTGCGGCCAAGATGCGCTCTCGCTCAGAGGCGGTGGTGGCTGGAGCAACGGAACCCGAGGGTGATGAGGTACGTGGTGGAGTCGAAAGAGAGGCGGCAACAGAGATCGGTGTCGAGGGATGTTCTGGTGCGGAGGCGGTCGCATTCAGTGCGTTCGGATCAAGTAAACGCGAGTCCTGCGAGTTCGCGGGTGACGGTGTCTTCTCTGGGGGTGTTACGGTAGAGGAGGTTATAGCTAGGGCATTACGCGCACGCTGGATCTGGTCATCTAGCTTGGTAGGGTCCTGGATCGCAGATACAACCTCGCTAAGAGATAACCCGACGAGTGACTCGACAATTGCGTCAACTTTTGCTGGAGGTACGGTGGGCATGGTCTTGAGGCGTCGGCTGAGCTCGCCTGTAAGGACTTCCTTGCGAACTACGGGAGAAAGTGCAGATAGGTCGTCGTAACGCATGGGTAGGTTCAGCGTCCCTGCAAGTGCCGCCTGTTGTCAAGAGTCAGAATGCGGTGAAGATGAACGGAGTTGGTGATCACGTTATAATAGCTGCCAGACCCTCTCCGGGGTCTTTCCAAACGTTCACTGTGGGCCACAGGGGAACCTAGGATTGCGGACTTGGCGCCTGGGCTTGGCCACCCGGCGTAGCTTTCTCCACCTTCGCTGAGAGTCGGGCTCGTGGCACCGCTGGCGCTGCGGGGATGGCCATTATGGCCGGCGAATCGCGCGGCAAGTTTTTCCTGACGTAGCTGTTTTGGTTCGTGCAAACGGACGACAAGCTGCTTCGAGCCCAAGAGAGCGCCGTTCATAGCATTCATCGCAGCGGTTGCTGGTTCGCTGCGTTTCAGTATTATATGCTTTTGAGAAAAGTAGAGGCTAACGGACCTTGATCTGGCGTTTGGAACGATACAAAGCCAAAGCCACGGCTGTCACCGACTTCATTACGCATAACACGAGCACTTGACAAAGCTGAGTGAGGAGATCAACATGGTATCTAAATCCCAACATACCTAACGATTTGACCAAACTGCGGAACGATGAGCACTACTTGCACACAGAAGTATATCTGGGCTCACCTTGCGAAAGTGTGTGAAAAGTCCGTTTGAATCGATCGTAGGATCGAGGTTCTAATGAAAACGCCTCAGCAATGATACAAAAGAAAGCTGCGGGAAGCGTACCTTGCAGAACAAGTTGCAAGGATCGATGAGACCACTGTGGCTGTTGGCGCCAGGGCCATGAAGGGGTGCCAGTTGAACTTGTTGACCTGGGCCATGGATAAACGGTAGCGGTGAGCGGGCATGGTATGGGCTCGCCCTCGGGGGAGAGTACTGATGGAATAAAAATGAGATCACCAAGTCATCCTGAAGAAAACTTACTTGAGTGGGGTAAGGTGTGGGATAGGCCGACCCGGATGGAACGAAGGGAGGAGCGCTGGGACTGAATTCTGAGATGACCCCACTCGTCCGACGATGCTGATACAACTGCACGGCGATGTTCTGTCCTTCAACATCGGCGCAATGCAGAGCTTCTTCCGCGCGTCGCGCATCCTCTTCTCTCCAAAATTCTACTACACCTGTGTCCTTACCGAAGCCAGCCTGGGTGTGCGCCGAAGCGAGCGCGCCATACAGACGGAAGAGATCGTAGAGTTGAGAATCGGTGTAGCTCGGCGGAAGGTGCTTTACGAGACGTGGAGACGCGCTCGGGGGTGGAAGAGGAGTTGGGGGAGTAGTTGGGGGGTACGGCGAGAGCACGAGAAGGACGGCTGGGGATGCACCTGGGATCGGGCGCCCGTGAAGCGTGGCAAGCGCTCTTTCGGCTGAAAAACACGCGTTGAGACGCGCGTCAGACAACACCAATATGGGAGAAGTAGCGATCTAAATGGGTCAAACCTTTGTCAAGGGTCTTGAACTCGATAGTGCCCGAAAGCTGTTTCGTCGTATCATCGCGCGGTATGCGGGGGCGAAAAGGTGCGCAGGTGGAAAATGCGAGGGCCAAGTTCTCATCGGTTACATAGTGGGGGAGGCCGGAGATGTAAAGGAGAGGTTCATGCAAGTAGGGGTGAGGTTGGGGTTCGATAGGTTCGTAGGGATCATCGGGCGGGGGGTTGTAGTGCGATGTCATGGTTCAGGATGAAAGAACTGAAGGGGGAGGTAGAGATGAGAGGTGATGAAGGGATCAGAGATGAAGGAAGAGGGAGAATAAGAAAGAGGACAAGGTGAATGCTGTACAGACACAGACAAGGGAGCTCGTCTCGTCGATCAGGCAAGAAATCCACACACGCTTCATCAAATTATGATTATGTAACACTCATCCATACCACACACCCACAACTCTACTCTAACTGCCGTCCGATGCAAGCCTTCAATCTTCTCAGTACTTCCCGTCGTCTCACTACGTCCGCGTCCAGCTCACACTTCCCTGTCGCAAGCGTGTATAGGTACGCAAAGTCAGCCTGAATGTCGATCGGCAGCCTCGAAGACGCGGATTGTTTCCGTTTGCCTTCAAGCTTTTCTTTGAACTTGCTCGCAAAGTCCTTCGAGATGACCTCCGCGCGTTCGACAACATCCATTGGTACCCCGGCAAGGTTTGCCACATGGGTTCCGAAAGAAGATGTCGCAATGCCGTCAATAAGCTTGTACAGAAATACGAGCTATGGAAATTTTTGAGGATGAGATAGTACGTTATGGAATAGTGGGATCGGTACCTCCCGCTTTTCGTCGTCGACCAGTGTTTTCATGTGCATGTTCCGGATATTTGGGTGGTAGGCGTAATCGTCTGTCAGGGACCCATAGTGGGTGGCAAAAAAAGCCAGAGCCAGTGTGTGTGTGGCCAATTGATGCAACACAGCCTGTGGTAGAAAAACACCGTTGGAATGGCACAAAGCAAGAAATTAAAGTCATGTTTACCCCAGCGATTGCCATTCCATCCTGTGAAGCGATAGCATTAATAAAGCGTCGATTAGCCAAATGGCAAGACTCACATAGGTTGAAGTACCTCTGCCGAGCTCTTCTCAAAGTTGTTTGTTATGTCAACGCGTGAGGTAGATGTCAATCTAACTCACCATCGAGAATCACAAACGATTTTGGTGTTGCATCCCGCATAATCTTACAGCTGTAGAAGGTCAGCATGGATTGCTCAACGCAGAAATGTCCATATTACCATTCATCGAGTTCGACCTTGAACGTACTCGAATTCGAGAACATGTTGTCATAAGCACCCATGCGAGTGAGAATAGCGTCTACAGGACATAGCCTGAAGCGCAAGTCAGGCAGGTAGGCCTGTTTGGTCATTCTGAAATACATACCTGGCACTCCGGGCGGGCACAAACATACCCATCTGTGCCATGATCTTGTGGAGGGTTACACAATTATAAGTCGTAGCGATGTTGGACAGAGGAAACTTACAATTCCCGCCGCGGTCATGCGCATCACCTATCGAGGATGAGCACAGGAGCCAGCTTGGGAAGTTTTGTGCTTACAGTGGATTTTCCTCTGCAACATATTAATATCAGTCATCATGTGGCATCAGGGAGGTCAAATTATTTACCCCATGTTTGGTCCTGTGCGAGGGGGTCAGGTTTAGCTTGGTTTAAATCGGAAAGCTGCACGAGTCGAGGCAATACAAACCTGTCAAAAGTGCGATCCTCCCCACCTCTCCGCCCAGCTTTACATTGTTTGGAATAAAGTCGCTCTTCGTTCTTAGTGCCATCGCAGGATGACGTAGCTCCTCGAAGTCAACCCACGCTACATCACCTTCGACGAATTGGGGACGGCAAGCTGGTTCACCGAGAGCATTCGAGGATTTAGCAAGACTGAAAAGGCAATCAAGTTCTGCCATAACCCGGATGGTGCGCAGCCAGACGCTACGGTCTTTGTCGAACTCAGCAAATAGACGAAATTTGAAGTCTTTAATGCTGGCATTGCGCCTCTCACGGGCTTCCTTGAGTTGTCGGACCGTGCCCGCTAATGAGGGGACGGTCCAGCGGGAGAAAGCCTATAAGATATCAGGGCCGGGAAAGAACTGGATAGCTTCAGACAAACCTTCGTTCCACCACTTTTGATCCAGTCGTTCGGAATATCTCGGTGATTGGAACTAACTTGAACCAGATAAATGTCCTACGGTGGTAGTTCAGCAAAAATCTGGATCACAGCACACGATGATAATTGCCTTATTCCCTTGCGCGCTATGCCAATATTGCAAGGAGACACTTCGATTGCCGCGTGGTGGTAAGGAACAAGGGGGTGAACAAGGAAAACAACACCTACCCGACCTGTCTCTCCAGTTTCTTGAGCATCTTATCCAGTTCTTTCTCAAGCCCACGGATCTCTTCCGCAATCTCATCATACGCTTCGTCCTTACCCTCCACAGGCAAGAGGTTATCATTGACTGTTACGATACTGTTATAGAGGTCCATACTTAACAAAATGCGGTGTCAACATACCTTTCTCTGGTTTCTCGAACCTCATTTCAACATTCTTGACATGCGGAAGAAGGTCTGGAGCGGAACGTAGGAGACCGAGAACTGTCTTCGACTCAAAAGCCTCAGAAGCATCTGACAACTTGGATAGACCTTTGCTCAACACTTTAAAAGACTGTCGAAAGGTTGAGTAGAGAAACTAACGATCATAGGCAACATCACCTTAAGGACTTTCAAAAAATCCTTGACTTTGCAGTTCTTCGCATGAATGCGAGAAACAATACGCTCCAGGTCCGGAAGACCTTTAGCGATCTCCATAAATTCTGTCTCAAAGGCAGGATCGCTCATGAGGTCCTCCACGGCATCGAGCCTGACAAAAGCCTTTAGTTTGATGAATCACGGGACTGAATGCTAGTAGCTTTACCGGGCATTGATATCGGAGACAGTGCGCAAAGGCATGCACAACCAGATACGGAACAACCGCTTTCCTGATGCATGGGGTTTAGAAAGAGACGGAGATGGGATAGAGTAAACTGACCAAAGGGGGTCACGCAACGGCTCAGGAGTTGCAACAGAGAGCCTTCCTCAGTTCCTTCGCTATTAAGTAGCACCTCAACGTGCGCTAGGCTCTGTCCATCAAGGACAAGACCCTGTCCTTTTTTCATCGGGTCATATACATTGAAATTTTTCATTGTCAGAATGTCTTTGTCGATGTTTAGCTGCCGAAGGTACCTTGAAATTCGCTTAGTCAAGCTGCATTTGGACCAGAAAGGTAACGACAGCATACCACATCATGGAACCGAGCGCTTCAATTGCATGCTTGCATCCAAGCATATCGCGAATAGCCAAGGGAAATCCATCATAGTCATCGTCGTCCGTAGTGTCCTCACTACTAGCAGCGTAAAGTCCCTTCAACTCGCTGAGCGTTTTGTCGTAGCCGAAGCCCTCCACGTCACGGAGACTCGTCCAGAGGCAGGTTCCCGGAAGAATGACCTTCAGCAGGCGCGTTGTTGCAACTGACAAATTACCCTATGTCGATATCGACGAAGAGCATAAGCTTAGGAAGACGACAGGTAACGTCATGTCGCACCTTAGTGAATACGATTTCCTTGGGTCGCAGCTGTCGGAGGAGTGTCTCGAGCTTTGTTCGACATACGTCATCATCGAAGGCACTCAGGTTGAACTCGCTAGTTGCGCTATCAAGTACACAGATACCAAAGCTCCCGTATTCTCCACCTTCCTCATCTTCGCGAATAGAGAGACAGTGACCGGCCTGATCGTCGATAAGAAGTTCATCATCAACCAACGTCCCATTAGTGTAGACTTTGTTGAGTTCCCTGTGCGCCTTATCAGACAGAAGTCACCTTGCCCAAGAAATGACCACGAACCTGCGTACGATCTTCTCCTTTTGCTTGTCATCACCTGCCTTTCCTCTGGACTTGTTTGCGGCAACACGCATCTCTGCTCCAAGGGCTGTTTCGGCTTGATCCACACGACCGACTTTATAACCTAGCACGAATACATCATCATTAGCTTTCCCAAGTGTGCTAGAATATAGTACCTTTTGCTAGGAATTTTCTACGAGCAGACGTTAGTCAAGTTCTGACACACAGATACAACAGAGGAAAATACTGACGCTGCCCAGAAGTTGAAAGCCATCTCCGGTACACCAACCTGATGCGGATTGAGTAGACCTTCCGGGGACAACGCCAGGAAGGACTCACCATGGACATCTTTACACGTTGTGTCAGTTTAAGGTCGAACTCACGATGCCCTATGCGGGCATCTTCTTCGTACAGCTGAGTTACCAATGTATTAGCCATAGATCACAGGAACTCCAAACGAGACGTGACCATACTTCGAGAAATTTGCTGTGGGCAAGATGCGTGTTGTTCATTTTCTAACATATGATGGTAAAGTAGCAGCGGCTTACCCTTTCTGGAAAAACAAAATCTACTCAACGAGTTAGTTTAAGGACTGATCAAGGCATGTATGACACGCAACCGTATCGAAGTGATTTTGCTTAATTTCCCAGAACTGTAATTGGGTGTTCGATCATGTGTCGGGATGTCAAAGTACGCCTCACGCACCTGTTTCTCGAAAGGACTAAAGTCATTCCAAGCCTTCTTAGGAACATATAGTGTCCGTGGGTCATAACCGGGTTCTCCTGGTCGGACGCCGTCTTTCTATAGAAGGATGAGGGAACATTACCAAGAGCTAACTGGAATGTCCCATACATCTCTGACATCGAGCAAAAAGGAAAAAGGATCCTCTTGGGATTTTTTCCCGTCCTTCGTCGCTTGCGCTCTCTGTTCTGCTGCTGTGAGGAAATTGGTGGTAGAGGCATTCACTGAGCCACTAGCTCCAAGAGTCTTTTTGAGCGATGGCCTGCCAATTGCCCCCGCAGAGCTCTTGGCTTTCGCAGTTTGTGTACCTGCCTCATCATCATCATAACCGCTCGAAAGAGATTGGCGGGAAGAACGCTTGGAAGCACGAGAAGAACGCGACGCAACGTCATCTTCGCTATCATCGGGGACAATGAAATCGTCATCGTAGTCATCGTCTGAGTGTCTTGTGAGACGGGCTATGATTCAAAGAGTTATGCGGCCATATATGCGGAGATAATAATCATTAAGCCTACCTTTTTTCTTTGGCGACTTCTGAAACCTCTTCAAAGACTGAGAAAAAGTAGAAGGCGTGACATCCTCGTCATCGCTTTGTATGAAAGCATCATCATCCGAGGGGGTCACGCGAGCTTTCTTCGCCGTTCCTGAGGTCGTGGGCGTCAATCAATCAAGAGTTCTGTGATGTGGGGAGTTGTCCAACCTACCGGGTCCTCGCGAAGACCTATATGCAGATAACCCTTTATGTGTCGCAGCAGCGTTGCTACGCCCTTCTTCATCTGAATCTTCGATAGTGATCTTCCGCTTTGTGCGAGCCTGCTACACGTAAGGCTGTCACCACTGGAGTAGAACCGCATATATGAGTATCACACACAGATTTTATGCTGCGGCCGGGCAGGTCCTCATCAGAGGAAATGTCTACATCGATAGGGTCACTGGTCGGTGGTGTTTCATCGATGCTCCTTCCACCATCAGAAGACTTAGTAAAAGTAGCGCTCCCAACTGCGGGCGAGTCGATGCCGAGAGTGGTTCGCTTTTTGGTCGAGGGTGTTTCAAAGATCGAATCACGCCCACTCGGGCTGGAGGAGGTGCCAGTGACGGGAGCATTTATGGCTGAGCTTGAATTGGCAACCTTCGTGGTAGTGGCAGCAGATTTGGAAAGCCATCCGAGAAGGCTTTTCTGCTTCTTTTGGTCCTTCTGCTCCTGAGGTTTCGATTTTGCAGAAGGCATATGAGGTGGAAAACCTAGTCAGTTGGGTTATGGATGGTCGCCGTCTAACTTTAGCCGATGGGCGCGTCACTCGCGCGTACGAATATATTGACGCGTTGTTGGGGTGTATTTGTGATAGTCGAAGAACCAAATAAGGCAAAGCATTCAGCAGCTTTGCCCTTTGGAACTTCATTTCTAGGCTTTGATTGAGTGTTGTTCACTTCCGAATTTACGGTATTCCTCTTGGAACTTTATTTACAGTAAAACCCTTCGATGTCTTACTTTCTGCTGTTGATTGTGCCCCTTCCCGCCTTTATCATTGCGGCCAGCGCTCAAAGTGGGATTTGGTGAGTATCCACTCAAATCGCTGGGTGGCGCTTGACAGCTCTTCCAGCAACCTCACCAATCATTGTCCCGCATCAGCTCCTTGCTGCAGCAAGCTCTTGGACTATATACACACTCTCCACCTGTAATTAACGATGGGAAGGTCCCTTTGGCTTCTGTGGCGGCGGTGCTGTATGATCTCGTCCTGAATGTGTCTGTCCCATGTAGCTTCGCCTCATAACTCATAGTTTTGCCTGGAGGGTTGTGACCCACTTACGTCCAACTCCTTGGCCTCTTGTAGGCCTAACCCTGTCTGTCAGTCCGCGACACTCAGTGGTCTGGAGACATGTATATTTTTTCTGGTCTGACATTCTACCTAGTATACCTTCTCTGACAACTCCCGCATTTATCCCAACGCCAGCTCGTTCAATGGCAACGTCAGTGCATATGGCGAGTCTTTATCTGACGTGTCGGGTCTTACTTCGCTGAATCGTCGTATAGACTGGGTTCTGAATCAAGGAACTATCTTCAATACCAACTCAAGTGGTGGCGAACTCGCCCTTATCCTCACCCAGAACAACGGCGGCACACACATATCTTCCACGCGTTACGTCCACTACGGAAAAATTACCGCAACACGTGCGAGAGTCTTTCGCACTTGTGCTCTTCGCATCTCATGCACCGCGGTTTTTTATTCATCAGTGAAGACGGGTCGATGGGGCGGTGTTGTCACGGCCTTCATCACCATGAGTAACATCAAAGACGAGATTGATTGGGGATTCCCTGGTGCTAACACAACCAAAGGTCAGACCAACTTTTTCTGGCAGGGAAACATCCGTTAGTTTAGCACCTATCGCTGATAACACATACCCGTATGAGACTCATATACTACCAGCCAATAAGACTCAAGGTGAAGTCATCGGGAATGTCTCTGACACATATTCCAACTACCATGCCTTTACCGTACGAAGATCTGGCTGTCAATATTCCGGGTGCACTGGTCTAATACTGATCAATTGACTAGATCGATTGGCAACTCGATAACTTGACCTTTCTCGTTGATGATAGGGTGGTCCGGACTGTCAAAAAAGCCGACACCGTTGATGCTGATGGTGTTGCTCATTATCCAACAACCCCGTCATCTATCCAAATCAGGTGGACCCCCAGCGCCCTACCATTCATAATTATCTTAACATTGCCTTTGTAGTCTCTGGCCAGCAGGCATCAATACATCTTCCCCAGGCACGATTGAATGGGCTGGTGGCATGATTAATTGGCAAGACCCCTACTACGTTGCTGCAGGTAAACTCAAGGTGGTCATGTAACAATTTGGCTTCTCAAACTGCACCTAGGTCACTTTTACGCGCTCGTCAGATCTGTCAATGTACAATGCTCCGACCCTGCACCACCTGGCGCGAACGTCACTTCTTATATTTATGGATCTAGCTCCTCCGCTCTGACACCCAGTGTTGCATTCTCCAACCAGTCTATCCTTCTCAGCGGAACCCCCGGACTTGGCGTCTCTTTTAACATGCCTTGGTTGCTCGTGGGTGCCATGCCTCTGGTCTTCGGTGGGATCTTCTAGGCAAACGACTCAGCTTTCTTGGACGCCACCGCTTCTATATCGATTCCGGGATTGTATCAGTTATCAGGACGCTTATGACGCATTTTGTCTCCGTAGAACGGCCTTTACTGTAGCGCTGGATGTAGCATGAATAAATGAAGTCAGTTATACTATTCGCGAATAAGAATAAAGATTGTGGTTGTCTAACCGTACTTGATAACCTGAGATGGGCATTACTCGTCCTGAAACCAGAACTCCTCCATCAAATCTGCGGATTCACCCTCGATCTCTTTCAACGCTGCGCCCCTTGACCAAACCCTCACGTCGTCTATGCTCTCTTGGACACCATCAGGTGCAGGGAGCAATTCTGTGTATCCCATAATACGCTGCACGGTGCGGACCCGCCGATAAGTGGCAAGCACGAGCTTTGCCGATCTTATCGTTGTGGAATTGGCCATCAGCCACAAACGCGACTTCGCCCCACCCTCTCCGAGTCCAGGCGTGGGCGATTGGCGGAACGATTCCAAATTTTGTACGGGCCCTAGGTGCACGATCCTAGGTTCTAACACCTCCGTGCCCCCAGGGGTGGTCGGACTTCTCGCATAGCCGGGCTTGCGTTCCGCTTTTGGCGGGGTCAGGACGTCACTGTGGTATGGTCGAAGCGGAGAGAGGAAGGGTGAGGCTTCGGGAGATGGTGACTTTGACAAGCGACCCGATCTTTGGGGCGTTTTGACGAACACGGACATGTAAGAACCCCGCTTCCTTCGAACCGCGGGAGCTTGTTGGTGGTAGAGCTCTCCGTCGAGTGTGGTCGTCGCCTCTTGCAAAAACAATCGCATTTGTAGCATGAGTGGTGATCGACGACGGCAAACGAATTCCAGTATTGACCAGAGTAAATAGTCAATCACGGATGGCTGGGGATACGTGTGGGGCAGGGGAGAGTGAGCACGGGATGAGGGGGCGTAGGGTGATAAGGGGGCCAACATGTCGGAATCTTCGGATGTTCGTAGTTTCAGACTCATGGATGCTTGCACAGGAGACGACGGCACCGAAATACCTTGCTCTGGCATCGCGAACCTGGCATTTCCAGTGGACAAGACGTTCTTGAGAAGCAGTCCCATTTGTACCCAAATGCTCGGCAGACTGACTGATAGTTCCTCCTCCGCCTTCACTACGATTACTTTGAGGGTCTGAAGGGCCACTGATAGGGTTGCGGCAGGGTAATTCCTCACAGCATTCCTCTTCTTTTCCTGCGATCGCCTACGCTCAGGTTGAGAAGACTTTTCGGACCTGTCGCCCGTGCTTGTAGGCCCTTGTCTCTGGCAGGCTTGCATGGCCAGCTGAACGAGGCAAACCCACAAGCGTCTGATCGCTGCTCGCCTCCAGGCCTCCATCCAACGCGTGTCGCTCGCGATTTCCGCTGCCGATGGTAGATTCAAAGCCATTGGGTAAAGAATGCCCGCAACGAACTCGAATGTGATGGGTCGCTGCTCAATTAGGTTCGCGACGTCAGTCCCTTTCAGGAGCATTGCGCGACACAGCAGCCTGACAAGTACAGGGCGGAGGGGAGAGGAAAACGCAAATCCATCCGATGCTAGACGTTCGAAAACCCCCAATCCGGCCGCGCAGTAGTGATTGAACACTACGTGCGAAAACGCAGGCTGGTTGGCATAGACCGGGTTCTCTACCAGGTGAAGAACGACTTCCAGCAACTTGGAGAAATCTGCAGCCCCGGCGTATGCCTTGAAAATAGGGCCCAATTCTCCGAGGAAGGTAAGAAGCTGCTTTGGTTGCAGTTCGGTGTTCCGTATAAGGATATTATGAGCAAACGAGCCGAGGAATGAAGCCATTCGTTCGCTGCCAACAGGATCAGAGTCCCTCAACATCATCTTGACAAGTTCGAGAATGCGTCCCAATGCCCCCGAAACAAAGGACCCGCCACAATTTGAAAACTCTACGACCAAGGAAAGATAGTCGTGCTTCATCTCCGTGAAGTTACTCGGACTTTTCGCTGACTCAAAAGCGTCGATGCTTGCGCCAGCGGCTTGTGAGAATGAGTGGTTCGACTCCTCGACGCGAATCTGTGAGTTTTCAGCGGCCTTGGCCTTTCCAGCGCTACGCGTGATAAAGATGATGCTCAGCGCGTTGATGCCTTCCTGAAGCACGCCTCGAGAAGTAGACGATGCATCATAGAAATGTGGCGCCATAAGTCGTAACAACCGGAGGAACTGCTCCGCCCGCCGGATGGTCGGGTCATGGCCAATGACAGTCAGGAGAAGCCGGACAAAATTATCCAATGAAAGGTGGCCGCCGTCATATTGGTCAGGGACAGCAAACCCATCCTTTTCCTCGCCTTGGGACCCGCTGTTTCTTCGCAATATGGTGAGGAATGCCTGTGGTCTTTCCTCCGCGGTACGAAGCATCAGTGCCTCCTGTTCCTGGGTCTTATTAGAACCATGGATCCCGGCGGTGTCGGCGGCGTATACGGGGGTATCGTCCTTTAGTGTGGAGAGGAGTAAAAAGATTTGCTTGGCTATCCAAGGCGCATCTACTTCAGGGAGCATGACAACATGCGAAAGCATATTGAGTACTTGGAAGACAAATGCCTCTTGATGGACCGCGTAGAACCGGTTTATACTGTACTCTATAGCACGTCTCACACCCTCGTTGGACTCGGCCTCGGCGTAGACCTTGAAAAGTGCGGGCATGAAGAGGGTGTAACCACCGCCAGAGGTGAATAACCGGTGGAAGCGTGCGCTGGCCGTCATTAATGCTAGTATGGGGTGAGTGCGGAAGCGCTTAAAATATATGCATTGGCTCACCGATGAGGACGTGTGCGACAATTCCGATGTCCTTGCCATGTATGAACAATATCTGGTTCAGGCCGTCAATAAGAACGGCGAGTTCGCCCCTATCATTGAGGTGTCTGGGTAGGGAACGAAAGATCTCTGTTACCAAGAGGACGTGACTCCTACAGAGTAAGAGGGAAAGGCTGGAGATATCAGCGTCAGTACCGGTTGCGAATGAAGGAGTTCCTTCTTTGTTTGGCAGGAAAGAACGAGGCTCAGTAGATAGAGTGACGGTGGTGGCTGAGGTTGGCAGGACCAGACGAGGCATATTTTTCCGGAACGCCTGGACTTCTTGACGATCGCGTTTCAACATGTTTGTAAATAGCAAGTTCTGCGCAAGCCGGACAAGAATGACTTTGCCTAGCTGGTGCACAGCGTCCTTGTCTGGAGTGCGTGTGACATCGCTTAGTGAACGAGGAAACATGGACCCCGCGTAAGTGGGCGAAGAGAACCAGAGAGACCCAGATGGAAGCAAGAAGGCATCTATCTTCGCACGCCGGAGTTCTCGTGAGGACATATCACTGACTTGGGCGACGAGTTTGGAGAGCAGCGGGACGGTGTAAGCAAATCCTGTGAATGTATCCTTACCCCCACTCTCCCTGGCAGAGAACTTGAGGAAACCAGCCAAATGATTGAATATATGGTGTGTCATAGGAGGGGGAAGTGTACTCTGGGTGTAAAGGTAGCTTCTGAGAACAGAAAAAGCAGAGTGGAGGGAAGCGTCTCCTGCCGATAAGGCGTCGAGGGCGGGTCTGGTGATCAGAGCTGGATCGTGTCTCATCCAGTCCATGATCGCGACGCGAGCAGCGTTGACAACACCGTAGTCATCATCATACACGAGGGAGGCGAGGTCAGGCAGTATTGCTACTAGAGGAGGCACAAAGATTGGTCGACGTTTGATACCCTGAGTTGACGACGTGGGTTCTGCCGCAGGGGACGGAGAATTTTCAAGCCCGCCAGGTTGAGAAGATCGAGTCACCACCGTAGGTAGACTAGCCTCCACTTTATCTAGTTGCTGTGCAGAAATTAAGGAGAACGGTGTCATGATCCATTCCTGTTTCTGGTCCATTGCGCTTTCATCTTCGGTCCAACCTATGTCCGCGAGCCGTCTTCGAAGTTCCAGTGAGAGAACTTGTCCACTAGAGGAGTTCCCTCTTTCTAGATCCTCCCTGAAGACGAAAGAGCTAGAACCAGCGTCCGTTGGCAGGAATGATACAGGGACCCGGGCAAGCTTGAAGGGTCTCCGGTGGCTCTTGTCAAGAATGAAATCCTGTGACAACATCTGAAAACGCCACCCAGAAATTAAACTCAAGCGACGCGCTGCTAGGAGACGATGGGAAGCCTGGGGGCTATATACAATAATCAGATCAACTATTCACATAAGAGCAACGTCCCAAAGGCAGACCTTCTGATATCCGTCCTGATTAGCTCTTGAATGGCTGTTGGGGCATTCTCTGCGCACTGCATAATCAAGAAGGTCGCCTGTGCGGTGATGATGAATCGAAGATTGACACCTCAAATGTTAGAAAATGAACCCACCAAGGTTTGAATTTCGTATGATGCTTGGATTAGGCAGTCCCGCCAAAGAAATGCGCAAAGGCTCTCGTGGTCCTCCCTCGATAACATGCCAGAGACTGCCACGAGGAGACGGAGTGAATTGGCTTTCAGACCTTTGGAGAACTCCTTCAGTTGTCGCTCTCGGGTCGAGAAACTCAGGAGGGGAGGGGACGTCGCTGTAAGAGAGCCAGCTGCTAAAAATGTACTATCAACTGATCCCGGAGGTGAAAACAAACTGGTGCTTTTGCGCTGTGCAAGGTCAGTATGCAAAGCAAGTAACAATGGGTGAGACTTTACCTTGTGGGGAACAAGCGACCATCGTTGAAGAGCACTATAAATCTCGTTAAGTTTTTCGAGAATTGATGTTGTATCGTTCTGCGCGACTTGGATGTCTTCTTCGGAGGTGAGGGTCCAGGAAACAACACGAGACAACCATTGAGCCCTGCCGCGGGGGTCAGCGATGAAGACTTGGGACGCCACGGGAAATGGTCATACGACTTCAAGGTGCGTGAAAGGAGCCGAGTTCCAAGAAATAGGATAACTAGTAAAATCCTCTGGGGCACTGGTATAAGGAGCATGCGTTCCTTAGAGAAAGCTTAGTCAACGAACAAGCCTAGATGGGGGACACACGACACCTTCCTATCAATGACTCCACCAAGGCGATGCTCCAATTCAAAGAAAAACCTTGCATGAGCAAGAAAAGTAGAGCTAGAGGACTGGTCATAGAACTTAGCCTTAGAAATTTCAGATTACACGAATCTCACCCCTCGGCCATCCTTATCTTGCCTTGTGGCTTGGATGTGGGCGATAAGTTCTACCAAAATCACGAGTTGACCTAGGCGGACCTGACCCCATAAGGGTCCAGCGCTCTCTTGTAGATCCTTTTCCGTGGTACTAGAATCGTTCATGAGCAGGATCGATAACATCTCGGCGTCCCGTATCCAGAACGATGGAAGGTGTCGCGCCAGCATTGCTATGATCCGTAAATGGTTCAGGACTGAAGAAGTCTGGGTTCCTGTAGCGCACGCGATTAAAGGCTTGTAGAAAAGCTTTGGGAATTTCTGGGAGAGGGCCTCGAGAAGCTCCGTGAGCGCCAAGAAAGGAAGCGGGGGCGGGTCAAGGACAAGTTTCTAGGAAGAAACCCATATGTCAAAACTCGGTGACACGGACATCGAATGAACACACCTCGTTCAATGCTGGAAGGAACTTTACTGCAGCTAGTGAGCAGATGTCGGATGGTAGGTGATCCATTAAAGCCAATAGGATGGCAACTACCGTCTCCCAGTTGTTTTCTTTGACCTGCAGGGACGCAATGAAGCTTCAAGAGCGTAGAAATGACAGTGCCAGTACCCACCACAATCTGGGTGGCGGAATGGAAAGCCACCTTCCACTGACCGTCTTCTCCATGCCATTTTCCAATAAGAGAACCAATGGCTTCACCAAACTCATTTCTAGAGATGGACAAGATGCTGAGAGCAAGCTTGGAAGACATGACCCTGCAGTCGGATGAGCCGTCGTTGACGATGGCATCCGCAACCGGTATCGACCACTCAGTAAGAATCTTAAATACTACGTGACAATCCTCAGCGGACGGGCGCGGGCCCTCAGCTGAGAGCAAAAATGTAGAAAGAGCATGTGATAGCTGCGAGACGCTGAGTGTTTCAATGCGCATCAAGTTCGGTGAGTAATGTGAGGACCCAGTGGCATTGGACCAGCATTCCTAGGAAGGGGTCATCTCAGGCGCTTAGCAGATAGAGGGCATGCGTACCTTTGCTCTCATCACGTTGTTTAATATGTGCCGATGCCCATCATGGGTCACATTTTCTAAACAGGCGGCCAAAGCCATCATGATTATGCAATCAAGGGCTACTTCGGCATCAGCTTTAGAACGGAGCTGGACCTCATATTGCTGCATCAACAGGGAAGTGTCGATCCCTTCGCACCCGGCCTTTTTTACATCATTGATGAGTCGGTGAACGCACGATGCCCCCTCCGAATCATCATCGACGAGTAACGACCCTTGTAGAGAATACAAGGCTTGAAAAAGGGTCAGAAGTGTGACGAACGACCCAATTCTGGACGGGTCGCCTGAGTAAGATAGGCAGGTGGACAAAGCGCTGAGCACCCTCATTCTGGTATTCCTCTGATCCTGAATCATCCACGCAACTTTGCAGCACCAAAGATAGCGTCCGAGGAGGGCCTATGATTCACATAGATATTGAGAGTTGCCACGCGAAGAGAAAAACCGAATTTACCTCCTCTGAGGCCACATCCCAGGTCCTCACGATAATCTCGAAAGCTTCCATTGCTCGCAGGCGCTCGCCGTCAGTGGCTTCACTTTGGGGACCGACAAAAGGCGCCAATAGGGCAGATAGGACTTCCCTCTCATGTGGTAGAATCTTCGCTACGTGCAGTTGATTCGGAGATATTGAAGCATGGTGAGAGATGACGGCGTAGAGAGAAGCAGGCCCGGCCAGTGGCGAGTGCGTGGCCACGGACTGCAGGGATGGCGGTCTCCGTATTCCCCTGCCGCGGCTCTGTTGCGTCACGTTCGAGGTCGAGATGCTTGCCATCGCCAGGCTCGCACTCGAACCCATGAGGCCCATGTTCAGCGACGTCGCCATGGTTGCTAATGTCCCTTCACGCTCCCTCCTTGGTACCTTGAGCTCAGTAGGGCGCACTGGTCTTAATGCGGCGCGGATGTCATCCGCGAACCTCTTGTTTTGGTCCCCAACAGATTCCTGAGCTTGCTCAACAACCTGCCTGAATCCAAGTTTGGGGATCCGAAACTGCTTGGGCGTGGAGGGGCGTTGAGGTACGTCGAAAGAGGTGGACGGGGTTGTGGAGGGTTGGACTTGCGCAGCCTGAGCAGGCGCATGTGTAGGTAGAAAATGTTGGCGGAGGTTATCCCAGCGTTGCTTAGATTGTGAGGGTTGTCCATCGGTCGCTACTAGGTCCGTAGCAGAAGAGGACACAGTCGACAGTAACGATGATTTCTTCACAGGACGCGATCGAGCTAAAGTGCCCCTCGAGTTTGAGGTGGACGCGGTTGGGGAAAACGACCGTTGTCCTCCCAATAGAGTGGGACTAGAAACCGGAGATTCTGTTATGACTGCTCCTGTCAAAGACCCGCTTCTTGGACTGCTTGAGGGAGGATTGTCTCGGGTGAGCTTCGTCGAAGACGACGACGTGCGAGAGCGAGGGTGGGGAGAGACAAAATCATCGGTGGACGCCGATGGTGATTGGGTGGTGTTATTATTGAGCGAACTGGCTGAGAATAAGGGTCGAGGGAGAGGCCGCACGCCCTGGGGCCGTTTTCGACCATCCTCCCGGTTGTCAGAGTCAGAGTCCATCACTTCCGGGCCGGGCCGACAGCGCCTCCGGTGCTTGCCTTACTTGTAATATCTCAATCATCACATTTTCAGTTTTCAGCGACATTCGATTGTATGGCGAACAAACAGTAGCTAATGAAGCGACGATAAACTATGGGAAATGAGAGTAATAATCGCGTTAAAGGCGTCACAGTGGTGGAAAGAAGTGCTACACAACGTGTCCGAGTGCCCAAGTTCTATTTCCCCCGTATTAACATGAATCCGACTATTGCAATCCCTCATACCAGATATTTATAGAATTGAGCAATAAAAACATGAACACGAATGTTAAAAGAAAAAAGACAGCTGCATATTGTTTGATTCGAGAAGCGAAATCTAGAAAGCGAGAACTTCACGGGTTGGAATGGTGGACGGTATCGCCGGAGTGTCTTTATGAGAAGGGACACAAGACCACTGAGGATTTCTATAGCAGCCTGTTGGACCCACAGTGGTACCACAATTTTCTATGCATAGGAGCTCGAACGTGCAGGCGGGACAGACCACGATGTAGCAGAGTTGGACCGCGACGAACGGCTAGAAGAAGGGAGCGAGCTGTGTCCTTGTGGGACGGGATCCGGAAACGAGAGATAGTTAAAAGGCGTGGCCAAGCCGCTCGAGGTGGGTTTAGAAAAGTAGTCGGGGAAGTATTCAGAGACGCGACAAGTAGTCGGGGCAGATACGGCCAAAGCGGAGCCAAGCCTGCGGACGAACGGAGATGCGCGAGGATTCAAGGATGATCTGGAGAAGTTGTCTCGACCTGGTTTCCAGTTGGACTCGTCATGAGAGAAAGGCGGAAATGACTCCACTATTAGAGGGGTGTCTCCATAACTCTGGCCGTGCAAAGCCAACTTGGCTTCTTTAGCACCGGTGTAAGACGAGTACGTAACGAGGACAGAGATTGTGTCAGCGCGAGATTGAGTGGCAGGGAAAAGGCCCTGTCTTCGGATCTCTTTGACCTCGCCAAATGGGAAGAACAAAGGTTCCAGGTCAGAATCTTGAGCGAACAAAACAGCAGGAAGGTTGTAAACAACTATGCTCGCAGGGCCAAACTGAGCCTGAGCACCACACAGTGAATTGGCCGTCTTGAAGCGGCCGTTTAAAGCACTAGGGGTCTGAAATGGAGTGGCAGCGCCACGATCCGAGCTAGAAGGGGGAGAGTCGACTTGGTTTTCTACAGTAACGGCCCTATCCCCCCCATCAAGAAAGCCTGCATGTTGGTACGATAGGTGAGCAGATGGGGCGCCTGGTTAGTAAGACCCACCCAGAGAACGTTGGACTACAGCCCAGGATACATCAACAATGGACCCTCTGCAGAGAAACATGATAAGTGAGGCGTGTGGGCCATCGCGCCGCTACGATGACACACCTAATGTTGGTTTGCGAGAGATTATCCATCGCAGCTTTTGCCTCAGTGGGGCTGGACATCACGACAAAACCCCGACGCCGAGAGGCATTGTCGACCGTTGCAAGGATGACGGAATGGGTCACGGTGCCGAAATTAGAAAAGATAGTCGTTAACTCCGTCCTGCACAGTAGTTGAAGAATAGACTTGTTGACGAAGTATGCCACGCACTCAGATAAATCAAACGGCAGCCCCAGTACATAGAGATTACGACGATTGTCTGGAGATTTGGCTTGGACAACAGCTCGATGCCTGGGAAGTGATCTGGCGGTAACAATTCTAGAGTCATCGTCAGATAATCCCGTCATCGAAGAGCGCATGCGACGCGGCACAAGAGAGAGGTGTTGCACTCTCATAGTGTGGAAGAATATAGGACCAAGAGGCATAGAACTTACATGGGATGGCCTGAGACAACGATTCCTGACATGCGGAGAGCTTTTCTGGACGGTCGATGTTGGTAATAAAGTGCGGACGAAGGACGACGCACGCACGCAGCAGCATCGGGAGTAGAAAATGTGATTTCTATAGAAGACTCGTTTTCGTGAAATTCAACATTCCTTATTGGGCCTATGCCAGTCACGGGTGTGTGAGATCTGAGCGCAGAAGATATAGACCAGCGAGGGTACCAATGAGATTTCTGAAAAGATCCACTACTTCCCGACCACCTATCTCGTGGACAAGCTCAATAATCACGATAATCAAACCATTACGAGGGCAAAGACAAACCGCCTCTGGGGACTTGATCCACTCTCACAGTCGATGCTGCCCAGGCGTGTCTGAAGAAGGACGTATCGGAGCTAGGCATCTACAGTGAATGAGCAATGGAAGTCAACGACAAGATACCAAGACAAAAAGAGCAGCGGGATAATTAGAAGAGCGGGATAGGGGAAGATGTGCGGGTAATAGCCTTGTGGAATGAGTTGAAGCCCAAGTTCAACGAGCGTGTTGCACTTAAAAGCGCTCGCGTCTGAAACTCGTGACCGGGCCTTAGAGATCACGAGTGCCCATCACGGCATTGTCCCTGCCATGATCATCCATGACCACGTCCTTCCCACTCGGGCGGTCTGCGGCCGAATTAATCTCCATTAACAAAAAATTCCTCTCATCATGCGCACCTCTGGATAGGCTCTTGGGAGACGGCTTACCCGCTGGTCATGTCCTGGAGCTTTCTGGTCCACCAGGTACGGCAAAACAGACCTTGGCGATCAAATTTGCGTCTGGTGCAGTATCGTCGAACGATCAGGTGCTTTTCGTTGGTAAGACACCAACACAATGACCAATTCTACAGTCTTACAGTATACCAGACATGCAAAACATGGCCAGCCCTGCCTCGCTACATTCAGAGCTTGGTACGCCCAAGTACTATCGAACCCGCTCTCATTTCACGCTGGTGTATCATGATTCTAGGCTCTAGGAATCTCACCGATTTCAGCTTGGATTTTGTACACTATTTGAATATCTTCACGCTGCCAGATCTCCTGATTTTTCTCCACAACCTTCCCATGTTTTTGGAAACGCACACATCAGTGAACGGATTCACGACCATCTATGGATTCCCATTGACGGAAGATTTCTGATTTCCCAGATTCGCCTCATTATATTAAATTCGATCTGGTTCCCTTTCCAAACTTCTCCGGGTTTGACAATGTCCAGGCGGGCAATGTTACTTACACGCGTGAAGCAAGTTCTAGCTAGGATATGCTCCTCGCTTGATATCGCGGTACTGCCCCAATCCATCCCCGCCATGTGCTCATGCAAATATAGGAACAGGTTGTGATTCCCACCCAACTATCGACCAAGTTCCTCAACCCGGACGGCACGCCAGCAAGCTATGATTCTGGCTCGAGAGCAATTCTTGTCCCTCAACTTGGCAAGTCACCTTCACGAACGAGAGAACCAACTGACCAACTGACGTTCGCTCCAGGTAGCGACTATCTCCCACCATACCGGACATATCGCGTGCTCATTGTCCCAGAAACGAGGACATCGGGGTTTGAATTTCTCCTTTTATTCTTCATGGCAAATCCAAAGAAGCGTATATTTCCTCAGGGTTCTACGCCTGCTTTTGTCCCCCAGTTGTGATGGTGAGAGCGTCATCCTCGAAGAGCCTTACGAAATGGCAAGTCCGTGCCGTGGCATCGCCCGAGACTTTCTGTCTGACGCTCCTCGCAGGACGGCAATACGATGGGCCCTCGCAACATTTAATGCAATATGCACAATATATATAGACTTCCCGTCAACGGGCATGCTAGACACTCCGGATGTCAGCGCACCTATTCGTGTTCTGGAGATCGGCTTCGACCGGACGTAGCTCCCCGGGCGTAAAGCAAGCCGTCCCCGTTGACAGCAAATCCGGACTTGCCGTTGAGTTTCAGCGAACAGAAGAAACGCACCTACCCTACCCTCTTGATGTATGTCCGCGTTTTAATATAGATGGAACAAATTACAGGAGAGTACAATCCCGAGGCCCAGGGGGCGGACTCGGAGAGGCAGAGGTAGTTCCGCGATCCTTAATAACTGTTAATACACGTTAACGAGAATGAGGGATATTATTCATTTATGCTGGGAGAGGGGCCCTCAGATATGTGGATGTAGACCGCTCCGGACCGTACCGTAGCAGGGTCCATGTAGGTATGCAACGTGTGCTAAGCATGCAGTACGATAGATAGACCAGAAGAAAACTTGTTTTGGAAGCGGTCCATTGATGGTTGCCGCGGCCGGAACTTGCCGAGACCCATGACGTGCCGCGGTTTCTAGCGTGACCGTAAACCCGAGACCGAGCCCGAGGTTCAGGCTCACTCAGGCCTTCCTTGCAAGTGCAAGCCCGGAGGAGGCCTGGAATCATATTCAATTCGCTTCATTTCACGGTTGTTATAATGGCCACCACCGGTGATGGCAAGACGTCTCGTCGTCCGAGTCGAGCCACCAACAAAGACAAAGACAAAGACAAAGACGAGCCCACGTCTCCGTCGTCTCCCTTGGCTCAGTTCCCGCCACTGCCCCCGGCCGAGTCGCGCAGTCGCGCGCCGGAATTCTACGGCTTCGTCGCGTGGGCGGGGACTTGCCTCCTTTTCGTCCTGTACTTCCTTTGGGCGATCCTTCCCGACGAGTGGATCATATGGCTCGGAGTCACCTGGTATCCTAATCGGTGCGTTCTGTTCCAATCTAATCCCCTTCAACCCGCGCTCGGGAGGGGCAAAGGTTCTCTTATCTCCTTCCTTTGGAGAGCTGGCTGGATGGCTGGCTGGCTGTGCTATGCACATGCCATCGCAAGGGCCCCCATTGTTCTGATTTCTGATCCTGGTTCTTGATTCTAATTTCTCCGACGTTATTAGAGAATGGGCACTTCTTATCCCAGCGTGGACGATTGTGACCGTCCTGCTCACGTATTTTACATATTTCTCGATGGCTCTCAGGGGTACCCCTGCTTTTTCTGATACCAGTACGTACACAGGTGGGTTGGAGTTTTGTCCCATGACTGCGAATTCTCGTCCTTTTTTTGACCGCAGCTTCCACATTCCAGATTCAAGAGGGCAATACCCCGATGTTAGTGGGCCGAGCCCCTACCTCGTGTATGCACGACCTGATGCGATCCCAGAGGCATATGACATACCAATCGGTTTGGTCAATCGTGTCCTTTACGGCTTGAGCGCCCCCACAGGAGAATAGGGTATTGTCAATTCCGCTGTACTCTGCATGGGACACGTCACGTTCCCGAACCGTATCACACCAGGCAGACCGGCCTTTCATCATATGGCCTGACTACTCGCAATGTGGCGGGGCGGCACGCACCGTCATCGGTTTTATGTTTACTAACTTGTAGATAGTCGCTGTATAATTATGCATAGTTTACGTGCAAGAGAGACGCCATAACGTCCCCATACCACCTACAGTATATACGATACGCCGTTGGCCCGAGGACGAGCGATTAAGAACCGGATGAAGGTAGGGCCCGAGCGAAGGAATCAAGAAGAATGATAGGATAAAGACTTTTCACGGTAAAACGGATAACTGCATAGGAAGCTTAAGAAGTTGGGCTGACGCACGCGGCGGCAGTCGTCGGGGCTGGCCCAGGTAGGCATCTCCACTACGAAAGCAGTGGAGTAGGTCAGTCACAAGCCCAAGACTCGAGGGGTGAGACCCACATAGGCAGGGTGGTATGGCGCAATTGGTGCCTCGGCAAACGAGTCCCTTTCCTCATATACCATCTCACCACCCCACATATACGTCGATGGACGCACAGGCGGCAGTTCAGAAATTAATAATGGGCAGGTATCAAGGTCGTTGAGTTTCAAATTCCTCTCCTTGAGCGTCTGAGGTATCCAGCAGGGTGTGCCAGTAACTGCCGCAGCATCATTGTCCTCTGCCGGTGTGGATATAAAGCTCATGTCAGGTGTGGGCATGATGCCATGGGTACGGAGGTGACGTTTAGCATTCGACCGAACGGCGAATTTCTTGTTGCAACTTTGCACGGGACAGGTGAACGCTATTGTGGTCAAAACACATGGCGGCGCATACCTCAGCGAGATGTGAGGGCAACATCCAACATCATTCACTCACGCTTCGCACCCGAATGAACATTCATGTGAGTGGCAAGACCGCTCGGCCGCGGGAACCATTTTTTACAGGTCAGGCATTGGTGCATTTTAGGTTTTCTCGACGACGATCGGGCACGGCGTGTCGCTCGGGCGGGACACTCCATGTCTTTCGGGGGAATATTTGGACGTAGCTTTGTTTCCTAACGGGGATAGTAAGACAAAACGCTGGATAAACAGAGGATGAACAGGAGGGCACCTCTGTAGCTGGGAAGGAGGTAGATCGACGAGACGAGGTCACGGCTGGCGACTTGTGCCGGGGGGAAACAGTAGAGATGGACGTCCATCGGTCTTGGTGGGCGTCGCGGAATGTGCTGCGCTCATCGTCTGGCTCCTGCCCCGAGTCTGAGTCTGAGCCGGAGAGGTACACAACTACATCTTGGGGTCGTTCGTGAAGGCGTGGGTTATCAGTCGCCAATATAGGCGTGGCCACAGTGGGTAATGATGTGGTCTGATTGAACGCCTCTCGCTCTGGAGAGAAGCCATGATTCGCATCTCTGGGCTCCAATAAAAGGCTGCTGTAGGACTGAGTATCACCGTTTGGGAGAAACACTTCGGGAGTAGGCCCTGTAGCCCTTGGCCACGACCGGCCAGTAAGTATGCCAGGAGTTCGTCCAACCCCCGTCGGGACTGGCCAAGGACTCATCGTACTATGATCAGGCGTTCCGGTACAACGCTCGCCCTTCTCTGCAGTAGGGAGGTAATGCTGTAAACCAAGGTCATTCTGCGATGGTTGACAGGAAGAGGCGATGCGGGGGTGGGTGTTGCTCAAGAGGTCATTGTTGAAACCAAGGTGGAAGGGTTGCGACGGCGCCATTATCGGTCCTGTAAGGTCTAAGGAGGGCGAGTCGAAGGCAAAGGGGAGCTTCCGGGAGATTTGGATGAAAGGCTGGGTTGGATGGCAGCGACTCGAGGGGAGATGTTGGGCCTGGAGTTGGACGGTACGGTGGGCTATGGGGAGGACATACGGAGTGGCACAATTGGAACTATCCATGACGGAGAGGAGGGAAAGAAGAAAATACGGAGAGATTGAGGAAAGAAAGAGTGGGACATGTTGAGTTGAAGTAAGTACGAGGAAGAGTGGTCAGGTGGGACGAGAATATCCAGAAACGCACGAAGAAGAGGAAGCGGAAGCTCGTCGAGCACGCGACGGGTGGCGAAAGTACCGTCGAGAACTGGTCTGTCTGACGAGAACGGCAAGAGGATTGCCAGATCGAACGAGTCCAAGCTAGATCAGGTTAAAGTCACGCACGCCATATGATACTCCATCCGATGCGAATCGCTGTCAGAATCGGAAATCTCCTTTCGTCTCTATATTCTTGCCTTTTCTTTCCTTCTTCATCTCTCGCCGTATCCTCGGGCTCACCTTCAAACGGCATCGAACACCATCTTACCACGTCAGACTTTATTCCCTCTCTCCTTCGTCATCTAACTAAAATTATGAATAAACTATAATACACTACTACCTGTCGATCATCAGCCTTTCATCCGTAGAACCAGCAACTACCATACGTACTTGAATCTACGGCAGTAAACCCCACCTCAAACCAAGCATCGCTCCACTACCTCACCACACCCATCCCTGACTCGGTCATACCGGTGCTTCTACGGCGTCGCATGATCTCGACGTTGTGCGCAGATTCGGAAAGAATAAGACTTCTCCTCGCCAAGCCACTCTGGCGGGTAGCCACCCGATTTGTTGGCGCCCTCTTGTCACCGTGAGCATTCGCTTTCGGGCAGAACCTTAACGCCTCATGAAGGCCGTCGGAGGTAACCGTCGTCTCTCGGCGTCGTAAAGGCGTGTATTTCTGCAAATAGGTAAAGTGAGTCTCAACCGCCAAAAAAAAAAAAGAGGTTGACAGGAGCGTGTGTAACGAAATGAGACATACCCGATGAAGACTGGAATCTTTTGTGGCGCTGGCTCCCCCACGAGCCCATTTGGACCACCACCCTTTCGCAACAGCGTCTTGTTTCGCCTGCCGTATTCCCATAAATTCGATACCATCCTCAAGATCAAGGTCTTCATCACATGTCACCACACCAGGACCAGGCGATTCCTGGCTTACGGGCGTATCGAGACCTGAGGAAGACTGGGTAGAACCTCCGGAGGAGCACGGTGGCATCGCGAAATCGGCGATCTCCTCTGTATCCGCGTCGTCAAACAGGTCAGGTCCGCAGAGTAGCTCCGCGTCTCTACCATCCGCTGAGTTTGCTGGTGCGGATTTTCGGGGTGTGTCGGGAACAAGGGTGCGCCCGAACGTTTTACGCTCTCTGCCCGAAAGCGATTTGCTTCTTAGGGGTAGGACTGCTTTCCGAGTCTCTGGACTCGACAGGATGTCGACGGCGAAGTCTCGTGCGGAGCTGTCACGGCAGAAAACCCGAGGTGCTTCTACGGGTCGCGGCGGAGAAGATACGTCAGGCGTGCTAAGCCGTTTAAGTGACGAGGCTGGTGACAAATATCCGTCCTCCTGAGCGACTGGGTCAACCTCTTCATCTGCTGCGTCAGCATCTTCCACTTCTTCGGCGTCACTGGAATCCGCGACCAAGACGACCTCTTGTGTGTCTAGTACGCCATCCTCCTCCTTTGGTATCAGTTGGAGGCGCGACGGCCCGGCCGTCGGATTGTCCCCGAAAAAGCGGCTTTGAACAGGGCTCGCGGTGTTCTCTCTATCCTCGGTTTCGAGTAACTTTTTACGTTTAGTAGCCAAGTCATCGTGCATGAGGCCCATAAGTCGGCGCTTCCCACTGGCTCGGCCAGCGACGATATGAGGAAAGGCGGACTTTGGAGCCCTTGGAGACGTGTCTTTCGCTTTGGGAGCTGCAGGTAGTCAGTCACCCATCGACTGCACTGGATCGTGCCGAGCCCACACACCGAAAAAGCTCAGGATACTCGCGCCGTTAGGTTTCTCCGCTTTCTTCCCTTTTGACTCTGGAGAATTTAAGTCATGTGATTTAAATGGTAATGGCTTGGTTGTGCGTGGAGTGAAGGACGGGTTGATATCCTCTATCGGCAAATGCGTATTCGGATTCGCTTCGCCTGTAGCAATTCGCTTTGCCACAGCCGGGGCGATGTCTCTACATTCAAAATCGAGCTAAGTTACAGGTGAGATGCAGTTGGCAAGAACTCACTCTCCAATAAATGCCTCGTGGGCCTCGCTCAGGACCTCACCAGGCGGAAGTTCGGTGAGATTCACCAGCATCTCCTTCAGTGGGTCATACACCCTCTGGTACAGGAAGACTTTCTCTGTCACCATGAAGGCCTCTAGGTATCCCTGCGGCACGCTTTTCTTCCCCTCTAATCGCAGCGCACGGATGACGTTTTCCGGCGTCCGGTATTTGCGTAGGAACGTCCATGCGGTCTTCAGACCGACGCCAGGAATACTCGGTAGGTAATCGCATCCGCTGAGAATGGCCATCGCGCGGAATTGCGCGTCTGTCCAACCGTGCAGAGAGCACTCTGTCACTTTCCCAAAGTCGTCCCGCGAGACGGTGGTCACGGTCCCCTCGACGTCATTGAGCTTGAAGTATACGTTCTTGCAACCAAAAACGAGAAGGTCCGAGTCTTCCGTGATGATTCCATCGACGATTCCCGTGCGCTCGAGATAGGCGAGCTGCGCGTCGGCCTCGTAGGGAGCAACGACGTAAGGTATGCCTTCAGCTCGCAATGCCTGTGAATGTCGTCAGGCCACCCCCTCAGCAGCCGAGCAGACTGCGACACACCTTGATGAGCTGAAATGCCACCTCCGGTGTGACGTCCACACATTTACTGTAGTATTCCCTTGCCTGTGAATGCTTTCCTTTCGCCGCCAACTCATTCGCACATGCCAAGTTCTCCGCCCGTCTGCGCCTTCGCTCTTCCTCCGTTCCCCGCTTGGCTGGGAGGTGCCCTCCGTCAAGGACTATATAGGGACGAATGCCGTAGTGTCGCAAAAGACGGACTCTCTGCATAACATAGTGGACATACCTTTTCCCGGAGAGATCAGCTTATGATAGTAGAGAACGAAGACAACTTACTTGCTCGTTTTTCTTCCTGTTGCTAGCTCTATGGAGCATGTATAAGTCCCGCGATGAAGCCAACAGTAGCCGTCCACTGCTAGCGTCTGGCCAGAAAGCTCTGATAAGTGTCGTTGATTTTGAATGGATTTGAGAAAGGGAAGAAGGCCCTGGATTCCCATTAAAAAGCTCAAGACTAGTCTAATATCGAGAGGAGCGTAGGGGGCATTGACCGTCCCAAAAAAGGATTGTAGTAAATGAAAGGAAACGCGCTCGCGGTAACTGGGCACATCACGTGATCGCGTGTTGTTTCAAGGCGTCGAATAATATGAAGGGTTTTTGGGGAATCTCATCACACAACCTATGAAGGGATGAGGTAAAACAAACTGGAACACTGGTCATGTAATACCCACACGAGATGAATGCTCAGTGGAAAATCGATGATAACAGCGAGACCACTCAGACCACCAGCAGACTATTCGTCGGGGAGGCTGGAAATTTGATGTCATCCTATATTCATCGTATACACTCTATATTCGACTTCTCTCTTTACATGCTTCGGCGACGGGGATCACCCAGGTGGCAGCGGCCGCGACCCATCAATCCAGGCTTGGTGCCTCTTGGTCAGGTCCGCAACAATGTCCTCTTCTATCTCCTTAGCGTGACCGCGCGAGTCGACCGCATCGGCAGAAATACGCAGCCAGTTGGTGCTGACGTCGCTCGCGGCGGAGCCGCGATTGTCCCGCGAAACGAACACTACCTCATATTTACGTCGATGGAGGTCGTTCCCGATGACGAGATGATGTCCATAACGCTCTAGCGCGGCACGTGCTTTCGGAATCAGCAGCGTGGGGTCGGTCTCGAGCTAATAAAGAGGGGGATCTTGTCAACAAGTGATGAGGTAGATGTATCAGATATACTGAACCTTAAATGAAACTATGAACCCGTCGGGGGTCCATTCGTCTACCAGTGGCTTTAAAATCTTGGGCACTTGATCCATCTCAATCAACAAGCTTCCTTTCCCAGATTGGATCTTGTGTTCTGACTAGAAACCCCCATAGACTCAATAATTGGTTGATGCTGAGGGGACAGTGACGCACCATCTTCTGCCTGGGTAAGAAGAAGTCGCTCACCGCAGCGGCAAGGTAATACAAGGCGTTTCGACCGAGAGTCGACAGCTCCTGACTAACGGCACGCAGCAGCCAGAGGTAGTCATTGACGGTGACAAACGTGAGCGTGTGAAGCAAGCCAGCTTGCTGAACCGATTTGTACGCCGTCAACACCTCGAGTAGATGGTCGTACTTCGAGGGCGTCGCGGTGATCGTCGGCGGATCGCGGGACTTGTCCGGGTTGGTTGCGATCTCTAGAAAGTCGAGGAACGGGTTCGTAGAATGAGAGTAGTGGCGACTGAAAGGCTGAAGGCTGAACTGTCTGTGCATGAAGATGACGGCGTAACCGGCCTTGAGGAAGTATTCGGCAGACGTTGCACCGCGAGTACCTGACCGGACGGACGGATGGGCGATCGTTAAGGGACACCCAGAAACGATCGATGCTCGGGGAGAGCAACTCACCGGCGCTGAAGTTATCCAGAAACCGCACCCTAAACGTCGCATCGGGGAAAGGGAAGAAGAGAGGGGAGGGAGTTGAGCTCTAGACACCGAGTCTAGGTGCGCAAAATGCTGCTCACACGTTGAGCTCCAGAGGGACGGTGGTCCCACCGCTCTTGAGGGAGCGAGAGAGGTTTGAGCGAGCCGGCAGCAGGAGTGATGAGGGCGAACCGCTTACGGTGACGAGTACAACTTTGTTCCCCAGATCTCGTTGTCGGTGTACGAAGGATCTGACGTCAGCCACGTCATTCTCTAGGGTCGATGGGGGAGGTTGCGTCCTGAAGTACGATTCAGCAGAGAACAAAGTCCGTTCAGGATCTGGCGTGGCCATGATGGAGCAACGCCAGGCTCTGAACGGAGCGCGTGAGCTACAAGTACACTAATCATCGCATCACATCGGTCACCCGGGCGCTTAGACCTGAGCAGGGGAATGGCAATATGAAATTGGAATATTAATGGCCACCATCTCAACATGGAATTATATGCAGGGAGAGCGGGGTAAATCCTCGGATGTCGTCATAAGATTCATAACTAAGTCTGCCCTATCATCGTGGATCACTTCAGTCACTCCCCCGACGAGAAAACCAAGCCATTAAAGACAGAAATGCCGGGTAGCATAGAAAGACTTCTGGAAAAAATATCCGGGCAATGATCTAACTGGAGGTTGGTGAGTGGCCAGCCCAGCCCACATCCTGGATTGATTCTTTACCCACTCCGAACGCGATGGGTGCAATCTCACATCCACCCATCGCGTTCTGATTAGCATGAGCCACCGACCGTCTGAACAAATGACGAATCTGATCTCTTGGGTGGGTTCGTTGGTGACCCGGTAACACCGTAGTCACGAAGATGATAAACTCGACACCCTTATCCCCACTGCCAGATTTGGAAGCCATGGGCCTTTCTGAGTCCGACAGGATACGTCACGTACTTCATAAAGAAAACAACGAAAAACCAAGAAAAGGCCTATCATGGATACATGGAGAGAAACCCCGATGCCATCACTCCGTTAACATCCCAAGTAGATCCGCAGGCGCCTGAGTCGGTGCATCATGAGGCGTGGCCTCATGCGAACCCGAACCCGAACCCAGGAACACGTTCACTCCCGGCGTCCCTTTGAGACGGGACATATCGGCGTGTATCATATGTTGGCAGATCAAGTCCAAGTCCAAATCGTTCTACATCGTCCGTCGATATCAAGGACGAACTGGGAACGCACTGGCTCGCTCACCTCGTCATATCCTAGGTAAGGGGTTGATCGTCAGCGCGGCTCTCATTGCAAGAATATCCATCAAAAACATACCGAATGGTTGTCCGATCTCATCCCCCGCCGCGAGGAAGCCGAGGTAGATAAATGCAGCCATAGCGACGCCTGGGATCGTGTACCAAGAAAATTGCGTAACGAGTTGAAACGGTAAGAAGAAAAGGTATAACCAGACGGTCCTGGGTAAATGGTTCAGCTTCTCGGGCGTTTATTTAGAGACACCATATGACTGCTCACTGTCTTAAAGAAAGAACCGAATGAGCGCGACTAGCAACGACGAGTTCGAATAGTTACATACCTAATATGCACTGCGTAGACGCTAGATGGCGTCAGACATAGAACTCCATGTAAACGAGACGAAGCCAACGTACAAAGGAAGCGGCGTCGTGAGTACCTTCTGCGCCGCTGAAACCCATGAGCCGTGTTGGTGGGGGACAAATGACAAGAACGGAGACATACCACATAGAGAATCTTCCAACGCCGCAATGGTAAAAATCATCGCACCAAGGCTCGTCCCGGGGACAGTCCCGCGCTCCTCGAGGACTGCAAACCAATCGCTCAGTAGACGCAAAACCTCTACAGGGACATTCTCGTCGCCTCTCGCGATACGTTTGCGAGCTTTTGGGCCAAGCGCAGGGACTCCGGTGGTCCAGCGTCTCTGGATGCCTCCCCGACCGTCTATACCGTCCCCCTGTCATCAATGTGAATCAGCACGCGATCTTCAAAACTACGTATTCGCGAGAGGACTTTACGAACAGATTGCATGTCCGAAACATCACTTGATCTAGTATAAAAGCTGAAAATCCCGCGCAGGTACTCGGCAAACGGGATGAGGTCTGCGGAGACCCGGTCCAGAATCGAGGGTTCGTGGACGTGATTGGCCGGAAGAAGCTGCGGCGGAACGGAGTGAGACGAGCTGTCGGAGACCGTGCGGGCGACAGGGATAGAACCATAGGCGGTTATTGGAGGAATGAGCGGGTCGTGCTCAGATCTGCCGCGAGCCTTCCATGGTCCATTAACGATGCTGTGCGCATGAGGGTGATTTTGATGCTGGGTCTGTGGTCAGCGACAAAAGGAGGGGATATACAGTACTAGAAGTAGACGAATCACCTCGTGAAGTGGCTTGACTAGTTGGTACAAGTCCCTGTAGTCGATACCCAGTTCACCTGTCGGCAATAACCGTGAATCGGCAAGAGCACGAGCCAATCGGATCCACAATTCGTACCCCGAAGATGATGTTTCAGCGAGACAGCAAACCTGGGTGGTGTACACGAGCGCTGTTATGAGCGGTGATGACCTTTTCACACGACGTTACGGTAGTAACGGTACAGTACCCTTCAAGCAAATCCAGTGCCATTCGCTTCTCCTCCATGACCGTCTCCACCTCTTCATTGCTGCGCGAAGGCGCAATCGGCATGGCCAGCTCGTCTGTGGTTTTGGGCGTCAGGCGAAGCGGGACATGGAACCAGATAAGTCGCATCAAAGTCTGGGTATTCTTGACCACATCCGACCACGCCGTCCTGCCCGTCAAGTATTGCTCATACCCGTTAGACGCACGATACGAGATGACAAAACCGATGACGACGCCTTCGAGGAAGATTCCAGTTCGATTTCAGCCACGGAGGTTGAATTGTGGTGGCTCGACGCACCCAACACGGTCAACATTACGTTAGAGACTCCCAGGTCAATATGCGTACGCATCGAGACTGCCGTGACGCCTACCATCCTTCGTCAATTATCATCCGGGTAAAGCCTCGACTATCCATACCTGTGGCGAAGAGGGTGTGCAGTAACACAGCTGGCCATATCCTCCAAAACTATTTCCCCAGACTGTGTTAGGAAACGGAGAAGATCGATGACGACTACATACCACAGTACCGCTGCCAAACGTCCATGCAAAGAGTGTAGAAATGGAGACGAACGAGGTGATAGCCGTTCCACGTGGGTCAGCTGCGGGTTGAAGAGGGTGATGCCCAGTCGAGGAGCGGCGAGCCCGGCGTAGTAGTCCGGGCATGTTAATAGATAAAGAAGCAAGGGTAGGTGACTGGAAAGGCGCCAGAGCGGCCCAGAATGGGCGGTTTATTTGTGGACAAGTGTCACTGTACATGTCTATGTTACATCCACTGCCTCGAACCCTAATAAGCGGATCCCTTCCATCAGGGCAGCCCATCCTTTTATTGATTCGCCTTCGTCGCCTTTGAGACCTGAGAGGCTTTGTTTTAACTTGCTGCGTTCTTCCGGCGTTCCGTCGGCGACGACACGCTCCACCAGCGCAGCGATCACGAAGGTACCTCCACCACGGGCCATGGCAACAATGTCCACTGGTTTGACGTGACGTAGGAATGCAGTGGCAAAAGCGGATGGATTGAAGTTCGGGCGTGCTGCAACTGCGTTTGTAGCATGTGAAAAGTGACCTCCTTGAAGAAGGACCTTGTATAACCGCGATGTGTGAGGTAAATCGATAGGGTGCGCGTGATCGTCCGACGGATACGAAGCCTCGAGTGGAATCAACAGTGCTGCCATTGCGGCCTCTTTGTCTGAGAAGCAAGCTAGAGTCACCAAGTTGACAGAAGACAAAAGGTTGTGACTTACCACCATGGGCCTCAAGCATGATCTCCGTTATTAATAGAGACCCCCCGGTTTCGCGGCTGACTTCAGCCCCGTCACGCATGACCCAGGAGAGGAATTCTGGACTTGCTGCAGAGCAAATCTCAGCTGCGCGGACATCGGACGACTTCTTGCTTGTGTGTGCACGTAGACTATCGGACTCAGAGATCCTGTCAATCATGGACGGCGTATAGTGACGGCGATCTCGCGGCACTAGAGGGTACAGTACAGTTCGCCGTCCAGCAGCACTCGCATGTAACGATTTCACATTCTGAGTGATGGACGGCAGAATAGATTTGGCAATCAACTTCGTGTCGCTGGAGAAAATTGGTCACCGGAAAATGTAACGATAATTCGACATGACATACTCAATGACGTCGAAAGCGGTGAAGAGTATATATTGGGCATCTTCATCCTTGGCCATTGTCTCGATGTAGGGTTTTAAGACTTTTACAATGTGCTTGCGATCCTTTTTGGAGACCATCAACCTACACAGCAGAACGAAGGAAATAACACCACAAACCTTCGCAGTACCTCGTGCCAAGAATTCACGTACGACCCTGCTTCCATCCTTAGTATGTACCATCTCAGCGATCAAGTCCTTGCAGCTGCGTGCCAGTGAGCAGTGCCGAAACATAAAGGGGAGGGATATATTACCTCTCAAATATCTCATAATACATCTTCTCCCTCTCACCATCGTCTGAAGTTTGTGCTATTTCGGACAAGTACTCCCAGAGCGCCCTATGGACGATTGCGTGTCGGAGAGGGCCCTTGTCTGAGTTATTGAACCTGCAATCGGGGGTAATAGATAGAACGATGGAAGAGGGCGAAGACCAACATTAAGGCGAGATTTTCCCTGAGAGAAGTAAGGATGCGCTTCCTTTGTTCCCCAGTCGCTCCTTGCAACGTCGCAGAGAGGCCGCCACGTCCATCCTTCGAGGTGTCTTCACCCTTTCCGGGTAGTGGGAACAGGGCCGCCTCGCGCCCGTAAAAGTCGCAGAGTAATATTGCACGCTCGGTTGCATTTGCATGTAGGTCATAGATATCGGCAATGATTTGGGACGCATCCCTATGCAAGAGCAGACGGATGACGTGCGAGCGGAATTCTGTGATCATCGAGAGACGGTGAGAGGGACAAAACTTTGCAAGCTTCGTCACGAGAAACTACAGCACCTTTAGCTTGCACACGAGTGGACGCCATCAGGAACCTCACCTTTGAATACTTGTTCTCCACAAGCTCTTTAAAACGCCCCCGCAGCTCTGTGGCAACTTCGTTCCTCTGCTTCGCGTTTCCCCTCTTCACGATTGTCTGCACAATACGACTCGCGTCATGCTTGAAAACAATATCTTGGATCCTGCCGCGGACAATTCCCATGAGAGAAGCGACATGCGAAGCACGCTCTTCCTTGGATATCGTCTTTTGTCGAGCAAGAGACCATGCACGTTTTGCGTCGGTCAAAATTCTGGAATGCGGTTTTGCGGCGCGGCGTTGCTGGGTAAGTAGCCGCTGGGCTGCATGAACATTTTTCGTCGCTAACAACCGGAGGGTAAGTAAAGAGCGAGATATTAGTAGACGGCAAATTAGTCATTACCAGAAGGACCAAGGTTGTGTCCTTCGTCGAGCGCTGGTGATTGTTCGTCATCATCTTCCTCAGATGTAGAATTGTCGGAATCGCTGGGATCGTGGGTATGATCTACAACGCGAGTCTTTTCGTGAGAAACGATAGGCGGTGTTTTCTTCCCAGTTGGATGGGCCAGACGTGGCTTTTTAGTATGTGTTGCGTCGGAACGCAGAGTCGCAGGACGCTTTTGGGCAGGCATGTAATATTATGAAAGTATAGGACTGCTCGTTGCCGATGATCTCGGTGCGTACAGATCACGTGCTCTGTGCTAACTTGCCGTTGCCGTCCACGGCCACAAGACTACCAAAGGATGCACAACATCATCTAAATGTGATATTGCCTTTGCCTCCCACGGATCCTGC